>Ga0187814_10000483_pt1 | contig 13370 bp, 12 predicted proteins | sample NC_S_4_FD_132450 | JGI IMG/M metagenome (GOLD analysis project Ga0187814, IMG submission 132450) | Wetland sediment microbial communities from Neuse River Estuary, North Carolina, USA - ASW-S_4 | ecosystem: Environmental > Aquatic > Freshwater > Wetlands > Sediment | place: USA: North Carolina... | reverse complement strand
CACGACCAGCGAAACCTACGGCAGCCTGGCACGCGGACTGGTCGCCAGCCTGGTGCGCTCGCCGGATTATTCGGCCGGGGACGTCATCCGGACCGTCCGTGGTATCAGCGCGACCCAGGCCGCGCTGCTGCCCGAGCTCGCGGCCATGAACCTGACCCGCACCCTGCCCCGCCTCGACGTACCCGTCGTTATGGTGCAGGGCCGCCATGACCAGGTAGCCCCCGGCGGAGCGGCACTGCGGTACGCCAGCTCCCTGCAGGCGCCGGGCAAGCGCCTGGTGTGGTTCGACAACTCAGCGCACACGCCGCATCTGGAGGAACCCGGCAGGTTCCGGGATCTCCTTCTGGGAGTCCGGGCCGGCCAGCCCGCACGCACGTGACACCAGGCCGGCTCCCAGAGGGCAGGGCTTGCCCTCGGCATCGGCCAGGACCGGCATCATCCAGAACCCTGAACAGAAGGAGCTAGGGATGCCAGAAGACGTCAGCGTCGGTCGGAGCGACGGCCAGCCAGCACAGAAGCAGCCATGAGCGGGGCACGCTCCTGGATGCTCTACGGCGCCGCCGGCCACACCGGCGCCCTGATCGCCCGGCACGCGCACGAGCGCGGGCACCGGCCCCTGCTCGCCGGCCGGAACGCGCCAGCCATCGCCGCGCTGGCCGAGCAGCTGGACCTGCCGCACCGGGCCCTGGCCCTGGACGACCCGGCTACGCTGAGCGCCGCGCTGGCCGGGGTGGACCTGGTCCTGAACGCCGCCGGCCCGTTCCTGCACACCGCGGCCCCGCTCGCCGAGGCCTGCCTGGCCGCAGGAGTGCACTACCTCGACATCGGCAACGAGCTGCAGGTCTTCCTCACCCTCTATGACCTGCACCAGCGCGCCCAGCGAGCCGGCGTCGCCGTCATTCCCGGTGCCGGGTTCGGCGTGGTCGCCACCAACTGCCTGGCCCGGTACGTCAGCGACGCCGTCGGCGGCGCAGAACACCTCGACGTCGCCGCCCGGGCCGCCACTGCCCAGCAAGGCCCCGGCATCGCGGCATCGGTACGAGAGAACCTGCCCTACGGAGGCTGGACCCGCCGGGCAGGCCAGCTGCACCCTCACCCGCTCGGCTCAGGCACCATCACGATCACCCTGCCCGGCGGGCCCTGCCGCGTCATGCCCTTCCCCACCGGGGACCTGGAAGCTGCCTTCCAGGCCACCGGGGCCCCCGACATCACCGCGTACTCCCCGGTACCAGACGATGCCGCTGCTCCCAGTCCCCCGGCCTCCGATCCAGCGGCGGCGGGACCCCCGGCCTACCGGTCATTCGGGTGGGCGCGAGCCACCAGCCCGGACGGCGCCACCGCCGAAGCGTGGCTGCAAACCGGCGAGTCCTACGCCTTTACCGCCGCCGCCAGCATCCGCGCCGTGGAGGAAACCCTCGCGCGATCCCTGCGCGGCGCGTTCAGCCCCGCCACGGCCTTCGGCGCCGGCTTCCCCCTCACCATCCCGCACACCACCCGGGTCGACACCATCCCCGCAGAAGCCATTGGTCACGTCTTGTCGTGAGCAGTCGTGCCGTGTGGCCAGGAGTCGATCACGTCGATCCCGGCTTCCCGGAGGTCCTTGGCGTTGCGCGTGGCCAGGGCGTCGCCGAGGGTCCGGCAGACTCCCACCACTTCGAAAGGAATGCATGGAGGCCGGGCACTGCCGATGGAAGACCCTTCAGGCCAAGCGCCTCGCGGAGACCGGTGACGGCCTTGAGCACCCCGACCACGAGCTCGGGCGAGTCGGCGCTGAGGGCGTGGTCGACTGGTAGCTATACGTAGATGGGCAGGTCTCCGGTTTGCTCGGCTGTGGCGGCCCAGCTGGCCAGCAGTTGGAGGTTATCGGCGGCGGGGGTGGCCGCTGCTGCGGTGTAGACGAGCAGCGTGAGCCCGGGGTGGGAGGGAAACTCCATGGCCTCGAAGTCGAGGTCGAGGGTACCGACGACGGGGTGGTGGAGTCGCTTGCGGCCGGTCCGGTGAAAACGCACGTTGTGGGCAGCCCACCGGGTGCGGAACTCCTCGCTGCGAGTGGAAAGCTCGCCGATCAGCTCGATGAGCTGCTTGTCGTGGGGGTTGCGCCCCGCCTCGGACCGGAGCATGGCGGCGATGTCGGCGGCGGCCTGTTCCCAGTCGACGAAAAAGTCGCGTGCTGCCGGGTCGAGGTAGACGAAGCGGGCGTTGTTGACGGGCCTGCGTGGGTCGGCAAGGAGTGGGGCGTAGAGGGCGCGGGCCATGCGGTTGGCGGCGAGCATGTCGTGCCGGGCGTTGCGAACCCAGCCGGGTGCGTTGGTGATGGCGTCAAGGACCTGCTGGATGCCGTCGGTGACGCCGGAGGTCTTTGTCCGTCGCTGCCTGGGAGGAGTGGGCTGAGCGGCACGGGCCAGGTCGAACAGGTGGGCGCGTTCGGCCTCGTCGAGCTGTAGCGCGCTCGCGATGCCGTCCAGGACGGCGTCGGATGCGCCGGAGAGGTTCCCCCGCTCCATGCGGACGTAGTAGTCGATGCTCACCCCGGCGAGCAGAGCGACCTCCTCGCGCCGGAGTCCCTTCACCCGGCGGTTTCCGCCGCCGTAGGCGGGCAGCCCGGCCTGCGCGGGCGAAATGCGCTCGCGCCGCGAGAGGAGAAACTCGCGGACCTGTGCTCGGTTATCCATGACGACCACGGTAGGCGCATGCACGCCTTACTAGGAGGTACTGGCGTTACCTGGAACGATAGGCACTGCCCGAGATGGAGGTCAGCTGACCGGACTATCGAATGAATGCGCATCCAGCAGCGTTTTACGTACGGAGCCTGCGCGCCTCGGTTACCGGCGGCCTGGCTCTCCGGCATGCCGTCGAAGTACCCCACGGGTGACGCCTCTCGCGTCCTGGAACGTGACACCCACGCCCGTTCGGTAGAAAAGAATTTCAATTAGTCCGAACGGCACGGGTACTACGGCCCGCGCCCGGTACCGCCAGTGGTGGCTTGGCGGAGTCGGCTGCAGGGAACAACCAGCGGCGTCATAGAGTTGGTTACCCGTCCGTGACAGGAGTGTCATGAGCTTCAACCTGGCCGCCATGCTGCGGGAGTCCCGCAACGCCAAGCCGGACCATCCGCTGTGCCACATCGGCGACCTGACCTTCAGCTATGCCCAGGTGGACGAGATATCCGGGCGGGTGGCCAGCGCCCTGCTCGGCAGCGGACTGCGCCGCGGCGACAAGGTCGCCGTGCAGTTGCCGAACCTGCCGCAGTTCCTGTTCACCTACTTCGCCATCCTCAAGGCGGGCCTGGTGATGGTCCCGCTGAACCCGCTGCTGAAGGCGCCCGAGGTCGGCTACCAGCTGCAGGACTCCGAGTCCAGGATGCTGATTACCTTCGAGGGGTTCGCGGCGGAGGCGGTGGCCGGCGCGCACCAGGCCGGGGACGTGCCCACGTACGTGGTGAACCTCCCGGGCCATGACCAGCGGCCGGAGGGCACCAGGCACTACGACGAGCTCTACTTCGCCGACGATACCGGCGAGATCGAGCCCACGAATGCCGACGACACCGCGGTGATCATCTACACCAGCGGCACCACGGGCAAACCCAAGGGCGCCGAGCTGACCCACTTCCAGCTGTACATGAACTGCACGGTGGCCGGCGGGCTGTTCGGCTTCCGCGACGACGACATCGGGGTCGCGGTGCTGCCGATGTTCCATGTGTTCGGCCTGTCCAGCGTGCTCAACGTGTGCGTGCGGTTCGGGGGGACGCTGGTGCTCATCCCCCGGTTCGAGCCGGATGCGGTGCTCGACGCTATCGCGCGGTACCGGTGCACGATCTTCTCCGGCGTCCCGACCATGTACTACGCGCTGCTGCAGGCGGACCTGGCCGGCCGGGACCTGTCGTCGCTGCGGGTAGGGGTCTCCGGCGGCGCCGCGATCCCGGGCGAGGTCATCCGCGCGTTCGAGGAGAAGTTCCCCGGCGTGGTGATCCTGGAGGGCTACGGGCTGTCCGAGACGGCCAGCACCACGACCTTCAACATCAGCGCCGAGCAGCGCAAGGTGCTGTCGATCGGCAGGCCGATCTGGGGCGTGCAGGTGCAGCTGGTGGACGAGCAGGACAAGCCGCTGCCGCCCGGGCCGGATAACATCGGCGAGATCGTCATCCGCGGCCACAACGTGATGAGGGGTTACTACGCCAACCCCACGGCGACCGCGGAGGCGTTCCGCGGCGGCTGGTTCCATACCGGCGACCTGGCCTACGCCGACGAGGACGGCTATCTGTTCATCGTGGACCGCAAGAAGGACCTGCTCATCCGCGGCGGCTACAACGTCTACCCGCGGGAGATCGAGGAGGTGCTGTTCACCCACCCGGCAGTGGCCGAGGCCGCCGTCATCGGCAAGCCCGACCCGCGGCTGGGCGAGGAGGTCGTCGCGTTCGTCGTGCTCAAGCCGGGCGCCGAGGCGGATCCGGACGACATCATCGCGTACAGCCGGGAGCGCCTCGCGGCCTACAAGTACCCGCGCGAGGTACGGATAGCCGCCGACCTGCCGAAGGGCCCCACCGGGAAGATCCTCAAGAGGGAACTGAAGGCTGACTGAGCGAGGTCCCCACCGTCCGCGGCCCGGTGGATAGCATGGCGGCCGAAGGGTTCGGCGGTGCCGGGGACGTTCGGGCCAGGTCGCTGGGTCGGCCGGATCACGTGGCTTGCGGGGCAGCCCGGTGGTTTCTGTACCGGAGCCAGAAGACGCCGTAGGCGATCGGTCCGGCCAGAAGCGGCGCCCAGTAGGAGGCGAGCCGGTAGGTGAGCGTCGCCAGCACCGCCTGGCTGGAGTCGACCTGGGCCAGCACGAGCAGCCCGGTCAGGCTCGCTTCCACGAGCCCGAGACCACCGGGGGTGAGGGGGATCATCCCGACAATGCCCGCCACCGCGTAGGCCACCAGGATCACCGAGGGACGCGGCCGGCTCCCGGTGGCCCGCAACGCAGCGAGCAGGCACAGGTAGTCGAAGGCCAGGCGGCCAGCGGAGAGCAGCAGCGCCTGCCACCACTGCTTGCCCAGCACCGCCCGGATCTCGTTGCGCTGGGCCAGCAGGGTGTCGTCCAGGCCCACCAGCGGAGGCCGTTTGCGCAGGGCCCAGTTCCGCAGCCGCTGGGCCACCCGGCCGGTCCAGCGCAGCGGCGCATCGTAGGCCAGCAGGACCGCCCCGAGCGCGGCGAAGAGCACGAATCCCGCGGCCCCGAGGAGGGCCGCGTTGACCAGACCCCGGTTGACGGGCGCGCCCAGCAGGACGATGGGGAGGGCAAAGACCGGCAGGGCCAGCAGCCCGCCCACGCCCAGCAGGGAGAACGACGCCAGCCCGCCCACCGTCGAACTGGTGTCCAGCCCGCTGGTGGCCAGCATCCGGAACTGAACGGCGGCGCCCACCGCGGCACCTCCCGGCATGATGAGGGTGATCGCGTTGCCGGATAGCAGGGAGGTGACGACCGGGAGCCAGGCCCGGGTCCGCAGGGCCAGGCGCTGCAGTGCGAACGTGCAGATGAAGTGGGCGATCTCGGCCCCGATCGCCACGGCGAACCACCGGGGGTCCAGTGTGGACAGGCGCGGCCAGGAGGCCAGCACTTCGGTGATCGCCGGAAACACGAGGTAGATGGTGATGCCGGCGACCAGGACCACCGCGGCGCGCGTGACCACGGTCTTCCACGCCAGCGGACGGGTCTTCTCATCATCGATCTTGGCCGCGAGGGACGGCTTGGTCGACGTCACCGACGGGTTACTCAAAGTTCAGCCCGCGCGGCGGCTGAAGCGATCCGTCGGCCCGAGCCCATGTAGTCCTCCTTTGCGGCCAGGAAAGACCCTGCTCACCGTAACCTAGCCGGACGGAGAGCCGCCAGACTCCCATGCCCGGGGCCGGCCATGGTCCCGGTTTAAATGGTTGTACAGTTCGGCCGCGCCCCGGATACGGTGAGGTCATGAAGGTCAGTTGCCAGCGCACCGTTGCCGCGGCCGCGCGAGCTATCCGCTCGCCGGTCGCCGCCGCCTGACCTGACATCCCTGCCGACGACCGGGAACGGTTCGTCGGCGCATGCTTTTCCGTGCTGGACGGTTGCGCCCGCGGGCGTCGGTTCCCGGTGCCCTGACACCGAGAGGCGTAGCCGTCATGAATACCGACGAAACCTGCTCCACATTTATCGAGTTTTTCCGGGACCGCGGGCATCAGCCGATCGGGAGCAGCCCGCTGCCGTCCCGGCCCGGCGATCCGGTGCTGTTCACCTCGGCCGGAATGCACCCGCTGACGCCGTACCTGGTCGGCCGGCCGCATCCGCTCGGCCGCCGGCTGACCGGGGTACAGCGCTGCCTGCGCACCACCGACCTGGACGAAGTGGGCGACTACTCGCACCTGACGGTGTTCCAGATGCTCGGCTCGTGGTCGCTGGGCGACTACGACGGGCCGCAGAGCCTGCGGTGGGGTCTTGAGCTGCTGCGGGAGCCTTTCGGGCTGAAACAGGAATTGCTGTACGCGACCGTGTTCGGCGGGGACGGGCAGGTGGGGCCGGACACGCTGGCGCAGCAGACCTGGGATGAGCTCGGGCTGCCGGTCGAGTTGCTCGGCCCCGAGGACAACTGGTGGGCGAACGGGCCGACCGGCCCGTGCGGGCCAGACTCGGAGATCCATGTCTGGACCGGGGACGGGCCGCCGTCCGGGAGCCCGAGCACCGACGGCCGCTGGCTCGAGCTGTGGAACCACGTCACGCTGCGCTACGAGCGGCACCCGGACGGTCGCTTGACTCCGCTGAGGCCGCCGAGCGTCGATACCGGCATGGGCCTGGAGCGGCTGCTGCTGGTGTCGCAGCACACGCGCTCGGTGTACGAGACCGACCTGTTCGCGCCGTGGCTGTCGGTCCTGCCTGCGCTGTGGCGGACCGACCCCCAGTCGCTGCGGATCCTGACCGATCACCTGCGGTCGGTGATCGTGGTCATTGGCGATGGTATCCGGCCGTCTAACACCGGCCGTGGTTACGTACTGCGAAGGCTGGTGCGCCGGGCGCTGACGGCGCTGTGGCGGGGTGACGGCGGCAGCTCGCTGACGTTGCGCGACCTGCCGCCGGAACTGGTCCAGCACACCGCGGGCCGGTTCGGGCAGGTCATCGAGTCATCGCAGGTGACCGACGTGCTGGCCGCGGAGGAGCGCAGGTTCCGCGAACTGGTCAGCCGCGGCCGGAGGCTGCTGGAGCGGTTGTACCCGTCGGGACGGCTGACCGAGGAGGACTACGAGTTCCTCCGCGATACGCACGGGCTGCCGCGGGAGCTGGTCACCGAGCTGCTGAGCGAGCCGGCCACGAGCTAGCTCGCCGGGGGCGGCCTGGGACGCTCCGGTACCAGCGGCCTGGGACGCTCCGGTACCAGCGGCCTGGGACGCTCCGGTACCAGCGGCCGTGATGCCGATGCGCGATCATCGGACAGTGCTTGCACCCACTGGGGTGTGACCCGGACGCGGGCCGCACCCCGCGCGACTACAGAGGGGAGATTCGCATGCCTGGGCGCATCAGCGAGCCGGTCGGGCCGGTGGACGGCAGGAAGGTGCCCCGGTTCGCCGGCTCCGGCTCGTTCGGCCGGCTGCCTGAGATCGACCGGGTGCCGGACTATGACGTCGCGGTGCTCGGCGCGCCATTCGACAGCGGCACCTCCTACCGGCCGGGGGCCCGGTTCGGCCCGATGGCCGTGCGGCAGGCCTCGCGGCACCTGCGGCCCGGCCATCACGTCGAGCTGGACCGCAGCCCGTTCTCGGCCATCCAGGTCGTGGACGCGGGCGGGTGCCATGATCCGTGCAGGAGTACGAACGTCTCATCCATCGTCGCTCTGCTCCGCCTCCAGGCGTGGGTTTCCCAGAGGATCTTAGGCCCGGGCCAGGAGCCGGATATGGCCGCCCGGGCTGGGTAACCCCTGATTCGCGGCCGGAACCGATAATGGTGCACGTCGGGTCGACCGCGAGGAGGAGATGCCGGGCCATGACCGGGCGCCAGATATTCACGTCGAGGCTGAGGGGCCGTCCCCTGCTGGACAGCGACGGCCTGACCATCGGCCGGATCCGCGACGTCGTGATCATGCCTTCCGGGAGCGAGCCGCCCCGCGCGCTGGGCTTGGTCGTGACGCTGCAGCGGCGCCGCATCTTCGTCAACCTCGGGCAGATCGCGGAGATCTCCATCGACGGCGCCCACCTGCGGGGCGGTGCCGTCGACCTGGACCGCTTCACCCGGCGGACCGGGGAGATCCTGGCCTCCGAGCTGTACGGGCAGCACGTCGAGGACGGGACCATCGTCGATGTCGCCATCAGCCCCGCCGAGTATCAGCGGGCCGGCTGGGCGATTTCCGACCTCGCCGTCTCGCACGGCCGGAGCCTGCTGCACCGCGGCCCGACGATCGTGCCGTGGGATCACCACCCCGAGCTCTTCAACACCGGCCCGCTGGACGAGCAGCTGGCTGACCTGCGCGAGCTGCAGCCGGCCGACCTGGCCACCGCCGTCGAGGGCATGCCGCCCAGCCGGCGCAGCCAGATCGCGGCCGCCCTGGACGATGAGCAACTGGCCGACCTGCTGGAGGAGATGCCCGAGCAGGACCAGATCCGGCTGCTCGACGCCCTCGACCTCGAGCGGAGCGCCGACGTGGTGGAAGAGATGCAGCCGGACGACGCCGCGGACCTGCTGGCGGAGATGTCACCCGAGCAGCGCGAACGCTTGCTGACCGCGATGGAGTCGGTCCAGGCCGCGGACCTGCGGCGGCTGCTGCGGTACAACCCGACGACGGCGGGCGGACTGATGACCTCCGAGCCTCTTATCGTCACCCCGGACACGCCGGTCGCCGAGGTGCTGGCGCGGATCAGGAACCCGGACACGCCGGTCACCTCGGCCGCGCAGGTGTACGTCTGCGAGCCGCCCATGGTGACGCCGACCGGCCGCTACCTCGGCAGCGTGGGGTTCCAGCGGCTGCTGCGCCGGGCCCCGTCCACCTTGGTCGGCCAGTGCGTCGAGAAGAGCGTCTTCGTCCGGCCCGACCTGCCCGAACGCGACCTGGCGGCCCGGCTCGCCGCCTACAACCTGGTCAGCGTGGCGGTCTGCGACGAAGACGGCCGCCTGGTCGGCGCGGTTACCGTAGACGATGTGCTGGATCACCTGCTGCCCGCGGACTGGCGGAGGACGGGAGGCTGACGATGTCACGGATTTCCCTCCGCCGTCTCAGCGAGCGCACTGATCTGTCCGTTCCACGGGGCGCCCCGCAGATGGGCGCCCGCTATGACGCCGACGCGTTCGGGCGGTTCGCGGAGGGGATGGCGCGGTTCCTCGGCACCGGGCGTTTCATCGTCGGCCAGACGGTGCTCGTGGTCGGCTGGATCATCCTCAACACCGTGGGCGCTATCAAGCACTGGGATCCGTACCCGTTCATCCTGCTCAACCTGGCCTTCTCGACCCAGGCGGCCTACGCCGCGCCGCTGATCCTGCTGGCGCAGAACCGGCAGGACGACCGGGACCGGGCGAATATCGAGCGAGATCGGGAGGTGGCGGCCCGGACCCAGGCCGACACCGAGTTCCTGGCCCGCGAGCTGGCCGCGGCCCGGCTGGCGCTGGCCGACGTGGTGACCACGCAGGACCTGGAGGATTCCATGGCCCGGCTGGCCAAGCTGATCGCCGACCAGCAGCCCCGGAAGGCTCCCCAGCTGCACACGACGCCGGACGCGCACCCGGACGGCACGGCCGCGCCGGAAGGCTAGGCCGGGCCGGCCCCGAGCGCAGCCGCGGTGAGCGAGCGCGCGGTACGGACGGCGCTCGCCACCGCGTCCGCCGGGGAGAGCCCGCACAGGTCGGTGAGGACGAACAGGGCCTCGGCGCTCATGACGACAGCCAGGCCGCGCTTGAGCTGGGCCAGCACCTCGGGGTCGGCGCCGGCCAGCGGGGCGACGGCGTGATCGATGAGCGCGAACCGGTGCCCCGGCCGCGTGGCCGCGAGGTCCGGCCTGGTGATGGAGGCCGCGATCATGGCCCGGACCACGCTCTGGCGGGCCAGGACGCCGGCGAGCAGGACCTCGGTGGCGTACTTTTTCTCGCTGACCATGGACCAGGTGGCCGACCTCAGCTACTACCGCCCGGACGCCTTCCGCCTGGATCTGGACCACATGCCCGACCAGGTGAAGGCGCTGATGGCCGGCAGCGCCCAGCCGCCGTCGGCGGAGCTGATCACGGACCTGATGGCCCGCTACGCCACCGAGCCCGCGGGCCTGTAGCCGCGCAGCACTTGCCCGGTGCGGGCGGCGCGGGCGGCCCACCAGCCGGTGACCTCGTCGCCGGGGGCGCGGTCGCGGTGCCGCCGCTGCCAGCGGTCCGCCTCGTCGGCCAGCCAGCCCACGGTGGCGCGCGGATCCTGCTCGAGCATGGCGCGCAGCGCGAACCGGCGCTCGCCGATCCGGAGCCCCACCCCGGCCCGCCCCGCGCCCTCGGCCAGGCGGCGCCGGGTGAGGATCAGGCCGCTGCGCACCGGGATGGTCAGCAGCTCGACCAGGTCGCCGGGCCCGGTATCCGGCTGGGCGCCCGGCGGCGCCGCGCGCAGCGCGAGCGGCCGCCGCGGGCACGGCGGCAGCCGGCCGAACTCGGCCGCGAGGGCGCGCCGCGCCAGGTCCGCCCACCCCGTCAGGGACGGAACGGCCAGATCCGTCACCGCGTCGAGGTAGCCGGGCAGCCAGGGCCACAGATGCTCCCAGAACAGGACCGCCTGCGACTGGGCCAGTGCGGCCGCGGTGGCCGGGCGCCGGACGCCGGGCGTGGCCTCGCCCAGCCGGGCGTACAGGCTCAGCAGGGCGGCGAGATGATCGGGTTCGGCGGGCGGGGTGATCCCGATGGCGCGCCAGAAGCCGGCCACCCGGTCGGCGCCCTCGCCACCGATGGCGCCCTGGGGCCCGAGGTAGATCGCGGCGTAGGGCGGGCAGTTCAGCACGAACGCGCCGGTGTGCTCGGCGTCGCTCACCGGGTCCAGGCCGAGCGCGGACCCGGCGCTGCGGGCGGCGGCGGGGCTGTCGGGGACGGCGCCCAGAGCCCGCAGCAGCTCCCAGCGTCCCGCCGCCGATCCGCCGATCGCCGGGGCGGTCACGGATCGCCTCCGGCGGCCTCGGCGGCCGGGAGCGCGAACGCCTCCGCGGACGGCTTGAGCGGGCGCATCAGCCACCGGGGGCGGCGGGTGCCGTCGGGTGAGACGCGGCCGGCCGGGCGGGTCTGCCGCATCCACTCCCGGTACACCTGGCGGGCCTTGGCCGTGTCGACCGCGATGTCGCCGTGGGTGTCGCCGGGCTCGGCGGGCCGGACGGTGACGGCCTGGTGCCAGCAGTGCATGCCGGAGATCGGGTCGGGGTGCACGGGGAAGGTCAGGTTCTGGTGCACGCCGGTGTCGGACCACCAGATCCGGGCCGTGTCGGGGTCGGCCGAGGCGTAGGGCCCGACCCGGCGGGTGGCGCGCAGCGACCAGCCGTCGTCGCCGCGCTGGAGATCGACGGTGGCCATCAGGCCGCCCGCGCCGGCCAGGTCGTGGCCGGCCAGCTTCCAGCGGCCCATGTGGTGGGAGCAGGCCACCACGCCGGGGCGGATGCCCTCGGTGATCCAGGCCTTGGCCACGAAGTAGCCGATCTCGGTCTCCACCCGGATCAGGTCGCCGGTGCGCGCGATGCCCAGCCGGGCGGCGTCGGACGGGTGCACCCAGACCGGGTTGGTGTGCGCTAGTTCGTCCAGCCACTTGCTGTTGGCCGAGCGGGTGTGGATCTGGGTCGGCAGCCGGAAGGTGGACAGCAGCACCACCTGGCCGGGGGCCAGCTCGGCGGGGTGCACGTGGCTGCGGATGTAACCGGGCAGCGCGTGCTCGGGCCAGCCCCAGGCGGCCAGGGTCGAGGACCAGAACTCCAGCCGCCCGGACGGGGTGGGGAAGCCGCGGCGGACGACGCCGTCGATCATGACCCCGGCGGGGCGCCGGCCCTCGCCGTCGGGCGCCGGGGCGCCGGTCGGCACGATGTTGGGCGTGTCGGGCGCGGGGGCGCGGGTGTAGACCCGGCCGGCCGGGGTGACGGCCAGGTCGGCGAGCTCGCCGGCCGGGACCTCCCGTTCGTGCAGCGCGCCCTGGCCGCGGCTGATCTCGAAGGCCCCGTAGCGGCGCATGTACTGCAGCGGGGTCAGGCCCTCGGCAGCCGCTCTCTCAGGCAGGCCGGGCACCGAGTGCTCGAACATCCAGCCGTAGTACTCATTCACGGTCAGCTTCTCGCCGGGCCTGGCCCGGGACTCATGGTGGCGCCTGATGCCCAGCGAGCCGTCCGGGTCGATCCGCCAGGACAGCTCGGTCCACCACTCGTTCTCCTCCCACACCTCGCCGGGGTTGACCTGGCGGGTGTCGGTGACCGGCTCGCCCAGCCGTTCGCGGGCCGCGCGCAGCACCGGCTGCCGGAAGCCGATCCACTGCCCGTCGTACTGCTCGTAGGAGTGCGTGTCGTGCCGTTCGGAGCCGTGGCCCATGGGCAGCACGTAGTCGGCGAAGTAGGCGGACTCGTTCCAGGTCGGGGTCAGCGCCACGAAGCAGCCGACCTTGCTCTCGTCGGTGAGCACCTCCATCCAGGACAGCCCGTCGGGGTTGGTCCAGACCGGGTTGTAGACCCGGATGAAGTAGGTGTCGAGCTTGCCCCGGCCGTCCTTCAGGAAGTGCGGCAGCAGGAAGCTCAGCTCGTTCTGGGCCAGCGGGAACTCCGCGGGCCAGGACAGGTCCTGCCAGACCGACGGGTGCGGCGGGACGTGGATCGGCCGGGGCACGAACTTGTTCCACGCGTTGGGGAACGTGCCGCCCTCGGTGCCCACCGCGCCGAGCAGCGCGGACAGCAGGAACAGGGTCCGTGAGACCTGCCAGCCGCCCAGGTTGCCCGCGGCGGCGCTGCGCCAGCAGTGCACGGACAGCCGCGTCCCGGCGCCGGCCACCACGCCGGCGACCTCGGCGATCACCGCGACGTCGACGCCGGACTCGGCCGCGGCGAACTCGAAGGTGAAGCCGGCGTACAAGCCGGCCAGCACCTGCTCGAACGCCTCGAAGGTGACCGGCCGCCGGGGGTGGCACTCGGTGAGGTACTCCTGCCAGTTCCACCACCGGCGGACAAAGTCCCGGTCGTACCGCCGGGTCTGGATGAGGTGGTTGGCCACGGCCAGGTTGATGGCCGCCTCGCTGCCCGGGTGCGGCGACAGCCAGTAGTCGGCGTGCGAGGCGGTGTTGGACAGCCGGGTGTCCAGCACGATCACCTTCGCGCCGTTCTGCCTGGCCTCGGTGATCCGCTGGGCGTGCGGGTTGAAGTAGTGCCCCGCCTCCAGGTGGGCGCTGATCAGGT
>Ga0187814_10000482_pt1 | contig 13372 bp, 8 predicted proteins | sample NC_S_4_FD_132450 | JGI IMG/M metagenome (GOLD analysis project Ga0187814, IMG submission 132450) | Wetland sediment microbial communities from Neuse River Estuary, North Carolina, USA - ASW-S_4 | ecosystem: Environmental > Aquatic > Freshwater > Wetlands > Sediment | place: USA: North Carolina... | reverse complement strand
CTTGTCCCTGACGGTGACGACCTTGACCACCTTCTTGCCCGTCGTCCATTCGACGATCTTGGGCAGAGCCTTCGCTCTTTCGGCCAACTCGGTCTCGGCCGTCCCCGCGGGCGCGACGAAGCGCTCCCGGATTCTGCCGTTGACCTGCACCACGATTTCCTTCTCCTCGTCGGCGCAGAGCGCCTCGTCCCAGACCGGCCAGGGCCGGCGGGCAAGTCCGTCCGAACGACCGCCGGTTCCGCCGCCCTTCTCCCACAACTCTTCGGCGAGATGGGGCGCGTAGGGGGCCAGCATCAGGAGCATCGCGTCCCAAAGGGACCGGGGCAGCTCCTCGAGCTTCGCCGCCTCGTTCGACAATATCATCATGGCCGAGATAGCGGTATTGAAATTGAGCGTATCGGTGTCGCCGGTCACCTTTTTTATCGTGCGATGGAGGAGTTTGAGGATTTCAGCCGGGGGCTCCGCGTCGACGAGCCGCTTGGAGCCTTCCGCGATCGCTTCGCCGACGGCCCAGAACCGCTCGAGGAAGCGCGAGACGCCCACGAGGCCCGCGGTCGCCCAGGGTTTCGAGACTTCGAGGGGGCCCATGAACATTTCATAGACCCGCATCGAGTCGGCGCCGAATTCGCGGATGATGTCGTCGGGGTTGATGACGTTGCCCCGCGACTTCGACATCTTCTGGTTGTCCTCGCCGAGGATCATACCCTGGTTCACGAGACGCAGGAACGGTTCCTTGCTGTTCACGAGGCCGAGGTCGTAGAGGACTTTGTGCCAGAAGCGCGCGTACAGGAGATGGAGGACGGCGTGCTCGGCGCCGCCGACGTACAGGTCCACGGGCATCCAATAGTCGAGCTTGGCCCTGTCCACGAATTCCTTCGGGTTGGACGGATCGATGTAGCGGAGGTAGTACCAGCAGGAACCGGCCCATTGCGGCATCGTGTTGGTCTCGCGCTTGGCCCTGCCCCCGCACTTCGGGCAGCTCGTCTCGAGCCAATCGGTCACGTTGGCGAGCGGCGACTCGCCCGTGCCGCTCGGCGTGTAGCTCGTGACCTCGGGCAGGACGAGGGGCAGTTCCGACTCGGGCAGGGCGACGACTCCGTCCTTCGGGCAATGGACCACGGGGATGGGCTCGCCCCAATAGCGCTGGCGGGAAAAGAGCCAGTCGCGGAGCTTGTAGTTCACGGCCGACTTGCCTATGCCGCGGGACTCGAGCCATTCGGTTATCTTCTTCTTGAATTCGGCGGTGGGCGTGCCGTCCCATTCGCCCGAATTGACGGCGACTCCCTCTGTCGCGCTGCAGAATGCGGGAGTACCGGTCGGCGCCGCACCGGACCGCGCCTCGGGGCTGTCCGCGGCCGCGACCACCTGGATGATCGGCAGGTCGAACTTCTTGGCGAAGTCCCAGTCCCTCTCGTCATGGGCGGGCACGGCCATGATGGCCCCCGTGCCGTAGGAGACGAGCACATAGTCGGAGATCCACACGGGGATCTCGCGGCCGTTCACGGGATTGACCGCGTGGGCGCCGGTGAAGACGCCCGTCTTGTCCTTGGCGAGATCGGTGCGTTCGAGATCGCTCTTCCTCGCCGCGGCCTCGACGTAGGCGTCCACCGCCGCCTTTCGCTCCCGCGTCGCGATCTTCGAGACGAGGGGATGCTCGGGCGCGAGAACCATGTACGTCGCGCCGAAGAGCGTATCCGGCCGCGTCGTGTAGACCTCGATGAAATCTTCCGATCCGGCCAGGGCGAATCGCACCGACGCGCCCTCGCTGCGCCCGATCCAATTCCGCTGCTGGATCTTGATCGGTTCCGGCCAGTCGACCTCCTCGAGATCGGCGAGGAGACGGTCGGCGTAGGCGGTGATCTTCAGCACCCACTGGCGGATCCGCTTGCGCACCACCTTGGTGTGACAGCGGTCGCACTCTCCGTCCTTCACCTCCTCGTTGGCGAGGCCGGTCTTGCAGGAGGGGCACCAGTTGATGGGCATCTCGGCCTCGTAGGCGAGGCCGAGGTCGAAGAGCTTGAGAAAGATCCACTGCGTCCACTTGTAGTAGTCCGCGTCGCAGGTCGAAACCTCGCGGTCCCAGTCGTAGGAAAAGCCCAGGGCCTTGATCTGCTCCCGGAAGCGCCCGATGTTGGCCCTCGTCGTCACCGCGGGATGGGTGCCGGTCTGAATCGCGTAATTTTCCGCCGGAAGGCCGAAGGCGTCGAAGCCCATCGGGTGGAGGACGTTGTAGCCGCGCATGCGGAGAAAGCGGCAATAGATGTCCGTGGCCGTGTAGCCTTCGGGATGGCCGACATGGAGCCCGGCCCCGGAGGGATAGGGAAACATGTCGAGGATGTAGCGGCGCCTTTCCTTGGGCACGGAGGAATCCTCGAGAACGCGGAAGGTCCCTTCCTCGTCCCAGCGGCGCTGCCACTTCTTCTCGATCTCGGCGAACGGATACTTGGCCATGTCGGAAACTCCCCGGGAGGAGACTCTTTCAAGATACGGACGGAAAGAGCTGCCTCAAAATGCGGCTCGAAATATCCCGTAATGATAGCAGAGCGCCGCGCGCAGGGCAACGATCGGGCTCGAGCCGGGTTCGATCCCGGGCGGTATTTCTGCAAGGTCGTGCGCAAAGGGCGCGATCGCGCGGCCGCGCGACGCCGGCAGGCTGAAAAGGCGGACCGGCGGCGTTGTCCGCCCGCGCCCGCCCAGGCTATCATGCGCCCATGCCTCCGAGCTTCCTGTGGTACGATCTCGAGACCTTCGGCCTCGATCCGCGCGGCGACCGCATCGCCCAGTTCGCGGGAGTCCGGACCAACGGAAAGCTCGACATCGTCGGCGAACGTATCGTCATCTACGCCAAGCCGGCCCGCGACAGCCTGCCCAGCCCCGAGGCCTGCCTCGTTCACGGCATCACGCCCCAACACGCCGAGGAGGCGGGCGTGAAGGAGTACGAGCTCGCCCTTCGCCTTCGCGCCGAGATGACCAAGCCCGGCACGACGAGCGTCGGCTTCAACACCGTCCAGTTCGACGACGAGTTCGTCCGCAATCTCTTCTATCGCAACCTCATCGATCCCTACGAGCGCGAGTGGGCCGACGGCTGCTCGCGTTGGGACATCATCGACCTCGCCCGCGCGGCGCGGGACCTGCGGCCCGAGGGCATCGTCTGGCCCACGGGCGAGGACGGCAAGCCCCTCTTCCGCCTGGAGGCCCTAGCGAAGGCCAACGGCGTTTCCCACGAAGCGGCCCACGATGCGATGAGCGACGTCCTCGCGACCATCGGCTTCGCGAAACTCCTCCGCGAACGCCAGCCCAAGCTCTTCGAATGGCATTGGAAAAACCGGGGAAAGGCCTCGCTCAAGCGCCTCGTCAGGTTGGACGAGCGGAGCCCCCTCGTCCACAGCTCGGCCATCCACACGAGCGCCAAGGGTTGCACCACCCTCGTCGCGCCGATCGCCTTCGACCCGGAAAAGGCGAACCATCTGGTCGCGTTGGATCTGCGCTATGACCCGACAGAAATCATAGACCTTCCCGTCGACGAACTCAGGCGCCGCGTCTTCACGAAGCGGGAAGAGCTGGACGTCCCGCGCCTTCCCCTGGTGGACATCCAGCTCAACAAGTCGCCCTTCCTCGCAGAGGCCAAGGTGATGGACCCCGCCACGGCCGAGCGGCTGGGCATAGACCTGGCCGCCTGCGAGCGGCATCGGGCTGTCCTTTCCCGGAGCAGGGAGCTGCTCCAGAAGCTCGTCGCGGTGTACACGGCGCCCGAGCAGACCGAGGAAGTCGCCGACCCCGACCTCATGATCTACTCCGGCGGCTTCTTCCCCGACGAAGATCGCGAAAGGCTGGAACGTCTCCATGCCCTCCTCGCCGAGTCGGGAGCGGCGGCCGCGAAGCAGGAACTCTATTCCTGGCGCTTCCGCGACGAGCGCATCGCGCAGATGATAAGGCGCCTGTATGCGCGCAACTTTCCCGAAACCCTCGGCGCCGAGGAGGCCGCCCGGTGGCGCGACTTCTGCGCGGGCAGGCTCCAGTTCCCGCCCGCGCCGCGGGCGACCGGCCTCGCCGCCTTCGGCAAAACGGTGGACCAGCGCCTCGCCGATCCCGCCACCCCCGCCCGCGACCGGGCCGTCCTCCTCGCCCTTCTCGCATGGCGGTCCAAGCTCGAAGGAGAGGTCCTGGCGTATAGGGGAAAATAGGGGGCTCTCGGACGACATCAGCCCCGCTCATCCGCCTTTCGGGGTCCCGGTCCGGAACCGCCTGAGCCATACCCGCATTTCCGCTCCCGGAGCCCTGTTGCCCCACAAATAGTAGGGAAGGGCGTGGATGAGAACTCGCGACAGCCTGGCCGGCTCGCTTTCCGCGTCGAGGTAGGGAGATCGCCCGGACGGCGGCTCCGCGCTCTCGTCGCTGCGGAAACCTTCAAGTTCCACGACGATCGCTTCGTCCCCGAGATCCGGCTCGGCGACCTCTTTGGAAGGCGCGCCGGGCTCCACCGCGAGCTCATGGAGATCGTCCCCGTTGTCGATCCCTTCGACGCAGTACACGAGGGGGCCGCGCTGCAGCGCGACGCGGTCGGCGAGCTCGCGGACGCGGGAATCGGCGCGGATGAAACGGAGCGGTTGCGCGAACTCGATCGAGAATTCCTCCGCGGCGGACCAGCGGCGCCTGAGATGCAGGTAGCCGTCACGGCCGACATCGGCCGGGGCTCCCCCGCCCGGCACGGCGCATCGATATCCCGTGTTCCATGAAGGAATGCGGAGCGCGACATCGAAATCCCGCGGCGGCCCGTCGAAGTCCAGGCGGAAGCGCACCGATCCGCTCCAGGGAAAGCGTGTCGCCTGGGTAAGACGGATCTTGGTCCCGTCGAGTTCGAAGGCGGCCTCGCTCTCCGCGAACTGGTGGACATACAGCGTGTCGCCGTTCCGGCCGTAGAGATTCGAAGCGAAGCTCGCCACGAAGCGGGCGATGTTGGGCGGACAGCAGGCGCAACCGAGCCACTCGACGCGGCGGGCCGACACATGCTCCAAGTCCATACGAGCCGCGGCGACCCGGGGCACGAGTTCGAGCGGATTCACGTAGAAGTAGCGGGTTCCCTCGCGCGAGAGCCCGGAGAGCACGCCATTCAGCGCCACGCGTTCGAGCGTGTCCGCGTATCGCGAATCCGCCTCGATCTCGGACATCCGCGAAGCCCAGAAAGCGAGACCGATCGAGGCGCAGGTTTCCCCGTAGGCGGTATCCGAGGGCAGGTCCCAGTCTACGGTGAAGCGCTCTCCCTGGGCCTGAGACCCCAGGGAGCCCGTGATGTACATGCGCCTTCCGACAGCGCTGTCCCAGAAGCGCGACAGGGCGGCGCGGAGCTCCTCGTCGCCCGTCGCGAGGTACTCCTCGGCCAGGGCGGCGTACAGGTACATGGCGCGCACCGCGTGTCCCTCCGCCCCGGCCTGGCCGCGCACCGGAGCATGAGCCAGGAAATAATCCGGCCCGATCGCCTTGGTCAACGGCATCGAAAAACCGAGGGGCTCCTTTCCCGCGAAGAATCCGGGATCGCGGCCGCGAGTCTCCAGAAAGTGAATGGCGAGGTCGCGATACCGTGGCTCGCCCGTCGCGCGGTACAGTCTGAAAAGGGCCAGCTCTATTTCCGGATGGCCGCAGACTCCCTTGTTCTGCCCCTCCCTGGGCCCGAATTCGCGATCGACGCAGTCGGCGAGCCTGCGGCCGATATCGAGAAGCCTCGTCGAAGATGTCGCCTCGTGGTGGGCCACCGCCGCCTCGATGAAGTGCCCGGCGCAATAGAGCTCGTGGCCCCAGGCGAGATCGCGCCATCGCATCTCCGGCGCCACGAGGGCGACCCAGGTATAGAGATAGCCGTCGGGGCCCTGGGCCCGGCCGACGAGGTCGATCACCTCGTTCACCCTGGACGCGAGGACGGGATCGGGCCCGAGGGCGAGGCAGTAACTCGCGGCCTCGAGCCATTTCGCCAGATCGCTGTCCTGCCACATCGTCCCCTCGAATTTGCCCTGGCGCTCGCCGGCGGCGATCCTGAAATTCATGAGCGAGTGCGAGGGGTGGGCGCCGGGGAGGAGATCGTTCAGGGCCTTCCATTGCCGGTCGAGGGTGACGCCGGCCACCGTGTCGATGCGCTCCTTCCAGAAACCGCCCGTGATCCTCGCTTCCAGGAGCCCGAGGCGCGCGGCGCCGCGGCTCACGATTTCATCCCCGAGAGTACGATGCCCTCGATGAAGTAGCGCTGGCCGACGAGATAGAGGCCGACGACGGGAGCCACCGCCATGCAGCAGGCCGCCATGATCGACTTGTAATCGGTGCCGTAGCCCGCGCGGAAATTGGCCAGTGCCTGCGAAATGGTGTTCTGCTCGTTCCGGGAAATGTAGATCAGGGGCCCGAGGACGTCGTTCCAGTAGAGGATGAAGGTGAAGAGCCCGATCGATATGAGGACCGGCTTTATCAGCGGCAGGAGAACCTGGAAAAGCACCCGGATGTTTCCCGCTCCGTCGATTATCGCCGCCTCGTCGAGATCGCGCGGAATGGTCATGAGGAACTGCCTGCAGAGAAAGATGTTGAAGGCGCCGCCGCCGAGAAAGGCGGGAACTATGAGGGGTATATAGCCGTTCGAAAGCCCGAGGAGGGTCCAGCCCTTGAAGATGGGGATGATCGTGGCCGCGCCGGGCATCAGCATCGAGGCGATGACCAGCGCGAAAAGGGGTTTCCTGCCGGGAAAGTCGAGACGAGCGAAGGCGTAGGCGGCCATTGTCGAAGTGAGGAGCACGCCGAAGACCGAGGGAATCGTGATCGTCAGGGTATTGAGGAGATAGCGGCCGAAGGGAAACGCCGTGAGAGCGTACACGTAGTTGTCGAAGCGCGGCGTCTTCGGGAGCATGAGGGGGGGATACTGGTAGATCTCCAGATTGGACATCAGCGAGGAGCGCAGCATCCAGAGAAAGGGAAAGACCGAAAGAAAACCGAGAACGATGACGGCGGCCGTCACCGCGATGTTGCTTCGATTGTGCGTTTTCATGGTTGGTCACTCGCCTTCGAAAAAGGTCCAACTCTTCGAAAATCCGAAGAGAAGGGCGGTCAGGGCGCCGACGGCGGTGAAGAAGACGAGGGAGTAGGCCGCGACGAGACCGAAGTTGTTGCGTTGGAAGCTCTCCCTGAACATGAGATAGACCATGTAGAGAGTGGTGTTGTCGGGCCCGCCCCTGGTGATCGAATAGGCCGGCACGAACACCTGCAGATTCGCGATGACGCTCATGAGGACGTTGAAGAAGATGACGGGGGACATGAGGGGCAGGGTGACGTGCCTGAACTTGTGCCAGGCGTTGCCCCCGTCGATTTCGACCGCCTCGAGGTAGGTCCTGGGCACGCCTTGGAGCCCCGCCAGAAAGATGACGATGAAGTTGCCCACGCCCCAGATCGTCATGACCACGAGAGCGGGTGTCGCGGTGAGATCGTCCCCGAGCCACTTCACCTTGTCCATGCCGATCAAGTTGAGGAAATAGTTGAAGACCCCGAAGTTCGACTCGTACATCCAGCCCCAGACCACCGCCGTCCCGATGCTCGGCACGATGTAGGGGAGGAAGAAGATCGAGCGGAACAGCCCCCGCGCCGGGACCTTTTGATCCAGGAGCATTGCCACGGCGAAGGCATAGACGGTCCCGAAGACGACCGAACCGAAGGCGAAAAAGAGGGTAGCCTTCACCGAAGGCCCGAAAAACATGTCGCTCGTGAAGATCGTCTTGAAGTTGTCGAAGCCCGCCCAGGACGGCGCCTCCAGCCCCGACCAATGCGTCAGGCTTATGCCCGCGACCCCGAAGATGGGCAGGACGGTGAGAAAGAGGAGACCGAGAATTGCGGGGGCGAGAAAGATATACGCGGCCACCGTGGTGCGAAGGCTTCTGCGCGAGGTCATGGGGAGACTCCTCGGAGGCGGACGAGGCCGCCGGGTCCGTCCGCGGGGAGGCAGGACGGACCCTTCAAAATCGGTTCGGGGTTACTGTGCCTTGTGCTCGTCGAAGTACTTCTGGAGCTGGGGCATGATCGAGTCGATGTAGGCCTTGGCGGTCATCTTGCCGTTCCACACGGATTCGATGCCGGAGGAGAGGATGTCGTCGAAACCCTGGTATCCGTTGAAATAGTACCAGGGCACCTGGATCGCGTTATGCATCGCGTAGTCGATCACCGCGGTCTTGTACTGGGCGAAGGGAGGCCTCGGAGGATGATCGGCCCATTCGCGCATCGCGGCTTCGCTCGCGTACCACTTGGCCATCACCGGCATCAGGATGCCGCCCGTGATCTGCGGCCACTGGTTCTTTTCGTCGGCGTACCAGCGGATGAAGGTCATCGCCGCCTCTTTGTTTTTGGTGCTCTTGAAGACGCCGTAGGGCGCCCCGGTGTTGTAGGTCACGGCGACCTTCATCTTCGGAAGGACTCCGACGCCGTAATCGAGACCGTCCTTGAGCGAATTGTTGAGCGAGACGCCCATCTCCCACTGTCCGCTCGTCGCCATCGCGACCTTGTTCGAAAGCAGGGTGAGGTCGAGGCTCGGCATGGCCGAACGGTCGGCGAAGGAGGGGGAGACCTGATCCTTGAGATAGAGATCGGCGAGCTTCTGCATGGCCTCGACGGACTCGGGCTTGTCGATGAGCAACTGCTTCCCGTCCGGGCTCATGAGGCCCCCGCCGTTCGAGTACATGACGATCGGCCACATCCACCAGAGCCGGTTGAAATCGGCGCCGTAGGTGACGATGTTCTTCGCGTCGAAGCCCGGATCGTTCGGCGTCTTTCCGTTCTTGTCCTTCGTGAGCTTTTTCGCCGCCTCGACGAACTGGTTCCAGGTCCAGGCCTTGTCGGCGCTGGCCGGCGGATAGGGCAGATGGGCGGCATCGAAAAGTTTCTTGTTGTAATACAGAAGGAGGACTTCGTCGCCCGAGCTGTAGCCCACCGCCTTGCCGTTGTAGGTGAAGGTCAGGGATTTCAGGGGCGCGGCGTTCTTGGGATACATGTCGCTGACGACGGCGAGCACGCCTGCGGCCGCCATCTGGATGGCCATCGCCTCGGAGAGCTGGGTGCAGTCGGGCAGCTGGTTGCCCGCCGCCATCGTGTTCACCTTGGTCTCGTAGCCGTCGCGCGGCACGGCGATCATGGTGACGTGGATCTTGTCCTGCGAGTTGTTGAACGTATCGATGATCGCCTGCACGCTCTGGGCCTCCGACTGGGTCGTGTTGTACCAGCACATGTAGGTGATCTCGGTCTTCTGCGCCGAGACGAATCCGGCGCAGACCGCGAGGGACAAGAGGGAGATGAGGAGGCCCTTCCGAACCTTCATCGCGTTTCTCCTTTTTTCGACGCGGCAGGCGGGCTTTCCCGAAGAAGCCCAGCCCCCGCGTTCCCGTCGTGCCGGGCCGGCCGCGACGGAGGCCGGCGATATATCGCCCCCGTCCCGCCGCCCGGCGGCATTTGTACGCCCCTGTCGTTTCGGGTATATTCGAGCGTACCCGACTGTCCGCCATATCGGGGATGTGCTTGACCGGCCCTTCCCGATATCGCGGCTGTTGGCCTTTCCGCGCGTTCCGGCGTCCCGATTCCTAGATCACTCCGGCACCTCCTTGCACGAGCCGCGCAGGACGAGATCGAGAGGGAATTCGATGCGGACCGCGGGCATCGACGGCCGTTCCAGCCGTTCGAGGAGTCTGCGCACAGCCTCCCGCGCCATGTCGCGCGAATGGATTTTCACCGTGCTGAGCGGGGGAGAAGTGTGGCGGGCCAGCTCCGTGTCGTCGAAGCCGATCACCGAGACATCGTCGGGAACCCGCAGGCCGCGCTCCGACAGCGCGGAGAGCGCGCCGACGGCGAGCAGGTCGTTCGCGCAAAAGACCGATGTGAGCTCCGGGCAACGCGCGAAAAGCCGCGCCGCGGCCGCGAATCCCGCTTCGGCGGTCCAGGCTTCGGCCTCTTCCGACCACCCGTCGTCCGCTCCCGGCGCCAAGGCCCTCATCTCGGCTTTCCAGGCCTCGAAGCGGACGCGGGCCGATTCGTGGGCCAACGGACCGTTGACAATGCCGATTTTCGTGTGACCGAGCGAACGAAGCTGGCCGATCGCCTTGCGGACCCCGGAAGGCAGATCGATGGTTATGGCGTCCAACCCTTCGTGGAAGGCCGTGGGTGCGAGAAGCACCGCCGCCGCGCCGCTGTCGGCCACCAGATCCAGCGTGGCCGGATCCTGGGCCTCCTCGAGGACCAAGCCGTCGACCTTTCCGAGAAAATCCGCGAAAGATGCCGCCTCTTCCGGGTTCGTGGGGTCGAGCCAGGCGAAGAGGAGATGCCGGCTCGAGCGGGAAGCTTCCTCTTCGATGCCCGCGAAAACGTCGAAATAGAAGGACTCGGCCGAGATCGGCTTTCGGGCGCGGCGCTCCTTGCACACCACGTAGCCGATTGTCCCCTTCGGGGATTTGACGTCCGCGCCCGCGGGCAGCTCGCCCGCTCCACCGCGGACGAAGGTGCCCTGGCCGATCCGCCTGTCGAACAGGCCCTTTTCTGAAAGCGACTGGATGGCGTTGCGGACGGTAGTCCTGCTGAGATCGAGGCGCTGGGATAGCTCGCGCTCCGAGGGGATCTTCTCTCCCACAGGCCAGTCGCCCGATCGGATCTTTCCGAGGATGAAATCCTCGACCTGACTTTGCATCGTGTCGCTGACGTTCCTTCGGATCGCCGCCAGAGGATCGGCCTCCCCGTCATGCATACCACTGTCTGATACCATATAAGACCATTATGAGGCATGTTCTCGAACTGTCAAGCCGTTTTCTTTCGTTTCGCATCGAAGCCGTCGATCGACAATGGCATAGTATTTCTATACTATAACATATCTTGAATCTCATGCTGAATCGGCCGCCCGTACCGAACTCTCCTCCGAGGCAAAATCAGAACGCGGAGAATTGGTATTGCATGGTATAGGATCGTGGTATAGCCTTCATGGGAGGAGGCGGCATGAAAGCTCGAATCCACGTGGAAAAGGACTTTCGCATCGGCCAAGTCGATCCGAGGCTCTTTTCCTCGTTCATCGAACACCTGGGGCGCGCGGTTTACGGCGGCATCTACGAGCCCGGCCACCCCGAAGCCGATGAGGAGGGCTTCCGAGGCGACGTCCTCTCCATCGTACGGGAGCTCCGGCTGCCTCTCGTCCGCTATCCTGGGGGCAATTTCGTGAACACGCTGCGGTGGGAAGATACTGTCGGCCCGAGGGAATCGCGCCCCCGCCGACTCGACCCGGCCTGGAGGTCGCTGGAGACGAATGCCTTCGGCCTCGACGAGTTCCTGTCCTGGACGAAGAAGGCCGGAACATCGCCGATGATGACGGTCAACCTGGGAACGCGGGGAATCGAGGCGTCGCGGAATCTCGTGGAATACTGCAATATCGAGGGCGGCAGCGCCTGGTCCGACCTCAGGCGCTCCAACGGGGCCGGGAAACCATACGATATCGGGGTCTGGTGCCTCGGCAACGAAATGGACGGCCCCTGGCAAGTGGGTCAGAAGAGCGCCGCGGAGTACGGCCGCCTCGCCAACGAGGCGGGCAAGGCGATGCGCCTCGTCGATCCATCGATCGAGCTGGTGGCGGCGGGCTCCTCAATGCCCTCGATGCCCGGCTTCCCGTCCTGGGACGCCGAGGTTCTCGAGCTCTGCTGGGACCAGGCTGACTATCTCTCGCTTCATTCGTATTACGACGATCGGGCCGGGGACCTCGGCGACTACCTCGCTTCCTCGGCGGGCATGGACGCCTTCATACGATCGGTCGTCGCCACCTGCGACCACGTACGCGCGAAGAAGCGCGGTCACAAAACCATGATGCTCTCGTTCGACGAGTGGAATGTCTGGTTCCGCACGAAGCCCGAGGATCGCGACCGCGAACCCTGGACCCTTGGCCCGCGACTCTTGGAAGAAGATTACGGCTTCGAGGACGCCCTCGCCGTGGCTTGCCTTCTCATCTCCCTTTTGCGCAACGCCGACAGGGTCAAGATCGCCTGTCTCGCCCAGCTCGTGAACGCCCTGGCTCCCATTCGGACCGAGAACGGCGGTCGGGTCTGGCGCCAGTCGATCTTCTGGCCCTTCCTGCACGCTTCTCTCTTCGGGAGGGGCGATGCCCTCCTCAGCTCTTTGGAATGTCCTCGCTACGAATCGCGGCGCTTCGGGGAAGTGCCCTGGCTCGAGGCCATCGCGGTGGCGGGCACGGATGACTCCGGCGGGGAGCGGCTCACGCTCTTCGCCGTCAACCGCCACGAGTCCGAACCCATCGATCTCTCGATCGCTGCCGGAGGCTTCGATGACTTGGTTCCCGTCGAGCGCATCGAATACGCGAGGACGGATTTCGGCGCCGCCCCGGGGTCGGAGGGCCGGCCCCCGCGGCACGTGAGCCACGCGACCGAAAACGATTCGGGCCGGACGAGGCTCCGCCTGGCCCCGCTCACCTGGAACGTCGTCGGGTTCGGAACTCGTCGGACTTGATGGAGGATTCGCTTCAGCCCCGCCGCGTCGCCTCGAGGATCACGTCGTTCCTCGCCTTGACGCGGGTCGCGGGATCGACGCGATAGGAGACCTTCCAGGACCAGCCGCCAGCCGAGCGGAGGGCGGCGGCGATCTCGGCCGCGTTGTCGATCCGCGCCCCGCCGATGGAAACGCGCCTCGCGAGTTCGCACAGGCCCCTCTCCAGCGCCTGCTCGAAGGAAGCGTCGGATGCCTGGGTCGGATCGACCTGGACCACGAGGTCGGCCGCCGCCTCGGCTTCGAGCGAATCGTCGGCCGGTGAGACGAGAATCCAAATGGGTGGCCGACCGGCCCCCGCCCTGGATTTCCTCACCGCCTCCACCAGGCCTTTGCGGGCTCCGATGGCGACGACCGCCGCGACCGGGCCGTCGCTCTCGGCGCCGGCGAGGAGAGAGGATACCCGGTCGGCATAGGAGGCCGTGCCGTCCGGCACGACACGGATCGTCGCGAAGAACGGAAGTTCGGAGGTTCCGGCGGCCACCACGGCGTCGCGCAGCACGATCACCCGTCCCACCGTCTTCGCCCCGTCTCCGGAACCGCCCTGGCGGCCGGCGCATGCGACCATGAAGACCGCGCAGACGGCGGCGACGAGGGCGAGTCCCCGGCGCCGGGAATGAGGCGACGAGCCGGGGCCCATCAGTCCAGGATGCAAGCCGAGAAATGGCCCGGCGCCACTTCGCGCAGCGGCGGACGGCCCTGGCTGCAGGCGGGCGTCGCCACCGGACAGCGCGGATGGAAGTGGCAGCCGGTGGGGGGATTTATGGCGCTCGGGATCTCTCCGGTGGGGAGATTCTTGGGTTTCCGCACCCGTGGATCGGGAATCGGAACCGCG
>Ga0187814_10000481_pt1 | contig 13394 bp, 13 predicted proteins | sample NC_S_4_FD_132450 | JGI IMG/M metagenome (GOLD analysis project Ga0187814, IMG submission 132450) | Wetland sediment microbial communities from Neuse River Estuary, North Carolina, USA - ASW-S_4 | ecosystem: Environmental > Aquatic > Freshwater > Wetlands > Sediment | place: USA: North Carolina... | reverse complement strand
GGCGACAAGCCCAAGGTGATCCGCGAGGCAGCCCGGGTGCTGCGCCCCGGTGGCCGGTTCGCCGTCTCGGACGTGATCGCCGACGAGGAGATGGACGAGCAGACCCGCGCCGACATGGCGGCCTGGACCGGATGCATCGCCGGCGCCCTGACGCGCATTGAGTTCGAGGAGGCGCTGAGCGAAGCCGGGCTAACCGACATCGAGATCCGCGAGACCCACCGCGTCCACGAGCACGCAGCCGCCGCGATCATCCGCGCCCGCAAACCCGCGTCCGGAGGCTGTTGCGAACCCGGCCGGGATTGAGAAGGTCGGCTGCGCGGAGGATGAGGAGCGTCGCGGCGAGGTTGCTCGAAAGGCGCCGAGCGCAGCGACTGGAGGTGCAGGCCGACGACGCCTGGCAGGCGCTTGTGATCCCGGCCTGCGCCGGGACCTAGCGGTCCGCCGCAAGCCGGGATCAGCCGCGCAGAACTACGGAATGAGCTTCACCTTCTCCTTGCAGGTCAGGTGCACGCTGTCGGGGCTCGTGCACGTGAGCGTGCCAGTGCCCTTCTTGCTCTTCATCCCCTTATAGATCCCCGTGCCTCCCGTGACCTTCAGCGTCCCGAGCCACGACTCGCTCTCGAAGCTCGTGCTGGTCAGGTTGCCCGACCCCTCCTGGGGCGTCAGGTCGAAGGTGCCGTGGATGCTCCCGGCATCGAAGTACTGGGTGAAGGTGCCGATCGTGTCACCGCTGTCTGGCACCTTGAAGGAGTCCCACTGGACCCCAGCTCCAAACGAGGCCGTCGGGCAGTGAATTGGTCCGGCTTGCGTGCCGCCCGAGGGTGGTTGGGCCACCGCGGGGGAGCCCGCCGGGGGCGCCGTGGACAGCGATATGTGGCACTTGAGCACGATCGGCGTGCCCGCGGTGCCGCTGCTGGCAGCGCTTGCCATCCCAACTCCGACTGCGAGTGACGCCGCGGCGACCGCGGTCCCAGCGAAGCAGATACGACGTCTCACGAATACCTCCAAGTCATACGGATATCGAACGGTTCTTCGGTCAGCGCGGGATGCAGAGGGCCCGACCGCATCCGCGGCCGGGCCCTGCGCGCATTGGTTGCGCTCACGCGGATCAGCTGATCCCCGCGAGAGTGCGCTCGTCCGCTGCCTTCACGCCCTTCGGCAGCGGCGCGAAGTCCAGCGCGGGCCCGAAGGCCTGGCCGCCGCCGAGGCAGTAGCCGATGAACTGCCTGAGCAACGCTCCCTGCGGAGCGTTGGTGGGCACCATCACGTAGGTGAACGTCGAAATCGGGAAAGCGCTCTTGGCGCTCCTCGGCGGATCGACGATCGTGACCTGGTTGTTGGCGGGGACATGGTGGACGACCGCCGCCGCGGCCTCGATGGCACTCAGGTTCGGGACGACGTACCTGCCGGCGGCGTTCTTGACCCCGGCCGCGGGCAGGTGGTTGGAGATCAGGTACGCAGTCGCGATGTAGGCAATTCCTCCGTTGGTTGTCTCGAGCGCCGTCGCCATGCCACCGTTGCCCTTGGCGCCGGCACCAACCGGGAAGCTCGGCGCGGTCGACGGACCGACCTTGCCGGCGAACGCGCCGCTGATGTCAGACAGATACCGAGTGAACGCGAATGAGTCGCCCGATGGGTCCGAACGCCAGAACACCGAGATCGGGGTGCTCGGAATGTGCGCGCCGGGATTGAGCTTCGTGATCGCGGAGCTGTCCCAGTTGGTGATTTGACCGAGGTAGATCTGGGCGATCACCGGACCGGTCAGATGAAGGCTATGCTGACCCCGGGCAAGCCGGAGACCGTTGATGTGATAGCTGGCGTCGGTCGCAGTCAGCGCCCACGGGATCTGGACGCAGTTGGCGCAGGCCGGCGTCGAGTAGGCCGAAAGCGGGGCATCCGATGCGCCGAAGTCCACCAAGCCATTCGCAATGTCCTTGTATCCGGTTCCCGAGCCCACCGAGTTGTACGTCACCGTGTCGCCGGTGGTGTTGTCGAAGGCCGCGATCCATTCGGCCATGATCGGGGCGACGAGCGTCGATCCCGCACCGGACAGCGAGGCCGCGGACGCGGCCGCTGACGTCAGGCCGAAGACACAGCCTGCGAGCAGTGCCGCGCAGGTCAGGCTGACCAATCTCTTCGAGTGCAATGCAGGTCCTTTCCGTTTGGAAATCGCTGATGTGGCTCGCTGTGGCCCGGCCTGCCCCTCGAGCGAGGGATAGCATCGCGGTGCCGAATCGGCTATCTGTGGCCCGCTTGTGACCAAGATGTCGAAATCTTGTGAAGCGGGAAGGAGAGGCGGACCGGCTTGATCCCTTCTTCTCTACCCTCCGCGCCGTGTCTTCGACGGCAAGGCCGAGATTAGGCTTGCCGGGGCTCTTCTCGCGCGGAGGCAAGCGGGCAAGGCGCGCCGGTCGGCTCGGCGATCGAATCCTGTTCGCGCTCTGCGCGCTCGCCGGGCTGCTCGTCGTGCTGACGCTCGTCGACGTCGCCTACCAGCTGATCAGCAACGCGAACCCGTCGATTTCGCGCTTCGGCCTCGGTTTCCTCGTACATCAGAGGTGGGCCCCATTCTTCAACGTCGAGGGCGCCGCCACGTTGATCTACGGGACCGTCGTCTGTTCGCTGATGGCGCTGGTGCTCGCCACGCCGCTCGGGATCGCAATCGGGCTTTACCTGTCAATGATGGCGTCGCCGCGGGTGCGGGTCACGGTCGGGCCGCTGGTCGAAATGCTCGCGGCCGTCCCAAGCATCATCTACGGCTTCTGGGGCCTGATCGTGCTGGTTCCGTTCGTCCAGCACCTCGAGCCTGGGCTGCACGGCGCGCTGGGATTCATTCCACTGTTCGGCACACCTTCCCCGACCGGCATCAGCGTGTTCGCCGCCGGCCTGGTGCTGACGATCATGATCCTGCCGATCATCTCCGCGCTGAGCCGCGACCTGTTCATGACCGTTCCGCAGGACCTCAAGGACGGCGCCGCAGCGCTCGGTGCCACGCCCTGGGAGATCATCCGCGGCATCGTCCTGCCCACCACTGCATCCGGCGTGACCGCGGCGGTGGTGCTGGGACTCGGGCGCGCTCTCGGCGAGGCGATCGCCGTCGCGTTGGTGATCGGCGACGTGAGCGCGATCCACGCTTCGCTGTTCCAGACCGGCTCGACGCTCGCCGAGCGGATCGCTAACCAGTTCCTCGGCACGAGCACCAAACTCCAGGGCGCCTCGTTGTTCTACTGCGGAGTGATCCTGCTGGTGATCGGGATGCTGACGAGCGCCGGCGCGCGGGTCATCGCCCGCCGGTTCGACGTTGCGCGGACGATGACCTGATGAGCGCCGCCTCCGACATCGCTCTGGGCGATTCCATGCTGCCCGATCCGACGGCGCCGCTGACGGCATCCGGCAACCTGCGGCGACGGGCCGCGGTCAGCCGCCTGGTCGAGCTAAGCGCAACGGGAGCGGCGCTGGCGGCGGTAGCTGTACTTGCGATCGTGGTGTACGGGGTCATCGTGCGGGGCGCGTCCGCTTTGAGCCTGAGCTTCGTCACCACCAATCCCTCCGGACTGGCCGGAGGCGGGATCTTCAACAGCCTGATCGGGAGTTTGGAGATCGTCGCCCTCGGAGCCGCGCTAGCCGTGCCGGTAGGGATCCTCACCGGCCTGTATCTGACCGAGTTTGCGGGTCCCCAGTCGCGCAGCGCAGGTGCGCTCAAGCTTGCGCTCGACATGATGCAGGGGCTGCCGACGATCGTCGTCGGGCTGTTCGTTTACGGCCTGATCGTCATTCCACAGCACCACGACTCCGGGCTCGCCGGTGCGATCGCACTCGCGATCATCATGCTGCCGCTGATCGCCCGCTCGAGCCAGGAGGTGCTGCTGCTCGTCCCGGGTACCCTGCGCGAGGCCGCCGACGCCCTCGGTGTTAGCCGTTGGCGCACCGTCCTCGGAGTGATCCTGCCGACCGCGATGGGCGGGATCCTGACCGGTGCGATTCTCGCCACAGCTCGTGGAGCGGGCGAGACGGCACCGCTGCTGATCTGCGACTCGATCTTCAACCCCAATACGACCCAGCTGAACCCCTTCTCCGTCCACGGCGTTCCGAACGTCCCGATGTTCATCTACACGTCGTTCGACCTGCCGCTGACGCAGGCCGTGACCCGCGCTTGGGGTGCGGCCTTCGCCCTGTTGACGTTCGTCTTGCTGGCGAACATCCTCGCGCGCGTGGTGCTGGCGCGCAGCCGTGCGAAGATGAGTGGATGACGGCCTGGGACCCCACCGGTAGCCGTGTCTCCGACGGTGGTTCAGTCCCCGGCCGCGTGCGGCTCCGGACCGAGCCGCTGCCGCCGGCGGTGCGTCCCCAGGGGACCAACGGGTCAGGGCCCGAGGTCACCCGCGCAGCGGTGTTCGACGTCCGCGACATGTCCGTCCACTACGGGGACAACCTCGCGCTTACGGGGACGACCCTCAAGATCTACCGCAACCTGGTGACCGCGGTGATCGGGCCGTCGGGATGCGGCAAGTCGACGTTCATCCGCAGCCTCAACCGGATGAATGACGCGATCCCGGGGTTCAGGCTCGACGGTCAGGTGCTCTATCACGGTCATGACGTCTACGGAGCCGGCGTCAACCGGGTCGAGGTGCGCAGGCGCATCGGGATGGTGTTCCAGAAGCCCAACCCGTTCCCCAAGTCGATCTACGACAACGTCGCCTGGGCGCCGCGCAACCTCGGCATGAAGTCCGAGCTCGACGCCCGGGTCGAGCGCGCTCTCACGAGCGCCTCCCTGTGGGACGAGGTCAAGGACAGGCTGCGAGACAGCGCACTCAGTCTCTCGGGCGGTCAGCAGCAGCGACTCTGCATCGCCCGCGCGATCGCAGTCGAGCCCGACGTGCTCCTGCTCGACGAACCTGCGTCGGCGCTTGATCCAGTCTCAACGGCGGCGATCGAGGACCTGATGCACGCGCTCAAGAACCGCTACACGATCGTGATCGTCACTCACAACATGCAGCAGGCCGCGCGTGTTGCCGACCGCACCGCGTTCTTCAGCCTCGATCGGGCAGAACAGATCGGGACCCTGATCGAGTACGGCGACACCGACACGATCTTCCGCAGCCCGCAGGACACCCGTACCCGGGAGTACGTGACCGGCCAGTTCGGGTAACGGGGCGCGCATGCGCGCCCCCGCCCGCGGGTGCATGCACCCGCGAGCTGGACGACGCGGGCGCCGCGCACTGGAGCGAGGCAGGATGCCGAGCGCGCGGCGAGCCCGCGGGGGTCGCATGCGACCCCGGCTAACGTCCGATCGCGTCGCTGTGGACCTCCTGCAGCAGTGGCTGCCCGCACTGCCAGCAGTAGGCCGCGCCCGTGGAATGGGGCGAGCCGCAGGACGCGCACGCCCCCGCGGTCGAGGTCTGCTCGAGTCGAAGGATGCGCTCCACCTCGCCCAGCTCGGCGTCCGCGTTCTGGAGCACGGCCGCTCTTCTGACCAGCACGTCCACTCGGATACTGTCGCGTATCGCCATCTCGTAGACGAGTCCGCCCAGGTCCCACTGGAGCTCGGCTACATGCGCGTTGAGCTCGTCGCGGCGGCGATTGAGATCCACGAGGCCGGCGTTATCCATGGGCGCGCCGAAAGCGCCGCCGGCGCTCACACCGGAGCCCTTCGTTTTGCGGCGCGCCCGACGATGAGGGACGACTCCGCGGACGGATGGGACGACTCCGCGCACGGCCTCCCCGGTCCGCTTGACAAATGACGGCGTCATTGCCCGAAGAAGTTACCGGTGAATGTCCCGTTCTGGCAGCCGGCGGTGCCGGACGTGCACTTTCCGCCGACCTTCTGGGTCGGGTTCTTGGGCGCCGATCCGCCGAGGACCTTCTTCGCCGCCTGGCTCGCCGCCTGGGTGGTCTTCGGCGTTAGGTGCACCGTGGGAACATTGGCCTTCGCCGCAGCGGCCGCCGCCTTTGGGCTGGCCGCCGCGGTGCGGCCACCGGCCGTCCCGCTGGCACCCGTGGTCGGGGTGGCCGCGGCAGAACCGCTACCCCCGCCGACGGTCACGACCTGCACGCCGGGCGAGCTGGCGCGCGTCGAGCTGTTGTTGTCGTGACCGATCAGCACCCCGACGCCCATCGCGAGCAGGAGGGTGCCCACGCCCGCGACGAGCGCGGCGCCCGAGGACGCACGGGACCGATGCTGTGGACGTGCCGGGACCTCGGCCGGTGCGGCAGCGGCCTGAGCGGCCATCGTGGCATACGAGAAACGCGGCTTGCCTCGGCGTTCGCCGCAGTTGACGCAATAGCGCTGATCGCTTGCCAGCGGCGCTTGACAGTTCGTGCAGCGGTCACCGACCGCGCCGGCGAGGAGCTCGCGGGTGGGCGCCTCTGCCGGAGCTTCTTCGTCCCCCGCTCTCGTGACGTGCGTGGCCATCCCGCCCGAGTATCGTCCGCGACCGGGCCGAATTTGTAACCAAGATGTGACTGCGCTCCGTTTGTGCAGGGGTCCGTTCACGGCGCATTCGCATCTCCGGCCGGCGATCCCGCGGTCACAGGGCGTTCACATCTTTATGTCCACGCGGCGCGACACTGGGGATTGGCGATGGACGCGCACCCACGGGAAGAGCCAAGCATGCTCCACTGCGCGCAATGCGGCGCGCAACTGGCGCACGACCAGCGATATTGCGTGGAGTGTGGCGCGCGGCGAGGTGCTCTGCCGCGCCACATCTCCGGGTCGATCGCCGCGATCATGGAGCGCGGGCGCCGCGTCGCCTCTCCGGGTCGCTCGGAGGCCGAGCCCCTCGTTGCGCCGCCGGCCAGGTCCGGGCTGGCGATGCCGACTCCCCGCGCCGCGGCCGCGGCAGTCATCGCGATGCTCGGCTTCGGTGTGTTCGTGGGCTCGCTCGCCGCTGGGAACCCCGCCAGCCTTGCCAAGCAGCTGATCCTCGCGGTCACTCCCTCCCACCAGAGCCCCGCACCGTCCCTTGGCGGCGCGGCTCCGGCGGAGTCTGGTTCTTCGGTTCCGGCAGCGTCCAGCTCGTCGTCGAGCCCGTCGTCATCCCAACCAGCTTCCGCCGCGAGTCAGCCGGCGGCGTCCTCGAACCTGAACGGGGTAGGTGCCTCGTCCCCGACCGGCAGCACGTCCACCCTGCCCCCGATCAAGCACGTGTTCCTCATCGTGCTTTCCGATCAGGGCTTCAACCAGACGTTCGGTCACTCGATGTACGACCCATACCTCGCAAAGACCCTGGCGAAGCAGGGCGAACTCGTCCCGAACTACTACGCGGTCGCCGGCAGCCCGCTTGCGAACGAGATAGCGCTCGTGAGCGGTCAGGGCCCGACGCCGCAGACCGTCCAGGACTGCTCGGTCTACTCGAACATCGTCCCCGGGACCAGGGGCGCCAGAGGCCAGATCCTCGGCGACGGGTGCGTCTATCCAAAGCGCACCGAGACGCTCGCAAACCAGCTCATGGCCGCCCACCTGACCTGGAAGGCGTACGTGCAGACGCGCAAGAAGAACCAGGCCGAGGCGTGTATCCATCCGAAGCTCGGCAGCCCGGACTTCTCGCTGCCAAGCGCCAAGGACCCGTACGTAACGTGGCGCAACCCGTTCATGTACTTCCATTCACTGACCAATCGAGGCTCCTGCGCCAAAGACGACGTCGGCATCGGGCAGCTCGCCAAGGACCTGAAGTCGGCGAGCACAACCCCAGCGTTCTCCTACATAGTCCCCGACGTGTGCGACGACGGCAGCGACGTGCCGTGCGGGCCCCAAGCGAAGGCGGGACTCGGGCCCGCCGAGGCCTTCTTGAAGTCGGTCGTGCCCGAGATCAAGCGCTCCCCCGGGTACAAGGACGGGGGGCTGATCGCGATCACCTTCGACGGGGCGCCCCAGACCGGCCCCAACGCCGACCCAAGCAGCTGCTGCAACAACCCGACGTATCCGAACCTGCCGCCGCCTGGTGCACCGGTGAGCACTCCGCCGCCGACGACCACGGCGGGGTCGCCGGTGACGACCACGCCGGCTAGCACCCCGACCACAACCACCCCGACAACGACCACCGCGGGAGGCGCAGCGCCGCCGGCCACCATGACGAGCACGCCGACGAGCACAACCACCACCAACACGACGACCACGCCGACGAGCACGACCACCACTCCGACGACTACCACGACGACGCCAGTCTCGCTCGGCAGCGGTCAGACGAATCCGACCGGCGGCGGTGGGCAGGTCGGGCTGCTCCTGATCTCGCAGTATGTGAAGGCGGGGACGCTGGACGTGACCGACTACTTCAACCACTTCTCGCTGCTTGCCAGCATCGAGCAGCTGTTCGGGCTGAAACGCCTCGCCTACGCCGCTGATCCGAGCCTGCCCGTCTTCGGGCCGGCGGTCTATAGCGCGTACAACGGTTAGGCCGCGGGCTCAGTCCCTCCGGTTAGGGGCGCCTTAGTCGCGCCGCCCGCGCCTCAGTCCCGCCGCCCGCGGCCGTACAGGAGCTTGAGCAGGCCCTGGAGCGCGCGCGTGCGTCCCTCGGCGTAGGGGAACATGTGCAGATCGCGCTTGGGAGCGAGCTTGGTCACCAGCAGGGACTGGCCCTTTGTGTACTTGCGGATCCCGGCGGCTCCGTGGCGGGTGCCGAGGCCGCTGGCTTTCCAGCCTCCCATCGGAAAGTTCAGCGCGGTGTAGTTGCTTACGGAGGTGATTACTGCCGGGGTGAGCTGCCGGGGTGAGCTGCCTGGGTGCGGACGCGGTCGGCGTGGTCCGGTCTGCCGGCCGGTCTTGCGTCCTGAGCGGCCCACCCCGCCAACCGGGCACTAGCGCGACCCGGAAAGTCCCGCTAGCCGCCACACCTCCTCCTTCTCCCGGCCGTGTGTTGCGCCATGCCCGCATTCCCGGGCCCACGCGACGCACGTCGGACGACCATGCGCGGTGCGTCATCACGTGCCCGGGTAGCAGTCTCGCGGCCGCGCCGTTGGCGAGCAGACGACTTACCCCTGGTATCCCCGCGGGCCGCGTTGTCCGATCGTCGCCATGCGACGATCAAACACCGCACCCCCGCCAAGGGCGCGGGGTGTGTCGGGTTTTCGACACCGGCATGCGGCAGCCCCCGACCCCGAGCACCACGCCACCCGCGCCAATCACCCCAAAATAAGCGACATCAGCCCTGCCGTTAAGCGGGATCGAGCTCGATCGATTCGATCTTAGGTGGGTCCAGAGGGCGGTCGCGCCCGTCTGTCGGGAGCGCCTCGATCGCGTCCACAGCGTCCATTCCCGCCGTCACCCGACCGAAGACGGTGTGCTTGCCGTCGAGCCAAGGCGCCGCGTCGGTCGTCACGATGAAGAACTGCGAGCCGTTGGTGTTGGGTCCCGCGTTGGCCATGGCGAGCGCGCCACGAACGATCTTGTGCTGGTTGATCTCGTCCTTGAACGTGTAGCCGGGCCCGCCGGTGCCGGTGCCCTGCGGGCACCCTCCCTGGATCATGAAGTCGCGGATCACGCGATGAAAGATGATCCCGTCGTAAAAGTGCTCGCCGGTCAGCTTTCGGAAGTTGGCGACCGTCTCCGGCGCATCCTCGTCGAACAGCTCCAGCGAGATCGTTCCCTGCGTGGTGTTCATGTTGGCTGTGGACATGGCCCCAGCCTAACGCGGGGCTGGGGCGGGACGCGACCGGCGATCTGCTCACCGCTCTTTGCCGGGAGCGACTGAGTGGCGACGGTGGCGGATACCCACCGTTTCGAACGCGATCTTGTTGAACGACCCGCCCGAGCGTGTCGGGCTTCTGACCGATCAGGTCCTCGCCGGCTCCAATCGAAGCCGCTGGCCCCTGATCTGGGTGCCGTCCACCATGCTCACGACGCGCTGCGCGGCGTGCTCTGGGACCTCCACGAATGTGAAGCGCTCCAGCACGCGGACGTTCCTGACGGCCTCACCGTCCAGCCCGGTGGCCGCGGTGATCGCGTGGATGATGTCCGAGGGCTCGAGCCCGGCGGAGCGCCCCGCGGAGACGATCAGGGTCCTGCCAACGCCGTCGCCGTCGGGCGAGACGTGCGGCTTGGAGTGCCGGCGCGGCCTGGCCTGAACAGGCGTCGGTGCGACATGAGCGTCCTTCACCCACGGAGCCAGCCTCACGCCTGCGTGGTTCTCGATCGCCTGTATCTCCTTGCGCTGACGGGGCTCGAACAGCGTGATCGCCCTGCCGCTTCTCCCCACCCTCGCGGTTCGTCCGGTCCGGTGCACGTAGACGTCAGGGGAGGTGGGGACGTCGAAATTGATGACGTGCGACACGCCGGAGATGTCGAGGCCGCGCGCCGCCACGTCGGTCGCGACCAGCAGCGGAAGCCGTCCGCTCTTGAAGGCGATCATCACGCCGTCCCGCGCGCCCTGCGTCATGTCGCCGTGCAGAGCGCGCACGTCCATCCCGCGCTCGCGCAGCTTGCGGTTGAGCTCGTCGCAGCGAATCTTCGTGCGCACGAACACGATCGCCTGTGCGGGGCGCTCGGACTGGAGCACCTCGACGAGTCGATCGACCTTCTCCCGCGGCTTCACCTCGAGCGCGAACTGCTCCACGGTCTCGACCGTCAGTGTCGCGGCCTTCACCCGGACCGTCACCGGCTGGTACAGGTACTGCTCGGCCAGACGCCGGATCGGCGGGGGCATCGTCGCGCTGAAGAGGGCGGTCTGACGGCTCGAGGGGGTCAGCGAGAGGATCCGCTCGACGTCCTCGATGAACCCCAGGTCGAGCATCTCGTCCGCCTCGTCGAGCACGACGAAGCGGCAGGAGTGAAGCATCAGCGAATGGCGTGAGATCAGATCCTTGACGCGTCCCACGGTCCCCACAACGATGTGGCCTCCCGCCCGCAGCTGCGACTGCTGCGAGCGGATGGGCGCGCCGCCGAACACCGCGACCACGTCCACCCCGCTGCGAGCTCCATAGGCGCGAAGGGCCTGGGTCACCTGGATGCACAGCTCGCGCGTGGGCGTGAGCACGAGCGCCTGGACCTCGTCCTCGGAGGGATCCACGTACTCGATCATCGGAAGCCCGAACGCCGCGGTCTTTCCCGATCCGGTCTGAGCCTGGCCGATCACGTCCCGGCCCTCCAGCAGCGGCGGGATCGCCTGCTCCTGGATCGGGCTGGGGTGCTCGTAGCCGACGTCATGTAGGGCCTCGAGAATCGAGGGCGAGAGGCCGAGCTCGGAGAAACTGCTCACATCGACGACGATAGCCAGCTTCTGATACGGTTCGGAACCGAATGTTTCGGCACCTAACCAATCGCACTGACCGTGGCTGAGGTGGCAGACCGCATCGCTGGGGCGGCGGACCGCATCGAGCGCCATGTCTGGGAGATCAGCTTCATCGTCCTGCTCGGCACGGTGATGCCGATCGTCGACACCACGATTGTCAACATCGCGCTCGCGACGCTCAGTCACCAGCTCCATGCGACCATCTCCCAGATCCAGTGGGTCGTAACCGGCTACATGCTGTCGCTGGCGGCTGTGATCCCTGTTTCAGGCTGGGCGGCGCGGCGCTTCGGTGCCAAGCAGGTCTACGTGGTCTCGCTTGTGCTGTTCGTTGTCGGATCAGCGCTGTGCGGCCTCGCAACCTCGACCGACGAGCTGATCTTCTTCCGGGTCCTCCAGGGCTTGGGCGGCGGAATGATCCAGCCGCTCGGGATGCTGATCATGGCCAACGCTGCGGGACCCAAGCGGATGGGGCGGGTTATGAGCATCGTCGTGGTGCCGGTGATGCTTGCTCCGATACTCGGCCCGACGATCGGCGGTCTGCTGATCGAGAACGCGAGCTGGCGCTGGATCTTCTACGTCAACGTCCCGATCGGCATCCTCGCGGTGATCACCGCGCTGCGGATGCTGCCGCGGACGGACACCGGCGAGGCGGGCCCGCTCGACTTCCGCGGGCTCGTGCTGATGAGCTCCGGGCTCGCGCTGCTCACCTACGGGCTGGCCGAGATCGGGACGCTCGGCACGTTCACCGCGGTGAAGGTGCTCGCGCCGATGCTCGGCGGCCTCGCGTTGGTAGCGGTATTCGTGGTCCTCGCCCTGCGCATCCCCAGGCCGCTCCTGGACCTGCGCCTGTACCGCAACTCCACCTTCTCCTCTGCCTCGATCGCAATGTTCTGCCTCGCAGCCGCGCTCTTCGGCGCGATGATCCTGCTGCCGTACTACTGGCAGGACCTCCGCCACGAGAGCGTGATCGATGCCGGGCTGCTAATGGCGCCGCAGGGCATCGGCGCGGCGCTCTCGATGCCGCTCGCCGGCAGGCTCTCCGATCGCCGCGGCGGCGGGCCGGTGGCGCTGTTCGGAGTGGTGGTGACCGCGCTCTGGACGATTCCATTCGCCTTGGTCGGACCCCACACGTCAATTGTGTGGCTGTCGGTGGCGGGGGTCTTCCGGGGCACCGGCATCGGCTTCGGCTTCATGCCCGCGATGACCGCGGCGTTCGCGACGCTGAACCGCTCCCAGCTCTCCGACGCGACCCCGCAGATGAACGTGCAGCAACGCGTCGGCGGCTCGATCGGCACGGCCGTGCTCGCGGTCGTGCTCCAGAGGGCGCTGGTTGGGGCACACACGCCGGCGGCGATGGCCTCCGCCTACGGAACCGCGTTCTGGGCCTCGGCCATACTCGCGGCGCTGGCGGTGATCCCCTGCATCGTGTTGATGCGCGCCGAGCGAGCGGCCCGCGCGGCCCATCTCGAGGCCGCCCTGGAGCCCGCCGAGAGCGCGCTGGAGGCCGCGGCCGCATGACCGTCGTTCAGAGCGATCGGACCGTCTCGCTGGAGGCCGTCGGCCGCTCGTTCAAGGGCGCGCTGGCCGCGCTGCGCCGGATGCGCTCGCGCGAGGTGCAGCATCCCGGGGAGCTCGGCTATGCCCAGTACGGGCTGCTCTTCGGCCTCTACGACGGGGTGCCGATGTCAGCGCGCGAGCTGGCGCTCGCCGCGGACGTCTCGCCGGCGACCGCAACCGAGATGCTCGATGCGCTCTCGGCGGCGGGGCTTGTCGAGCGCGCGCGGTCGGCCGACGACAAGCGAATCGTGCTGACATCCCTCACAGAGCGCGGCAGGGCCCTGATCAAGGTGCGCCGCGCGCGATACGAGCCGCGGTGGCAGGCCACCCTCGACGAGTTCAGCGACGAGGAGCTCCTGACCGCCGCCGCGGTGCTCGACCGGCTCCGCAGGATGTTCGACGAGCTGGCCGACGGCGAGAGCTGAGCTCAACCGAAGTCGATCGTTCCGTCCAGGTGAGGCGTCCCCTTGCCCGCCCCGCGCACGCCGAAACGAATGCCCTCGCGCTTGCCCTCGCGCTTGCCGCGCGCTCGGCCTCCGGCCTCGCCGGAATGCGCGGCGCGCGAGTCGTCCGGCTCTCGGCCTCCGGCCTCGCCGGAATGCGCGGCGCGCGAGT
>Ga0187814_10000480_pt1 | contig 13397 bp, 12 predicted proteins | sample NC_S_4_FD_132450 | JGI IMG/M metagenome (GOLD analysis project Ga0187814, IMG submission 132450) | Wetland sediment microbial communities from Neuse River Estuary, North Carolina, USA - ASW-S_4 | ecosystem: Environmental > Aquatic > Freshwater > Wetlands > Sediment | place: USA: North Carolina... | reverse complement strand
GGGGCGCGCTCGGGCCACGAGGGAGTCGGAGGGGCGCGCTCGGACCATGAGGGAGTCGGGGGGGCGCGCTCGGGCCACGAGGGAGTCGGGGGGGCGCGCTGCGGGGCGCACCATCGTCGGCGTGAACGTCGGCAAGTCGATGGCCGTCAGGCTCCAGGACGCGGCGGAGGACTACCGCACCGCGGTGCGCCGCCTGGCGCCCGTGGCGGACTACGTCGTACTCAACGTGAGCTCGCCGAACACCCCGGGGCTGCGTGAGATGCAGGGTGTGGAGGAGCTGGGACGGTTGATCGGAGCGGTGCGCTCGGAGCTGTCCGCAGCCAACGCACCAGCCCCATTGATGATCAAGATCGCTCCAGACCTCGATGACGACCAGATCGACGCGATCGCGCGCCTTGCGCTGGAGCTCGAGCTCGACGGGATCGTCGCGGTCAACACGACCGTGGACCGCGGCGTGCTCGGCGAGGCGACCGACGTCGCGATTCCGTTCGACGGCGGTGGCGTCTCGGGCCGTCCCCTTGGAGCGCGGGCGCTCGGAGTGCTGCGCCGCCTGTACGCGAACGTGGGCCACCGGCTCGTACTGGTCTCGGTCGGCGGAATCGAGACGGCGGATGACGTCTGGGAGCGCATCGTCGCCGGTGCGACCCTGGTCCAGGTCTACACCGGCCTGGTCTACGGGGGCCCGGCCTGGGCGAGCCGCGTCAACCGCGACCTGGCGCGGATGGTCCACGCGGCGGGGGCCTCCTCGGTGGCGGAGCTGGTCGGCGCCGGAGCGGTGCCTACGCCCGCCTGAGAGCACGCCACCTAGACTGCTCGGTCGTGGAAACGGTAGAGAAGACAGTCGAGCCGCCTGCGAACGAGCTCGCGGCACCGCTCCCGCTGGATGGGGCGGTCTCCAGGTCGCGGTCTCGCGTCAGGAGCCGGGTGGTGTCGTTCGAGGGCGTTCGCTTCGCTCTTCTCGTCTACCTCGGCTCGCGAGCCTTGCTGCTCGCGGTGGCGATCGTGAACGGTGCGCTGCGACACCACCCGCTGATGAACGAGCTCGCGAACTGGGACGGGATGTGGTACCGCGAACTGGCCAATCGCGGCTATCCCGTCCACGTCCTGCACACGCGCACGACCCTGGGCTTCTTTCCGCTCTATCCCCTCGTGATCTGGACCGTGGCGAAACCGCTGCTGCTCTTGACCTCGCACTCCTCTATCTGGGCGATCACCTGGGCGGGGATCTTCGTCTCGGGGGTCGGTGGGCTGATCGCCACCTTGCTCGTGCAACGGCTCGCCGAAGGCTGGTGGGGGAAGCGCACCGGCCGGCGGGCCGTGGCACTGTTCTGTCTCTTCCCAGGGTCGGTCGTGTTCTCGATGGTCTACGCGGAGGGGATCATGATTCCGCTGGCGGCCGGGTGCATACTCGCGCTTCAGAACCGCCGGTGGGTGATCGCCGGCGTGCTCGCTGGCTTTGCGACCGCCACCGAGCCGGAGGCGGTGGTCCTGGTGCTGGTCTGCGCGATCTCGGCGGCGAGGGAGCTGCGTCGAGGCGGCTGGAGCGCATCAAGCGCTCGCAGCGTCCTTGCTCCGCTGCTTTCGCTGTCAGGTGTTGCGGCGGTCGCCGCGTTCCTGTGGTCCTGGACGGGGACGCCGTTCGCGACCCTGATCACGCAGCGTTACGGCTGGGGCGAGCGCAGTAACCCGCTCGCACTGGTCTACATGGTCAAGAGTCTGATCGGACAGATCTCGTTCACGCACTTCGACCATCCGACGATCAACCTCAACCTCTTCGTCGGGCTGATCGGGACGATCGTCCTAATCGTGCTGCTCGTCCTGCTGGTACGCGCCCGCCGGGAGATCTCGGTCGAAGCGATCGCGTGGACGCTCGGGATCAGCGTGCTGACTGTCACCTCCGAGTACGTGCCACCGAATCCGCGCCTGCTGATCACTGCGTTCCCGGCCCTGCTGATGCTCGCGCGCTACCTCGAGGGCCGGAGGTTCTTGCTGCTGCTGTGGGTGAATGGGGCTTTGCTTGCCGGCATGAGCGCGCTGACGTTCGTCGGCGTCACGCTGCGGCCCTGACGCCCGAATCGACGAGTCCACCACCGGCGCTCCCGAGATCAGCGCGAGTACAACGCGATCGTCACCGCGCCGCCGTACCCGAAGCTCCTGCTGTTCACCCGCGGGTAGACCATCCGTAGGTTCGCCTGGAGTAGCACATAACGCTTGTAGTCGGCGCTTGATGCGGGCGGTCCGCCGACCTTGCCCTCGTGGCTGGAGATCAGCCACACGCGGCTGCAACTGGACGGGAGCCCAGCGACCCGAGCGCGTGAGAGCGAGGAGTAATCCTCAACGTAGGAGCGGACCTCGCTCCAGGGTGCCTGCGGAAGCACCGAACGCGGAGCGCTGGACCGCCCGCGCAGGTAGTACTTGAACGGCATCCGGCTGTCCTGTGGGTAGAACGCTGCGCAGTCGCGGGGCCGCGTCCGCACCAGCACGTACGAGGTCGCCGAGCGCCAGTTCTCGAACGAGACCCCGTAGCTCGGTGCGACCTGAAGCGCGCGAAGCACCACCAGCGCTAGCACCGTCGCCAGAGCGAGGAACCGAGCTGCGGGCCGCTGGGCGGCGGATGCGCCTCCTGCAACCAGCGCCCAGCCGAGCAGGAGCGCGACCGCGGGCAGCGAGACGAGCAGATAGCGAGCCTGGAAGATCGACTGGCCGACGAGCGATTCGAGCAACGCGAGGATCGCCGGCACGAGCAGCCACGCGGCGATCAGCACCGGGGCCCACCCGGACTGGCGCACCGCCCGATCACTCGATCGAAGCGATCTCCAGATCCTCCGGGCGGCGAAGCCCAGCACGACCAGCGTGAGAACGAGCAGCACGGCTGACGTCGAGGTGCGGAAGCTCGGCTGAAGGGCCGACGACGTCAGCGCCTGCACAACCTGTCCAGCGATCCTCGAGCTTGGCGGGGGCACCCAGAAGAGCTGGGAGGAGCCCCTGCCCGCGGCGAGCACTGCCAGCGGGATGCAGAGGATCCCGGCGACCACCACCGACGAGATCACCGCCCGGGCTCGCCCGCGATACCAGATGAGCGCGAGCAACTGAGCGGGGATCACGAGCGCCGCCTCCAGCCCCATGTACACCGCGGCCGTGATCAGCGCCGTGTAGGCGATCCATGCCCGCCAGCCCCCGTCACCTCGAAGCATCATGTCCAGCGCCAGGAACGAGCCCGCCAGCAGCGCGATCATCGCGGTGTAGCCCCGGGCATCCTGACCCCAGAAGACCAGCGGGAGGCTCACCGCGGTGAGCACGCCGGCAGCCAGCGCGACTCGCCGGTCAAACAGCCGGATCGCGAGCCACGAGACGATCGCGGCCGTGGCGGCCGCGGCCAGGGCCGCCGGCAGCCTGATCACGAAGGCGCCGTCGCCGAAGGCGCCGATCAGCACGTGGAGCAGCGCGTAGTAAGCGAGCATGTTGCCGCCGTCGCGCGCTAGCGCCGCGCCGAAGGCGCCGCCGTGCTGGCTGGCGATGGCGACCGTCGCCGACTCGTCGAGCCACAGACTCCGCGTGCCGAGCTCGTACAGACACAGCGCCAGGGCGAGGAGGGCGGGCGCGCCGACAACGAGCGCGCCGCGCAGACGCTCGCTCGTGACGTGGGGACCGTGCCATGACCGTGCCTGCCGCGGCTCGGCCGAGGGGGCGACCGTGGTGGCCGGGTCAGCCAGCGGGTCCCGGATGCTCGTCCCTGCCACGCCTCAGGGCTCCGCAAGCGCCGAGCGGGCGCTCCCCCGCGAACGATCGCCCGCGCGCCCCCGGTGTCTGGACGTGTACCAGGCGACCGCGCCGATGACCACGTAGAACCCCAGCACGAACGGAGCGCTGCCCCGGGAGAGCAGCAGGATCCCGTCCGGCTTCACGAGGAAGGCCCCGGCGACGAGGGCCGCGGCCACGAGCCAGGAAGCCTGGGTGGGACTGGCCGCGGCGAGCAGGACCAAGCCCCAGGCGAAGTACCACGGCCACGCCGCGGGGCCGCCGAATGCGAACGCGATCAGGGCCAGCCCCAGGTAACGAGGCACCGTCTGAAGACGGGATCGCTCGAGCAGCCGGAGCGCGAGGAGGACGCTGATCGCGAACCCGATCGGGCGCAGGACCGACTCGATCCCCTTGAAGTTCGCCGCGACCCCACCGTGGAGGACCGAGGCGATCGTCCAGGCGAGAGCGGTTGCGGGCGTCACAGCGAGGCGGACCTTGCCCGGGGTCGAGAACAGCCCGGTCGAGACCCAGCCGATGCCAAGACCCGAAATCAACGTCACAGCGGCGAGCACGGCGGCGGCAACCAGCGCGCCGCGGGCGACAATTCGCAACCTGCCCGGCCAGCTCGGGTCGTTCCGCGCCCAGGTGACCAGGATGAAGATGACCGCCGCAATCGCTGGCACCTTGATCGTCGTCGCGAGTGCGCAAACGGCCACTCCGAGCAGAGGGCGTCCCTCCAGCGCAAGCGTGACGCCGGCGACGATCAGGCCGATCATCAGGAGGTCGTTGTGAGCGGCCGCCACGAGCTGCAGGAGAACCAGGGGGCTCAGCAGAACGAGCCACACGGCGCGCGCCGGGTCCGCTCCGCCGACCCTGGCCAGCCGGGGCAGATACACGGCCAGCAGGACAAGGCCCAGGATCTCGATCGCCCGCACGAGCAATGCGCCCAGCACGAGGTTCGTCCCCGTGATGCTCACGATCACGCTGACGGCGGAGAGGAACAGCGGGCCGTAGGGGGCCGTGACGCGCCGCCAGAACGGGTCCACCGCTCCGAGGACGTGCGACTGGCCGAGGCGGCCAAGCACGGCCGGTGCATCGTGATAGGGACTCAGGCCGAGGTGGGCAATGGTCCCCTGGGCGATGTAGCTGTAGACGTCACGGCTGAACAGGGGGGCGCTCAGGAGGAGTGGGGCGCACCACAGAAAGCCAACCGCAGCCACAGCGGAAGGCGCCGGGGTATGTGAGCGCACGGCGCGCCCGATGCCGAGCCATGCGATCGCGAGGGCCGCCATTCCGAGGTAGAGGATCACCTCGTTGGTGCTGCCGCCCGGCGGGATCCGCGGGTGAAACCACCACCGGACCGTTCCGCCGCTGAGGCGGGCGCCGGCAACGGTCACGAGCACCGATCCTGCGAGCCCGAGCAGCACCGATCCCGGAGCGCGCCGCACCAGGCAGAGCGGGTCGCGGGGCCGAGTCTGCGGCTCAACGAGCTCGCCAGGGTGGAGTTCCGGTTCGAAGGTCGTCGTCATCGCCGTCTTCAGCGTACGGATGGGAGGCGTGCGAGTCACCCAATGCAAGCAGCACGCGACCCGGCCGGGGACGGCCGGGTCGCGTCGTTGGGCGCCCGAGGGGAGGGAGGCGCCTCGCGGGGGCCTACATGTTTGGGCAGTTGTGGGAGCTGCCCGTACCGGGATGAGGACTCTGCGTGGTGCTGGTCGTCGCGGAGCTTCCCGTACTCGGAGCAGCCGACGTTGTGCTGCTCGCGGTGCTCGTCGAGGTCGCGGCGTTCGCGATCGCGGCGCCGCCGCCGACGAGGGCTCCGGTCACGGCGAGTGTCGTGAGGAGAGGCTTGAGTCGACCCATGTGTCACCTCCTTTCGGACTGGGGTGGGGGGGTGCGAACGACACCAACGATCGCCCTGGTCCGTCTGAGAGACGTAGGACCCAGGTAAGAGTTGGGGAAGAACGGTGCGCCGCCGGGGCGGGGCCGAGACCCCGCCCGGAGACCTCTTACGTAGAACCGGGCGGGTGGGATCGTCCCATCCGCCCGGTTTCAGATCTTGTCGCACCGACAGCTGACGCGCCGCGACGGAGGTCGTGACGGTCTCGTCGACCAGCTCATAACGGTGGCCGCGGGGCACGTGCACGGCCCAGCCGAGGTCCCGGAAGTAGCGCTTGAGCTTGCCCAAGATCGTGGGCACGGCGAATCACGAGAAGGCCGCCCTGCGGTCGCCACCGCACGAACAGCTGCTCGTTCTCTGTCCGCGCAGGTGTGTTTTCGAGCGAGTTCACGGATGGATGAAGTTGCGTCGATCGCATACGTCAGAAGTTACCCCTGGATCCGGTTCTTCAACCCGCTGTTTGGCAGCCAGAGAACGCCTGCAAATGTGGAAATCACGGGGAACGGCAAGGTGCGGGGGAACCCGCGGGCAGGTCCGCGCTACCCCTCGGCGGTGACATAACTCCTGCCTATACTTGGCCGTCCCCACCGCGAGGAGCAGCACTTGCAGGAGATGGTGATCTACGGCGTGAGCTTCGACATGGTCGGCAAGCAGCCGATCGTGCTGCTGAAGACAGTCGAGAGCAACAAGTTCCTGCCGATTTGGATCGGCCATCCGGAGGCCGCGGCGATCCTCATGAAACTTCAGGGCGCCTCGACGCCTCGCCCCATGACCCACGACCTGCTCTCGGACGTTCTCGGGGAACTCGAGGTCGAGTGCACGAGGGTCGCGGTGACCGAGCTCCGGGAGAACACGTTCTACGCGTCGATCAGCCTCCGTGTGAATGGCCGCGAGCTGGAGATCGATTCCCGGCCGAGCGACGCCCTGGCCCTGGCCGTCCGCGCGGGGGCCCCGATCTTCGCTGCCGACGAGGTGATCGCCGAGTCGGCAATCGAGTTCGAGCACGAGGTGGAGGACACCGAGGAGGTCGTCGAGAAGTTCAAGGACTTCCTGGATCACGTCACCCCGGAGGACTTCGCCGGCGGGAGCGACTGAGCGCCGCTCGCACGATCCGCCCCATCAGCTCGTCGAAGCCGATGCCCGCGGCGTCGGCCGCCTGCGGCAGGAGGCTCGTCTCGGTCAGCCCCGGGACGGCGTCGGCCTCCAGCACGTAGAGATCCTGCCGAGGGTCGAGCATCAGATCCACCCGCCCGAATCCCGTGAATCCGAGCAGCTCGTAGACCGCTAGCGCGATCTCGCTTGCCATCGTGCTGATCTCCTCCTCGAGATCCGCTGGGCACACGAACTTCGTCCGCCCGATCTCGTACCGGGACTCGAAGTCGTAGAAGTCCTCATGTTGCGGAACGGCCTCCACGATCGGGAGCGCACGTGCCCCGTCCGGCTCGTCGATGATCGAGACCGCGAGGTCGCGTCCGCGGACGTAGCGCTCCAGCAGCACCTTGCGGTCGTAGGAGAACGCCGCAACCAGTGCCTGCGGGACGTCGGCGGGGGTGCGCGCGAACTTGATCCCGAGCGCTGATCCCTGGGTGGCGGGCTTGACGACGATTGGGAACTGGAGCCGGTTCTCGATCGCCGGAAGGGCTTGCGCCGCGCCTAGGGCTTCAAAGGCTGTCTCGCTGAACGAGTAGAAGTCCGGGGTGGGGATCCCGCGGTCACGCATCTCGTGCTTGGCGAGGACCTTGTCCGCGGCGCGCATGCACGCCGACACGCCGGGGCCGGTGTAGGGGATGCCCAGCACCTCGAGCAGCTCCTGGACGGTCCCGTCCTCGCCCTCGCGACCATGCAGCGCGACGAACGCCACGTCCGGTGCCGCCGCCTCCAGCTGGTCCACGAGATCCGCTCCCACGTCGATCGCCAGCACGTCGTGGCCGAGCCGCTCGAGAGCGTCCTGCACGCGGGCACCCGACCTGAGCGAGACCTGGCGCTCCAGGGAGCGCCCGCCCTTGAGCACGGCCACCCGGCTCACGGCAGACGCGGGGCCTTCCCGGTGGCCGGCCGAGTCACTGTGCGCGCTTGCGCGGGAGGCGGAGGACCTCCGCCAGCCGCTCGGCGGGCGGGCGCGGGACCGCGATCTCCTCGGGCTTGCGCGCCTGCCGCTGCTGCCGCTGGGACCGCCCGGCCGGTGCCCGCACGCCGGTCAGCGTTCCGTAGAGGGCGACCTGCTCCCGGACCACTTCGCCCAGGCGGTGGATCCCCTCGCGGATCTGGTCCTCGCCCACGCCGGAGAAGTTGAGCCGCATCGACGATCCTCCACGACCGTCCAGGAAAGCCGCACGGCCGGGAACGAACGCCACGTGCTCGTCGAGTGCGCGCGCCAGCAGGTCCGTGGTGTCGATGTAGTCCGGCAGCGTCGCCCATATGAACAGCCCGCCCTGGGGATGGGTCCACTCCGCCTCGCGCGGGAAATGCTCGGCGAGCGCGTCCAGCATCGCGTCGCGGCGGCGGCGGTAGATCTCGATCAGCGACCTGACGTAGTCCTCCCACGGACCGGAATCGAAGTAGGCACCGACGAAGTACTGGGAGATCGAGGACGAGCAGAGATCGGACGCCTGCTTGCCGACGTTCATCTTCTCCAGCACCGGCGCGGGTGCCGCGGCCCAGCCCAAGCGCACCCCCGGCGAGAGAATCTTCGAGAAGGTGCTGGCATAGATCACGAACTCGTCGTCGAGCGAGCGCAACGTCGGCAGCGGGCTGCCCTCGTACCGGAGCAACCCGTACGGGTTGTCCTCGAGCACGAGCAGCTCGCGCTCGGACGCGACTCGCACCAGGTCGCGGCGGCGCTCGAGCGAGAGCGTGACGCCGGCCGGGTTGTGGAACGTGGGCACCGTGTAGATGAACTTGGGCCGCCGTCCGGAGCGCTCCAGCTCCTCCAATGTGGCCTCCAGCTCGTCGACGCGCATCCCGTCGCGGTCCATCGCCACCTGGACGACCGTGGCCTCGTAGGCACAGAAGGTGGGAACCGCGCCCGGATACGTGGGGGCCTCGCAGACCACCACGTCCCCGGGGTCGAGCAGCGTCTTGCAGACGAGGTCGATCACCTGCTGGCCGCCCGTCGTGACGAGCAGCTCGTCGACGTCGATCTCGATGCCCTCGGCCCCCATGACCTGGGCGATGCAGCTCTTCAGCAGCGAGAGCCCCTCGGTCGGCCCGTACTGGAGCGCGCGTGCACAGGACTCGGTCGCCACCGTGCTCATCAGGGCGGCATACGAGTCGGCGGGGAACGTCGAGGTGTCGGGCCAGCCGCCCGCGAGCGAGATCACCTCGGGACGCTCCGTGAGCGCCATCAGGTCCCGCATCGCCGAGGACTTCATGCCCTTGGTCCGTTCGGCGAACAGCGCGGCGTATCGCTCGATGTCCCGGACGGTCGAGCGTGCTCGCCTCGCGGAAGCCGCAGGCCCGTCTGCCCGCCCGCCCAGCTCGGTCAAGCTGGCCTCTGGTCTATCGTCACGCTCGTTCACGGTACAGCACTGTGCATCTCGCCTTCGACATCTTCCAGGGGATCGGCATCGCGGTCGCGGTGGGCATTCGGCCGTTCCTGCCCACCCTTGCGGTCGGGGCGCTCGCGGCCGGCGACATCCAGATCGACTTCAAGGGCACGGACTTCTCTTTCCTGGAGAGTGGCCCATTCCTGCTCGGCGTCCTGCTCGCCGCCTTCGCGCTGGCGCCCGCCGAGAGACGTCTTGGCTCAAGGGCGGTGGAGTATCGGCCCTTTGTGCTCGCGGTCGCCGCGTTCGGGCTCGGCTTCGGTGCGGTGCTGTTCGCCGGGGCGCTCGCGCAGGGTCACTACACGACCTGGCCCGGCCTGATCGCCGGAGTCCTGTGTGCCGCGGTGGGAGTTGCCGCTACCCGCCCGCTGCTGGCCCGCGTGCGGGCACGCCTCGACCCGGAGGCCGGATCCGCGGTCCCGATCTACGCCGAGGCAACCGGCATCGCGGTGGCCGTGCTGTCGGTGCTCGCGCCGGGGTTCGGGGTGGTGGCGCTCGTGCTGCTCGTGTGGCTGCTGATCGCGGGACGCCGTAGCCAGGACAAGAAGTACGCCGGGCTACGAATCCTGAGGTGAGCTCGAACCGCGAACGGCCCCGGCGCCGCCGGGCTCGACGCGAGGCGGAGGAGCCCGAAGCCGGCCCACCTCCCGAGCGCGGCACCGGGCACCCCAAGAAGCTCGTACTCGTCGTGATCGACGCGCTCAAGCCCTCGATGCTGGAGCGCGCGATCGCATCCGGCCGTGCTCCTGCGCTCAAGCGCGTCATGGAGGAAGGCGTCTACGTCGACGATTGCGTGGCCTCCTTCCCCTCGGTCACGCCGGTATGCGCGGCCACGATCACGACGGGCGTGGGACCCGACCGGCACCTCATTCCGAGCATGAACTGGTACCACCGCGAGGAGGGGCGCTACATCGAGTACGGCTCGAGCTTCTCGGCGAGCCGCCAGTTCGGGGTGTTGCGCTCGCTCACCGACACGGTGTATCGGATGAACGCCGAGCATCTGTCCAAGGAGGTCGAGACGGTCTTCGAGGTACTCGACGACGCGGACATCCGGACCGCCGGCACGACCTACCTGATCTACCGCGGCCGCCACCAGCACGAGGTCTCGAACGAGACCGCGCTCGCCCGGATCGTGACCTCGACCCTGTTTCGCAGGACGATCGAGGGGCCCAAGGAGCTGTTTTACGCGGATCTGTACGCGAGCCGCCGGACCGGATGCCGCGGCCAGCTCGGAATGCCTGGGATCCGTGATCAGCACACGGGTTGCGTCGGTGCCTACCTGGTCGAGCACGACCTGTTCGACTTCATGCTCTTCTCGCTTCCCGACAACGACGCCTGGTCTCACCGCAACGGGCCGCATGCACAGGTCACCTCGATCTCGGGTGCCGACCGCCAGCTCGAGCGTCTGATGCATGCAGCGGGAGGACCCGAGCCGTTCCTGGAGCAGCACGCGGTGATCGTCGCCTCCGACCACTCCCAGGCCGCCGTCGAGGAGCGGATCCGCCTCGATCGGGCCTTCGCGGAATTCGACGTGGCCACGCACTCGGCGGCGAGCGCAATCGGTGCCGAGGTCGCACTTAGCCCAGCCCAACGCTCGGCGATGGTGTACGTCCTGGACGAGGACCGGCGAGAGCAGGTGCTGCAGCGCTCGATCGAAGCCTCGTGCGCGGTGGAGGGAGTGGACCTGGTGTTGTGGCTGACCGGGGAGTCGAGACAGGAGGCGGCCGTGCGCTCCAACCGCGGCGAGCTGCGGTTTGCACCCGGTGCCGAGCACGAGGACGAACGGGGAGGCCGCTGGAGCATCGAGGGGGATCCGGAGGCGCTGGGCCTTCGGCTCGGGGACGGCCGCGTCAGCAGCCCCGAGTATCCGGGGGCCCTGTCCCGGATCTGGTCGGCACTCAACTGCGCCAACGCCGGCGAGATCCTGCTGTCGGCGGCTCCGGGTTACGAGTTCGTGGATTGGGGGGGCGCCGACCACGTCGGCGGGGGTAGCCATGGCTCGCTTCACCGCTCCGACTCGCTCGGGGCGCTCTTGTGGTGCGGCACCGGTCCCGGCTCCCGCGGGGTGCGCGAGCAGTGGTCGCTCGTCGACATCGCGCCGATGGTCAGGGAGCATTTCGGGGTAGGACCCCCGCAAAACCACTAGTGGTCCCCACCGCAATAGCGTCGCATTCGAGCGGCCCTGTTCACGGCGGGAACCACTAAGGTCCAAGGCCTGGGGCGCCGATGCCTTTTGTGTGGTGCGCCAGCTCCCCTTACCCGCGTCTTACGCCTCGTCGCTAGATTTCCCGCCCATGCCGAAAGAGCTGAGCACCACGGTCGAGCTCCCCCGCACGAGGACCGAGGTAGGACGTGCGTCCGAGCTCCCGGAGCGGGCCAGCCACAAGATCGACCTCCCGTTCCGCATCCGGGTCCGTGATGGCGTCCGACGCTCGCACAACTGGCTGCAGCTGGTGCGCTTCGGCGCAGTTGGTGCGAGCGGCTACGTGGTCAACCTCGTGGTGTTCGCGATCGCGCTGCATTTCGTGGGGCTCGACTATCGGCTCTCGGCCGTGGTCGCGTGGGTGGTCTCGGTGCTCAACAACTTCTGGCTCAACCGCCACTGGACGTTCCGCGCCAAGCAGGCGCATCCGGTCGCCCAGGGCATCCGCTTCTTCGCCGTTTCACTGGTGGTGTTCGGGTTCAGCTACGTGGTGCTGGTCGGGCTGGTGAGCGGTTTGGGGCTGACGAAGGTCTTGGCGCAGGCGATCGCGGTCGCCGCGGGCACGCCTTTGAACTTCGTCGGGCAGAAGCTTTGGAGCTTCAAGGCCTAGCTCCCCGGGTCCGGAACCTCGCTTCAGCCGCGGCGCTTGCTGCCGCCATCGTCGTCCTGATCGCGGCCGCGCCCGCAGCCGCGGCAACGTCCGTCAAGACGGTGACCGCAACCAATCCGGACGTGCCGGTGCTGGTCACATCGCTGAACCGTCCGCCGGCCGGTTACCGGCTGACCGCCGCCCAGGTGAAGCAGATCGCCGCGCGGAGCCCCGTGATCCGGGCCGAGTTGCGGCGCCATCCCGAGGCGACGCCCTACGAGTACACCAAGGGCGCCGGGACCTGGCAGGTCAGCTGGTTCTCGAGCGGCCGACATCAGGTCGAGCTCGCCCAGGTCTACGTCGACGACGCCAGCGGCAAGGTCACCCAGGCCTGGACGGGCTTTCAGGTCGCATGGACGATGGCCCGCGGCTACCCCGGAGCCTTCGGTCGGCGCGTGAACGCCTGGTACGTCTGGATCCCTCTCTGCGTGTTGTTCGTGGCGCCGTTCCTGCCCTGGCGAAGGCGTCCCTCGCTGCTTCACCTCGATTTGCTGATGCTGCTCGGCTTCTCGATCTCACTGGCGCTCTTCAACCACGCCCAGATCGGCCTCTCGGTGCCGCTCGTGTATCCGTTCCTGCTGTACCTGCTCGCTCGGATGCTCCTGCTGGCCTTCGGCCGTGGGCGCCCCGTGGCTCCCTTGCGCCTGATCGTGCCGGCCTCGTGGCTGGTGGTCGCGGTGATCTTCCTGGTCGGCTTCCGGGTTGGCCTCAACGTCACCAACTCCAACGTGATCGACGTGGGCTACGCCGGGGTGATCGGTGCCGACAAGCTGCTGCACGGCAAGCCGCTGTACGGGAACTGGCCCAAGGACAACGCCAACGGCGACACCTACGGACCGGTCAGCTACTACGCCTACGTCCCGTTCCGGGCGATCTTTGGCTGGAGCGGCAGATGGGACACCCTCCCCGCCGCGCACGCCGCTGCGATCGCGTTCGATCTGCTGACTCTGCTGGGGCTGTTCTTCCTCGGCCGCAGGATCCGCGGCCCGACGCTCGGGACCGTTCTCGCATATATGTGGGTGGCATCGCCCTTCACCCTGTGGTCGCTCAGCTCCAACACCAACGACACGCTGGTTGGGTTGATGCTCGTGCTGACGCTGCTCGTGTTCACCGCGGCACCCGCCCGTGGCGTGATGGGCGCGCTCGCCGGTCTGACCAAGTTCGCGCCGCTGGCGCTCGCGCCCCTCCTGCTGAGGGGGACGGGCGCCACGTGGCCGCGCAGGCGGTCACTCGTCTCGTTCACGATCGCCTTCTTGCTCACCGTGGTGGTGGTGATGCTGCCCGTTTTGCTCGACAACGACCTCCGAGCGTTCTGGCGCGATTCGATCTCCTATCAGGCCGGCCGCGTGACCCCGTTCT
>Ga0187814_10000479_pt1 | contig 13405 bp, 12 predicted proteins | sample NC_S_4_FD_132450 | JGI IMG/M metagenome (GOLD analysis project Ga0187814, IMG submission 132450) | Wetland sediment microbial communities from Neuse River Estuary, North Carolina, USA - ASW-S_4 | ecosystem: Environmental > Aquatic > Freshwater > Wetlands > Sediment | place: USA: North Carolina... | reverse complement strand
GTGAAGCTCACCCCGATCCCAGAAGCGGTCACCACGCTGCTCGCGGCGTTCACCACCATGGGCGCGGGTGGCGCGGCGGTATCGGCGATCATCGGCTCGGGCATCCTGCCGGGCGCGATCGAGATGATGGACGCGCTGGCCATCGAGGCCGCGGAGGCCGCAGTTGCCTGCCGGTACCCCGACGGCGCCGGCGCCGTGCTGATCGTCGAGTTGGATGGCCCGGCTGGTGACGTCGCAGCCCAGACCGATGCGGTCAGGCGGATCTGCACCGCCGAGGGAGCCTACGAGATCAGGGAGGCCCGCGACGCCGCCGAGCGGGCGGCCATCTGGACCGGCCGGAAATCCGCCTTCGCCGCAGTCGGCCGGATCAGCCCCGCCTACATCGTCCAGGACGGGGTCGTGCCGCGGACAGCGCTGCCGCAGGTACTCGACCGGATCAGCGAACTGTCCGCGCAGACCGGCATCCGGGTCGCCAACGTCTTTCACGCGGGCGACGGGAACCTGCACCCGCTCGTGCTCTTCGACGATGACGTCCCAGGCGAGCAGGAGGCGGCCGAGAAGCTGTCCGGCGCGATCCTGGACCTGTGCATCGAGCACGGCGGCTCGATCACCGGCGAGCACGGCGTAGGCGTGGACAAGTCCCGCTACATGCCGAAGATGTTTAGCGCAGACGACCTGGACACCATGCAGTTGCTGCGGTGCGCCTTCGACCCTCGCGGGCTCTGTAACCCAGGCAAGGTGTTCCCGACTCCGAGGCTTTGCGGAGAGGTCCCCGGGGTGCGGCACGCCCCGCACCCTCTCGTCGCGTCGGGCCTGATCGATCAATTCTGATGGGAACGAGGACATCCGGGGGGACACCAGCCGGAAAGCCAGCGGTCGGCGTGCCGACCCAACTTGCCGGAGCCTGCCCCGACGTGGCCCTGGCCAGCGCGGCCGACGCGGTCTGCGGTCAACCCGCGAGGTACGTGGCCGCCCCGGCCAGCACGCAAGAAGCGGCGGCGGTGCTGAAGGCAGCGGCCGACCTCGGCCTGACCGTCGTGCCTCGCGGTACTGGCAGCAGGCTGGACTGGGGCGCCCCGCCAAGCGGTTGCGACCTGATCGTCGACACCCGGCGCATGAAGCGGGTGCTTGAGCACGCTGCCGGTGACCTAGTCGTGAGCGTTCAGGCCGGCGTACGGCTGGAGCAGCTTGCCGAGGTACTGGCGAGCGCGAGGCAGCGGCTCGCACTGGACCCGCCTGGCGGCGGAACTATCGGCGGAGTGCTCGCAACCCAGGTGGCCGGCCCGCTACGGTTCCGGTTCGGCGCGCCGCGCGACCTGCTGATCGGGATCACCGTGGTCAGGGCAGACGGCATCGTCGCCCGATCCGGCGGCAAGGTAGTCAAGAACGTGGCCGGCTACGACCTCGGCAAGCTGCTCGCCGGTTCCTACGGCACGCTCGGCCTGATCACCGAAGCGACATTCCGCCTGCACCCGGCACCGGCAGCCTCGGCAGTCAGTACGCTCGAGTGCTCCGATACTCAGTCCGCCGCAGCGGCCGTGCAGGCCGCGGCCGACTCACCGCTCACGCCCTCCGCGATCGAACTCGACTGGCCCGCTGCCGCGAATCCGATCGCCGTCAGCGTCCTGCTCGAAGGTGACGAGGCAAGCGTCGCCGAGCGGGCCGATCGGATGCGGAATCTCCTGGGAGATCGCGCGAGCGACCAACCTGAGCCGGACCGCCCGGCGCTCGCGGGTGCCGGATCGGCTGTCGGCCCCGTTTCCGTGTGGGGCCGATGGCCGGCTGGCGACCGCGAGCACTCTGCTGCGGACGGAACCGTGCTGAGGGTCGGATTCTGGCCGGGGCAACTCGCGCCGGTACTCGATGCGATTCGGATCGCCGCTGCTGGGACAGGGCTTGACCCGTCGATCGGCGGGTCGGCCGCGGCGGGCGTGCTGCACGTCGAGGTTGATGCGGGGGCCAGTGCCGACGCGGTTGCGCGCATGGTCGATGCGCTCAGGGACCGTCTCGTCGTCATGGCGCACGGCGCGGGCATCCCGCCGGCTACCGCAAGCGCAGTCGTGCTCTACGCTCCGGCGACTGTGCGCGACGCATTGAACATGTGGGGGCCGGTGCCTTCGCTCCGGCTCATGCAGGCTGTTAAGGATCAGTTTGACCCGGAGCACCGGATGGCGCCCGGCCGGTTCGCCGGAGGTATCTGATGACCGCGCAGGATGGCGAAACAGCCGCGGCGCCCGGTCGCGGTGACGCTGAGCGGCCGGTCGATGCGCTGGCCGCCATGCTCGATCCTGGCGGCGAGCTGCGCGACCTGGCCGGCGACTGCGTGCATTGCGGATTCTGCCTGCCCGCCTGCCCCACGTACCAGTTGTGGGGCGAGGAGATGGACTCGCCTCGCGGGCGGATCCACCTGATCACCCAGATCCTGGCTAGCGGCCAGGGCAGCGCTGCGGCGGCAAGCCACTTTGACCGGTGCCTCGGCTGCATGGCCTGCATGCCTGCCTGCCCGTCCGGCGTGCAGTACAACAAGCTCATCGAAGCCGCGCGGAGCTGGGCCGAGGCGCCACCGAGGGTGATTGGCGGCGGGCCTCGCGGTCCGGCACCGCTGCCGGCGCGTTCCCGCCGGGACCGCGCTGTGCGGTCAGCCATCTTCGCGACATTCCCTTATCCGCGCCGGTTGCGCGCCCTGCTGGCCCCGCTCCGAGCAGCCCAGGCGACCGGCCTCGATCGGCTGGCCGCTCGAAGCGCCTTGCTCAGCCGCTTTGCACCAGAGGTCGCAGCCGCGCTGGCCGTGGCGCCAGCCAGTCATGCCAGCCGGGAACGGCTGCCTGGCCGTATACCGGCTAAGGGCCAGCGCCGGGCGGTCGTCGGCATGCTCACCGGCTGCGTGCAGCAGGTCTTCTTCCCGCAGGTCAACGCGGCGACGGCCCGGGTGCTGTCGGCCGAAGGGTGCGACGTCATCGTGCCACAAGGGCAGGGCTGCTGCGGCGCGCTCTCGTTGCACGGCGGCCGCAAGGCTGAGGCTGCCGAGTTCGCCAGCAGGTCCATCGCGGCCTTTGAGCGGGCCGGCGTCGATGCCGTGATCGTCAACGCCGCTGGCTGCGGCTCGGCGATGAAAGAGTACGGGGACCTGCTAGCCGGCGCGACCGGCTGGAGCGGCCGGGCAGCGGCGTTCAGCGCCAAGGTGCGTGACTTCAGCGAGTTCCTGGCCGAACTCGGCTCGGTCGCGCCGCGATCTGAGCTTCCGCTGACGGTCGCCTACCACGATGCCTGCCACCTAGGTCACGCGCAGCGAATCACCTCGCAGCCACGCGGCCTGCTGCGCGCCATCCCAGGCCTGGTCTTGGCCGATATCCCGGACGGCGGCACCTGCTGCGGCTCGGCCGGCATTTACAACCTCCTGCAGCCGCAGACCGCCGCGGAGCTCGGCGCGCGAAAGGCCAACGCGGTCTGGGCGACGGCGGCCGACTTGCTGGTCTCGGCAAACCCGGGCTGCTCGATGCAGATCGCGCAGTCCCTTGCACTGGCCGGCCACCCGCTCCCGACCGCCCACATCGCCGAGGTCATCGACGCCTCGATCCGGGCGCGCCCTGCACAAGCGCTGCTGCGAGGAGGCGACTACGACGTGACGTCGACCTGACGTCAACTCAGAACCGATCTGACGTCAGCTTGCCGTCATATTCATAAGGTTTCGACTTGACATGACGTCACTAGTGACGTCATGATGGCGTCATGGATCTCAGCGAGTACGCAGAATCGCTCCGCCGCGAGCTCACCGCGATCACTCGGTTCGCCGGTGAGGACGTTGCCAGGGCTGCCGAGATGCTTTCGGAGTCACTGGAATCATCGGTGCGGCTAGCCCTGCTTGACGTGCTGTCCGCTGCGGCCGACGAGATCACCGCGAGTCTCGACGGGGCAACGATCGAGGTCAGGCTCTCCGGCAGCCAGCCGGAGTTCGTCGTCAGCTCGACCCATGCACCCGACGACGCCGCTCAAGAAGGCCCGGACGGTGGCGACGGCGGCGGCACCGCTCGGATAACGCTGCGCCTGTCCGAGGGCCTGAAGGCCAGGGTTGAGTCTGCGGCGCTGAACTCCGGCGTCTCGGTCAATGCCTGGCTCGCCCATGCAGTCATCCGTGCGCTCGACGGCCAGCAAGGCCGCGGCCCTAAGCCAAGACTCGGCGTCGGCAAGCGATACACCGGCTTCGCTCGCAGCTAGCCCGGCCCGCCGAACGTCCGTCAGCTTCATTACTCCACAGAAGGGCACAGTCATGACCAACTGGGATTTCCCATGCTCAGAGCCGGTTGACATCAGCATCGACTCCTGGGCCTCCGGCAGCATCGCCGTGTCGGGTGAGCCGACTGCCGCCATAGCCGTCGAGGTTGTCGCCAGCCGCAGCGGAGCTGACATCGATGACCTGCTGTCAGAGGTGCGTGTCCAGTTCGAGGACGGCCACCTGCTGATCCAGGGGCCTAAGCACGGCGCGTTCCGCCGGAAGAAGGGCCTGGACCTAACGATCAAGGCCCCGGCGGGATCCAGCTGCGCGGCCAAGACCGCATCCGCCGACGTGTCCTGCGTCGGCGAACTCGGCGCCCTTACCGTGCATACGGCAAGCGGTGACGTGACCGCCGCGTCGGTGACCGGCGACGTCAGCGTGGCCTCGGCCAGCGGTGAGGTACTGCTCGCCACCGCTGGTACTGCGACCATTAACACCGCCTCCGGCGACGTGCGGCTGAATCGGGTGGAGGGAGAAACCCTCATCAACACCGCAAGCGGGGACGTCGCCATCGGTCACTGTGCCGGGTCCGTTGCCACTCACACCGCCAGCGGTGACATCGAGCTGGGCAGCGTGTCGTCCGGGAACATCGAGCTGATGACCGCCTCGGGAGACATCGGCGTCGCCGTCGTCCCGGGAATCGGCGTCTACCTAGACCTCGCCAGCACCGCGGGAGACATCCGCAATGACCTCGATGCCGCTGATGGCGACGCCTCAGCCGCGGCCGTCGAGATCAAGTGCCGCTCACTGAGCGGCGACATCCGGATCACCAGGGCTCGGGCTAACGCCAGCCAGCCCGATGCACTGCAAGCAATCGACGAGTAGCAGTCACTCACGCCATCGACCAGCGACCACGAAGGGGACTAGGTCAATGCATCCGCACACGCTCGAGGGACTAGCAAGGCAGCGCCGCGCCGAGTTGCGTAAGTCGGCCAGCAAGCACCGCATCGCGCAGCTCAGCGAGCCGCATGAGTCAATCCGCGTCCGGACCGGCTGGACGCTCATTCACCTCGGCCTCCGGCTCGCAGTCCAGCCAGCACAGCGCCAAGCCGTTGCACCGCGGCCGGCTCGTTCCTAGGCGGCTCAGACCGTGCTTAGCCCGACCGGCGAGAAGCCAGCGAGCCAGCTGGCCGACAGCTCGCCAGCAGCGACAATCACCGCAGGACCGGTGAGGAGACTGGCCGTGGCGCTCGGTGTCACGGCCAGTCTCCCGCCCGGCACACGCACTGACCACGGCAAGCTGCGCCCATCCGGCCACTCCCCTGCGGCCACCGCCGCCGCGACTGCGGACGCGACCGCCCCGGTTCCGCACGACAGTGTCAGGCCCGAGCCGCGCTCGTGTACCCGCATCTCGAGCTCTCGCTCGCCGGTGACCCTGATGACCTCGACGTTCGCCCCGCCGGTAAGCGCGGTGGGGGCCAGTATGCGCGGCGCAGTCAAGTCGATGGCGGCAACCGGCTGATCGAGCACGCAAGCCAGGTGCGGGTTGCCGACCGAGATCGCCAGCCCGGCCAGCCGCCGGCCCGACATCTCGACCGCGCCCTCCCCGAGCACCGTTGCGGCTCCCATGTCCACGGTGAAAAGGCCATCCGGCTCGGCCCGGACCGTTTTCGTCCCGGCCCTGGTGGCAATGTCCAGTTCTTCGCCCTCGGCAAGGCCCTGGTCGAGCAGGTACCGGGTGAAGACCCTGATCCCGTTTCCGCACATCTCAGCGACGCTGCCATCGGCGTTCCGGTAATCCATGAACCACTCGGCCGCCTGCTCTTCGACAGCGTCTTCACCGGCGGCAGCGGTCCGGACGACCCGGAGCACGCCATCGGCGCCCAGCCCGAAATGCCGGTCGCAGATCCCTGCGATTAGCTCAGCGGACAGGTCGAGCCGTCCGTCAGGGTCTGGCACGATGACGAAGTCGTTGCCGGTCCCGTGACCTTTGGCAAAGCGCATGTTCGTGATGCTAGTCACTACCGCCAACTTCCCTGCACGGTGCCATAGCGCGAGGCGAAAGCCGGGTCGGCGGTCGGTTCGCGGCGGTCCGTAGGGAGGCTGCGCGGGTGGTTACCGCCCGTTACCCTGACCGGCGGGTCGAGGGGCAGACCGCGGGGAAAGAAGCCATCCGTCAGCTGGTGTTCACTGCGAAATTCGTAAAGCTGAAGGTGGCGGGAGAGCCGCCTGTTGACACGATCTCGGCGCCGTAGTCTATCTGGCCCAGCGTGGAGTTGGCCGGGATCCACCCCTTCGTGATGATCCAATTAAACACTTCGAGCAGGTTCAGCGTTCCTGAGGTGAAGTTGGCGTTGGCTACGAACGCAATGTAACTCCCGCTCTTCCATACCTTGTAGGTCCGTCCGCCGAAGGTAGCGGCCCCTTCGACAGAGCCGGACGGCGACTGACCGTGGTTCTGAGTCCAGATCATGACCTCAGTTGAGCCGGAGTTGGCGACGCCGTTGATCCAGATGTCGTAGGCATCTTCGTATATTCCCACGCCGGGGCTCGTCTCAGCAAAGCTGCTGGAAATCGAATGAAACGAGCTGATCGCGGGCTCGTTGAAATCCTGATGAACGTTTGGGTAAGTCTTGACGGCGCCATCGCCGCTATCATTATTCATATTGGCCACCACATACCAGTTGTTGTATGCGCAGGCATAGAGGGTTTGCGTAACGCTATATCCGCTGATATTCCACATATCGTTATAGATATAGTAACGGCCGTCGGTCCAGCCACCGAGGGGTTCCGAGGTGACGAACTGAGGTTTCGTGCACTGACTGGACACCGCAGCCTGAGTCGGCGTCGCAGCACTGCTGCTGTGAGTTGGCTTGGGAGCCGGCGAGTGCGAAACTCTCGGGGATCGTTTCGCGTGGGGTGCGGGGGTCCGCACGGAGGCACTAGCGCTCGGTGCGCTGTCGGCGTCGTTGCGACCCGAAGCAGGGCTGCGAGTGGTATCGTCCGCGGCCGCGGAGTGAACGCCGCTGCCTTGACGCTTACCTAGAATACCTATATGGCGAACGGCCACGAGTGTCCCGGCTGACAGCAGGATGCTGAGGATTGCAACAAGAATGATGCCGCGCCGACCGGAGAACCCGAATGCATGCCGCCGATGCTGGACTGACCTATGCATGACGTTAATAGCACCTAATTCATTCCGAGCGTGGTTCTGTTCTGCGCCGTAATGCCTCGGCGCAAGAATTCATCACTCTCGATGAGATCAGAGACGGGTCTGGCAGTTAGTCACGGCTTGCAACGCCTGATCGTAGCTAATGAGCAGCCAGGACATGCCCAGAACACCATGATCGGTGCAAGGCGATACCCTTGGCACGCCAGTCTTGCCATGCTGGCTTGAAGTCGGCACGGCCTGCCGCTTGCCCGCTGCCGCTCCAACCCCAGCCGCCGGACTACGCGAGGTACCTCTCGGCGCCGAGGCCGAAGCTCGCGCGCGCCCACGTCTGGCTGCAGATAGGAGCGGGCGTGTTGAACAGAGCCAGTGTCATCGTCGCCTGCCCCGCCGCCGTTGGCCTCCCGCTTGCCGCGTGCTCGCCTGGTGGAAGCCCGCTGCCGCCCGCGAGCCAGACTGTGACTCCGCCAGCCATGTGATCCGCCCTCGGGCCGGCGGTACGTCAGCCCGGGCTGCCGGCCCGAATAGCTGCCAGGGCCCGATCCGCCGCGCCCGGTCCTGCCTGAATCCAGGTGACGCGCGGATCCCGGCGGAACCACGACTCCTGCCGCCGCACGAATCTGCGTGTCGCCAGGATCGTCTGCGCAGCGGCTCCATCCTCGGTCCACTCGCCGGCCAGGAACCTGAGCACCTGTGCATACCCGAGGGCCCTGCTCGCAGTCCGGCCCTCGCGCAGTCCGGCCAGCTCAAGCCGCCGGACCTCGTCGACCAGTCCCAGCTTCCACATCCTGGTGACGCGGTCGGCGATCCGCTGGTCGAGCTCGGATCGCGGCAGCTCGACGCCGATCTGGACCGTCGGCAGGACGTACTTGTAATCGGGCAGAGTCGCGCTGAACGGCCGCCCGGATAGCTCGATAACCTCCAGGGCGCGCACGATCCGCCGCCCGTTGCCCGGCAGGATCGCCGCCGCTGCGGCCGGGTCAACTGCCGCTAGCCTGGCATGCAGCGGCCGCGGCCCGACTCGCTCGAGCTCGGCCTCAAGCGCGGCACGCAGCCGCGTGTCAGTACCCGGGAACCTCAGATCGTCGATCGCTGCCCGGACGTACAGGCCGGACCCGCCAACCAGTATCGGCGTCCGGCCACGCCCGCGAATGTCCTCGATTGCGTCCCTGGCCAGCCGCTGGTATTCAGACACGCTGGCGTCCTGCGTGACCGGCCAGATGTCCAGCAGGTGGTGCGCTACGCCGGCGCGCTCGGCCGGGGCAAGCTTTGCCGTACCAATGTCCATACCTCGATAGAGCTGCATGGAGTCGGCGTTCACGACTTCGCCGCCGAGCGCGGCAGCCAGGGTAAGCGAAAGCTCGGACTTGCCTGCGGCGGTCGGACCGACGATCGCGATCACGGGCCGTAGCATGGCATCAGTCTGACAGCGCAGGGTACTTCCCGGTACACGCGATGTGGCTGGATAGCCGCCCGGTCCTGTGGGGGAATCATGACGTACGGCGACGACATCACCGCGCCTGGCGAGGACGACGAACTCGAAACCGACGACGAGTACTACTCCGAGGACGACGACGAGGAGTACTCCTACGAAGAAGACGACGAAGACGACGAAGACGAGTACGAGTACGAAGAGGCGGACGACGACGAGGCGGACGACGACGAGGACCTCGGGGAACTCTGGGAATCCAACGGCGCTCGCGAGCTGTAGCAGCCAGGCTCAGGCAAGCGCGCGGCGCGACGGCATGCCGAGCAGGACAGTCCCGTTCACGGTAATGGCGTCGTCCATCGGGCCGGCGTCGGCCAGGCCGCCAGCGGCGCCGGGGCCTGTGCTGGTAGCGCCCTCTCCGGCCAGGCGCGCACTCCAGGCATCCCCGCCTCGGGTCGGCCGCACAGCAACGCGAGCGCCGTCGGAAAGCAGGTAATGCGGCGCGGCGCTAGTCACCGCTGTCGTGATCACGTCGCCGGGTCGCGGAGCAGGAACGGGCGGGGTGAAGTGCACAAGCCGGTTATCGCGCGCCCGGCCCGACATCCGGTGCGTGGCGCTGTCCTTTCGGCCCTCACCGTCGGCGACGAGGACTTCCACCTCGCGGCCGACGATCTTCCCGTTCTCCTGCAAGGACACCTCGGCAACCAGCGCGGCCAGCCGCTCGTAGCGCTCGGCCACGACCTCGGGCGGCACCTGGTCCGGCATCTCGGCGGCCGGCGTGCCAGGACGAATCGAGTACTGGAAGGTGAACGCTCCGGCGAACCGGGCCTGGCGAACCAGATCCATGGTGTCAGCGAAATCCTGCTCGGTCTCGCCGGGAAAGCCGACGATTATGTCGGTCGTGATCGCGGCGTCGGGCATCGCCGCCCTGACCCGGTCCAGGATCGCCAGGTACTTATCGCGGCGGTACGCACGCCGCATTGCCCGCAGCACCGCGTCGGAACCAGACTGCAGCGGCATGTGCAACTGGGGCATCACGTTCGGCGTCTGCGCCATGGCATCGATCACGTCGTCGGTGAAGTCACGCGGGTGCGGTGAGGTGAACCTCACCCGCTCAAGGCCCGGTACGTCACCGCAGGCTCGCAGCAGCTTCCCGAACGCCAGCCGGTCGCCAAAGCCGACGCCATAGGAGTTGACGTTCTGGCCAAGCAGCGTGATCTCCACGACGCCATCCGCTGCCAGCGCCCGGATCTCGGCGAGGACGTCGCCCGGCCGACGGTCTTCCTCACGGCCGCGCAGGCTAGGCACGATGCAGAACGTGCAGGTGTTGTTGCAGCCAACCGAAATCGCGACCCAGGCCGAGTACGGCGATTCCCGCCTGGCGGGCAGCACCGAGGGGAATCGCTCGAGCGACTCCAGGATCTCCACTTGGGCCTGCTGTTGCACCCTGGCACGTTCGAGCAGCGCGGGCAGCGAGCCGATGTTGTGGGTTCCGAAGACCACATCTACCCACGGCGCCCGGCGGGTGATGACGGCCCGGTCCTTCTGTGCCAGGCAGCCGCCCACCGCGATCTGCATCCCCGGGCGAGAGTTCTTGACCGGCAGCAGGTGGCCGAGGTTGCCGTAAAGCCGGTTATCAGCGTTCTCCCTGACCGCGCAGGTGTTGAAGACCACAACGTCAGGATCGCCGCCCTTAGGCACGCGGACGTATCCCGCCGCCTCGAGCAGCCCCGCTAGCCGCTCCGAATCATGCATGTTCATCTGGCACCCGTAGGTGCGGATCTCAAAGCTTCGCTGCGGGGTGGCGCCGGCCATGCGTCAAGGTTAGACGCCCGCAGGGTGCCGGTGACCAGCAGCGGGCGGGACCCGCGACGACAGCAGCCCGGGCCGATCACGGGAAGAATCAAACGACTGTCCGTATTCGCCGCTTAGCGAGCCAGCCAGGTAGGGCACCATATGCGTATGACAGACAGCGGGAATGAGGCCGAAGGCGGCCTGGCAGGCGCGACGGCAGGCGAACAGGGCAGTGCTGCACCTACGGCCCCCGCAGTCCCGTTTGGCGAGTGGCCCTCGCCCATAACCGCTGCTGAAATCGCCAGCGGGCAGGTAACGGGTGATTTCCCGACCGTCATCGGCAGCGACACCTGGTGGCAGCAGGGCTTGCCGGACGAGGGCGGTCGCACGACGATCATGCACAGCTCGGGCGGCAAGCAGACTGCCCTGCTGCCCGCGCCCTGGAATGCCAGGACCCGGGTACACGAGTACGGTGGCCTGTCCTACCTGCCGATCCCGCGGTCGGCGTTGCCGGGTCAGCAGGCCGTGAAGAACCGTGGCCACCAGATCATGTTCGCCAACTACGCTGACCAGCGGCTCTACCTGGCAGCGGCCGGAACCGCCGCTGGCAAGGAGCAGCCCGCGGCGCTTACGCCCGACCCGGCGAGCGTCCCGGCCGCCTCGGGCTCGGGCAGCCTGCCGGTGGCCGGACTGCGTTATGCCGACTTCGTGCTGGCGGCGGACCGCAGGGAAGTCTGGTGCGTGCAGGAACGGCACGAGGACGGCAAGGTCACTCGTGCCATCGTGGCCGTGCCGCTCGACGGATCTGCCGCCGACAACCCTGAGGCCGTCAGGATCCTGGTGACCGGGTCCGATTTCTTCGCCTATCCGACACCCTCACCAGACGGTAAGTGGCTGGCCTGGATCTGCTGGAACCATCCGTATATGCCGTGGGATGGCACCGAGCTCAGGGTCGCCCCGGTGGAGGACGGCATGCCGGGCAAGGGCCGCCTGCTCAAGGGAAGTCAGCGTGAGTCGGTGCTGGCGCCACTGTGGCGGAGCAACTCGAGCCTCTATGTCGTCACCGACTGGCCAGGATGGTGGAACATCTACCAGCTAGGCCTCGGCGGCGAGCCGCCACTGGCGTTGTTCCCCGCCGATGAGGAGTTCGCGGAGCCGCCCTGGCAGCTGGGCGGTCGGCCGTTCGCGATGCTCGCCGACGGCAGGCTCGCCGTGGTCCATGGCGCGGGGTCGGGCAGGCTGGGCATCCTGGACCCGGAGTCCTTCGAGCTGAAGGACCTGGACACCCCTTACGCCGAGTTCGACCACGCCATCGCTACCGACGGCAACGTGATCGCGGCCGTGGCTGGCGGTCCCTCGGCCAAGTCCGCAGTCGTCAGGGTCGACGCCAGGACGGGCAAGACCGAGATCGTCCAGCACGACGCCGCCGAGCTACCCGATGAGGCCTACCTGCCGATCCCGCAGCATGTTGACTTCGAGGGCCCGTACGGCCAGATCGTGCACGCTTTGCTCTATGCACCGACAAGCCCGGACGCGAGCGGCCCGGCCGACGAGCGGCCGCCGTACGTGGTGTGGGTGCATGGTGGCCCGACCGGCCGGGTGTCAGCGACGCTGGACCTGCGCAAGGCCTACTTCACCAGCAGGGGCATCGGCATTATCGACGTGAACTACGGCGGGTCCAGCGGCTACGGCCGGCAATACCGGGAGCGGCTGCGCCGAGAGTGGGGCGTCGTGGACGTCCAGGACGCGATCGCAGCGGCACGCTGGGTGTCGGATTCGGCCGGCGCCGACCCCAACAGGCTGGCCATCCGGGGCGGCTCGGCCGGCGGCTGGACCACGCTCGCGGCCGTGACCACCGGTACCGCGCGCGGGCGGGTGTTCAGCGCCGCGGTCTCGTACTTCGGCGTGTCGGACCTGCGCGGCTTCACCGAGCAAACCCACGACTTCGAGTCGCGCTACCTCGACGGCCTGATCGGCCCGCTGCCGGGCTTCGAGAACCTCTACGAGGAGCGGGCTCCGGTAGGCCACGTGAACCCGCTGACCTGCCCGATCCTGCTGCTGCAGGGGCTGGACGACCCGGTCGTCCCGCCCGCGCAATCAGAGAGCATCGCCGCAGACCTGGCCGCACACGGCACCAGCCACGCGTATATCGCGTTCGAGGGCGAGTCGCACGGTTTCCGGAAGGCGGAGACCGTGATCGCGGCGCTCGAGGCTGAGCTGTCGTTCTACGGGCAGATCCTGGGCTTCACTCCGCCGGGAATCCCCGAGATAACGATCACCAAGGGTGCGGCTGCGGCTGGCTAAGGCGCCGCGAGGCTCCGGGGGGCCCGAGCCGACGGTGAACCGGGCGGACGGCCCGGCCCCGTTCCCGTCAGAAGTGATTTACCGGGCGAACTCGATGGCCCGGGATTCCCTGATCACCGTGACGCGGATCTGACCGGGGTAGGTCAGTTCGTCCTCCACCTGCTTGGCCACGTCGCGCGCGATGACCTGGGCCTGAATGTCGTCGACGTCGCCCGGCTTGACCATCACCCTGATTTCGCGGCCCGCCTGCATCGCGAAGACCTTCTCGACTCCGTCCTGAGCTAGCGCGATGTGCTCGAGCCGCTCAAGCCGCCGGACGTAGGCCTCGAGGGACTCGCGCCGCGCTCCCGGCCTGCTGCCGCTGATCGCGTCGGCCGCCTGGGTCAGGACGGCCTCGACGGTCCGCACCTCGACCTCGTTGTGATGCGCCTCGATCGCGTGCACGACGTCGTCCGGCTCACCATACTTGCGGGCTATCTCCGCGCCGATCAGCGCG
>Ga0187814_10000478_pt1 | contig 13406 bp, 12 predicted proteins | sample NC_S_4_FD_132450 | JGI IMG/M metagenome (GOLD analysis project Ga0187814, IMG submission 132450) | Wetland sediment microbial communities from Neuse River Estuary, North Carolina, USA - ASW-S_4 | ecosystem: Environmental > Aquatic > Freshwater > Wetlands > Sediment | place: USA: North Carolina... | reverse complement strand
CGACGGCCATTGCCATGGCCGGGGCTTTGGCCGCGGTCAGGCCGGAAGCGCGGCTCTCCTTTCTTGCCTACCACGACACTGATGATCTCGGCTCCCTCGCTCTGGCGAGTCTGCCTCACAATCTCGAACTCGCGTGGGCACCCCGGCGTCGGTCCTGGGCCTCGGGCCTCGACGAGCCCGGCTGCGCGCTCAACGCCGCCTCGGCCGCGGCATTCCGCCGGGCGGCCGGAGCGTGGCGCGCGGCCGGCGGCGGAAGAGTCACGGTCTTCGAGTATTGGGAGGACGGCTTCCTGTTCAAAGGCGCCGTCCCCCCGCGACCCGCGGCTCTCGCCGGCGACCTATCGGTCTATGCCGCGTCGAACGGGACCCCGGCTGAGGGTGCCGATGGGATCGGCATCCTTTTTACCGGCGGGAGGCTGCCCCTCGCGCCGCGCCCCAACCCCTGGCTCCTCCCGCGCCTCGTAGCGGGCGCCGATCCTGGACAGTGCATGTATGAATGGGTCGGTCGCACCTACGGCTCGGCTGCCGAAGGCATGGCGGAGTACTGGGCAGCCCTTGAATCGGCCTGGTCGATCGCCCTGGATACGGACTCCGGAGACGGCGGCATCCGTCTTGTGTCGCGCCTCGTCGGGGCCATCGATGACCCGCCCTCCGATTGGGGCGATCCATGGAACGCCTCCGTTGACAGACTTGTGGACCTGCGCGGCCGCTGCGAAGAGCTCTTCGACTTTCTCCGCACTGCAGAGTCCGCCCTCGATAAGGCCGAAGCCACGATCGATGAGCGCTCCGAGGAAGGCCGGGCCGTCCTTCGGGAGAGGTCGGAATACCGGATCGCATCTCGCCTCCTCGAACTCGACTGCGCCCGACTCTCGGTTTACCACGAGCTGGCGGCAGGAGAAACGCGGGCGGCGGCGGATCTGGCCCTCCTGGCCCAGGCCGCGCTCGGAGCCTTCTACGCCTCCCTGTCGGCCATCTCCGATCCTCGCTCGCGGCGCGAGCTCCGCCTCATCGCCTTCCTTTTCTACGGCCTCAGGCTGCGGGCAATTCGGAGGGCGAGCGCGCGCAATCCCCTGCGGCGTCTCCTGGACCGGGGCCTCAGCGCGGCGCTCGTCGTTTTCCGGTTGCTTCCACTCCGCGGAGCCTGGGAGCGCCATCGCAACGCCCGGACCCCTCGACGCTAGCTTTCCCGGCATGAATGACGCACCGTCCCCAGTTGCGCCAAACACGGCCGAACGCTAAGGTTAGGGCGATGATCGAGACAGGCGCACTGGGCAAGAAGGTCTTCTTCCTGTATCCTCCCCCGGTCCTAAGCGAAATCGTCGAGGAGCTCGCCCGCAGAGAGTTCGAGGTATACCTCGTGCACGATCACGAGCGGCTGCGCAGCGTGCTCGCGCAGGATTCCGATGCGCTCGTTTTCATCAATCTTGACGACGGCCTCGATGAAACCGGGTGGGTGAGCTTCATCGACAAGCTGCGGACCGACGACGCGACGAAGGGCGTCCGGGTGGGCGTCCTCACCCTGAACGATCGGTCTCCTGATGTGCGCAAGACCTACCTCATGGATCTCCAGGTCGCCTGCGGCTTCATCGTTCTCAAGATAGGCGCGGGCAGGACCATGGAAATCCTCGTGAAGACTCTGGAGGCCAACGAGGCGCGCGGCCGGCGCAAGTTCGTCCGGGCCGCCTGCCCTCCTGGTTGGGGCCAATGCGCGCTCGATCACGAGGGGAACCCGCTCCGCGCGCAGATATTCGATCTGAGCTCGGCCGGCATGGCCATCAAGTTCGAGGGCGATCTCACGCTGCGGGTCGGCACCATGCTGCGCGACATGACCCTCACCATCAAGGGCTCGCGCATCGCCCTCTCGGGGTTCGTCGCCGCGCAGCGGGCCGAGCCGGACGGCAGCCGCGTCCATGTCGTGATGTTCGATCCCTCTTCGGTCGACGACACGCGGAGAGAGCGGCTCAAGACGATCGTCTTCCGCATCAATCAGGCAACGATGGATCAGCACATGCAAACGGCGAAGTGAGTCGCACTCGCGGCCGCCGCAACTAAAACATGCATCCCGTGTCTATGGTTGTGCAGTTCGATCGCCGCACGGAGATCAGATGAAAGATGCACACTTTGAGACGCGGAACGAGCGTCGCTATTCGAGCGGCGAAGAGATAGCCAACGCGGTGACGCACGGCACGGGCGCGCTCCTTTCCGTCGGGGCCCTCCTCCTCCTCGTCCTTGCCGCAGTCTCGCGCGGCGACGGCATAACCGTCGCGGCCTACGCGGTGTTCGGCTTCTCCCTCATCCTCCTGTTCACGCTCTCCACCATCTATCATGCGCTGGGCCCCGGCAGCCCCAAGCGAGTCTTCGAGGTGCTCGATCACTCCTCGATCTATGTCCTCATCGCGGGGACATGCACAGTCTTCTGTCTGGGCCCTCTCAGACACAGCGGGGGCTGGACCCTCTTCGCCGTCATGTGGGCCTGTGCCGCCGCGGGAATCATCTTCAAGTCGCTCTTTATCGATCGCTTCAGAATCGTATCGACGGTCGCCTATCTGGCGATGGGCTGGCTCGTCGCCCCCTACTTCGGGGCTTTGCGCGCGAACATGGCCGCCCCCGCCCTGACGCTGCTCGTCGCGGGAGGGCTTTGCTACACGCTGGGCGTCGTCTTCTATTCGGTCAAGCGGCCACAATGGTCACACGCGGTCTGGCATCTCTTCGTGCTCGCGGGCGCGGGCTGCCACGTCGCCGCGGCGCTCGCCGCGCTCGGGCCCGCGGCCTAACCGCGCGACGCCCGTTCGATGGCCCGCGCGATACCCTCATAGCCTGTGCAGCGGCAGATGTTGGACTCCATCCACTCGCGCGTCTCTTCCGGCGAGGGCGAGGAGCGCGCGGCAAGGAGCGCGTGCGCGTTGAGCACCATGCCGGGCGTGCAGAACCCGCACTGATAGCCGTTCTCTTCGAGAAACGCCGCGCGCAGACGATCGTCGCGGAGCCCTTCGATGGTGAGCACCTCGTGCCCCTCGACCTCGGCCGCGAGGATCATGCAGGACTTGACCGGCAGGCCGTCGAGAAGGACCGTGCAGGCGCCGCAGTCGCCGTTCTCGCAGCCCAGCTTCGTGCCGGTGAGACCGAGACGCTCCCTGAGCACCCGGAGCAGGGTATCCTGCGGCCGAACCGATATGAGGCGCTCTTCTCCATTGACGCGCAGGGGCAATTCGAAGAGACCCGAACGTTGCATCATGAGAGCGCCTCCTGTACACGGGACAGCGCCGCGCGCAGCAGCTCGGCCCGGTATTCCGCGGACGCGCGATGATCGTTCTTCGGGGTCGGGAGCGATTCGACCGCCAAAGGGCCGGCCGAAGAGTCCGCCCAGAGGGGGTAGTCGTGCACGCCCGATACAGCGACGCTGACGAGGCCCTTCATCGCGACGGCGCAAAGCGCCAGGATGGGGTAGTCGACGGACGCGCCGGCCGTCGAGCGTTCGTGGGCACAGGCTGCGGCCGCCGCTTCGCCGTCCACCGAAAGGCCCACCAGGAATTCCCCGGGACGTAGGTGCAGCCGCTTGCTGTGCAGCTCGCGCACGGGGAGCTCCCGCCGCTCGACGCCGCCCCCCGCTGCCGGGCCGGCGAGGTGGGCGCGGCCGTCGGCCGCGAGGAAGGGCAGAAGCGCCTCGCGGAAGGGCAGGCGGCCCGCCACGTTGCCGCCGAGCGTTATGCGATTCCGAACGGTCCTGTCCGCGATCTTTTTGGCCGCCGCCGAGAGAAGCGGGAAGCCGCCGGCCTCCGCCGCCTCGTTCAGGCTGAGCGCCGCGCCGAAAAAGAGCCTGGCTCCGACTGCGCCGTGGGACCGCAGCTCCGGAATCCGCTTCAAATCGATGACCGCCGCCGGGCGATAGGTCCCGCTTCTGCAGCCGGTCACGATCTCCGTTCCGCCCGAATAGTACAGACTGCCCTCGGGAGCGGCTCTCCACGCTTCGACGGCCTCCTCCAGGCTGTCCGGGCGGAAGTAGACTATGTCGAAGGGAATCATCGGCGGCCTCCCCGTGCGGCGCGCCAGACGTCCTCGGGGCGCAGCGGAAGCGCGTCGAGGGGCGCTCCGATCGCCCGCGAGAGCGCCGAGGCGAGGGCGCCCGGCATGCCGAGAATTCCCTGCTCGCCCAGTCCGCGGGCGCCCCGCGGCCCGTCTCCCTGCGGCGTTTCGAGGAAGTCCACAATGTATTCCGGCTCCTCGCCCAAGCGCATGAGCTTGTAGTCGCGGAGCGTGCCGTTTAGAACGCGGCCGCCCGAATCGAAGACGAAGCCCTCGCGCCCGGCGAATCCGAGCCCCATCGCCATGGCGCCGACGATCTGGCCCCGCGCGAGGGCGGGATTGATCACCTTTCCCACGTCCATGCAGCAGGCTGCCCGAAGCGCGCGGTAGTTTCCCGTCGCAGGGTCGACCTCGACCTCGACGCCCTCCGCGCCGAGCGTCCACTCGAGCCCCGGCCGTCCCGCTCCCGTGTCCGGGTCGAGATCGGTCAAGCCCCTGGCGATGTACGAGCCGCGCCCGATCACGGGGCCGCCGATGGAGTTGCCGCCCGGATATACGTAACCGAGCACGATGCGCTCGAGGGGAAGGCCGGCCTCGGGGTCGTCGCGCACGAACACCCGGCCGCCGCGGACATCGAGATCCTCCTCCGGACAGCGGAGGGGCTGGGACGCGATGCGGCGTATTTGGGCCGTCGCGTCGTCGACCGCGGCAAGGGCGGCCCTCCCCGCCATGAACAGCGAGCGGGAGGCCGCGGTGGTCCAGTCATGGGGCGCCCGATCGGTGACCACTTCGTGAAGAACATGGATCTTCCCAGGATCCATGCCCAAGGCGTCGGCTACAAGTTGTGCGATTCCGGTCAAGGCGCCCTGCCCTATCTCGACGACGCCGGTCAGGAGGTTGACGCTGCCGTCGTCGTTGAAGCTGAGGATGGCCCCCGCGTCCGTGAAGGTCGGAATGGCCGGCGCCTTCCAAAAGCACGATATCCCCTTCGATATGAGCGCTCCGCCGCCACCCTCCTTCCGCCCGACTCCGTCCCAGCCCAGGCGCTCCGACACCTTCCGGATGCAGCCGCGCAGATCCCCCGTGTTCGGATCGAGCGCCGAGCCTGAAGGAGTCGTGTCGCCGGGCAGAACCGCGTTTCGAAGCCTCAGCTCCACCGGGTCCATGCCCAGCTCGTCGGCGAGCAGGTCCATCGCGCGCTCTATGCAGAAGGCCATCTCTATGTGCCCGAAGCCCCGGAAGGCGGTCGCGAAGGGATGATTCGTGTACACGCACAGCGAATCGGATTTGACGTTGGGAATTCTGTAGGGCCCCGTGCAGGCGTAGCCCGCGGCGCGCGATACGTTGACCGCGTAGTCCGCGTAACCGCCGGAGTCGAAGAGATATTCGATATCGGCCGCGAGGAGCTCGCCGGAGCGCGTGGCTCCCAGAGAGACCCGCGCCTGGATGCCGGGGCGCCCCGGAGAGCCGAGCATGTCCCCCTCGCGGCTGTTGGCGAGTCGGACGGCCCTGCCGCCCAGGGCGCGGGACAAAAGATACGCGAGCGGCTCGAGCTGGATCCCCGCCTTGCCGCCGAAGCCGCCTCCGACGGGCGGAGCCGTGACGGTGATCATCCCCGCGGGAATGCCCAGACAGAGCGCCATGAGCGAGCGAACCGCGAAGGGCGACTGCGTCGAGGAGCGGATGAGGATTCTGCCGTCGCCTCGAATCTCGGCCTGGACCGACCGAGGCTCCAGGGCGCAGTGGTCTCCCGGCTGGAACGAGTACTCGCCGGTAACCCTGACCTCGGCGCTCGCCATCGCGCCCTCCGCGTCGCCTTTCCTGATGCGCGTCCGATTCGCGACGTTGCTCCCAGGCTCGGGCAGGATGGCCGGGATGCGACGATAGGCGCCGAGGTCGGGGTGCAAGACAGGCGCGCCGGGGGCGAGCGCCTCGCGAGGCGTCGCCACCGCGGGCAGGGGCTCGTAGTCGACCTTCACGCGACGGAGCGCGCGAAGCGCGGCGGCTTCGTCGTCCGCTACGACCGCGGCGACCGGCTCTCCGTGATAACGCACCCTCTCCCGCGCGAGGGGAGGCTTGTCCCCCATATAGAGGCCGATGAGGACAGTCCAATCCGCCCCGGTGAACACGCCGCGGACCCCTGGCATGGCTCGCGCTTCTGCGGTCTCGATCGCGACGATCCGCGCGTGCGCGTGCGGGCTATGGAGGAGGACGGCGTGGAGAAGACCGGGCCGACGCTCGTCATCGGCGTAGCGCGTCGTGCCGCCGACCTTGTCCGGGCCGTCCTTCCGAGGCAGCGAGGCCCCAAGGGGAGTCCTAACAGGGGAGGGTCTGTCTTCCATGGCGTATTGTAAACCCGGAGTCGCGCGCGGGCAAACGAATCGCGCGAGGCGGGCCCGGCGAGAACAGAGCCGCGCCAGTCGCCTATTGGGGCAGGATGGCTCCGATAAGCGCGAGGACCAACCCCACGATCCCGCCGACGACCGCGCCGTTCACGCGGATGTACTGCAGGTCGTTCCACACCGCGTCCTCCACTCGGCCGACGAACTCCGCGGCCTCGGTCGCCTTGAGCAGGCCGATGATGTAGTCGGTCAGGGAGTCGATGATCCTGCTGCGCGCGATGAGCGTAGCGGCGAGATCAGCGCAGGCCGAGTTGAAGCGCGAGCGGAACTCGACGTCGCCGCCGAGCCGCGCAGTCAGGGAGTCTTCGATCCGCGCGAGGCCGCCGATGAAACCGCTTTCGGGCCTGGCGAGGTCTTCCCCGAGACTCGCGAGCAGATTCGCGGCCCAGTCGGAGAGCCCCCGCAGGAATCCCGGCTCGCGGATCGCCTCGCGCACCATGGCCGTGAAACGGCCGCGCTCGTCCGAAGGATCGGCCTCATCGCCGGCGAGCTGCGAGGCGTAGTGCTCGATGGTCGAAATCACAAAGCGGCGCAGGTCGTGGCTGCGATTGGACCGGAGCTCGCCGAGCTCGTCCTCGACGCCGCGGAGCAGGCCCTCGATAGTGCCTCGGCCTATGAACAGCCCCTGCCAGCCGGCGTTGCGTTTGATGATCGGCGTAATGGAGGCGGCCAACCGATACCGGTTGCGGCCGATCTCCGTCCTGGCGAAGTCCGCGACCGCCTCGAGGACGCGCTCGTCGAAGCTCTCAGCGCGCGCCCAGCGGAGAAAGGCGGCGAAGGCGGAAGCCGAATCGAGCCGATCGGCCGCGAACTGGGCCAACTGGGCGACGAGGCTTCGCAGGGCATCGAGCTTCGGCCCCCCAGCCGCAGCGTATTCGACGAGGACGGCGGAGGCGCGGGAGCGCAGGAACTCGTGGAGCTCGTCGCGCAGGCCGCCCTCCGCAAGACCTTCCTCGACCTTCGCGGCGAAATCGAGCCGGCGCAGCTCCTGCCCGATGCGCTCGTCGCTCACGAAAAGCGTGATGAAACGCGGAACCGCCTCGGCGATGACGTCCTTTTTCTTTGCCAGGATGTTGGTGTGCGGAAGGCGTATGCCCAGAGGGTCCCGGAAGAGGGCGCTCACGGCGAACCAATCGGCGAGCGAGCCGACCAGGGCGGCGTCAAAAAAAGCGGCGAGGAGGCGTTTCAGGGTTAGGCCTGAGAACAGGGCGACCCGGTCGAGGGGTATCCACGGCTGAAAGGTCACGAAGAGGAAACCGACGGCTGCGAGTGAGAGGGAGACGGTTCCGATGCGGTTGCGTTCCTTTTTCACTGAAGGGCGAACCAGAGCCTTCATGCGTTTCCTTTCGATATTCCGAGTCCGCTTGGGCGTGGGCAGGGTTAAGATACCGACTGGGGCATTCCCGGGCAAGGCGGGCCGTAGAGAAGATATTCGCCCTTGTATCCGCCTTGGCGGCGCGGCATAGTAGTAGAGGGAGGCGCCAATGCCCGATGACGGTCGCGAACCCGACTTGGAAGACCTCATACGGCTCTCGGTATTCTCCTCGATAGGCACGAGCATCGTGGCTGAGCGCTCCATACGAGGCGTCCTGGATCGCGTCATGGAGCACATCGGTTCCTTTTTCGGTCCGCTCAACTGGTCGCTCCTCCTTGTAGATGCGGCCAAGTCGGAGCTCGTGTTCAAAGTGGTCGTCGGAAAATCCGCCGACACCCTTCTCGGCGTCAGGGTACCGGTCGGCAAGGGCGTGGCGGGCTGGGTCGCGCAAAACGGCATGCCGGCGATAGTCGAGGAAGCGGCATCCGATTCCCGGTGGTCAAACTGGCTCGACAAGGTCACGGGCTTCGACACCAGGTCGATCATCGCGGTTCCGCTCCGCTCGGGCGACAAGGTCTTCGGCGTCATAGAACTGCTCAATCGCTTCGACGGAAAGCCCTTCACGGCCTATGACATGCGCGTGCTCTCGACCATCGCCGATTTCACTGCCATCGCCATAGAGAAAGCCTACTACCTCGCCGAGGCCCGCCGTCTCTCCGAGCTCGACCCGCTTACGTCGACGCTCAACCGTCGGGGCCTGACGAAGGCCATCGAGCGCGAGACGACGCGCATCGCGCGGTACGGAGGCGATCTCTCGGTCATCATGGCCGACGTCGACAAGTTCAAGACGATCAACGACAAATTCGGTCACGCGGCCGGCGATGACGTGCTCAGGTCGGTTGCGCAGGTGCTCATTGAAGCCATCCGCCATGTCGATTCCGTCGCGAGGTACGGCGGCGACGAATTCCTCGTCCTCATGCCGTCCACGAGCCCCGAGGAGGCCGAGATAGCCCGCGCGCGCATCCAGGCCCTCCTCGACAGGGCCGGGGAAAAGCACGCGCCGCCGTACTCCGTGACCCTCGGGGCGCACACGTCGAGCGAGGTAGATTTCGACGAGCTTTTCGACGAGTCCGACCGGGATCTCTACCGCCGGAAGGCCACGCTGCTCTCCATTGGGCAGAATCTTCTCGATGCGCTCGAGGAGGAGGCGCAGCAAGACCAGCCCTCCGCGAAGTCCGAAGGCAAATCGGCATGAACGCCGACATTTTCACGTTGTGCGATTTTGCTCAGGAGAGCGACGGCAAGCTTACCGTGGTCGGCGCCTTCGATACCATCTACGCGCGCCGCTTCCCCGCGATGCATCCGTCCATGTGCCTGGCCGTCCGGCTCCGCTTCTTCATACACGAGGCCGGGCGCCACACCATCCACATCGCCTTCACCGCCTCAAACGGCGGCGAGCCCGTGAAGGCCATAGACGGCGAGACGCTGGTGCAGGACTTCTCGGGCTCTTCGCGCGTCGTTCACAGCGTCTTCACCCTCCTCAATACGCCGATAGAGCACGAGGGCACCATGGGAATCACGCTCACCGTGGACGGCAGGGAGCTTCTCACGTCCCCGCTCTACGCGAAAAAAGTCACCTAGCAGCCCGTCCAAGAATCCCGCAGGGTTCTGGACATCCAACCCTTGACAGAGCATATGTGCGCCGTTACGAAGCGACGGGAGTAAATGCGAAGGCGGCATCGGCCGCGCAGGAGCGCGGCACGACCGATGGAGCGGATATCCGCTCTACCAGGAAAGGCGGGGGAGGAGGGCCGCAAGCAGCAAAATGCAGAATAGCTCTCCGACTACGACTGCGGCCCCGAGAGCGTCGCCCGTGAAACCGCCGATTCCCCTCCTGTAGATCCGCGACACGAGGAGCCCCGCTCCGAGCGCGCCGACGAGGGAAGCCCCGACGGCGAGCACCCACAGCGCCGGATGGCCAATCAAGAGGGCGCCCGCAATGAGGGGAAGACTGCCCGCCAGCCAACCGAGAGCGAGCCGGCTCGCTCGGCCTCCTGCCATGAGCGAGCCGAGCCCCGAGGGCCGGGCCGGTTTCGTGAGCAAGGGAACCATGGCGCAGGCGCTCCTTCCTGATACCGGCGCCGCGAGGAGGGCTGCCAACGCGGCTGCGAGGGAGAGGCGCAGCAGCGTCGCGAGGGCCGCCGCAGAGCCGGCGAGGACGAAGAAGCCGAAGAAAAAAGCGTAGGAGCCTATTCGCGAATCCTTCAGGATCTCCAGTCGCTTCTCGGCGCTCGCCTGGCCGGTCAGGGCGTCGGCGCTGTCGAGCAGGCCGTCGAGATGGAAGACATTGAAGCAGTAGTACTCGAAGAAGAGGGCTCCGAGGGCTCCGAGAAGCGCGTCGCGGAAAAGAAAACGGAACAGGAGCATTCCTGCGATGGCGACCACCGCGGCGGGAAGCCCGATCACGGGGAGCCAAAAATCGGAACGAGAGAGGTCCGGCTCGAAGGAGACGCGCACGGGTACGCGCGACACGAGGGTGAACACGCTCAGAAAACGCCGAAGCGCGCGAGTCATTTTCCCCTCTCCTCTGCGACCCTCTGCACGGAATCCAGGGTCCGCCGCGACTCATCGGCCCCGTCGAGCGAGAAGACCTCGACTTCCACGGGCCCCCGGAAATCCGCCAGCCTCGGCGCCAGCTCCTCCAGCCAGGGCTCACCGCAGCGAAGCGCCGCATGGTCCCTTCCGCCTCGGACTGCGTGCAGGTGCACCTCGCTCACGCGGGCCCGCCGTTCCCCGATCCACGAGGCAGGCGACACCCCGTCGAGGAGGAGACGCCCGGTGTCCGCGCAGAGCTCCACCTCATCCAACGCCTCCTCGGACGCCGCGAAGTCGTCCCGCCCAGTGTACTCGAGATAAAAGTCCCTGCCATACGTCGATCTCCAGGATTCGACGAGCCGCGCCCAGGCTCCTAAATCGCCGCGATCGCGCGGCGGATGGATCACATACGAGGACACGAAAGTCCTCGTCGCGGCCACGAGCTCCTCGTGTTCGGGAGCGAGAGCGTCGGGAAGGTGCAGCGTGAGCCTGAACCTGTCCGCGAAGGAACCGATCTCTCGGAGCTCGCGCCGCAGGATGGCGCGGGCGTCGCTGTCGTAGGAAAAGAAGAGGAGCTCGACGCCCGAAATCCATTCGAGCCCCTCGACTCTCCTGAGATTCTCCAGCCAGGTGCCGGGGACCAAATAGGAGGGAACGTGGAGCCGCACGGCCCTACTTCACCCGCAGGGGAACGCCTGCGACCATGAGAATCAACGCGTCGCAGGCTGCGGCGAGCCGCGCGTTGGCTGTTCCCAGAAGGACACCGTAGCGCCTCGACAGGGCGTCGGCGGGGACGAACCCCATCCCCACCTCGTTGGTCACGATGACGATGTCGCCGGGAAGCTCCTCGATGAGCGAGCCGAGAATGAGCTCGAAGTCGCCCTCGCGCCCGTAGTGGATCAAGTTGTTGAGCCAGAGCGGAATGCAGTCGAGGATCATGCGCTCGCAGAGGCGAGTGTGTATGTCCAGGGGCTCCTCCACGGTCTCGAAGAGGTCCTCCCGCTCGGCCCGGTGCCTGGCGATCTTTTCGCGCATCTCGTCGTCGAAGGCCTCGGCGGTCGCGAGGAAACGGCGCGGAGGGGCAAAGGCAGACGCGAGTTCGAGCGCGTAGCGGCTCTTCCCCGACTTGACGCCGCCGGTCACGAGTGTGCGCATGTCAGGGTCATAGCGCGAAGCGCAGCGGCCGGTCAAGCGCGCTCCGCCGTAGCCCCGAAGCGCTTCCTGCCCGAGGCGCTCCCCTTGACCCCCCTCCGCGGCCTCGACTAGACTTCCCTCGTACAGGCGCCGAAAGGCTTAATTGGGAAGCCGGTCAGAATCCGGCGCGCCCCCAGGCACTGTAAGGAGGCGGAAGGCCCGTCCGGAGCCACTGCGAAAGCGGGAAGGCCTGGACCGAAGGGGCGGCCTCCGAGCCAGGAGACCTGCCGTACACCGCGCCCTGGGCGCGGAATCGCTTGAGTTATTCACTGGGTGTTGAATAATGACGGTACGCGGAATCGTCCTACATTCCACTACTGGCAGAATCTTTACCCACCACCATATCTGATGTCCGGCCGCGTACTCATGGTGCAGGGCACCGGCTCTTCGGTGGGCAAAAGCCTCATCGCCGCTGCCCTCTGTCGACTGCTGCGGCGCGAAGGCCTTTCCGTCGCCCCCTACAAGTCGCAGAACATGTCGAACAACGCCGCCGCCGTCCAGGGAGGAGAGATAGGCCGGGCCCAGGCCCTTCAGGCCGAGGCAGCGGGGGCTCCTCCCTGCGTGGACATGAACCCCGTCCTCGTCAAACCCGAGGCGGACGAGCGCGCCCAGGTCGTGCTGCTCGGCAAGCCGTTCAAGACCCTGAGCGCCGGCGACTACTACGGCGAGCGCGAGAGGCTCTGGTCGGTCGCCACCGCGGCTCTTGACCGCCTGCGCGCACGTTTCGACGTCGTGGTGATCGAGGGAGCGGGGAGCCCGGCCGAAATAAACCTGCACGACCGCGACATCGCCAACATGGCCATCGCGCGTTATGCGAATGCGCCGGTGCTCCTCGTGGCGGACATCGATCCGGGCGGCATGTTCGCGCAGGTGGTCGGGACGCTCGCCCTCCTGCCCGCCGAGGAGCGCGGCAAGGTCGCCGGAATCATCGTGAACAAATTCCGCGGCGATCCCGGGCTGCTGCGGCCAGGTCTGGATGAGCTGCACGCATTGACCGGAATCCCGGTGCTGGGCGTCGTACCCTACCTGACCGATCTGGGGCTCGCCGAGGAGGACGGCGTGGCGCTGGAGCGCGGCGATCGGGCATCCTCACCCCGCGCCTCCTCTGCCGACGGACAGCCCGCTCTCGACATCGCCGTGCTGCGTCTTCCCCGCATCTCGAACTTCGACGACTTCGATCCTCTGCGCCTGGAGGCGGGTCTGTCCCTGCGCTTCGTGAGCGAGCCCCGCGAGCTCGGCTCGCCGGACGCCGTCATCATCCCAGGGACAAAGTCCACGTTGGACGATCTTGAGTGGCTCAGGGCGCGGGGCTTCGACGACGGACTACGATGGATGGCGCGCGCCGGCCGGGCCGTGGTCGGCATCTGCGGCGGCTACCAGATGCTCGGAGAGCGCATCGACGACTCCTCCGGCGTGGAGGGCCCGAGCCGACGGGTCCGCGGGATAGGGCTTCTGGCGGCGGAGACGACCTTCACGGGCGGCAAGGCCGTCGCTTCGCGGCATGGACGGATCTCGGGCGGCCCGGGGTTTTTTGCGACGGCAGCCGGGCTTTCGGTCGAGGGTTACGAGATCCACTCGGGGACGACGGCCGCGCGCGGGCCCGCACCCTTCGCCCTCGAGGCCGAGCCGGACCGTCCGGCGCGCGATGACGGGGCGGCCTCCCCGGACGGCCGCGTGTGGGGCTGCTACCTGCACGGTCTCTTCGATCTGCCTGATTTCAGACGCGCCTGGCTCGCATCGCTCGGGGCGTGGAGGGCGGAGGGCCCCGGCCCGTCCATGCGTCAGGCCCGCGAACTGGCGCTGGAGCGGCTCGCGGATGCAGTAGCGGCCGCCCTCGATATGGACGAGGTCATGAGGATCGCCGGCCTGCGCTGACT
>Ga0187814_10000477_pt1 | contig 13411 bp, 13 predicted proteins | sample NC_S_4_FD_132450 | JGI IMG/M metagenome (GOLD analysis project Ga0187814, IMG submission 132450) | Wetland sediment microbial communities from Neuse River Estuary, North Carolina, USA - ASW-S_4 | ecosystem: Environmental > Aquatic > Freshwater > Wetlands > Sediment | place: USA: North Carolina... | reverse complement strand
CTACACGCCGCCTGGGTACGCCGACGAGCCCGCTCGCCGGTACCCGTCGGTGTACGTGCTCCAGGGCTTCACCGGACACCTGACCATGTGGCGGAACAGGCCAGCATTCCGCCAGCCGTTCCCGGAGACCGCGGACACGGTGTTCGCGACCGGGCAGGCGCCGCCGGCCATCGTGGTATACGTCGACGCCTGGACCAGCTACGGCGGCAGCCAGTTCGTGGACTCGCCCGGAACCGGGCGATATCACTCGTACCTGTGTGACGAGGTCGTTCCCTCGGTCGATGCGGCCTATCGCACGCTCGCTGAGCGCGGCTGCAGGGCGGTCATGGGGAAATCAAGCGGGGGCTTCGGCGCGATGATCACTCCCATGCTGCGGCCGGATCTGTTCGGCGCCCTGGCCACGCACGCGGGCGACAGCCTGTATGAGTACTGCTACCTGAAGGACTTCGCGACCGCTGTGCGATCGCTGCGGGGATATGACGGCGAGATCTGGGCGTGGTGGCGGGACTTCCGGTCCCGGGTGCCGTTTACCAGCCCGGCCGACGGAGGGCTGCTCACCCTCCTGGGCGTCGCGGCGGCGTTCTCGGCGAATTCGGACGGCAGCGTGGAACTGCCCTTCGACCCGCGCACCGGCGCGGTCCGGCCAGAAGTGTGGCAGCGCTGGCTGGAGTGGGACCCGGTCCGGATGGCCGCCGGGCACGCTGCGGCGCTGCGGTCGCTGCGCGGCATCTGGATCGACGCGGGCACCAGGGACGAGCATTTGCTGGATGTCGGTGCTGCGGCGTTCCGCGCTGAATTGCGCGCCATCGGGGTCAGTGACGACGTAATCCGGTTCGAGCTCTTCGAGGCCACGCACGCCGGCATCGACTACCGCTACCCGATGTCGCTGGCGTGGCTTTGCCAGCGGATGCACGAAACAGGGTGAACTCCCGGTGAACGTTCTTGGCTGGCGCTACGTACTCAGAGGCGTAGGGAAGATCCGCGGCTTTGATGAAACGGAGATGTGACCATGCGCAACCGATGGGGCGCGAAGCTATTCGCGGCGCCGGTCCTGGCTGGGGGCGCTGTGCTAATCGTGGCCTGCGGCACCTCGACGCCGTCGACGAGTCCGTCGACCCACGCACCAGCAGCCAACAGCCCGGCTGCTAACAGCAGCGCCTCAGGCTCGACGGTGACAATTGAAACCCACAGCACCAGTCAGGGCACCGTACTGGCCACCGCGTCGGGCATGACGATCTACTGGTTCGCCATCGACACGCCGACGACCTCGAATTGCAACGGCTCATGCAGCACGTACTGGCCGCCGGTGATCGGCAAGCCGACCGCTATGGCGGGCACCAGCCTCCCGAAGGGCTTCGGCACGATCACCAGGTCAAACGGGGAGGTCCAGGCGACCTACAACGGCCACCCGCTCTACACCTACATGGGTGACACCGCGGCGGGCCAGATCAGCGGCAACGGCAAGAACCTGTCCGGCGGCCTCTGGTGGGCCATGACGCCCACCGGTGCCAAGCTGAGCGCCTCAGGCGGCAGCTCGGGCGGTGGTGGCGGCGGCGGAGGCTACGGCTACTAACCGCCAACCTGCGCGGTCCGCGTAGCGGGGGCAGAGGGGCTCTCCGGGTAGATCGGCGCTACCCGGGAAGCCCTTCTTCGCGTCCCGGGTACAGTCCCGCGCATGACGGAGTTGTCGCTCCGGTCCGCGGCGACCGAGCGGCACGCCGACCTAGCCAGCATGCTTGACCGGCTGGCCCGCGCTGCTCGGCGACGACGCGGATCGTCGGATTGTCAGGACCACACCAGCCTCAGCCGGTTCGTCGGCGGAGCCGGGTTGAGCCGTCAGGCACCGGGGCGCAGCCCCGGCCCGGCGGGCGTACGATCAGCGCATGCCAGCGCAGCGGAATGCGGCGGGCGGCGAGCCGCAGTTCCTCCAGGTTCAGACCGCCACCGACTCGCGCGCCGAAGCGGTGGAGATCGCGCAAGCCGCGGTGGAGGCGCGCCTTGCTGCTTGTGCGCAGGTCGCCGGCCCGATCGCCAGCACGTACTGGTGGGAGGACGAGCTCGAGCGCGCCGAGGAGTGGCTGGTCATGCTCAAGCTCCCCGCCAGTAGGTACGACGACCTGGCTGAATTCCTGGCCGAGCGGCACAGCTACGACGACCCAGAGATCATCGCGACGCCGATAGTGGCGGGCTCGCAGTCCTACCTCGCCTGGCTGGCTGAGGAGACGCGGCCACGGTGACGCCCGCGCCCGGACCTCCCGGGGGGTCGTCCCCCCGGGATGCAGGCCTGTTCGGCCCCGGCTCGGTCACCTGGCGGATCGCCAGCGAGCCGGTGATGTGGATCGCCGGGCTGCGGGCGATGTACCTGCAGGCCCTGCACCCGAGGGTGATGCTGGGCACCTGGCAGAACACTGCGCTCGCCCGGCCGGATGAGGCCTGGGGACGGTTCACCCGGACTGTGAAATTTGTGCGGGTCCGGACGTACGGCAGCACGGCCGAAGTGGAGCGTGCGGGCGCACGCCTGAGGAAGATCCACGCGTCGTTGCGCGGCACTGACGTTGACGGGAGTGAATTCCGCCTCGATGAGCCGGAGCTCCTGCAGTGGGTGCACTGCTGCGAGATCGGTTCGTACGCCGAGATCGCCCGCCGCAGCGGCGTCCCCGTCAGCGGCGACGAGCTGGACGCTTTCGTCGACGAGCAGCGGCGCAGCGCCGCGGTTGTCGGACTCAGCCCGCAGATCGTGCCGGCCAGCATGGCCGAGCTGGCGTCCTACTTCGACCGGATGCGGCCGCGCCTGCGCGTAACGCCAGAGGCCCGGCAGGCCATGCGCGCGTCCTTCACCCCGAAGGTGCCGCCCGCGTTGCAGCCGTTGCGGCTCATCGTGCCGCCGCTGAACGTCCTCGGCTACGCCAGCCTGCCGCGCTGGGCCCGCCGCCTGTACGGCACGCCGGGCTTCGGCCTGACCGAGCCGGCGGTGACGCTGGCGCTGCGCGCCGCGTACGAGTCCACGACAAGGATTCCGCCGCGAGTGTTCCTGCTGTCGGCCACCGCGATCGCGCGCCGGGATCGCCGGGACCGCCGACCTGCCGCTTAGCCGGATTACGACGGGCATTGCCGGGCACGGTTACCGACGTGACACAGCTATTCCCGAGGCTACGCCAGGTGCTGAGCGAAGACCTGGACCAGGGCGAGCGCGCCGCGCTGGCGAGCTGGCTGTCGTTCACCGGCACGTTCGCTGCCGTGCGCGGCATCACCTACAGCATCCGCGCTGGCAAGGGACCGCTCCACAACATCAGTGCGGGCGGCGAGCACTTGCACCACTACCTGTGGGGGATCGGCATGCTGGCGGGCGTGGGCGCTGTCGCCGTCCATGGTGAGGAGCGGCACCGCTCGCACCCGGCCGTCGCGACGGCCTACGGCAGCGGCCTGGCGCTGATCGTCGACGAGTTCGCCCTGCTGCTCGATCTCCGCGACGTCTACTGGGCCAAGCAGGGCCGGGTGTCGGTTGACCTCGGCGTCGGCGGTATCGCCGCGACCGGTTCGTACTTCGCCATGCTCCCGGTGATTCGCGCGCTGCGGCGGCGGCTGCTGGAAGAGCGCCAGCAAGCCCGCCCGGAAGATGGTCACCCGGACGGCCACCGCAAGCCGGAGGGCCAGGCTGCCAGCTGGGCTCGCGGCCGTCCCGGCTGGTTACTCCCCGACGTCGCCGCCGGCCAGCTCGCTGACGATGTCCAGGTGTCCCAGGTGCCGGGCATACTCCTGGACCAGGTGGAATAGCACGCGCTCGAGAGTGGCCGGCGCTGCGTCGCCCCACCGCTCGCCTGGCTGACCGGTTTCGTCGAGGCCGTGCGCCGCAATGACCGCGGCGGACCGCGCGGCCTGGGCGCGGGCGGCGTCCGACAGTCCCTGAAGCGTCTCGTGCGGTGCGACGTACCAGCGGTGATCACGCCGGTCCCCCCACGGGTCGCCGACGTCGCGGCCCTCGAAACCCCACTCCAGCCACCGGCGCTCCACGTAGGTCAGGTGCTTGAGCAGCTCGATCGGCGTCCAGCCGGACGGCAAGCTGCTGGCACGAAGCGCCGCTGGCGGCAAGGCCGCCAGCTTCTGGATCAGCCGGGCGCGGAAGTAATCGAGGTACCGGGTAAAGATTTCGGTGCGCGACGCGACCGGCACCGTCGGCGAGGGGAACGGGGTCGTCATGACGCCAGCCTGCCGCATACGGCTAGTCAATGACATCGGCAGGCAGGTTCCAGGAGCTGAGCACCCGTTCGGTGTGCTCGGTGCCGAGCAGGCTCAGCGTGCCTGCGGCCGGATGCCCGAACAGCCGGCCGGCCTCCGGCCGCAGGCCCAGCCAGCGCGCGGTCAGCACCCGCAGCAGGTGGCCGTGCGCGACGAGCACGACGTCGCCGCGATCTAGTACCGGCGCGACCCGGCGCAGCACGGCGTCGGCGCGGGCACTCACCTGCGCGATCGTCTCGCCCGGGTGCTGTGCGTCGCCAGGCACGACCCCGTCCCGCCAGAGGCTCCAGCCCGGCCGCTCCGCCCTGATCTGTTCGGTGGTCTGGCCCTCATAGCCGCCGTAGTCCCATTCCTGCAGGTCGGGGTCGATGTTGGCGCCGTCGAGGCCGGCCAGGTCGGCCGTCTGCCGTGCCCGGCTCGCTGGACTCGTGAGGACGGCGGCGATCCGCCTTCCGGCCAGCGCTGGTGCCAGCCGGACCGCAGCGGCCAGGCCGGCCTCGGTCAGCGGCACGTCGGTCCGGCCGGTGTGCCGCCCGGACCGGCTCCAGTCCGTCTCGCCGTGCCTGATCAAGACCAGCTCACCCATGGCCAGCATGATCTCACCTGGCCGGCGTCCACGTTTGACAGTCAGATCCAGCATATGTAAGTTCTCACTGACAGGTGAAATCCGAACCAGGGAGTCCACGCTGACCAGCGAGTCCGATCTGCTCGCCGTGCTCGCCGCTGCGGCCAATCCGCTGCGGCTGCGAGTTGTGGCCGAGCTGTCTGGCGGCCGCGTGCACGTCAGCGAGCTGGCTCGCAGGCTCGGCATATCCAGGCCGCTGCTGTACATGCACCTGGACCGGCTGGAAAAGGCTGGCTTGGTCTCCGGGCACCTGGAACTGTCAGAGGACGGCAAGGCGATGAAGTACTACGACCTCGAACCGTTCGAGCTACGGCTGAACGCACGGGTCATCGCTGCGGCAGTCCGCGCGAGCGAGACGTCCGGCCCGGACGTTGACCTGGCCGGAGAGGAGCAGGACACCGAGATGAAAGAGACGGCGAGCGACACATGAACAGCGTGCACGTAGCTGCCCTGACCAGCGGCGCTGAGGCGGGCATCGCGATCGGCCTGGGCATCCCTGCCTTCATCTGCGCCGCGGTGGCGGTGATCGTGTGGTCGTACTTCCGGCTGCAGGCGCACCGCGCCGAGGCGGTCGCGATGGCGCACTACCGCAAGCTGGCCGAGGAGGCCGTGACCAACCAGCAAGAGCTTCGCACCGAGCTCACGCGGCTGACCGAGAAGGTGGCGGCGGTAGAGAAGCTGATGCGGGACGTGGGATGAGCGCCACGACCGCCGGAAGGGCGGTCGGCTCCCGGCTGCCGTTGCGCGCCAACCCGGTCCGGCTGCTGTTCTCGGCGAGCCCATGGCGCGCCGCCGGTTATCTGGCGAGCTACCTGATCGTCAGCGGCGTGCTGTTCACGGTCGTCGTGGCCGCGTCGGTCACCACCGCAGCCCTGGCAGCGACCGTTGCGCTGGCGCCCCTGCTGATCTCATCGGCGGCGGTGATCCGCGGCTGCGCTGAGGTCGAGCGCCGCAGGCTGCGCCAGGTGCTCCGGCGGCCCGTTCGCGGCAGCTATCCGGGTCCGCGCCCGCCTGGCCTGTGGCGACGGGCCAGGGCGGCGTGGACCAGCGGAGCGACCTGGCGAGATGTGGCCTACCTCGCGGGACTGTGGGTCCCGTTGTTCACCCTGGACACGCTCGTCGTCGCGATCTGGGCGTTTTTCCTGACCGGGGTGACGCTGCCGCTGTGGTACCGGCACGTGGCCGACGTCTGCATCGGCAGCTGCGGGAGCGCGCACGTGCCCGGCGTCCTGATCGGAAGCTACCCGAACGGCCCGCACGGTCCGGGCGCGAGCGGGCTCTGGCTGTACCACTCGATGGGCCCGGCGCTGCTCGTGGCGGCTGGCTGTGCGGTGGCGTTCCTGCTGTTCAACTACGTCCTCGTGGGCACCGCGCGGATGCACGGCCAGATCGCCGGCGCGGTGCTGCGCGCCCCGGCTGACCCACTCAGGCCGGCCAGGAACGTGCTGGCCGAGCCCGGGCCGCTCGGGCCGCTCAGCCCGACCGGCGGATAACCCGCGCCCCGCCCGCGAGCTGGCACTCGCGGGCGGGGCCAGACAACGACCGAATCATCACCCGCCTGAGAGGGGCAGCAATGAGCCAGTCGCTGAGTCAAGTATTGCCTGGTGCCGGGTCCGACCGCGAACAGCGGCGCAGGTCGCGCCAGCGGCGCCCGCTGGTGGAACGGATCGCCGGATGGAGCGCCCGGCACCGCAAGACCGCGGTGTTCGGCTGGCTTGGCCTGGTCGCGATCGTGTTCGTGATCGGGCAGTTCATGTCCGCGAGCACCGTCCCGTCTAACGACCCCGGTCAGTCCGGAGTCGCCGAGGCGACCCTGGAGCGGCTGCACGCCAGCCCGCCGCCGGCCGAGAGCGTGCTGGTCCAATCCCGCGGCACCAGCGGTACATTCCGGACCGATCCGCAGCTGCGGCAGGCGACGCAGGCGGTCGTCCGCGCCCTAGCGGCGCTGCCGAGATCAACGGCCAGCGACATACAGTCGCCCGACACGAGCGAGTCGCTTGTGTCGGCCGACGGCCGGTCGGCCCTCGTGACGTTCAACGTCACCGGGTCGAACGAGGACCAGGCCGTGCTGCCGGCCCTGCAGGCGATCGCCGCGGTTCAGGCCAGGTATCCGACGTTGCGAATCGCCGAGTCCGGCGGGGCGAGCGAGGACAGGGCCGTGAACACCGTCCTGAGCAGCGACTTCCGTCGAGCCGAGTCGACCTCGCTGCCGATCACGTTGTTCCTGCTCGTCGCGGTGTTCGGCGCGCTGATCGCTGCTGGGATCCCGGTACTGCTGGCCGGCACCGCGGTTGTTACGGCCATCTCGCTGACCTCGGTCATCGGCCAGTGGCTGCCGACCGGCCAGAGCACCTCGGAGGTCGTGCTGATCATCGGGATGGCCGTCGGCGTGGATTACACCCTGTTCTACCTCCGCAGGGAACGGGAAGAACGGGCGGCTGGGCGCACCACGGTCGAGGCGGTGCGGATCGCGGCGGGCACTTCAGGCCGGGCCATTGTGATCTCCGGGTTCACGGTGATGGTCGCGCTCGCTGGGCTGTTCCTGACCGGGTACTCGGTTTTCACCGGCATCGGCCTCGGCACCATCGCCGTGGTCGGGGTCGCCGTAGCCGGGTCACTGACGTTCCTGCCTGCCGTGCTGGCATGGCTGGGACCGCGCGCCGACCACGGCAAAGTCCCGTTCCTCGGTCGGCGGCGGACGCAGGCGCGGCCCTCGATGCTGTGGGCCGCCCTGGTCCGCCGCGTCGTGCGTCGGCCGGTCGCCTGGGGTGCGGTCGCGGCCGTCGCAATGCTGGCGCTGGCCGCGCCGGCGCTGGGCCTGCGGCTCGGCAACCCGCCGAACTACGGCTTTCCGACCAACCTCGCAGTCATCCAGACTGCCAACCGGATCCAGCAGGCGTTCCCCGCCGAGCCGTCGCCGGCGCAGGTCGTCGTCACCGGCAGCAACCTGCGCGGCCCGGTGGTGAAGTCGGCGGTCTCCGCGCTGCGGCAGACGGCATCGGCTACAGGCCCGGTCCGGCAGCCGGTGACGGCGACCTACGCAGCGGGCGGCCGGGCTCTGGTCGTCTCGGTTCCCCTCGCCGGGACCGGATCAGACGCGCGGTCCGATGCAGCCCTGGTCAGCCTGCGGGAGAAAATCTTGCCGGCCACCTTCAGCAAGGTCCGCGGCATCAGCTGGGCTGTGTCGGGCAGCACCGCGAACAACTACGACGACATAGCCGACCTGCACGCCCGCACGCCGCTGGTACTGGCGGTCGTGGCCATGCTGGCGTTCGTCCTATTGCTCGTGGCCTTCAGGTCGGTCGCCATTGCGCTGGTCTCGGTCGGGCTCAACTTGCTGTCGGTGGGCGCTGCTTTCGGCCTCATCACGCTGATCTTCCAGGATGGCAGGCTACAGAGCCTGCTCGGCTACGCCGGCTTCGGCGCGGTCGTCTCCTGGGTGCCGCTGTTCATCTTCGTGTTCCTGTTCGGCATCAGCATGGATTACCACGTGTTTATCCTCAGCCGCATTCGCGAGCTGCGGACCAGGGGCGTCGGCACGCGGGACGCCGTGGTAGGCGGCATCGCGAGCAGCGCCGGGGTGGTGACCAGCGCTGCAGTCATCATGGTGGCGGTGTTCTCGATCCTGGCGACGCTGTCGATCGTGCAGACCAAGATGCTCGGCATCGGCCTGGCGGTCGCGGTGCTGCTCGATGCCACCGTGTTGCGCGGCATCCTGCTGCCCGCGGCGCTGGCGGCACTCGGCGAGCGCGCTTGGTACCTGCCACGCTGGCTAGGCCGGCTGCTGCCCGCGCCTGACCGAGCGCTGAGAACTGGCCAGGTAAATACCGACGGGTCGGTAAAGATCCGACCCTAAGTGCCCGTCTGGGCGCAGGTGGTGCGGTGGCCGGGCTACAGTTACGGCAACCAGCTGCCCCGGCGCCGCCTGCCCCTGACTCGTGTGCAGCTGATCTCAGGTGACAACCCGAGCCAGAGAGCGACCATGCGCCTGCTCCCTAGCCCAGTTCGGCCTGAGTCCGCGCTCTCGCCACTGCCGCTTCTGTCCTCACCTGGCCACGGCCGAAGGCCGCTGGTCGAGCGCGTCGCGTGCTGGAGCGCGCGGCATCATAAGACCGCCGTCGGAATCTGGCTGGCATTCATGGCGGCTGCGTTCATTGCCGGGCAGTTTGCCAGCGGGACCGGTGTGCACCAGTACGACCCGGGTCCGGCTGGACGCGCCGAGAAGGTCCTCACCAGCCTGGGGGTGGTGACGCCGCCGGTCGAGAGCGTGCTGATCCAGGCTCGGTCCACGGGCCACCCGGCCGCCGCCGCGGCCGAGGTGACCAAAGCCACCCTGGAAGTCAGGTCGGCGCTGGCGGCACTGCCGCGGGCCGCGGCAGACATCCGTGGCCCATTTTCTGGCCGCCGCGAGGGCGCGGCCCTGACGGCGCGTGCCGGGCTAGCCGCGCTGGTCACGTTCAACGTCGCCGGACCGCACGCGGCCGCCCAGACCACGGTGCTGACCGACCTGGCCGCGGTGCGCCAGATTCAGGCCCGGCACCCGGACCTGCTGATCCAGGAGGCCGGCCAGGCCAGTACCGACCGGGTCGCTAACGCGCTGCTCGGCCAGGACTTCCGCAAATCAGAGTGGACGTCAATCCCGCTCACGTTGGCTCTGCTACTGGTCGTCTTCGGCGCCTTGATCGCGGCGGGCATCCCGGTGCTGCTGGCCGCGACGGCCGTCATCACGGCGGTCTCGCTGCTAGGCGTTGCCGGCCACTGGTTCCCGGTCGGCTCGGGCACCTCCGAGCTGGTGCTGGTGATCGGGATGGCCGTGGGCGTCGACTACTCGCTGTTCTACCTGCGGCGCGAGCGGGAGGAACGGGTCGCGGGGCACGACGACCAGGTCGTCGTCGGGCTGGCCGCCGCCACCTCGGGACGGGCGATCCTGGTGTCCGGGCTGACCGTGATGGTCTCGCTGGCCGGGCTGTTCTTGACCGGCATCGACATGTTCACGGGGATCGCATTCGGCACGATCACGGTCGTGGGCGTCGCGGTGCTTGGCTCGTTGTTCTTCCTGCCCGCCGTGCTGTCGTGGCTCGGGCCGTGGGCGGACCGGCTGCAGCTGCCCTACCTCGGTGGCCGCCGAACCCATCCGCGGCCCTCTCGGCTGTGGGCAGGCGTCGCCGCGGGGGTCGTCCGCAGGCCGCTGCTGTTCGGGGGCGCTGCCGTGATAGCGCTGCTGGCGCTCAGCGCTCCGGCCCTCGGCATGCGGCTCGCCAACCCGGCCATCGACCTGCCCAGCAACCTCGGCATCGTGCACGTCCTCGCGGACATTCGGCACGACTTCCCGGCCAAGCCGCCGCCCGCCGAGGTCGTCGTCAGCGGCGCGAACCTCGATAGCCCCGCCATGCAGCGCGAGCTCGCGGCGCTGCGTGGGCAGGCGGTCAAGATAGGTCCGCCAACCCATGAGCCAGTCAGCGTCAGCGCGGTCGGCGGCGGCAAGGCCCTGGTGATCGACGTGCCGCTGGCGGGCAGCGGATCCAGCACGGTCTCCACAAACGCGCTGCTGACACTTGAGAACAAGATCCTCCCGGACACGATCGGGAAGGTCGGAGGCGCCAGCTTCGCCGTGACCGGCGACACCGCCGCCGACCACGACCTGCGGGTCATGCTGCACTCGCGCACGCCGATCGTGTTCGGGATCGTCGCGCTGCTGGCGTTCGTCCTGCTGCTGCTCGCGTTCCGGTCGGTGGCCATCCCGCTGGTCTCGATCGGCCTGAACTTCCTGTCCGTTGGCGGTGCGTACGGGCTGGTCACACTCATCTTCCAGGACGGGCACCTGCAATCGCTGCTCGGCTTCACGTCATTTGGCGCGCTGATCCCGTGGGTTCCGCTGTTCACGTTCGTGATGCTGTTCGGGCTGAGCATGGACTACCACGTGTTCATCCTGAGCCGCATCAGGGAACTGTGGTCGGGCGGCACGAGCGCACGAGATTCGATCGTGGGCGGCGTCGGCCGCTCGGCCGGCGTGGTAACCAGCGCCGCTGTGATCATGGTGGCGGTGTTCTCGATCTTCGCCACGCTGGACATGATCGACGTGAAGATGCTGGGCGTCGGCCTGGCGGCCGCGGTGATCATTGACGCGACGCTCGTGCGCGGCGTTGTGCTGCCGGCCGCGCTCGCGCTGCTCGGCGAGCGCGCGTGGTACCTGCCGTCCTGGCTCGCCTGGCTGCCGGGGCGCAGCCTGGTCTGCGAGGGCCTGCTGGTGCGCCGGCACGCGCGACGGTCAGCGCACCCACCGCACGGTCCGCTCGCGCCGCAGTCGCCGGTCTCCGCCGGTGCGCCGGCCCGCGCGGGCGCACCGGCCCGCGTGGGGGCGACGCCGTAGCAGCAGTCGGACGCTCTCGTGCTGCTGCCCGTCGGCTGGTAGCGAGACGGCTGCCAAGTGGCAGCCAAGCTCCGGCTCGGCGAGGCAGCGCCTCTCAGCGGCGATGGTCTGCGTCCTTGTGGCATTGGACCCCCGCGGGTCCATCCGGGCGGTGCGGATGCTCACGACATGGACGACGACGGCGATGTGCTGTTCCGGGCGGACGGCGTCGCCAAGGTCTATCCGAATGGCATCCGGGCGCGGGGAAGCGCCGAGCGTTACTACCGGAGCGGCGGCCGCGGCACCGGTACGGGAACGCCCCGTTCGAGCCGGTCGAGGATGATCTCGACGCGGATATCATCCAGCCCGTCGATCGCGTCGACCGCCGACTCGGCCTCGGCGACAGCGCCCGGCAGCTCGGGATAAGAGGCGCGGCGCAGCCACACGCCGCCGTGCTTCTCGACCGACTCGACGATGAGCACGAACGGGACCCGCAGGTATTCGTCCCGCGTCACGCTACGACTCTGCCAGGTCGGCGGTGCATTGCACAGGTCCGGGGTGCGGTCGATACTCGGGAAGAGACCCCGGGAGGCGTGAGCAATGCTGAAGGCGCACGAGAACGAGTACATCTGCCGGATCGGTCCGGGTACTCCTATGGGCACGCTCATGCGCCAGTACTGGGTGCCAGCGATGCTGTCCGCCGAGCTGCCGCGGCCCGACTGCCCGCCGGTGCGCGTCCTGCTGCTCGGCGAGAAACTGATCGCGTTTCGCGACTCAGCAGGCCGGGTCGGCCTGCTGGACAACTACTGTCCGCACCGCGGCGGGTCGCTGTTCTTCGGAAGGAATAGGGAGTCAGGCCTGCGCTGCGTCTATCACGGCTGGAAGTTCGACGTCGACGGCCGGTGCGTGGACATGCCGAGCGAGCCGCCGGACAGCAACTTCAAGACCAAGGTGCGCGCCATGGCTTACCCGTGCGCAGAGCGGGGCGGCGTCATCTGGGCCTACCTGGGCCCGCGGGAAACCCCGCCGCCCCTGCCCGATCTGGAGGCGAATCAACTGCCGGACGGGCAGTGGAACGCGATCGCCTACGCCCGGGACTGCAACTGGCTGCAGGGTCTGGAGGGCGACATCGACACCGCCCACATCGGGTTCCTGCACTTCGGTTCGCAGAGTGCCGACGACGCTCCGCCGGGGACGTACAAGTACTACACGCTGAAGGACCGCGCGCCGAAATACGCGGTGCTGGACACCGAATACGGCGCGATGTACGGCGCGTACCGGCCGGCCGGACCCGGCCAGTACTACTGGCGCATCGCTCAGTTCCTGTTCCCGTTCTTCACCATGACCCCGACCGGTCAGCTCGGCAGGCAGATCGTTGCCCGCGCGTGGGTACCCATGGACGACGACCACATGATGATGTTCATGATGAGCCCGCGGCTGAGCCCGGAGATCGCGGCCACGCGTGCGTCGCAGGGCGCGGTCCTGCCGAAGCTGCTGCCGAACACCACCGGCTGGCTCGGCCGGTTCCGGCTCGAGGCGAACGAGGACAACGACTACCAGCTAGACCGGGACGCCCAGGAACGCGACGACGAGTATTCCGGTATCAGCGGCATCCACCTGCAGGATCAGGCGATCACCGAGAGCATGGGACCGATCTACGACCGGACCAGGGAGCACCTCGGCAGCAGTGACGCCATGGTGATCAGGGTGCGCCGGCGCCTGATCGCCGCCGCCCGGGCGTTGGCCGACGCTGGCACGATTCCGCCGGGAGTGGACGAGCCGGAGGTCTACCGGCAGCGGTCGGGCGGGATAATCCTCGATCAGGACGCTGACTGGATCGGGGCCACCCGGGACTTGCGCCAGGCCTATGTGCCGCATCCGGAGCTTGACCCGGCGATCGTCGGCGGCTTCGTCTAGGGCTGTGTGGTCGAGGGTTGTGTGGTCTAGGGCAGCGTGAGTATCTCGTAGCCATCGGCTGTCACGGCCAGCGTGTGCTCGAACTGAGCCGTGCGCTTGCGGTCCGCGGTCACCACCGTCCAGCCGTCGGGCCAGATGTCGTACTCGATCGTGCCGAGCGTCAGCATCGGCTCGATCGTGAAGGTCATGCCCGGTTCCATGAGCACGCCGACAGACGGGTCGTCGAAGTGCGGCACGACGAGGCCAGAGTGGAATGTCCGGCCGATGCCGTGGCCAGTGAAGTT
>Ga0187814_10000476_pt1 | contig 13422 bp, 14 predicted proteins | sample NC_S_4_FD_132450 | JGI IMG/M metagenome (GOLD analysis project Ga0187814, IMG submission 132450) | Wetland sediment microbial communities from Neuse River Estuary, North Carolina, USA - ASW-S_4 | ecosystem: Environmental > Aquatic > Freshwater > Wetlands > Sediment | place: USA: North Carolina... | reverse complement strand
TGTCGCTGGGCACCCGGATGGTGACCTCGATCCCGGCCTTGGCGATGTCGATCCCGGCGACCCGCTCGGCGAACAGCGGCTCGTCTTCCACCTCGTGCATCATCTCTCCTACACTCAGATGCGGATACGGTCGTGGCCGTCCGCGGGAGCTGTGGGCAACCGGAACTCTGGTCCGCGGGCTCGAAGCACCATGTAACAGCCCTGGAAAATGCAGCTCCCACCGTTCAGGCTCATTTACGGGGTCCAGCCCGCCAAGAGCATGCGACGTCAGCGGACGGCCACACCCCATGGTGGCAAACCACCCCAGATGCCCCATCCCGCCGCCAGCGTCATGGCACCAGACCTGGCACCCGGCGCGGCAGCACCCCGGCCACCTACGGCGGGACACCCTGGCCAGCTTTCACGCCGTTACAGCGTCATTCCAGGAATGGACGGCTCATTTGGTGGTCTCAGTTACGAGCCGCATGCAGTCCCATCGCTGGGCTCAGCCGCAGCTGTCGTGCCTGGTCACGGCCATCGCGGACGACCCTGAACACAAGCACGCGCGCCGCTGAATCGTGTGCCTGGCGGTTCACGGAACCGGCTCCGTCACCCAGGCCCGGTACCTCTGCCATGCCCGTCTGGCCAGCGACCGGGTCGGCTGCCGCCCGGCGTCTGCCGTTCCTGCGACGCCGACGAAGGGGAGCAGTAAATGATCTGGTAGCTGAGCCGCGCGGGCATGGTAAGCCGCCGACGGGTGCCCGGGACAGCCCCGCAGGCCGGCAGCCCTAAGAAGCTGACCGAGCAGGTGGAGGCAGCTGCCCGGGGCGAGGCCGGACCGGATGAGGACGACAAGACCCAGGCGCGGCGCGTCCTCCGCCAACATGGGCGGAGCTAGTCACCCGGCCCGCTTTGCCTGTTCCAGCATGCCACCCAGCCGCCCTGCTGCCGTTGCATCCGGGGCCGCTTCCCGGGCGCCTGCGACGGCAGTGCCGGGAACCGCCGGGGTGTGTGCGGGTCCCGGCGGGCGGGCCGTGGTCCAGCGTTCGGTGCACGACCGAGCATCCTTGCAGTACCAGCGGATGTCGGCGCACGCCTGGCCGCCATCAGGCACCAGCAGGCCGAGCGGGAGCGCGATGCCGCACATGGAGCAGTGGGCTACCTCCAGCGGCCGGAGCCGGTCGCGCCGGGTGGCCGCCGGCGGTTCAGCGAGTGCCAGGCGAGGACTGACCGGATGCTGCTCAGGTCGCATTCCCGGCGACACAGTCGTCTCTGATGAGTCGTGTGGGGCCATGATTCCTCCACGCGGGACACCGGTCACCAGGCCCCCGGCCCTTGGCACGAAGCCCGGCACGGCCGCTGGTGACGTCGATAGGCAAGCTCGCTCATACCAAGCCCGCTCATGGTGGGCGGCTCGCTCATACCAAGCCCGCTCATGGTGGGCGGCTCGCTCATACCAAGCCCGCTCATGGTGGGCGGCTCGCTCATACCAAGCCCGCTCATCCAAGGTAGCCACCCACGTCCCGGCGGCTCAAGGCGACACGCAAAATCCCTCGGGTCCCGCCGCAAGTCGCTGAGGTCCCACAGCCACCAGCACCACGGCCCGCACAGGGCAATCCGCAACGCGTCATACGCGATGGCTGGGACCACGGGATGGGAGTTCCCGTTGCTGACCAGGGCGCGGCCGGACCCGGATGCGAGCGGACTGCCCGGGACAGCGTCCAGCTCCGCCGTGACCGGGTAGCAGCGGCGACATGCTCGCGCCGTTCATGGCGGGAATGACCGCCGGCCGGGTCACCGGGGCGGCGCCACCTGCCTGCCCCCGCCGGCGGGCGGCCCGGTGCGGGCAGGTGACGCCCGGGGGTGGGTGGTATTAGCCGCGCGCCCCGCACACGGGCCAGGCGCCGATGCCCTGGCTTGCCAGGACGTTCTGGGCCACGGCGATCTGCTGGGCCGGGGTGGCCAGGTTGGCCGAGGAGGCGTACCGGCCGCCGCCGTTGGCGAGCCAGGTCTGCTCGGTGAACTGCAGGCCGCCGTAGAAGCCGTTGCCGGTATCGGCACCCCAGTTACCGCCGGACTCGCACGCCGCGATGGCCGGCCAGTTCACCTTGCCCGAGGACGCCGGCGCCGGGCTGGAGGCCTGCGCGGGCGCGGCCGGAGCCGCGGTCGCGCCGGGCGGGGCTGGCCGTGCCGCCGCGGCGGCGGCCAGGGCGGCACGGGCCAGCCACGGCGGCACCTGGTGCGAGCCCGGCAGGGCCAGCCGCTGGCCGGTGGTGATCAGGCCCGGGTCGGGTGCCTGGCGGCGGTTGGCCCACCAGATGGCGGGCCAGCCGGCCGCGCTGCCGTAGGTGCGGGCCGCGATCGCGGACAAGGTGTCGCCCGGCCGGATGGTGTAGCTGCCGGGACCGTGGTGGGCCGCCGCGGGATTCAGCGTAATCGTGACCGCGAGCAGCGACTTGGCCAGCCCGGCAACTGCCATACTGGACATGTCGGGGTTCCTCCTAAGGGTTTTGGTCCGACGCAAAGGTCCCGGCTGTGTGCTGCGAACACCGGCCGGGACCGCCCTGGCTAGCAGGCGATGCCCGAGAAGGTCACCTCCTGCCCGTCCGGGAGGGTGGCTGAGGCGATATCACTGGCTTTCTCCCTCGGCTCATGCTCACCTGTAGCGCTTGACCAGCCAGGATAACGCCCTGTGTACAAGCCTGTGGATACTTCGGGTAAAGTCGCTGGTCAGCGCCTGCGGAGCTGTGGACGGCCGGGGCTGTGGAATTGTGGATAACCACGGCGGCGCACAGTCCTGCCAGGTCGCGGGCCTACGCGGTCGGCTTTTGAAGGGCCCAGGCCTGCTCGCCGATCTCACGCTAAGTGACCAACGACGGACTGACATGGCACGCCTGGCCCCCAGGCGCGGTAACCGGGACCGACCGCCTGCTGAGTCGGCCGTGCATAACGTGAATTTCTGTGCGGGAATCAGTCCTGCCATGGCCACGCGTTATCCATGGCTGGCCGGTCGGCGCGGGGCCTCTGTAGGCGATCGGACGGTATTTTCGGAATTCGGCCGCCACGGCCTTTGCCTGGTGTGCAGGCCCGTCGCGGGTCGGCGGGAGCCGCGGCGGGCGTCAATCCCGGTCCCGGTCCGGCTGATGAGCGTTCGCAAGGTGCTTGCCGCTCACCTTCCCAGAGCGGTGTGCTCGTGACGCAGTATGGACAAAGCCGCCCTGGCCGGATGGTAACCGAGCCGGCGCGCCGACGCTCGATCTGGCACCACGCCGGCAAGGATGCTGACCGGCATCTGTCCAGGGCGACCGGAGGCCTGGTAACGCGGCAAGGCCAGCGGGCAGGTGGTGCGTGCGCGCTGGCCTGAGGCGACGGCCAGGTGGTGCGCGGCGGCAGGTACACGACGGCGGGCAGATGCCCGTCTTGTTTGCTGTGGAGGTGAGAGGGCGTGGGGCACGGTGAGCGTCGGCGCGAGCTGGAGCGGCGATTCCCTGGCTGGGAGATCTGGTACGTGCCGCGGGGACCGGACGGCGCGACCTGGCGCGCGCGCCCGCGGATGCTGATCAACGCCGACGACCCGGAGGACCTGGCGGCCGCCATCCGGGCCGCGGACAACCCGGTCATCCCGGATTGGGTGCTGCTGGCCTCGCCGCGAGGTCACGCGGCCAGAGTACGGCGGCTCCGCGGGCTGGAAACGTCGGCCGGGGCTGCGTGGCGGCGCGTGAAGGTCCGCAGAAAGCGTCCGGCGCGGCGTCCGGTTTCCCCGCCGGGGGTTCCGCCTGGCGTAGCCTAAGCGGCCCGGGCGGGAGACGCGGCGGGCCTGCCTTGGCCGACATCGCCGAGTCGGCCGGCGCAGACGGCCTGCAGGGCGAGCGCGCACAGCGGCACTCGCACGACCGCCAGGCCCGGCGGATGAGGCCGAAACAGTACGTGCGCATGCGGCGAACACCCCGTGAGCGAGACGGTCGATGTAGGAAGGCTCGGGTGCCATCGGGGTACTCCGTTCAGTCCGGTTAGTCCGCGGGCCGGTGCTACGTGCGGGTGATGCTAGCCGACTTGGACCGGAGTGGCGGGCCGCGTGGTCATGATCGCACCGGGCACGGCTGGGGGCACCGGGCGATGAGATCGCGGACCACCTGGCGCCATACATCGCAGCCGGCGTCCGGGACCGGCATGCCGAAGCTCTGGGCGTACACCTCCAGCCGCGGCACCGCGGTCGCCAGCACGTCATAGCCCAGGTCCTGCAGTGCCTGCCGGGCATCGGAGATGGAGTGCGCCCGGGTGATGCACCGGTTCAGCAGGATGGCCGAGCGGACGGGCCGGTCACGGACCGGCTCGACCTCGGCGATCTCGTCCCGCACCGGGGTGGTGCGGTTGATCTCGATCGGGGTCGGCGCGCACGGGATCACGATCTCGTCGGCGTACCGCAGCGCCGACCGGGCAATGCCAGCATGGTCTTCGATCTGCGGGGTGTCGATGATCACCACGTCATCGTCGCGGGCGATGCCGGGCAGGCGGCGGTGCAACTCGCGGGAGGGCAGGGCCACGACCCGGAACGGGAACGCCTCCCGAGGCGTGACCCGCGGGTCCATGGCCGCCAGGTCGGACCACTCCAGCGCGCTGCCGGACGGGTCCGCGTCGACCAGGAGCACGCTGTTGCCGGCTCGGGTGAACACGTGTGCCAGCCAGACCGCGGAGGTGGTCTTGCCCGTGCCCGGCTTCAGGTTAGCCAGGGCAATGCTCAGCGCCGCCATCCAGGCATTATGCCAACAGCCGCAGCATTACCGCAGGTAGTTGCGGCATGCCGGCACGCGGTGCGCGCATCGGAACTGCGGGCTACGGAGGAGGACGGGCCTCCCGCGGGCCGTGGAACCCGGCTGCAGCCAAGGCATCGCGGCCGGTCAGCGGGACGGCGCGGCTTGGCAAGCTCGGTCGGCACCGCCGGGCCTCACCTGCGGGGACGGCCTGTCCGCGCCTGACTCGCCTGGGCATCGCGCACTGGGTAAGCATGCCGCGCGCGGCGCATCGCCCGTGCTGGCCTGCGGAGGGACGAGGCGCTGCAGTAATGCAGTAGATAATGTAATACTGCGTTACTGCATCAATCGTGAGGGCCGGAACCCAAGGGCCTGTTCCAGCTCGGCCCCGGCAGGAATGCCGCTAACTGTCCGCAGTAACTCAGTGGATACTGTAATACTGCGTTACTGCAGCCGCTCAACGGCATGCTGGCGGGCCGCGCGCAGGCCGGAGTACGGGGCTGCGAGACGTTGCTTCCGCGCCCGCGATGCGGTCGGTATGGTTGCACCGACTTGCCTGAGCGCGCCAGCCGGGCAACGGTGCGTGGGGTGCACGCCACGGTGATTGCAGACATTCTGTATAACGTCTGAGGCAGTTGTCCACAGTCTGTGAACGGCCGTGTGGAGTAAATCACAGTCGTGCAACAGCCCGGGCGTGGCCCTCCGGAGGAGTCATCCCGTGCTGGCATTCGCACCGGCGGATCAGGGAAAGGCCCTTCGGTCCGGCCGCCAGATGCCCGAAGCCATTGCCTGAAGAGTCTGCCAGTACAAGGGAGTGTCCTCCTCGCTGGATCTTCCGGGCAAGGCGGCCGGCAAGCCGCTCGCCGACAACTGCCTGTCCTCATTCGTTACCCGCCGGCGCCGGACTTGTCGGCTTTCATGCTGGCTTTGCGGAGCCGTCGGCGCGGCCAACACCTCATGCCGTCGCGGATCATCATTAACGAGCACATCCGGACACTACGGGGCAAGGTCGGCTACGACCCGCATTGCGCCCCGCCGGCGTGTCGATTCAATCCCGCGCAGTGACACGCGGCCAGGGACCGGCCAGCTCCAAAACGGGCCGTTCCAGGTGGGGCTCGGCAGAGCGTGCAGTTGTGCCCTGATCACCTTGATGGCCCGCACCGGCGGGGGAGGTCAGCTGCCCGGTAGCGAAGTCGAGGGCGAACTGGTCCTTGGCGAACCGGCCGCTGATGTTGCGCACCCGCCAGGCCTTGCAGTAGACCGCCGGGTCCGGGCCGCGGTCGCGGACCAGCGCCGAGGACAGGTAGGCCCGGTCGATGTGCAGCTCGGACAAGGTGAACCCGGCCGCGTACTGATCGGCGGCGATGGCATCGGTGACGCTGGCCTCCGGCGCGTTGGCAGGGGTGATCCCCACGGCGGGGCACCAGGCCGGTGTCCAGGTCGCGCAGCACGTGCTGCTCGTCGCCGTCGAACAGCACCGAGCGCGACTTGCGGCCGTGCCGCATCTCGGCGTCCTCGACACTGATCCGCCGGTCTTTGGCCACGCCCCTGCGCAGCGCCGGCGTCGGCCTGGTCAGATCGATGTCCTGTTCGCGCACCTGCCGGGCGGCCACCATACTGGTCCAGGTGACCCTCCCTGAGGCCCTTCCCTCATTCGCCACGGCGATCGTAGTGACCCGGCTGTTCGTGTTGTCCCTGGCCTTCACCCACCTCATGGTCGCGCGTGGGCCTGTCGGCCGAACGCGTTGCGGTCGTCCTGTTCGGTCTTAACCTGACTTAGGCGGCTCTGGTGGTATACCTCCCGATCGGGCATGCCGAGCGCACGCGGGGGCCCGGCGGCTGACGACATGGCCGAGGAGCGAGGAGGAGGTACAGGCCTACGCCAAAGACCGCCGGGCAGGAATGCTGCTCCATGCTGGCGCCGTGGTGGGGTGCGGTCCTGCCGGTATCCGCCGTTTCTTCTACCTGGCGGTGTCCGTTGCTCTGCATCATCGAAGTGCTCCGGCACCTACATATCTGCGTACGGCCGCCACTCCTTTACGCGCGGCCTAACCTGCCATGACAGGCCCGCCATCGGGAGCGCGACGGCAAACGAGCGACAACGGCCGCCCGGCTGAGATGTGCCGCCAGTTGGCCCGCGCGGCCCTGTCCAGGATTGCCGTGCCGCCGTGGCCCGCTGGCGGACGCGGGATGATCCCCGATCACTGGCCTGGAAACCCCCGGCCGCGGGATGTGGGCTTCGGGGTTAGCGCTCGGGCTCGCCAACAGCTTGCCTGATGCCGTGGCATGCCCTCGGGAAGCCGGCTTACCTGGGTCGGAGCGTTGCCCGGGCTCGATCAGGCGCGGTGTCCGCGAGCCCGGTGTGCGCATCGAGTGCTGCCAGCCCGCTCAGCAGCGACTCACGCGGCCCGCGGATCTTCTGGAGCTCGGGCGGTACCTGGTCATAGCTCAGGTTCGGGTCGTCGCCGCAAGCCAGGCAGATGACCTCGTACCGGCCTGTGTAGCCCCCGTCGGCAGGGCCGTCGATCATGCCCGTTGTCGTGGCCGGCGACTCCGTGACAGATCGCCATGCAGCCATCGTGCTCCGCGAGCCGGATACCTCGGTAGGAAGACAGATGAACCTCAGGTGGCTAACTGGTTACATGGCACCCAGCATTCGGCGCCAGCGGTTGCGGTGTTCTTCGGCTCACAGCCGCGAGCCTGTGGACATGCTGTGGGCAAGCCGGTGGATAACCGCCGTCAAATGCGGATAACTGCCCGTTTCCCATGGATTCCTTTGCGAATAGCGGGAAAAACGTGAAATGGCTGGCCGCGGGCTCTTGCGCGGCGCCCGCAGAGGCAGTAGAAATGTTGTCACCGTTCGGAAACGGGCACCACCTGGGGGCGACCCCGGGAACGTGGGAGGAGCCGGGAGACCGGTCCCTCGTACGGGTACCTGGCCCCGGCGGGCGGCGCGCCGTGCGGCAAGGCCAGGCAACTGGCCAGCCGGTGCGGCGAGGCCGGGCGAGGCCCCTCCATCTCATACATGGAGGGGCCTTACCCGATTGTGCCCTGCCGGAATGTCTTGGCTGGCAGCGTCACGGCACCTCGGCAACCGCCGGAAAGCGCCGCCGCGGCGGTCCGCTGCCATGACCGGGTACAAGCGAGGTCCTTGACCGGCTGCGGAACCTGGCGTTCGCCGGGGTCGCCGTGTCGGTTCCAGCTCGTGACCGTGGTAACGCAGGCTGGACAGTGACCGGCCGGGATGCTCGGGCGGGTCGCGACGCAAGATGAGCATGACCGGCAGGCAACCGGTGGATACACGGGCGGCCTGTCCTGTAAAGCGGTGGCGAGCATCGGTGCCTTCTTGCGCGATCTCATCCGCGCCGGGTCCTAGCGTCCGCCTGGCCGGCGTGTCACGCAAGCCCGGCAACAGCACTGCTGACCGGCTGTGTGCATAAGCATGTGGATCACTTGTGCAAAACGGCACAAAGCCTGTGCACGCGCAGTGGAAATGCTGGGGATCCCGCCGCAAGGCGGCGCTGGTAAAAGGACTTCCAACTGGGAGAATACGGCCCGCGCCCTGTGCATCCAGGGAATCCGGGAATTGTCCACACGCCACGCTGTGAAAGCTCATAAATAGACCTAACATTAACCGCGTGTTTATCCGGCCGTGATTCAGGGCCGGGACGGTGAAAAGACCGGACCAGACACGGTGAGCCCCGGCGCCTTGAACCAGGACAGCGCGAGGGCAGCGGCCCGGCAGTACCAGGGCCGGCCGCGCTTGCATCCGAGCCCGCCGGAAGGACGCGCAGCGGCCCGGCGAGTCCGGCCCCAGGGCAGGCCACCCCCGTCTGCCCGACTCGTCCCTGGCTCGACGGGAGGCCCGACATGAAGACCATGATCCGGTCAGGCCACGCCACCATGCGTCACATGAACGACCGGCTCGCCGAGCTCCGGGACGGCGGCAGTGCCGACCCCGCCCGCCCCGGCAATGCCGAGCCGCCCGGCCCAGGCTATGCCGTGCCGGCCAGCTACAGCTATGGCGTGCGGACCAGCCCTGGCCATGCCGAGCCGGCTAGCTATGCCGGTGCCGTGGCGGCCGGCCCCGGCTATGCTGTGCCGGCCGGTTATGGCCGTGCCGAGCCAGCTGGCGGCGGTGCCCGGCCGGAAGCCCTCGCCGGGCCCGCCGCCCTGGCCGCGCCCGCCGCCCCAGCCAGGACTGCTAACACCGCTGTTCCGACCAGGCCCGCTCTGGCCGCGCCCGCCGGCCCGGCCGGGGCTACCGTGCGGGCTGTGATCGGTGATCAGCTGCGGATGCCGGTCATGTGGTGCGAGATGGGCTCGTGCGTCTACTGGCATGCCGATCCGGCGGCGCTCGGTGAGGCCGACGCCCGGGCCCGCGCGATCGATGCCGGCTGGCGCATCGATGCCCTCGGCAGGCTGGCCTGCCCCCGATGCCAGCAGACCGACCCCGGGTTCCGGGCCTCCAGCCAGGTCGTGCCGCGGGACCGGCACACGGCCCTCGCCAGGACCGCCCGGGCCAGTCGCGCCGCGTTGCGAAGCAGCCGTGACCTCTGCCGTGCCGCCAGCGGCTATCCCCCGGCCAGCCCGGCGGAGCCGGAACGGGACCACGATTTCCCGGCTGCTCGGGTCACGCCCGCTGGCCGGCGCGCTGAACGCCCGGCCAGCGCCTTCATTCCCGCGGTGCGGTGCTGACATGCGGGCCGGTCCTGGCGGGCGCGCGGCGGCCGCCTGACGGCACCTGGCCGAGCCGGTGAGCACGGCGAGGATCTGGTGATCGCAGAACGTGGCCACGCCTGTTCTGCTGGCGCGATGGCATGGACCGGGCGACGATGATAGCCACCGGTCATGCCTGGCGGACAGCACCGGCTGCGGCTGGCTGATGCTGGCCGCAGCGATGGCCGGCTTGGCCGATGGCGGCTGGCGATCATCACCGGATCCCGCCGCTACGGGACGAGCCTGCAGGTCGCGGATCGCCACGCTCACGCGCGGCGCGGATCCCGGATCGGTCCGCGCTGCGCGGGACTTGACCGCCGCCACCGCCGTCCCTGGCCCGGTACCCGAGCAGGCCAGGCAGCGACCGGTTCCGGAACCTCGCAGCTTGGCAGAGCCAGCCAGGGTGAACCATCGGTCGCCGACCAGCGGGCCCGCGACCCTCATCCACAGGTCACGTGTGGATAACCATCTGATGCCGGTACGGTCGCGATCCCTTCCCGATCTTCCCGCAACCCGCCGAGTCACCCGTATTTGCGCTGGTAATCGGCGGGCAGGGCCGCCAGGGGTCATTCCGGGCATCGCACCGCCACCCTGGGCACCTGCACGTTAATCCACAAGCTTGCGCTTACCCCCTACACTGCTGACCTCGCCAGAGCTGGCGTGATAGGAGCCTCCTCTCGCGCTAGCCCCTGGTAGCCATGAGGTTTCTTGTACTGGCCTGCCTTGCCTTGATCGTGTCGCTTCCCGGAGACCAAGCCGACACCGTTCAGGTCAAGGCCACAAGGCAGCAGAGAGCCCTTGCGCACCGCCAGCCCGCGCCGGGCGCGGCCCGCATGGCTGGGGCGAGCCTGACCCGGTGGGTGGCGGTCAGCCGCCAGCCGTCCCCGAGGGCGGCGAAGAACTCGTCGGCCGGCCCGCCGCCGCCTGCTGTGGTGGCCGTGGCCGGTGCCCTGCGCGCGTGCGGGGCGGCGGACGGTTCCATGGATGGTTGCCTGGGCGGTTCGGGTGCAATCGCTGCACCCAGTGGCTGCGCCGGTTGCACCCGTCGGCGTGCTGGTTGCACCCCGTTCCCCGTGTGGGTGCAATTGCTGCACCTCGCCGGGCCGGTGTAGCGGATGAGTGTGGCGGCCGACGGGAATGCTCCGGTGCCGCCCGGCAGGCATGGTCGGCAGGCCGACGAGCACGAACTTGCACGCACTGGACGGCTGGCCACCGCGATCGGCCGGAACCGGGACCAGATTAAGCGCCCACGAGATCGCCTCGACGCTCACCGGGCACCACCTGGAAGGCACGCCATCTCGCCGTCCGCGGCCTAGCCTCTGGGCTCAGTTTCGGTCTCATTCACCCCCGTCCGGAGCTATTCACCGGCGAACGCGAACCGACTTCCTGCCCAGGCCCGGGACACTCGCGGCCGGTGGCGGATGGCCCGGCGCAGTCCTCGAAAGCGTGTGAGGGGGCAACCCCTCCGTGGGTTCAAATCCCACCTCCACCGCTGATCGGGAGCCGAGGGCACGTTCGGCGTGCTCGCCCGGGGAACTCAACGTCACGTCTCGGACGTTCGCACAAGTGATCATGCGGCAGTGCGCGGGTATGGCCTGCCCTGGGGTTAGGCGAACCGCCCCACTGGCCAGAGTCCAGCGAGGAGATCCGAGTGTTTGAACCCCAGGGAACCGGATTCTTCCTGCTCCTGATGGTGGTCTTCGCGGCACTGATCGTCTGGGTGGCCATGGCCAAGCAGGTCGTGTTCCGCGTGCTCGCCGCCTGCCTGGCGTTCATTCCGGCCATGGTGTTCGGAGTGGCCTCGGTCAACAAATTCTACGACTACTACCAGACCTGGGGCGGGATGATCAGTGATCTCACCGGCCAGGGCGCGAACACCATTCCCAAGTACGCGGTCGCCGGGGCCGGCTCCAACAAGCAGTTCGACAAGGACATCGGCCGAGTCACCAGCACCGCCGAAGACGCCCAGGTCGGCTACCTGTTCCAGACGACGGTCACCGGCCCGCGCAGCCACCTGGTCCGCAACGTATACGTCTACCTGCCGCCGCAGTACTTCCAGAAGGCATACGCGCACTACAAGTTCCCCGTCATCGAACTGCTGCACGGGTCCCCGGGTAACCCAGAGGCGTGGGTCGCCGTGCTGGACGTGATCCCGACCTTCCTCAACCTGCTCGTAGCTCATCCGTCGGATGCCGCGGTCCTGGTGATGCCCGACACTGACGGCGGCCAGCAGTACGGGCTGCAGTGCCTCAACAATCCGGGTGGCATCCAGGACATGACCTTCGTCGCGCAGGATGTGCCGGACTACATCGCGCGGTTCGTGCGGGTCCAGCCGCCGGGCCGGGCCTGGGGCGTGGCCGGCTATTCGGAGGGCGGGTACTGCGCCGCCAACATCGCGCTGCAGGAACCGGACCGGTACGGGGCCGCGGGCGTCATGTCCGGGTACTTCGTCCCCATCCAGAGCCAGGTGCCGAAGGGCAACAAGCCCGGCGAGAAGCCGTACCTGACCAACGTGTTCGCCGGGCAGCCGGCGCTGCAGTTCATCAACACGCCGAAGGCGTACATCACCAAGGTGCCGATCAGCATTCAGCTGCCTGCCTTCTGGCTCGCGGCCGGAGCGCAGGACAAGGCCGATGTCAGCGCGGCGGCGAGCTTCCGGCAGCAACTGCTGACACGGCAGCTACTGCAGGCGCGGGAGCTGCTGCAGAACCGGCCGCCGCCGGTGCCGTTCGTGATCATTCAGGGCGGCGGTCATCAGGGCAGCGTGTGGCGTGCGGCGCTGGGCCCGATGCTCACCTGGATGACCCCGCAGCTGGCCGCTCAGGCTGCGGCGGCGGACGCAGCCGCCGCGGCTGCGGCCCGCGCGGCCGCCCAGCGCAAGGCTCACCCGACCAAGACTGCGACCGCACCGCCTTCCGCTCGGCCGAAGAAGTAGCCCGCCCCGGGCTGCCGGGAACCGGACGCCGCTGTAATCGAAGCGACACCGGGCTCGCAAAGACGCGCAATTGCCGCCGAACCGACGACGTCACCAGGCCCGCGCCCGATGGCACGACTTCCACGCCCGGCTCAAATCCTGCGGCCGCACGCCGTTATGCGCCCGGCATTGTGCCTCGCCCGCTTGCCGGGCTGCCGTGGCTGAGCAGTTCGGTGCTGAGCCGTAACGTTCCCCGGACGCTCCGGGCGTACCGTGGCGTTCGTGAGGCGCGACTTCTCGCACCGGGTGCGCGTGGCCGCCTGGTCACTGGCCGGGTTCACCATGCTCGTGCTCGTGGCGGCGCTGGTGCTGGCCGGGCTGGACGCGGGCCGGATGACCGTGGGCCGGGTCGCCTTTTACGGCATTGCCGCGCTCGCGGTCGTCGTGTACGCGGGTGCCGGACGCCTGATCGCCAGTCGCGTTCCCGGCAACGCTGCCGGCTGGCTGCGCTGGCATACGGCGAGCTGTGGACCATTTCCAGCCCGACAATTTAGCTGGGCACGTCGGTAGCTGTAGCCTGCTTATTTGTGGAGCCCTTAAATGCTTCCATGGCGACCTTGCGGATTCTCTGACCCAGGTCCTTGGCGAGCGCAGAGCCAAGCTCACCCGCAGGCACCCACATATGTTCCCACGGTAGTCCCAAGCTCGCGGGACTGCTGAAGCAAATCTGTCAGGGCATCATGTGCTTTTACGGCCCAGTTCAATTGCTCCTATATTATCAGGTTTTCACGAGCGGCATCGAGCTCTGCCTGCTTCAGCTGCAGATTCGTGTGGGCCTGCAGCCCCGCCGCAGCTTCGGACGCGGCGGCTTGGATGCGTGCCCCGGTAACGCTTCCAATCAGGCCAGCGAATGCTCCCATCGCAGTGCCGCCGATTGCGATAACTGCGACCTTGACCGTGTCGCTACCAAAAGCAAGAGCCATGCTTAGCCCGATGCCATACAGCACGGCAAGGGCTGAGATATAACGAACAGCCTTCGTATCCATGAACCCATCCTAG
>Ga0187814_10000475_pt1 | contig 13429 bp, 10 predicted proteins | sample NC_S_4_FD_132450 | JGI IMG/M metagenome (GOLD analysis project Ga0187814, IMG submission 132450) | Wetland sediment microbial communities from Neuse River Estuary, North Carolina, USA - ASW-S_4 | ecosystem: Environmental > Aquatic > Freshwater > Wetlands > Sediment | place: USA: North Carolina... | reverse complement strand
CAGCAGTTGGCGAACATATTGCCGACTGTAGATGCAATAACTATGGCCAGCGATCGCTTGGATAAATCTATTCCGCGCTTGCCATGTCGTTATCCACTCACTATTCACTACTATCAGCTACTTTTCAGCGGGCAATTAGGTTTTCACCTGGCGGCGCAGTTTGAGAATCACCCTAACTTGCTTGGTATCACGCTCAACGATAGCGGCGCCGATGAGAGCTATTCCGTCTTTGATCATCCGACAGTTCGTATTTTTGTGCGTGACAATCCTTACCCCTATACATCGGACCAGCTTTATCATAAACTCTTGCAAGGTGTGCAATTGCCAACATCGTGCGCAAATCTCTCGGGTGCCCAACGCTCCTTATTGCTGAGCGCTCAATAAATAGCTGGTAATCAACAGCAGGTCTGGATAAATTTGATCACATGGTTGGCGATACCCTGCGTGTTGTTTATCGTGCGCAAGGTGTCACGATCTATGAAGTACTTTAAGTGACCTATAGCGCAAAAAAGGAACATGTGAGATAATTCGTACGTCTTAATATAGACTGGAACGATCCACGAGACTATCCGTAAAATTGTATTGTAGGGCACGTGTTTTAATATATGGATAAAGAACTCTTGTGAAGCGCCAATTCACAATGGGCGAAAACTAATCTGACTGAGAATCTGCCTAGAGAGTAATCATGTTCGAACTGCTTCAAATGTGGGCAATTGTCGAAGTGCTGGGTCTTTTGTGCCTTCCGCTCACGATAACCGTATTTCATAATCTGCCGGACCGTGGCTGGGCCTTTAGTAAGGCTATTGGCATAGCTTTGCTGGCTTTTTGCGTCTGGTTACCCTTGATGTATGTGCAAGTATTGCCTTTCAGCCAATTATTTATTGCAGTAGTACTCTTGATTTTATGTGCTTTCAGCATCGTTGGATTTGTACGAGTTCGACAAGCTCTCGTAGCCCTTGTACGTGCGCATATCTTCTATATTATCGTTTGTGAAGCGGTCTTCCTTGGCATGGTATTTATGCTGGGTTGGATTCGATCTTATGGGCCGAATATACAGAATTTTGAAATGTATATGGATGAGGGTTTCCTGGCTGCAATAATGCGCAGCCCTCATTTCCCTCCTAATGATATGTGGCTATCAGGCTATCCTATCAACTACTATTATTATGCACACTTTACCATAGCAATGCTGGCAAAATTGCTTGGGCAATCTCCTTCAATTGCCTTTAACACTGGAATCTGTATTTTCTTTGGCTTGACCGCCGTGAATTTGTTTGGAGTCACAAGTAATGTTGTGTCCTGGGCACGCTACCAACGCAGAAGTAGGGTTGTGGTCTCCGGTACATCAGAGAGACGCTTATGGCCTACATTCTTGAGGCGACGACAAACCACTGGCAATCGCCAACATCAAGAGAGCTATTCTGACCAACCTGATAGAGTACTTCCATCTCTTAGCGGTGCAATTCCATTTGGATTGCTCACAATTCTCATGGGTGAAGTGCTAGGTAATCTGGCCTCGACACAGCAGTGGTGGAAGGCACACGATGATTTACCACCAGAGTACTGGTTTAATACTACACGTATCATCGATAAGACTATAAACGAGTTTCCTGCTTTCAGCTTCGTGCTCTCTTGCTTTCACGCACATGTTTTAGCGCTTGCCTTTACGATTGTAGCGATAGCTCTCGCGTTTAATCTCTTTCTCGAATATGGTGGAGATGGTAAGGGGAGAGGATTGCGTGTTTTTGGTAGTGGTTGGCGTCTGCCTTTCAATCTTGGAGTAACGGCTCTGATCCTTGGGGGTCTCTTTACCATGAATGGTTGGGATTTCCCGACCTACCTGACATTAGCTATCATTTGTATGGGTTTGCAGCAATGGATGGCCTATCAATCACGTTTTCGAATTGATCTCGTATTGGACGTGTTCACGGTTGTTGCAGCACTTACTGCATTGTCATTTTTCTTATATGCTCCTTTCTATCTCAGTTTTGTCTCACCGTCTCAGGGCATAGGTATCGTAAGCGCAGCCGACCGTTCTGCCATTGGAGACGAGGTATTGATTTATGGATTATTTGTATTTATTTACGTCTCGTTACTGGTTGTGAACCTTATAAGACCACGGCTTCGTACAAATGCCTTTTCTAGTAACCAATCACTCGCTCCCGATTCATCCAAATCGAATCAGATGAATCTGCCACAGGTGGGTCAGGAAAACATACAGATTAGCCACACTGAGGGTATATTGACTACTGCGAGCGGTTCACTTAGGGCGGCTCCAAAACAACAATTGGAGGGGGGTACTGTTTCGCGTAATGTGGTATCGGTGCCACTTATGGGTATGACATCTTCAGCAGATCAACCCTTGGAAGAAGATACAGCCTCACATGATGTGGTTCCAGCACCTGGGGCAAGCAGCGAAAACCAGCTTCATGATCCACAACCTCCGACCCGTAAGCGTTTTACTCTCCCTGATTGGTTGGATTTACGAGTGATAAGTGTAGTAGTGGTTTTTGGAGTAGCTCTGCTTTCATTTGCGATCTTGAAGAACGGCCTTACGTTTGCAGTTGCTTTCACTATCGCAGCGTTGGGCGCTGCCCTGGCTCTCTATCATCTCCAAGATCGTCCAAGAGCATTTACTATGCTGTTGGGTGCGTTGGCATTTGGTCTTGTTGCTATGACGGAAATAATCTTCTTGAAAGATGTCTTTGCTGGCAATTATCCACGTATGAATACTGTGTTTAAGTTCTACTTCCAGGCCTGGGCCTTACTTTCCATCACCTGTGGTGCAGCGATCTACTTTATTTACGAAGGTTTCCAATCGTTTGTTCGCTACAATGGTTGGGAGCGCTGGGTAGGGAGGGGAGTTCAGGTAATCTGGTCAGTGGCGTTACTCGTATTTTTTCTAGCGGGGATGGTTTATCCAATTGTAGGAAGCTATCAACGCACAAATCACTATTTACAGCGCACAAATAGCCTTGATGGGTTAAACTATTTGCAGTCGTATGATCCTGGTGATTACGCAGCCATCAGGTGGCTTAATAGCCATATCCAGGGTAGCCCTGTGATCGTTGAAGCATTTGGCCAACAAGGTGGAGACTATAGTGACTACGGACGAATCTCTAGTTTTACCGGTTTGCCAACGCTGATGGGTTGGGCTGGACATGAGTATCAATGGAGAGTGAATTGGCTTAACGATGCCTATAATGCCGCAGATTTCTACCGCAGGGGTGCAGATATTAGTGCCATCTACACGAATACGAATCCTGAGACAGTTCTTTCATTGATGAAGCGATACGATGCTCGCTATCTCTATGTGGGTTCCTTAGAAAAGACAACGTATCCGCAGGCGAATTTAAATCGCTTTGGTGGGTTTATGCAGACGGTTTATTCTGCCAATGGTGTGACAATTTACCGGGTTCCTGGGAGTTGATAAGGTATACTATTCAGGAAATAATGCCTTCTGCCGGAGCATGAGGGTGCGAGTTTAAGAGGAGTGTTCCTTTGAAGAGTTTTGAAACAGAGCCAATTGAAGATGCAGCAGCCACAGATTCGGCATCTGAAGAGCATGAGCTTGTGCTTTTAGGCGCATCTTCAGGTGATAAATCTGCTACAGTAGAGGAAGAAATCAGCGACGAGAAGGATGTAGTTGATTCGGACCTTGTCATCTATGACGAAAATGAAGATAACGAGGTGCCGAAACGCCGGAAAATTTTTCCGCCAACGCGCGAACAACTACTTACCTGGATTCCGTTCTGGGGTGTGATTCTGCTGGGAGCGGTTTTGCGTTTTTGGGGTTTGGGAGACAAGCCTCTACATCATGATGAAAGCTTGCATGCATATTATTCCTTACAGTTACTGAATAACATGGCACATTGGACATGGTGTATTAATCCTCCCCCTCAAGGATATAGTTGCTATATCTATACTCCTCTTCTACATGGCCCATTTCAATTCCATTTTATCGCCCTTGTTTACAAAATCTCTCAATTATTGGGTGCTCCTGATAATGGGGTAAATACGACAACAGTACGTATTCTGGCTGCTACGCTGGGTTCAGCCATAGTAGCATTGCCATTTTTCTTACGTGATTATCTGGGCAAAGTTGGTGCATGGTTAGCATGTTTCCTGCTAGCGGTTTCACCCAGTATGGTTTACTTTTCTCGCTTTGCGCGTGAAGATATTTACATGGCTTTCTTTACATTGCTGATGGTTGTGGGTATCGCCCGATATGTACATACGCGTAAGATGCGCTGGCTGGTGATAACTGCTGCGGGGTTTTCATTTTCCTATGCGACAAAAGAAGCGACTTTTTTGACAATATTAGTCTTTGGAAGTTTTCTAGGAGCATTGATCGCGTGGGAACTTGGCTTGAAGGTGTCGTTGCGTTCACGCTTTAATCAAGAGTCACCGATTGTGTCATGGTTGCCGAAATCTTTTGCGCCTGTTGCAGTGTTGATCTACTTCGTGATTGCTGGAATAGCAGCAAAGTATTTATTCGCATGGATTAAATCAGTTTCGATTTATATTACTGATCCTAACAATGTTAATGCTGCTAATGATTATGTGCAGAGGTTGAAGGACATAACTGTAGCCATTGTGCCGGTGATAGGCATTTTGCTTGGCGCGTTCGTGCTGGTTCTCCTTTATCGTGAAATAAAGGGTAAGGTATCTGTTGCTAAACGAAGAGGTCTTGCTACTAAAGTTGATCCTGAGCGGCAACCTCTACTAGATACAATCCTGACCATGCCCTGGACGCACTGGTTTTTTGCGCTTCTGGTTGCATGGGTTATCTTCTTGTTACTATTTAGCGTCATGTTGACCAATATTCGTGGTGGGATTGGCGATGGCTTCTGGCAAGGTCTATATTACTGGCTGCAGCAACAACAGATAGCACGTGGCAATCAGCCATGGTACTACTATTTGATGCTGATTCCGTTGTATGAACAGATTGGCGTAGTATTCGGTTTATTAGGTATCGTCCGTTGTATAGTGCAGCCTACCCGTTTCAGACTCTTTATGGTTTATTGGTTCATTGGCAATTTCGTCCTCTATTCCTGGGCAGCAGAAAAAATGCCATGGTTAATGATCCACATTACGATGCCGATGCTGATTTTAGCTGCGATAGGCCTGGAGCCTGCGGTTGTGACCTATATCAATTTTGTGAAGAATCTCTTTGCCCGTAATTCATCTCCAAATGAAGCTGTAGACTTGAATGCTAACGAAGGCAACGCGCACGAATATCCAAAAGCACGCCCGAAGATCAGTATATTCGCAACCAGTATCTCTTTCTTAGGTGTGTTAATGGCTGTGCTTTTGTTGCTACCTACTGTGCATAATATGTATGAAGTGTCGTATGTGCATGCGGCCGATGGTCCGCACGAGATGATGGTTTACGTGCAGACAACAACTGATGTGAATACCGTCATGTCCAAAGTTGATGCCCTTGATCAGAAAATGTTTGGTGGCAAGCATCAGATGCAAATTGGTTTGACCAGTGATGCAACGTGGCCCTATGCCTGGTACCTGCGTGACTATCCAAATGTATGTTTCGATTTTCCCACGGGTTGCCCAGGTTGGAAGAATGTTCCGGTAATCATTGGTGGTGGCGATAATCCATATGGTCTTGAACTGCAATATGGCGGAGCAGCGAATAATCCTGATAAATATGCGTATCAACAATACAAGATGCGGACCTGGTGGGATGAGGGATATAAGCCGCCCGCGACTGGTGGGGTTGGTCCAGGGCTGTGGCTGAGTTACGGTGATAATCCTCCTATGAACGCCAAATTTAATCTGGGCCTGGCTGCTCAACATATATGGCAGTGGTGGTGGCAACGCCGTGCCATCGGTGATACCGGTGGGGCGTATGATATGGTGTTGTTTATCCGTAACGATTTGAGTACGGCTGTGAAACCTTAGGGAATTGTCACTCTGAGATTTCGACTTCGGCCTCAATCTCAACAGGAATACCAAAGGGGAGTTCAGCCATGCCTACTGCCGAGCGGGCATGCTGACCCGCCTCATTTCCATACAATTCGATTATCAGGTCGGAGAAACCATTGATCACAGAAGGTTGACGGGTAAAGCCAGGTACTGAATGAACCATACCATGGACTCTCAACCAGGCAGTTACCCTATCCAGATCGCCTAATTCGCGTTTAAGGCTGGCTAGCATTGATAGAGCAATCAAGCGCGAAGCCTGGTAAGCTTCTTCAAAGGACACTTCTGCTCCTACTCTTCCCAGGGGTTGAGCGAGTGAGCCATCGGGATTCTGAGGAGCGTGCCCAGAAATATAAGCGCGATTGCCTCGAACGCGAACCCACGAGAACGGTAATATCGTTCCCGCGGGAGGTGTGAATAGTTCGGGTAGTGTAAGTCCTAACGCTTCAAGTTTAGCTTCGATCTTCATGCCATCACCTCACAACGAATTTCGTACATTATTTATTGTCGATCTGTTGGTATCTTGGAAAATACGAGAGTAGTGCGTAATCTGCCATCTGAAGTGGCCATATGATTACGTAAGCGTCCTTCTAACACGTATCCCAGGCGTTTTGGAACGGCTGCGCTACGTACATTTAACTCATCACATCGAATTTCCAGGCGATTGGCTTTGAGAGAATCTAACGCATAATCGGTGAGAAGATGCACCGCCTCCGTTACATATCCATTACCCTCCGCAGAAAGGCGCAACCAGTAGCCAATTTCAAAATAGCCAATCCCCCAATCGTGGGGGTAAAGTCCGGTACCACCCAGGTAGCGACCTGTTGACTGTTCCCAGATACTGAGTGCTAGATCATCGCGGAGTAACCAGTGTGCCATCTGTTGGATAATCCAATTGCGACTCTCGTCTACAGACTGGTGTGCATCAGCGAAAGGCATCCAGGGCCGCAGGTGATCACGTGATTCATTCATGGCTTCAAATAATGCCTGTGCATCACCCTCACGATATGGTCGTACCAGAACGCGCTCTCCGCGCAGTTCCTCTAACATAGGGATGAGCGTGTGATAAGCTGGTGTACTCATAGATTTTCCTTCTCATATCACCATGAATGCACTAGCACGATCTTTCCCAATATCTCTCCTGAATCCAGGATACGGTGGGCCTCCGCTGCCCTCTCAATTGGCATTGTGCGCGCGATGATCGGATGGATTAACTTGTCAGCTACCAGTTGTAGTATGCGTTCTTCATTTTCTTTAGATATGCGAAGCATACCACCCCCAATTACATGGATGCGCTTAAGTCGCCAAATTTGTGTATCAACGGTGGCCTGCTGACCGCCTAAATTGCCAATAAGAACAATACGCCCGTCATTCAGACAAGCATCGATGCTTGCTTGCAATGTAGTGCTTACTAACTCAATAACCAGGTTAACGCCTCCTGCATCATGTATAACCTGGCCTACATTTTGTTCTTTGTGATTGACAACCAGGTCAGCTCCTAAGCTACTTAATTCAGCGGCTTTCTCGCTGCTGCCTGTTGTTGTAGCTACCCAACAGCCAGCATATTTGGCAAATTGGATAGCAATTGATCCCACGCCACTAGAGCCAGCCCAGATCAAGACGCGCTCCCCAGCATGTAAGTGTCCCAGATCAAATAAGCTTCCCCATGCTGTTGAAGAGGTGAGACCTGTTGCCACTGCCTCTTCAAATGAAACTGCATCGGGAATGCGTACTAGATCGGCTGCAGGTGGTGCTATTCTGCTAGCGTAACCACCACCTCCTTTAGCTGCTATTGCCCGGGTTGTCATGACGCGATCTCCCATGTGAAAGCCCTGACTGTCTTTAAGTACAACGCCTGCAGCTTCTAACCCAGGGGTAAATGGTAATGTGGGGACTGGCCTGCTGCCATCACGTTGAAAGAGATCTAGATGATTGACTGTAGTGGCCTTTACCTGAATCAATACGTCTTCAGGGCCAGCGCTTGGATCTGGCACATCATACACCTGCAAGACTTCGGGACCACCATATTGGGTAAACTGTACTGCTTTCATCTTTACTACCTTTTGCAAAAAACTATATTTTGGTCGATAACGACGTTTCCTCATTGATTGTAATGTCGTTATCAGGCAAATGCAACGAGCGTCGCTGTCGCCGATTTGTGAGGATAAGGGGCACAATTATCAGTAAACAACAAAACGCTGGGAAAACCAGGACCCAGTTGATACCAATAACGGGAATCAAGATACCCATCAGTGCTGGAAGGACCATCGCAGCAGATCCAGTACTTACGAGCATTACACTTGAAACAATGCCGATATTATTGACAAACTGTCGTGAAGCCATAGCCATGATCCCTGGAAAGAGAGGACCGTAGAATAAGCCTACTAATACACTTGCCCCAAAACTCACTACGATTTGTCCAGGAAAGATTGCTACTACTATGCCACTGATAAAACCTCCAAATATGCTGATATAGAGCAGTTGGTTCTCGCTAAGCAATCCACGCCTGAGTACTTGTCCACCTAAAAGTCTTCCGATAGTCAGGCCTAAGAAGAAAGCTGTTGCAGCGGGCGCTGCCAGGGCTAGCGAAATAGCTGCACTCTGGCTTAGAACACTGACAATCCAACTTCCGAAGCCTAATTCTGCGCCTACATATAGGGCGATTTGTAATGCCAGTAACCACAATAACGGTTGTCGAAATGCGTTACGGTAAAGCGAAGGTTGTTGCTGCCTCTGTTTATTATTCTGGGTGGGAATTTCAGGTACAGTCTGGCGAATCAATAAGAAAAACGCTACGAATCCGGCAACTGCGCCAACCAGGTAGGCCCACAAAGCTTCGTTCAGTATTTGAAGCGATAATGAAAGTAACAATGGTCCCGATAACGCACCAATCCCATAGGCACTATGCACATTATTGAGCGTCTCGCCGAGGGTATCCTGAAAAGCTAATGTGACAATCGTATTGATACTGACGTCGACCAGCCCAAACCCTATTCCCTTTATGAATTGTGCGATAAGTAACACCGAAAATGAGTGTGTAACGGGAGTTATTGCGCCCGCCAGGGACATTAACCCAAGTCCACCCATTAAAATGTACTTTGAATTGAGTTTTGTTGAGAAAAATCCAGCAATCAGTACGCCAATGATAAAGCCTAGCGCAGATAATGTGAAAGACGAACCTGCAAAGGCTAATGAGACATGGGTATTTTCTGCTAGCAATAGTAACGATGCGCCAGGTAAGACACTAATAATTCCCGCGCAGATATAAGCAAGAAAAAGTGTGAAGAAAAGTAAACGGCGGTTCAATTTGGGTACTGCGCGGTGATCCATCAAAAATCCTTTGTAGACGATGTTTTATATGTGAAGGCGAAAAGAGACCTCACTAATTCAATGTCTCTTTTCAAAGTGTGCCATACTGAGGAGGGTTTTGTCTATGGTTATGAAGCTTGTTCAATTCAGGAATGGAGAGTCTAGGGCGAAGTTTTCATAGGGGTCAAGTCAGACAAATTGATGAATTACGCCTATTACTTTGCCCTGCACTTGCCATTCATTGTTCCATTCATAGCTATCTATATACAGCGGAGTCATTTCCGAATTGGATGGCTGCAGACGTATCTGTTTTCCTTCTTCGTCCCTGTATAAGTGTTTTACTGTTGCAGCCCCAAGTTCACTTCCTGCATAATCGAGATGTGTTGCAACGACAATATCGCCATCTTTGATGTGTTCTTCAGGGTCAACGATCAACAGATCACCACCGAAGATGCTATCCCCAATCATTGAGTTGCCTTCAACTGGCAGCAGAAAGGACCTGTTTGGAAAGAGTTGTTCTTCTTTCACAATGGCACTCATGATTGTACGTTTAGGACCTGCTGCAATTACAACAGGATTTGTAAATGACGAGCCATTCCAGTTCTTTAACACTTTAATACTACGGCTTTTATGATCGTCGCGCTCAATGTAGTAGGTTTCTTCCAGACCTTTCAGGTGATATGAAATATGCCCAAGTGATTGTATTCCTACGTCATCGCCAATTTCGCGCAATGTGGGAGATCTTCCATCGTATTTCTCTATGTAGTTTATGATAGAGTAGAGAATAAGTTTTCGCACATTGCCATGCTTCATAGCTTTGTTAGTCGTTTTAGCCATATATTCATCTCCTCAATATATGAGTAATAGGAAAGATATATCAAATTGAAACCAATGTTCTATATAAAATATATAACATATGTTCGATACTCTGTCAAGTTTCATTGAGTTTAAACCTGATATACTGTGTTGGAAATAGAACACGCGTGAATGTGTACTGATTGAAGTGCTTCGTGCGTGATTCTAAATACGAAGAGACGAAAGAACTGGTTTCAATGAAAACGCGCTAAAAGGAAAGTATTAATGACCGCGATAAATACATTGCCCATCTTCATTGGGCACAATGACACCTTATTAAGCCTATACCTACCGGAGCGAGGCGAAGGACGCTCTTTCTTCACTCGTAGTGATACTGGCCATATTGATTTACCTCGTGCCAGAGAGGGTGGAATGATAGGTGGCATTTTTGCAATTTTTGTTCCACCGGATCCATTAATACAACCTATGAGAAGAGATGATATGATAAAGACCGATACGGGTTATGAAGTGCCTTTAGCTCCAGGCATTGAACAGGCTTACGCACAACAAGTCACGATGTCGATGATGGCGAGTTTATCTAACATTGAGCGCGAGTCAGATGGACAGGTGAAGGTTGTTCGGACTGTTGATGACCTGACTATATGTCTGCGTGAGGATATATTTGCAGCGATTCTACACTTTGAGGGAGCCGAAGCAATTGATCCTGGATTAGATGCTTTAGAGGTTTTCTACCAGGCAGGATTACGTTCACTTGGAATTGTCTGGAGCCGACCTAATGCCTTTGCTCATGGCGTTCCATTCGGATTTCCTCGTTCTCCTGATACAGGACCTGGACTCACCGCTGCCGGGAGAGAATTGGTACGTGCCTCTAATCGTATGGGCATTATACTCGACCTGTCTCATCTTAATGAGCAAGGTTTTTGGGATGTTGCCAACTTGTCTGATGCGCCATTGGTAGCTACACATTCTAATGCGCACACGCTTTGCCCAACTACGCGCAATCTGACCGACAAGCAGTTGGATGCAATCAAGGCGTCTAAAGGTATTGTCGGACTGAATTTCGCTGTAACCGATTTGCGTAGTGATGGGTGGAACGACGCAGATACTCCAATTGAAGTTATGGTACGCCATATAGATTACCTGGTTGAGCGTCTCAGTATCGACTGTGTTGGATTTGGCACTGACTTTGATGGTGCCACGATGCCGCAAGAAATTGGCGATGTGACAGGGCTACCGAAATTGATCAACGCTTTACGTGAATCTGGTTACGACGATATAACGTTGCGTAAACTCTCTTATGAGAATTGGGTGCGCGTTCTCAGTAAAACGTGGAAATAAGAATCATTCTTTTCCTGGTTTTGCATTGAGGTTGTTTAGAACAATTCTGAAAACTCAAAGCGCACAATAGGTTAAAATTGTCTTGTTAATGGCTGATCCTAACATGCTGGGCGAAGAAAGTGCAGAGAGCCACGGTGCAGTGGCTCTCTGCACTCCCGTTCTGTTGAATATTGAATATAGGCTAGGCACCCCAGACTTCTTGCGCAACGCTTGCTACGAGTTCTAGTTTATGACGCTGATCCTCAAAAGAGATGTGATTACCCTCCATAGTGGAGGCGAAACCACATTGCGGACTAAGGGCAAGCCGCTCCAAGGGAATATATTGAGCAGCTTCTTGAATGCGTTTTCGAATTTCAGCGGAAGATTCCAGTCGCGGCTTCTTGGTTGTAACAAGGCCAAGTACCACAAAACGATCTTCGGGCACATGTCGGAGCGGTTCAAATCCGCCTGAGCGTGAATCGTCGTATTCTAAAAGGAAGCGGTGAAAGTGAGTTTTGCTAAATATTCGAGAAATTGGTTCGTAATCACCACTGGCGTAAAACTTGCTTTGATTGTTGCCCCGGCAGATATGCATGCCAAAAGTTATTCCAGGATGGTCGCCAATGATGGCGTTATCCATTTCAATGCATACGTCAATGATTTTGTCTGGATCGTTCCCTCGTTGGCGGTATCCTTCGCGCATCTTTGGGTCGAGAAGAGCTGCGTACTGGGGAGCATCAATCTGGATGTAGGTGCAGCCTAATCGAATGAGTTCCTCGACTTCTCGGCGCGAGAAATCCACAATATCAGCAAGGTACGCATCACGGGTTGCATAGGCTGATTTCGATTTCTCGGGATCGTAGTAGGCGGCTGCCTGTTGGGCGCTAATGATGGTTACTTTTCCGGGATGCGATGTACGAGAGCGAAAATAGACCCATTCCTCTGAACACATGCTCCTACGCCAACTGAGTTTCTCAACTACTACAGGGCGTTTGAGCACAAGTTCTTCTCCCGTTTCGTCTCTGAAAGGAATGGCCCAACCTCCATACTTGTCGAAGCCATCGAGTGCGTCGATGAGGTGACCATAGAAAGCGTAACGCCGTACTTCTCCATCGGTTATGACGTCGATGCCGGCTTTTTCCTGAAGTGCGATGGACTCGTTTACTGCCTGATCTTCAGTGGCTTTGAATTCTGTATCGGTGAGCTGTCCTGCTGCTAACTTTGCGCGCGCTTCTACTAAATATGTGGGTCTGAGCAGACTGCCCACCACTTCACTGCGATAGGTCATTTTTTTGAACCTCCAAATCCAGGGTTTGTATAGAATTCTGCCGGGTTAAATAGTATATTGGCTACTATACCGATATCATATGCTATGGAAGTGTAAGACTACAATAGTTCGGATAGTACTCACAAGTTTTGTAACAAGTTCTTATGTGATTGTTTTCAGCTCGACGCAGGCGCTAAAAAACCTTACATACTATCGAGAAACAGACTCGGTCAGTAACCGCCAAATTTTTCATTATTGCCTTGAATTTTCAGAGTAAGTGTGATATATTTCTTGCATGCAACTGATATATCAGATTTATACGGGAAATGTACTCTGCGATAACAAAGGAGTAGCCTGTGAAACTGGTAGGAATTCTTCGAAATTTGCCTTGCTATAACTATGCTGAATATGTCCGTAAAACTACTGAACAACGGGTTAAAGGCGTAGATAATAGAATCCTCTTGATTGGTAATCCTGATCTTCCCATACTATTGTGTAGAATGCTTCTTTTTCAGTTAACAGGCACGAGATACATTCTATTCAAATAGATCATCTCTATTTATTGTTGGCTGTTTTGAAACAGCAGGTATTATCGTAGTCACTATCAAAGGAGGTTGAACAATGGCGAATCCATCTATGGGCTCATCTCCGAGTACTTCACAACAGGGAGCTCAACGCCTGGAAAAGAATGTACTCTCCGTTCCCAATGGGATAGCTCTCGCGGCTGCTGCTATGGCTCCTGTGATCGCAGTTGTGTTGAATGCGCCGGCTGCTGGCCCT
>Ga0187814_10000474_pt1 | contig 13436 bp, 12 predicted proteins | sample NC_S_4_FD_132450 | JGI IMG/M metagenome (GOLD analysis project Ga0187814, IMG submission 132450) | Wetland sediment microbial communities from Neuse River Estuary, North Carolina, USA - ASW-S_4 | ecosystem: Environmental > Aquatic > Freshwater > Wetlands > Sediment | place: USA: North Carolina... | reverse complement strand
TGACTCGGCGGTACGCAGGTACGTCACCGACGCGGGGCCGCTGCTGAAGCGGCTGCACGCGCTCACCCGCGCCGACTGCACGACGCGGAACAAAGTGAAGGCGCAGCGGCTCGCTCAGGCCTACGACGACCTGGAAGCCCGGATCGCCGAGCTTGCCGCGCAGGAGGAACTCGGCCGGATCCGGCCCAATCTCGACGGCAACGAGCTCATGTCGATCCTTGGCATCCCAGAAGGCCCGCGCGTCGGCCAGGCATGGCCGTACCGGAAAGAACTGCGGATCGAGCGCGGGCCGCTGGACCATGACACGGCGGTTCAGGAACTCCTCCGGTGGGCAGCCGCGGAAGGCCTGCAGGTGCCGCCGGAGTCCCCGGGCATGCCAGCGGACTTCGGCGAGGACTCCGGCCAGGGCTGATGGCTATCGCGTCCGGCGGCTAAGCGTCCAATAGCCAGCGGCCACTACGGCGTAGCCGACCGCGATCACCGCGAGCAGCGCCTCCGACTTGCCGGACAGCGGCATGAAGGGCACGCTGATCAGTGCGCCGGCCACGAATGTGATGTTGAACATCATGTCGTACAGCGAAAAAGCCCGGCCGCGGTAATCGTCGGGCAGTTCCTCTTGCAGCACGGTGGTAGCGCAGATCGCCACACCCTGCCCGGCCAGCCCGAGACAGAATCCCATCACGAGGTAGGCCGGCTGGTTGAAGGTCCCGCCCGGGCCGGCTATCACCGCGGCGCTGGCCGCCAGCAGCAGCGTGATGAACGCAGGCTTGGTCAGCCGCCTGGTGACCTGGGGGGTAACCAGCGCGGCGCAGAAGTAGCCGACCGCCACGGCCGCTACCAGGTAGCCGTAGTGGGCCTCCGCGGTGCTCGCGGCTACCCCTCGGTAGAAGTAGTTGCGATAGAGCAGGATCGACACCAGGAACAGGATTCCGTAGAACAGCCGGTTGCCGCCGGTGGCGAGGAGCGCGGCGGCCGGGCCGCGCCGCCGAACCACGTAGCGCACCCCGTCAGCAAGTCCGACGGCGACAACGCGCAGCTCTGCGATGACCCGGCCCGGCCTGGGCTGGCCTGGCTCGCGCAGCGGACCGAGCAGATCCCGGCCCATGGTCCTGGCCACCAGGCTGGCAACCACGTAGCAGGCGCCGGCCACCAGCAGGGTGATAGCCGCCCCGCGCTCGGTGTCGCCGGTCGCAGCGTTCACGCCCAGCCCGACCAGGCCGCCGATCGCGGCCATCGTCCCGCCGACGGTGGGTGACACCGCGTTGCCCATCACCAGCTTGTCACCGGCGACCACGTGCGGCAGCGCGGCGGAAAGCGCGGACAGGAAGAACCGGTTGACGCCCAGCACGAGCAGGACGGCCACGTACAGCGGCACCCCCTGGTTCCCGGCCGCCATCAGCGCCGCCGTGCTGATCACGAACAGCGACCTGATGAGTGCCGACCAGACCAGGATCTGCCGCCGCGACCACCGGTCGATGAAGACGCCGGCGAACGGCCCGATCAGCGAGTACGGCAGGTACAGGACGGCGAAAGCCGCAGCGCCGCGCGCCGGGGTGGGGAACGTGGCCGCGTTGAAGAACACGTACGTGCCGAGGCCCGCGGTGAAGATCCCGTCGCCGGTTTGCGACAGTACGCGGGTAGACAGCAGCTTCCTGAAGTCGTGCTCGGCCCACACCACGCGCAGGTCGCCGAGGAACGAGCTGCGGCGCGGAGGCGTAGGCCCGACGGGCGACTGGCCGACCGCTGGCGGCCGAGCCGGCGCCGGGGGGACGGACTCTTGCCAGGACACGAAATCAGCCTAGGGGCGGGTGCCAAGGCTTGCCAGCCTGGCCGCAGCGCGCCACGATGCCGCGGCGGCCGAGCCAGGTGATCCGGGGCACGTCGGCCCTGCCGACGAGCCCCGGGCCCGGACGAGCCCGTTCCCTTGTCTTAATGTCTAGCGTCAGCGGTCGAGCTCGCCGCGGATGAACTTGTCCACCGCATCGCGAGCCACGTCGTCGCTGTACTGCTCGGGCGGCGACTTCATGAAGTACGAAGAGGCCGACAGGACCGGGCCGCTGATGCCGCGGTCCTTGGCGATCTTGGCGGCGCGGACTGCGTCGATGATGACGCCGGCGGAGTTGGGCGAGTCCCACACCTCGAGCTTGTACTCCAGGTTCAGCGGCGTGTCGCCGAACGAGCGGCCCTCGAGCCGCACGTAGGCCCACTTGCGGTCGTCCAGCCACGGCACGTGGTCGGACGGCCCGATGTGCACGTCAGCCTTGGCCATCTCATGCGGGATCTGCGACGTCACCGACTGGGTCTTGGAGATCTTCTTGGACTGCAGGCGCTTGCGCTCCAGCATGTTCATGAAGTCCATGTTCCCGCCGAAGTTGAGCTGGTAGGTGCGCAGCAGCTCGACGCCGCGGTCCTCGAACAGCTTGGCCAGCACCCGGTGCGTGATGGTAGCGCCAACCTGGGACTTGATGTCATCACCGACGATCGGGACGCCAGCCGCGGCAAACTTGGCTGCCCACACCGGATCGGAGGCGATGAACACCGGCAGCGCGTTGACGAAAGCCACGCCGGCGTTGATCGCGCACTGCGCGTAGTACCGGTCCGCCTGCTCCGAGCCGACCGGCAGGTACGACACCAGCACATCAGCGCGCGCGTCGCGCAGCGCCTGCACGACATCCGCCGGCTGCTCGTCTGACTCGGTGATGATCTGCTGGTAGTACTCGCCGAGCCCGTCCATCGTCGGCCCGCGCAGCACGGTGACGCCGGTGGGCGGCACGTCGCAGATCTTGATGGTGTTGTTCTCGCTGGCCACGATGGCCTCGGCGAGGTCCCGGCCGACCTTCTTGGCGTCCACGTCGAACGCCGCGACGAACTCAATGTCCCGGACGTGATACGGGCCGAACTGCACGTGCATCAGGCCCGGTACCCGGCTCGCCGGGTCGGCGTCCTTGTAGTACTCAACCCCCTGAACGAGGGAACTGGCGCAGTTCCCGACGCCCACGATGGCTACCCGTACCGAACCCATGAGGATTACTCCTTATCTTCTGCCGCGCAGCGACGATCGGTGGTCGGCGCTAGCCGACGGCGGTCGCCCCGCCGCTTTCTCTGCGCTGTGGTGGCTGGGTTGTCAGGCCGGCACCTGCTTCGCCGGCCGAGGTCTGCACTGGCGTGCCCGCCGCTGATGCGGTCTGGCCGCCCGACTGGCGCTCCGATGCGATGAGCTCGTTCAGCCAGCGAACTTCCCGCTCCACTGACTCCAGGCCGTGCCGCTGCAACTCCAGCGTGTAGCTGTCGACCCGCTCCCTGGTCCTGGTCGCGGCCGCGCGGAAAGCCTCAAGCCGCTCTTCCAGCCTGCTGCGACGACCCTCGAGGATCCGCATCCGGATGTCGGCCTGGGTGAGACCGAAGAACGCGAAGTGAACGCCGAATCCGTCGTCCTCCCAGGCGGCTGGACCCGACTGCCCCAGCAGGTCGTTCAGCCGCTCCTTCCCGTCAGCGGTGAGCCGGTAGACGATGCGTGACCGCCGCGGGCGGTCCAGCAGCGGCTTGCCCGCGTCCGGGACGGCGTCCTCCGCGATCAGGCCCTTGTTCAGCAGGTCCTTAAGCGCTGGGTACAGCGAGCCGTAGCCGAATGCACGGAACGCGCCGAGCATCGAGTTCAGGCTCTTGCGCAGCTCGTAGCCGTGCATCGGGTTCTCGTGCAGGATCCCGAGGACGGCGAGCTCCAGTACGCCCGAGCGCTGGCCGCTCATACCCGCCCTCACCTCGCATTCTGCACGCGCTACTATCTCGCCTGACAGCTCGCGGGGTGGTCGCCAGGCGACCGCCCTGGTAGCTAAAACTGTCGGTCCGATGTATCGAGTTGATACATCGTTACGATATGCGGTGGGGCGGCAGGGCGCAACTCCGCCCATAGCTTGCTCACGCCGGCACCGCGATGCGCGGCCGGATGCGCGCCGATGACCAGCCAGGTCTCCTGCACCGGCCGGTTCCGTCGTAACCTGTCGCACATGAGGCGATCGGTCGTGGACTACGGGCTAGCCAGGCGCGCGACGCTGGCTGCCGTGCTCGCCGGCCGCACAACCGTGACCGATGTCTGTGATGCGCACCCATACCTGCTCCGCGCCGCCAAGTTCCATGGCGAGGCGACCGACGTCACGTGCCCGATCTGCCAGAAGGTGAAGCTGACGCACGTCACCTACGTGTACGGGGACGAGCTAGGACGATACGAAGGCCGGGTAAAGCGAGGCCCAGAACTGGACGAAATGGCCATGGAATATGCGGAGTTCCAGGTCTACGTCGTCGAGGTCTGCCAGAGTTGTGCTTGGAACCACCTCGCGTCGTCCTACACACTCGGCACGGGCGAGCCGACTTCGCGGCGAAGCCGGCGGGCCAGGGCCAGCGAGTAAGCAGGCAGGTCAGGGTTTGCCTGCGACACGCCGCGGTAGGTCCGGCCGGGCGCGAGCGTGACGCAATACGTGCCGGGATAGTAGGTATCGGCAGGTAATGTGTGTTACCTGCCACACCGCCATTTACGAGTGACCGCTCGTGACACCCGACCAGTGAGGACGAGTGAGTAACCCAGACTTGCCGGGGCCGTACTGGAATGACCAGGACGAGGCGGCCTATCGCTCGAGGCGCCCCCGTCCGTCAAGTTCGTCGAGTTCCTACGGCGAAGAGTCACGCTGGGACGGTGGTCGGCCGTCATCGGATGATGATCGCCGCGGTGGCCGCGGGACTCGTGGCCAGAGCCCGTACGGCGCGGGAACGCCGCGTGGATCCCACCGAGCCGGGGGGAGCGGCCGCGGGCCGGCCAACGGAGCAGGCTACGACGCGCCCACCTGGACCGGCATGATCGCCGGGCGGCTTCGGGCCGGGTCGTCAGCCGGCGGCAGTCACGGCAGGGACCGGCCTGGCAGGTTCAGCCAGACCGCCGATGACCTCCGAAGCAGGCTCGGCGTGCGCGGCGCCACGTCGAGCCGCGGTAGCGGGGCATGGCCTGATGCGACCTTCGACGGCTCGACCGGCTACCGCAGTGGCTCGGCGGGCTACGGGAACGGCTCGGCCGGCTCTCGCACGGCGCTGCGGCAGCGCGGCAACTTCGGGCCGGGCGGGGAAGGTGCCGGCCGCGGGACGCGCGCCTGGCCGCCTGGCCGGCCGTGGACAGGCTCAGGCGGCGGTCGCGGCGGCGGGCGCTGGGGCGGCGGGCGCCGTAACTGGAGCGGGCGTCCCCGTAGCTGGGGCGACCGGTTCATGCAGTGGCTGCGCTCCGGCGACTGGTGGCGGCACTGGACGTGGAAGAAGGCACTGGGCCTGCTGGGCGGCGCCGTGGCCGGCGTCATCATGCTGGGCGTCCTGGTGTTCTTCATTATTTACGCGAAGACGCCGATTCCAACCGCGTCGGAGCTGACCGCCAACTGGCAGTCCTCGATCGTGTACTACGCCAACGGTCAGCAGATGGGCACGTTCGACAACAACGTCAACGGGGTCAGCGTGGACCGGCTGCTGCTGACCACGAACCAGATACCGCCGGTCATGACGCAGGCGATGACGGCGGCCGAGGACCACCACTTCTACACCGAGGGCGGCGTCTCGGTTACCGGCCTGATGCGGGCGGCATTCCAGGACGCGTTCGGGCACGGCAACCTGCAGGGTGGCTCGACGATCACCATGCAGTACGCCAAGAATTACTACAACGGCGTGAACACCGGCCAGAACCTCAGCACCAAGCTCAAAGAGATCTTCATCGCGATGAAGCTGGGCCACGCGCGGTCCAAGTCATGGGTGATGACGAACTACCTCAACACCGTGCCGTTCGGCCCCCCGGCGTACACCGGCCTAGGCGCGGCGGCTCTGAACTACTTTGGCGTCAACCTCACGACGCAGGGTGCTACCCTGACGCTCTCGCAGGCCGCGATGCTTGCGGCGATGCCGAACTCGCCAGGATTCCTCAACCCGAATCCGTCCGCCGGGGCGGGCTACACGGCTCTCAAAGCCCGCTGGCGCTACGTGCTCGAATGGATGGTTCACGACGGGAACATCTCCCAGAAGGTCGCGAACGCGCAGCAGTTTCCCACGCTCAACCCGCCGCCAGCCGGCAACGGCGAGACCGGCTACACCGGATACCTGATGAGCATGGTCGAGCAGCAGCTTGAGGCCCCGGCGGCGGACGGCGGCTACGGCCTTACCAAGCAGCAGGTGGACACCGGCGGCTACCGGATCACAACGACGTTCCAGCCCGCCCTGGTTAACGCGCTGGCTAACTCCATCCAGTACGAGCTGTCGCGAGGTCAGGCGTTGGGCCACCCATTCCAAAGCTACGACCGCATCGGCGCCGTGCTGGAAGACCCGAAGACCGGCGCGATCCTCGCAGTATACGGCGGACCGGGCTACGGCTCTCCGTACTGCAACGTCACTAGCTGCTGGATCAACATGGCTGAATCGCCCGAGCCGGTGGGTTCGTCGTTCAAGATCTACGTGCTGTCGGCCGCCGTCAACGAGGGCATGAACGTCTTCAGCAGCCAGCTCAACGGCTTCTCCCCGATCTGGATCCCGGAGAAGGGGCCGAGCCCGGCGGTGACCGAGGCCACGATGTCTCCGACCAGCCCGCCGCAAGGCGTGTCGCCCAACGCCGTCGGCGGCTACTCGGGCGATATCTACTACTTCAAGTTCGACGAGACTAACGAGAACTCCGGCAAGCCACTCCCGGTCAACGTGGCCGCGGCAATCTCCTCTGACCCGGCATTCGAGGACCTGGGCCACCGGGACGGGATCGACAACGTCATCAACATGGCCAAGGCGTTCGGCGTGGGCCAGAGCGCATTCGTGCAGCCGTGCGCGCTCCCCGCCAGCCAGCTGTCCACGGCGACCCAGCCGGAGATCATCCAGGACTGCAACGACATGACCGGCCCGGGCTACACCTTGCACGGTACGGCGTATCTCGGCAACGGCATGGATCCGACCTTCAGTCCCACCTATCCGAACTCCGAGGCTGCCAAGATCGACGGGCTCCCGGGCACCCCGGCTATCGCGCTCGGCGAGAACCCGCTGACCCCGGTTGAGCAGGCGACGACCATGGCAACCCTGGCCGACGACGGCGTGTACCACACGCCGCACGTCATCGGGTCGGTAGTGCAGAACAACACCACCCTGCCGAACCACATCACCACCACTCAGGTGCTGAGCCCGGAAGCCGCCGCCGACGTGGACTGGGCGCTGTCGTTTGACAACAACATGTCAGGCGGTACCGCTGAAGGCAGCGTCTCGTTCCGGCGCGGTGGCGTGATCGGCAAGACGGGAACGCTGGGTAGCGGCGCCAACGCCTCACAGGCCTGGTTCGTCGGCGGCACACCCAGCCAGGACGCGCTGTCGGTCGCGCTCTTCACCGACAGTCCCGCCACCGAGAACCTGGACAACCTGGCCTACCAGGGCGGCGACCCGGGCTCGCAGGGTGGCGCCTGGCCGGCCACGATCTGGAACAACTTCATGACGACCGAGTTCGGCGCTACGCCGGCCTCCGCGATGTTCCCGACCGCGAACGGCTCGCCGTTCGTGCCGTGGATCCAGGCCACTGCGACTTGTCAGCCCCAGCAAGGGCAGGGCCAGCAGCAAGGCCAGTCGCCGACGCAGCAGTGCACCTGCCCGAACGGGGCTAGCCAGCCCCAGCAGCAAGGGCAGTCGCCGGCGCAGCAGTGCACCTGCCCGAACGGGCCTACCTCGTGCGGCTACTACAACACCGGCAATGGTGGCAACGGCAATGGCAATGGCGGCCAGTGCCCGCCGTTCGGGCAGGCTTGTCCGACGGCCAGTCCCAGCACGACGCCGTGCATTCCGGTCTTCGGTCATCAGTGCAATAAGCCACCGACGCCGGGTCCGAGCACGACGGCCGCGCTGATTTCTGGTAGCCCGTCGTCGAATTCACGCGGCTCGCCTGCGGGCCTCGCAGTGTTCCTCGCCGAGGAGGCGACTGTGTTGGCCACCCAGCGAACCGAGGTCACCTAGCCAGCGGGTCGCCAGCTAGGCGAGTCTGTCGCGCAGCCAGCGCGCGTCGACGGCTGGTGCCGGCGTCTCGCAGATGACGGTTGCTCCTGCCGATCGCACGACCTCAACGAGGACCGCGGGATCGATCTGCCCGGACTCCAGCCCGGCGTGCCGGTCCCGTCCGGACCCGAACTCGTCCCGCGAGTTATTGCAGTGCACCAGGTCGATCCGGCCAGTGATCGATCGGACCCGGTCCACTATCGTGGCGAGGTCCTCGCCCGAGGAGAAGGCGTGGCAGGTGTCGAGGCAGAATCCGATCTCCCCGGTGCCGTCGGCTGCTGTGCCGATGGCATCCCAGAGCCTCGCGATCCCGTCTAGGCCGCGAGCCATAGCGCCATCGCCGCCAGCGGTGTTCTCGATCAGCATGGGCAGGGGTCGCGGAATCCGCTCGATCGCCTTGCGCCAGCTGTCGTAGCCTTCCTGCGGATCCACGCCCGCGGTCACGTGGCCACCGTGCACGATGAGGCCCTTGGCCCCGATCGACGCGGCGGCATGAAGCTGCTGCTCGAGCAGCTTGCGGCTCGGGATCCTGATCCGGTTGTTGGGCGAGGCGACATTGATGACGTAGGGCGCGTGCACATAACCGTCGATGCCCGTCTCCCGGAAGGCGGACATGAGCTGTGCTGGCTCCCGCGGGAAGGTGGGTGCCTTCCAGCCCTGCGGGTCGCCCAGGAAGAACTGCACCGCGTCGACCCCGGTCGCTTCCGCCTGTGCCAGCGGGTCACCATCGTGCAGATGCACGCCAATCCGGGTCATCTGCCGAGAGTATCGGCCGCCTCGGACAGCGCGGCAGCCGAACCGGCCTGGCCTATCCGAAGCCGCCGTGCGCTATGCCAAGACCCAAGCCAACGAAGGATCCCACCAGCCCGGTCACGATGAAGATCCGTTCTTCTCGCGTCGCGGACACGAGCTGGGTGTACATGCCGACGGCGAACGCCACGAGGCCAAGGATCGTAGCGGCGAGGTGGGCCTTGACAACCAGGCCCAGGGCGAAAGCAGCTATACCAGCGAAAAACGTGAAAGCTGTCGCGGCGTTGAGCAGCGGGTGCCGCTTGCCGTCGCTGTTCAGGGTGATCCGTGGAACGTGAGCGTGGGACGGCCGGGTGACTGCCTGGCGCATCGGTTCCCCCAAACGACTTGATCAGGATCGTCTTGCGGAGCCTCCTAGAAACAGTGTGTTCCCGTCCGGACCGGAATGGAACACGTAATGGCGTCAGCCGTGACCCGGCTGGTCGGAGCCGGCCGGCCAGCCTGGCTCGAGCCCGCGAGCCTTCCGCGCCGGGGCCCTGGCGCTGACCGCCTGCCACGCGGTCCGCGCCGGTAGTGTCGGCCCAGGCTGGTAAGCTGGCTCGGCTGCGGATGGACCGGCCGGGCTGGCCGAGCGCAGCCCCTCCTGTCACGGAAGTACCGTGACCGCCAAAGTCCGAAGGAGGCAGGTCATACCTATGCGCCCGTACGAGATGATGATCATCCTGGATCCCGCCCTGGAAGAGCGCACCGTTCAGCCGTCCCTCGACCAATTCCTGAAGGTCGTGACCTCGGCCGGCGGGACCGTCGACAAGGTTGATGTCTGGGGCCGTCGCCGGCTGGCGTACGAGATCGACAAGAAGTCCGAGGGCATCTACACCGTCATCGAGCTGCAGGCCGAGCCGGACACGGTCAAGGAGCTCGACCGTCAGCTGAACCTCAACGAGGCGGTGCTGCGGACCAAGGTCATGCGCACCGACCAGCGCTGACCGGGCACTGATCCCGGCAGCTCGACACACAGCTCGACTCAGACCAGAACCGATCGAGCGGGAGTCCCCCGATGGCAGCAGGCGATACCACGATCACGATCATCGGCAACCTCGTCAGTGATCCCGAGCTTCGTTACACCCCGACCGGCCAGGCGGTCGCCACTTTCCGGGTCGCGTCGACGCCCCGGTACATGGACAGGAATACGAATGAATGGAAGGACGGGGAGTCTCTCTTCCTGTCCTGCAACGTCTGGCGGCAGGCAGCTGAGAACGTGGCAGAGAGCCTTCAGCGCGGCATGCGCGTGATCGTCTCCGGCCGTCTCAAGCAGCGCTCCTATGAGACCAGGGAAGGCGAGAAGCGAACCGTGTATGAGGTCGAGGTTGACGACGTCGGCCCGTCCCTGCGAAACGCCTCTGCCAAGGTCAACAGGTCGAACCGATCCAGCGGCGGTGGGTTCGGCGGCGGGCAGTCAGGCGCAAGCGGCCAGGGCGGGTATGGTGGGGGCGCGAGTGCGCGCGCCAACGACGATCCCTGGTCCGCCGAACCTGGCGACAGCGGGTTCTCCGACGAGCCCCCGTTCTAGCAACGACGGTTCGGGACGGCAGGCCGGCAGCGTCTGAGTCGCGCCCGACCGCACCCGACAAAGTCAGAAACCGACCATCCCCGCCGCAGGCGGGGCTCTGCGAACCATCTCGGCCATCCGCCGGGACTGCGAAGGAGCACCACGATGGCCAAGCCACCGATCCGCAAGCCGAAGAAGAAGGTCTGCCTGTTCTGCCAGGAAAAGGTGAGCAGGGTGGACTACAAGGACACCGGGTTGCTGCGGAAGTTCATCTCCGACCGTGGCAAGATCCGCGCGCGCCGGGTTTCCGGCAACTGCACGCAGCACCAGCGCGATGTCGCCACGGCGATCAAGAATGCGCGCGAGATGGCGCTGTTGCCGTACACGAGCACGGCCCGCTAGGCCGAGGAGGAACCGGAGCCATGAGCGGCAAGCCGATGAGGCTCATCTTGACCCAGGAGGTCACCGGCCTGGGAGCACCTGGCGACGTGGTCGAGGTGAAGGCCGGATACGGCCGCAACTACCTGGTGCCCCGCCGCCTTGCGATGCCCTGGACGCGCGGCTCAGAGCAGCAGATCGAGATGATCAAGCGCGCCCGGTCGGCTCGCGAGATCCGCGGCCTTGACGATGCGCGCGAGGCAGCCGGCCGGCTGTCCGGTCTCAAGATCAGGCTGCAGACCAGGGCAGGTACCGGCGGTCGGCTGTTCGGCTCGGTCTCGACCGCTGACATCGCGGCCGCCGTCCGGGATGCGGGCGGGCCCGACCTTGACCGGCGCAAGATCGAGGTCGTCAACCCGATCCGGACTATCGGCTCGCACCAGGTGTCAGTTCGGCTGCACCCTGAGGTGAGCGCCAGGCTTGACATCGAGGTCGCCCCCAGCTGACGCGGACTCGGGGTCTGCGGCGGCTGCTGCGGGGCCGGGCGCCCGCCCGGCGGCGCTGCCCGCTGGCAAGTCGGAGTAGCAGGCAATCCGCGCCGCCAGGCCGGGATCAGCCGAGGTCACCAGTGCCCACGCAGCGGCCAGGCGCGCGGCTGTGTCGGCGGCTGCCGGGTCGTACCGACCGCTGACGGCCGCCGCACACTCATCAATGGCGGTAGCGAGCCGCGCCGCGAAGTCGGGCAACCGCGCCTCGGCGCGGCCAGATTGGCCAGCCATCGAACACATGGTCGAACTCTAGCGGTTGGCCGGCCCGCGCACCCGCCAATTCCGCGCATCGGCTGACTGCCGTCGGTAAACAGTCGCAGGGCTGCTGTATTACGTTGCACGTCAAATCCCTAATGTGGATAACTCGCGGCTCTCAGACGCGTTGTCCAGCGTCGGAGAATTTCTTATGCACACCCTGAGCAGAGTGTTTCCGCAGGTAGCAGGCGCAGCGAGGGATTATCCAGAGCTATTTCCACAATCGTGTCCGCAGCCTTCGCACAGTTGCTGCGGCGTGTCTACACAGTCTGTCCACAGACCTGTGCACACCACGACTCGACTGTTCGGGCGACACGCTGAAGACTGTCAGAGCCGTTCGATAGAACAGTCGTCAAGCCGGTGCTGGCGGTGCCGGATTGGCGGCTGTTACGGGCGGTGACCGCTTGGCCGATGGTGCCCGGCTCGGCGCCGAATGGCGGGCCCGAATGGCGTCGGTTGCTTGGGCACGCGAGCCGGGCGGGCACCGCCATGGCGGCGCTGGCCATGGCGGGGCACTTTGGGGGAGGAGCGCCGGGTGAGCGTTGCGGAGATCATGCCGCGAGGCGAGGAGTTCGGGCGGACGCCACCGCATGACCTCGCGGCTGAGCAGTGCGTGCTCGGCGGCATGCTGCTGTCCAAGGACGCGATCTCCGACGTACTCGACGTGATCAAGAGCCGCGACTATTACCGCCCGGCACACCAGATCGTGCACGAGGTCATCCTGGACCTGTATGGCCGCGGTGAACCCGCCGACGCTGTGACCGTCGCGGCCGAGTTGACCCGACGCGGCGACATCGCCCGGGTGGGCGGCGCGCCGTACCTGCACACGCTGATCGCGTCGGTGCCCACGGCGGCTAACGCCGGGTATTACGCGCGTATCGTGCGGGAGCGGGCGATCCTGCGCCGCCTCGTCGAGGTGGGCACCCGGATCGTGCAGCTCGGCTACGCCGGTGACGGCGACGCCGACGACCTCGTGGACCGGGCCGAGTCCGAGATTTACGGTGTCACGGACCGGCGGATCAGTGAGGACTACCTCCCGCTGGCCGAGATCATGCCGGGCGCGCTGGACGAGATCGAGGCGATCGGCAGTCGCGGCGGGTCGCTCTCGGGCGTGCCGACCGGATTCGCCGACCTGGACGCGCTCACGAACGGCCTGCATCCCGGCCAGATGGTCGTGATCGCAGCGAGGCCGGCAATAGGAAAGTCGACGCTCGGCCTGGACATAGCCCGCGCGGCAGCTGTGAAGGCCGGGCTCACGTCGGTGTTGTTCAGCCTCGAGATGAGCCGCAACGAGATCACGATGCGGCTGCTGTCCGCGGAGGCGCGGGTGCCGCTGCAGCTCATGCGCACCGGCCAGCTTGGTGAGGATGACTGGACCAGGCTGGCGCGAAGGATGAGCGAAGTCGTCGACGCGCCGCTGTTCATCGATGACTCGCCCAACATGTCGATGATGGAGATCCGGTCCAAGAGCCGGCGCCTCAAGCAGCGGCACGACCTGAGGCTGGTGATCGTTGACTACCTCCAGCTGATGTCCTCTCCCCGGCGGGTGGAGAACCGGCAGCAGGAGGTGTCCGAGTTGTCCAGGTCGCTGAAGCTGCTGGCAAAGGAACTCAACGTACCCGTGGTGGCGCTGGCTCAGCTCAATCGAGGTCCGGAGCTGAGAGCTGACAAGAAGCCGCTGCTAGCGGATCTCCGCGAGAGCGGTTGTCTGACCGCCCGCACCCGGATTATTCGTGCCGACACGAACGAAGAGGTGTCACTCGGCGATCTCATGGCTGCTGGCGAGCGAAACATTCCGGTGTGGTCGCTCGACGAGCGCTTGAAGCTCGTTCGGGCAACGATCAGTCACGTGTTTTCGACCGGGCGCAAGGAAACCTACCTGCTGCGGCTGGCGTCCGGTCGGCAGGTCGAAGCCACCG
>Ga0187814_10000473_pt1 | contig 13447 bp, 15 predicted proteins | sample NC_S_4_FD_132450 | JGI IMG/M metagenome (GOLD analysis project Ga0187814, IMG submission 132450) | Wetland sediment microbial communities from Neuse River Estuary, North Carolina, USA - ASW-S_4 | ecosystem: Environmental > Aquatic > Freshwater > Wetlands > Sediment | place: USA: North Carolina... | reverse complement strand
CGTGATGGCCCTGTTCACGTGGACGTTCCCGGACGTGAACGCGATCCTGGTGCGCTTCAGGAGGCCGGATCTGATCCGCAATGCGCCGTTCCGAAGGCACTTGTGGTGGATCGGTGCCTTGTCGCTCGTGTTCCCTGTCTGGATCTACATATTCGCGGTGATCAAGCCGATCGTGAACGCGCTGAAGGCGGGCGGCACGCTGACCTATCTGGAGACGAACGGGATCATCGACGCCGCGATCTTCTACGCGATCGGGCTCGTGATCTACTTCATCATGAGATACCGGGCACTGCGGGCCGGCGTCGACGAGAAGATGCTGTTCACCGAGCTCCCGCCCGACTAGCGGGTTTCGGTCATGGCCACGCGCCTGTACATCGCCAGCGACTTTCACGCCGCCGAGAAGGCGTGGCGCCAGTTCGTCAACGCGATCAAGATGAACATCTACAAGGCGGACGTTGCGCTCCTGGCGGGCGATCTCACGGGCAAGGCGATCGTGCCGATCGTCCGCAACACGGGCGCTACGAGACCGAGCTGTTCGGGGTGCGCCGCTCGGCGCGCAACGACGAGGAGCTCGCGGCGCTGGAGCGCGACATCGCCGACGTCGGCTACTACTCGTTCGTCACCACGTCCGAGGAGGCGGAGCGCCTCTCAACCGACGAGGCAGGGCGGGACGAGCTGCTCGCGCGGCTGATGGGCGAGCGGGTGGCGGCCTGGATGGCGCTGGCGACCGAGCGCCTCGCCGACGGGACCGTCCCGCTCTACCTGATTCCCGGAAACGACGACGAGTTCGTGATCGATCCGATCCTCAACCAGCCCGGGCTCCGGCCGGTCAATGCCGACGGCAAGGTGCTCGACATCCCCGGCGGCCTGCAGCTGCTCGCGTCGGGGTGGTCGAACCAGACGCCCTGGCAGACCCCCCGCGAGGAGACGGAGGAGCAGCTCTACGAGCGCTTCGACGCGCTCGCCCAGCAGGTGCGAGACCCCCGGCGAGCGGTGTTCATGATCCACGTGCCGCCGCACGACTCGGGCCTCGACACCGCACTGCTGCTCGACGAGAACCTCCGCCCAACGATATCCGCCGGCGACGTCCAGCGCGGACCGGTCGGCTCGACCGCGGTCCGCCGCCTGATCGAGACCTACCAGCCCGTCCTGGCCGTGCACGGCCACATTCATGAGTCCGGCGGCGAGCGGAGGATCGGCGACACGCTCTGCATCAACCCGGGCAGCGAGGCCAACCACGGGATCCTGCGCGGCTATCTGATCGACATCGGCGAGAAGGGCGTGGAGCTCTCGCAACGGGTCGAGGGGTAGGCGCGGGCGCATGCGCTCGGGCTTGCGGCCCGCTCGGCATCCAGCCTCGCTTGAACGGGCCGCGCCCGAGTCATCCGGCTGCCCGGGTGGCCGCATGCGGCCACCCGCGGGGGCGCGCATGCGCGCCCCCGATCAGATTCCGGGGAGCCTGGCGCAGAAACGGGAAAATACGTCCTCTTTCTGCGCCAGCCTCCCTCATCCCACCCCGCAGAACCGCATCGCGGCGACCGCTAGGGCCTTCGCGCAGCCGACGAGGCCGTCGACCGGCACGTACTCGTCGACCGTGTGGGCGATGCTCACGCCCTTGGGGTCGAAGCCTGGCGGCCCGTAGCCGATGGACGGGATCCCCCCGAGCTTGGTGAGCGTCGCGCCGTCGTACCAGGAATCCAGGCCGCCCAGGCGGCCCGGTTGGCCGACGTCGCGCGTCGCTTCGAGAGTCGCTCCGACGATTGGCTCAGAGGGCGGGATCTCGAGTGGCATCACCGCATTCGGCCACCACTCGATCGCGGGTGGATGCTCGGCGAGCCAGTCGTCCCGGGCAGTCTCGCGGTCGATCCAGCGCTCGACCTCTCTCCGCACCGCGCTCCCCCAGCCGCGGTAATCGGCCTGCGCCGGGAGGTACATGACGGCCACGGTCAGCTCGCACTCGGCCGGGTAGGTGACCGGCCACTCGCCGGCGCGCACCATCGTGGTCACGAGGGAAGGTCGCGCGAGGACCGCGTGCTCCAAGCCGCTGCGCCGCGACCATTCCCGCCGCAGGGAGTCGATCGCGTCCATCACCACGATCGCCTTCTCGATCGCGTTGACCGCGCCGCCGCGCCGCCAGTCCGGCTGGCGGACCTCGGCGTGACCGGGCCGGCCGGGCACGCGGATCACGCAGTATTCGGATCCCCGGCACGCGGTCCAGACGTCGAACCCGGTCGGCTCGGTGACGATCCCGGCGTCGGCGCGCAGGCCTCGATCCACGAGCGCCATGCCTCCCGCTCCGGAGGACTCCTCGTCGGTGTTGGTGGCCACCAGCAGGTCGCCGTCGAGCTCGATGCCGAGCGAGACGAGCGTCTCGGCCGCGGTCACCATCGCCGCGATCCCGCCCTTCATGTCACACGCCCCGCGACCGTAGAGGTTGCCGTCGCGCACCTCCGCGCCGAACGGGTCGCTCGTCCACGCGTCTCGTGGCTCGGCCGAGACCGCGTCGATGTGACCGTTGAAGACCAGCGAACGTCCGCCCCCGCGGCCTCCCCGCCGGGCGATCAGCTGCGGTCGGCCAGCGAACTCGAGGCCCGGTGGCACGAGCGGCTTGTCCTGGAGCTGCGCGGCGTCCGGCTCCCAGACGTCCACGTCCGCCCCGGTCGAACGCAACCTCTCGGCCAGGAGCTGCTGAAACGCCGCCTCGTCCCTCGGAGGGTCACCGACCTCCCGAGCGGTGGTGTCGAACCCGATGAGCGCGCTCGCCAGCGCGATCAGTTCATCGCGCCGAGCGTCGATCGCCTCGCAGACCCGCAGCTCGAGATCCGTCAACGGCATCGGGTCAGCCCTGCGTCCGCGCTCGCGTCGCCTCGGCGCGCGCGGCGCGGGGATACGTGAGAAGCGTGAAGAGGGCAAGCGCCGCTGCGACGGCGAGCGGCAGGACGAGGCTCGTCTTCAGCAGCAGCGCTCCGGCCAGGGCACCGCAGAGCATCGCCAGCACGGCGCTGGTCCTCCGGATCGAACCCTTGCCCGACCCTCCGAACAGCTTCGAGTCGGCGGCGAGCCCGGTGAGCGTCATCGTCAGGACGGTCGTGGTCAGGTCAGGCACCGCGATCTTTCGCACGGTGGCGTTGCGGACTCCCATGGCAAGGGCGAGCAGAGCGATCACCGCGTCGCCCGAGACGGCGTTCGGACGAACGTGCACGGTGGCGGCCACGACCACCGCTGCCACCAGCAGCAGCACCTCGATCGCGAGCGCCCGCGCGAGGTGCACAGGTTGGCGCTCGGCCAGCCGAGACGCAAGCACACCACCCCCGCCCGCGCCGAGGAGGAACGCCCCAAGCGAGATCAGCGGCGCCACCACGGGCAGCCCCCCGCTCCCTGCGATGCCGAACCCCAGAAAGACGATGTTCCCCGTCATGTTGGCTGTGAATACGTGACCGATTCCCAGGTAGCTCACCGCATCGACGATCCCGGTCGTGAACGTGAGCACGAGCAGGGTCCGGGCAAGCGGGTGCCGGATGCTCCGCGCCGCTCGCTGACTGAGGGTGTCCTGGCGGCCGGGCAACGGCGCGGCGCTCGATGCGGTTGCACTCATGGCGCCGCCGCCCGCGAGTCGGAGCGGGCCACGAGCTCGTCCACCACTAGCCTGCGCACCTTGACCTCGCCCAGCTCGAGCTTCCCGATCGCCGCGCGGCGAATGGCCAGACGCCACACGGCGAGGGCTCCGATCGCGCAAGGGCCGATCGCCAGCGCACCGACCGCAAGCGCTCCGGTTGAGGCGGCGGGGATCGACATGGGCACGCGGTGTCTTGAATTTCTTCGCTTTGCCATGGGCTTTCGGCTCCTGGTGATCGGGACGGACGGGCGTCGGTCACAATAGGCCCGATGACCGACGACTGGCGCCTGCGTGTAGACCTCCGTGAGCCGAGCCGTGCGCTCGAGCTGAAGCGATATCTCGAGAGCGTCGAGCTCGAGCATGAGCTGAGCGCGACCCTTGGCGACCGCGTGGCGGTGTCAAACGACGACGGCGAGGTCTTCTGCTACGCGGGCACGCGGGAGCAGGCCGAGCGCGCGGAGGAGGTGATCCGCTCCGCTGCCACCGAGCGCGGCTGGGAGGTGGACACCGAACTCAAGCACTGGCATCCAGTCGCCGAGGAGTGGGAGGACCCGGACGAGCCGCTTCCTACCACTGGCTCCGAGCGCGAGGCCGAGCACGAGGAGCTGATCGAGCAGGAGCGAGAGGAGGCCGAGAAGACCGGCTACGTGGATTGGGAGGTGCGGGTGGAGTGCACCTCGCACCGCGAGGCGGTCGAGCTCGCCGAGAAGCTGAAGGGCGAGGGCATCCCCAACATCCGCAGGTGGCATTACCTGGTGGTGGGGGCAGAGGATGAGGACACCGCCAACGCGCTCGCCGATCGGCTCCGGCGCGAGGTGCCCTCGGACGCCAAGGTGACGACCGAGGGCACCTACCAGGTGGTCTTCAACTCGCACCCGCGATCATGGTTCTCTGTCTTCGGAGGGCTGGGCGAGTAGGTGAGGATTCGCGCAGCCGTGCTCGAGGAGTTCGGTGCGCCGCTCAACGTCACCGACGTCGAGCTGGCGGAGCCCCGGACGGGCGAGGTCCTGGTTCGCCTGGAGGCGTGCGGTGTCTGTCACACGGACATGTACACCGCGTCGGGCGCCGACCCGTCCGGATACGCTCCGACGGTCCTGGGTCACGAGGGTGCGGGGATCGTGGAGCAGGTCGGAGAGGGCGTGAGAAGCGTCTCCCCCGGCAACCGGGTCGTGACGCTGTTCTCCCCCCAGTGCCGCGAGTGCGAGCACTGCCGCAGCCCCAAGACCAATCTCTGTTTGGCGATCCGCGATCAGCAGAACCTGGGGTACCTCCCGGACGGAACCACCAGGCTGTCGCGTGGCGGGGATCCGATCCGCCACTTCATGGGGACCAGCACCTTCGCGCAGTACACCGTGATGCCCGAGATCGCGCTCGCGCGGGTATCGTCGGAGGCTCCACCGGACCGCGCGTGCCTGTTCGCGTGCGGCCTCTCGACCGGCCTCGGCGCCGCGATCAACACCGCACAGGTGGAGGCGGGATCGACATGCGTTGTGTTCGGCGCGGGGATGGTCGGCCTCGGTGCCGTCGCGGGCTGCCGCCTGCGCGGGGCCGAGCGGATCATCTGCGTCGATCTGTCAGCGGATCGGCTCGAGCTGGCCCGCGGCCAGGGGGCGACCGACGGTTGGATCGGGAGCCCGGACACAGTCGCGCGGGTGCTCGAGGAGACTGGCGGGTTCGGCGCGGACTACACGTTCGAGGCCACGGGTCTGGTGGATGTGATGCGCCAGGCCGTCGAGTCGGCTCGGATGGGATGGGGCCTGTGCACGATCGCCGGTGTCGCCGGCAAGGGCGAGACGCTCGACATCGTCCCGAGGCTCCTGATCACAGGACGACGGGTGTGCGGCTCCTCCTTCGGCGGGGTCAAGGGACGGGATCAGGTCCCGCAGCTCGTACAGCTCTACCTCGACGGGGACCTGAACGTCGATCCGTTCATCTCGCACCGGATCGGGCTGGACGAGGTCAACCGCGGATTCGAGCTGATGGAGCGCCAGGACGGGATTCGCAGCGTGATCACGTTCGATCGCTGAGCGGATGGGTTCGATCGCTGAGCGGGTGGGGGGAACCTGATCTCGCTGGGGGAGCCTCCGTCGGCGTCAGCACCCTGATATCGGTCGGCTTCGCCTGCAGGCCCACCGGCTCGCCTTCGGTGAGCGCGAACCGAGCGACGTCCTGGGGATCGGCGTGGATCGTGAACCTGGTGAGGCGGACGATCAGCCTGCCGTGGTCGCTGTGCACACCGAGAACGCTGTCGCTCAGCATGCTGGAGGCGGGATCGGCGAGCTCGAGCTCCCACGGTTGCACGACGATCTGGACGGGCCCGCTGGCAGTGGTCGAGCTGAGCAGCTTGCCTCCGTGTGTGAGCATGATGGTGGATCCAAACGCGGTTGGTGTGGCGATTCCCTCGAGGATGTTTGCGCCGGTGAGCTCGGCGACCATCGCGGTGGCCGGCTCGCGCAGAATCTCCTTGGCGCTCGCGACCTGCACCACCCGGCCGGCGTGGATCACCGCGATCCGCTCCGCCAGGATGGTGGCGTCCTCGAAGGAGTGAGTGACCACCAGCGTCGGAAGCGCCAGCGCCTTCAGCAGGTCGGCGAGCTGATCGCGCACCTGGCGACGCGTGATCGCGTCGAGCGCGCCGAAGGGCTCGTCCAGGAGCAGCACCCGCGGCTCCCTGGCCAGGGCCCGGGCGAGTGCCGCGCGCTGGCGCTCTCCGCCTGAGAGGTCACGGGGCTTGGCCCCCGCGAGGTGCGCGATCCCCACCCGCTCCAGCAGGTCGGGACGATCGCGGCGGCCGGCGAAGCGCACGTTGGCGGCGACGTCGAGGTGCGGGAACAGGCCGTAGTCCTGCGGCAGGTAGCCAATGCGCCTGCGCTCCGCGCTGAGATTGATCCCTCGCCGGGCGTCGAACCAGAGCTGATCTCCGAGCGCGATGCGTCCTGCGTGAGGACGCTCCAACCCGGCGACGGCTCGCAGCGTCGAGGTCTTCCCCGCCCCGGATGGTCCGACCAGAGCGACCGTCTCGGCGTCGAGCGTCAGGTCTGCGCGAAGCTCGAAGGCCCTTCGCGGTAGGGCGATATCGATTTCGAGGAGGTCCATGAGCCCAACAGCAGCTTCGAGGCGAGCAGGATCGCAGCGCTCACGATTATGAGCAGCACGCCGATCGCGATCGCCTGATCGAGGTTCGCGTCGAACAGCGAATACACCGCGAGCGGCAGGGTCTGAGTGGTCCCCTGGAAGCTGCCGGCGAACAGGATGGTCGCCCCGAATTCGCCGATGCCGCGCGCAAATGCGACGGCGGCGGCTGCGCCCAAGCCTCCGCTTGCGAGGGGGATCGCCACGCGAAGCATCCGCCTGACGGGGCCCGCCCCGAGCGTGCCCGCGACATCGAGCAGCGTCTGGTCGACCGCCTCGAAGGCGGCAATCGCTCCCCGCAGGTAGAAGGGGCTCGCCACGAACAGGATCGCGAGGACCACCGCTGCCTGCGTGAAGGCGAGATCGACTCCGAACGCGCTCAGCGTGTGCCCGAGCAACCCGAAGCGGCCGAAGGCCACGAGCAGCCCCAGCCCCGCGACTGCGGGCGGCAGCACCAGCGGGACCTCGACGAGCGTGATCACCAGGCTGCGCCCCGGGAACCGCCGCCGCCCCAGCACGTAGGCGAAGGGCGTGCCGAGGCCGAGCATGATCGCGAACGCGATCGAGTTCGTCTTCAGCGAGACGAGGATCGCGTCCGTCGCCACCTTCGAGCCGAGCCCGTCGATCAGGTCGTGCACGGGCTGGTAGGTGAACAGGGCCACGATCGGAAGCAGCAGGAACGCCATCACCAGGGCGATCGCAAGCGTCACCGCGACCGCGACCGCCAGTCGACCTACGACCGAGCCCGACCACGCCTGCTTGCTGCCCCGGGCGACGGTGCCGGTGGCGCCGCTGCCCCGGGCGACGCTGCCGGCGGCGCCGCTGCCCCGGGCGACGCTGCCGGCCGCGCCGCTGCCCCGGGCGACGCTGCCGGCCGCCTCGCTGTCCCGGGCGCCGCTGCCCCGGGCGACGCTGCCGGTGGCGCCACTGTCCCGGGCGATGCTGCCGGTGGTCACCCTCACGGCTTGCCGAAACCTGCTGCCTGGAGCGTCGCCTGACCCTGAGCCGAGAGGACCTGCTTGACGAACGCCTGCGCGGCCGCTTGGTCATTGCCCGACTTCACGACCGCGATGTAGTCCGCCGCCTCGGGCTTGGCCTGCGGCGGTAGGCGGACGACCTGCACCTTGCCCTGGGCGGCGTCAGCGTCGGTGATGTAGACGAAGCCGGCATCGGCCTGGCCGAGCGCGACGTCCGCCACCGTCTGCGTGACGTCTGTCGTCTGGCTGACGACGTTCTTCATCGCCGCGGTGGTGATGCCGAGGTTCTTGAACGCGGTGCGGGCATAGTCGCCACACGGCACCGTCGCGTTGCAGATCACCAGCTTGACCCCGGGGTTGGTGATGTCATTGACCGACGTGATGTGGGCGGGGTTGCTCTTGGGCACGATCAGCACCAGCGTGTTGGTCGCGAACTCGACAGGCTTATCGACCATGCCCTTCGCGTAGAGCGCCGCCGGCTGCTTGGGGCTCGCCGCGGCGAACACGTCGGCCGGAGCGCCCTGCTCGATCTCGGTCTGGAGCGCTCCCGAGCCACCGAACGTGTACTTCGCGCTCGGGTCGATCTGCGGGAACACCTTCGTCAATGACGCCGCGGCGAAGATGGTGGGCTGGGAGCCGGACGTGGGAGCGCTCGTCCTCGAGGTGGTGCCGGAGGACTGCGTCGCAGTGCTGCTCGAGCTGCTGCTTCCGCATCCCGCTGTGATCGCCGGCGCGATCACAGCCGCCACCACCGCGATGAACCTCGCCCAACGCTTCTCCACGTCCAGCTCCGTTGTCGCGTGCCAGGATCCGAGCAGCCTACTAGAATCCTGGCGGTGACGCGTGGAGACCTGGTGCGCAAGCGGCGGCTTCAATGCGGTCTCACCCAGAGCGAGCTGGCTGCTCGGGCAGGCGTGAGCCGGCAGCTGGTCGCGGCCGTCGAGGCGGGGCGCCACGCCCCTGCGGTGGACGCCGCGCTGGGTCTCGCGGCCGCGCTTGCGACAACGGTGGAGGAGCTGTTCGCCGGGTCGCCGCCCGTGGTGGTCTCGGCACTGGGAGGTCGTCTGCGCGACGGAGCTCCCCTCCGCGTCGGTCGCGTCGGCGACCGGATGGTGGCCGCCGAGCTGGCCGATCACGGGATCTCCGGCGGCGGCTGGGGTGAGCCGGATGGCGTCGTCGAGAGCGGGAAGCTTCGGTTGTTCCCGGGTGCGAGGCCGGCCGGGGTGGTCCTCGCCGGCTGCGACCCGGCATTCGGACTGGCCGAGCGCATGCTCGACGGGCTTGGGGCTCAAAGCCTCCTTGCGATCTCGGCTCCGACCGGCACTGCGCTGCGCGCGCTCGAGGGAGGACGGGTCCACGCGGCGGTCGTGCACGGCGTCGAGGGAGACCTCCCCTTGCCGCCTGTGCAAGTGGCGCGGTGGCACGTGGCGCGATGGCAGGTCGGCCTCGGGGTCGCGGGCACGCTCAAGGCCCGGTCAGTCGATTCGCTTCTGGCGAGCGGGGTGCCCGTCGCACAGCGCGAGTCCGCGGCCGCCAGCCAGCAGGCGTTCGAGCGTGCGCGGCTCTCCGCCGGTGTCGCCGATCCGGTGTCCGGGCCGACCGCGACGGGGCATCTGGATGCGGCGCGCGTGGCAGCGACGCTGGGCGGCGCTGGCGTCACCACCGAAGGGGCGGCTCGAGCATTCGGCCTGCGATTCATCCCACTCGAGGATCACGTCGTGGAGCTGTGGGCGGCGGAGCGCTGGCTGGACAACGCCGGAGTCAACGCCCTGGTGGACCTTCTGACCACGAGCGCCTTCATGGATCGGATCGCCCACTACGGCGGGTATGACCTGGCACATTGCGGAGAGCAGCTCACGGCGGCCTGACGGCCCGCTCTCCATCAAGTCCAACCAGGAGGCCAAATGAAGCTCAGCGCAAGGAACCAGCTGCCGGGAAGGGTTCGCTCCGTCAACAGGGGGGAGGCGATCGCCAATGTCGAGCTCGACGTCTCAGGTCAGCGACTGGTTGCCTCGATCACGGTCGAGGCCGTCGAGGAGCTCGGCCTCGCGGAGGGGACCAGCGTCGTCGCCGTGATCAAGGCCTCCGACGTGATGATCGCGACCACCTGACGCTGCCCTGACTTGCGGGCCGGCCCCGGTCAGTGCTGCGGGGCGGTTCCGGCCGACGGTCGCGCCGCGGGGTGTGGCGTGGCGCGTCCCGGCTGCTCCAGGGCCTGCCAGAGCGCGCCCATCGTGGGGACGAGATGGGAGAGCTCCTCGAGCGTGACCTCCGACAGAGCCTCGAGCTTGTCCATCCCCGCGGGGGTCAGGGTGATGCGCACCACGCTGCCGTTGCTCGGGTCGGCGTTGCGCACCACCAGCCCGGCGCCGACGGCGCGGTCGATCAGCTCGCTGGCGCTGTGGTGGCGAAGCACCAGGTAGTCCGCTACCTCCCCGACCGTGGGACCCGCGGGATCGGGATGGCCCCTCACCGCGAGCAGGAGCTGATGCTGCGCGGGGGTCAGCCCCGCCGCCTTGGCCTGCTGCTCGCTCCAGCGAAGAAATCGCCGTAACCCAGTGCGCAGCTGGAGGAGGCGTTCGAAATCAGCCTGGCTCACCTCCATATCGCATAACGATATCCGTGGAGGCCGGGCCGGGGTGCGTGCGCCTCCGGCTGCCTCTAAGGTGGCGCCGATGAAGATGGAGACGCGCCTCGCCCGCGAGCGCCTGCCTGCACTGGAGCGCGCCACCACCCAACCGTACGTCGACGCGACCCCGGGGCCCTTCTACTACCAGCGCGTGGCGCATCCGGTGGCGCTCGAGACCGAGCGCTTGCTTGGCGAGCTCGAGGGCGGCCACTCGCTGCTGTTCCCATCCGGCGCCGGGGCCACGACGGCGCTCGTGCTTTCGATGCTTGCGCCCGGCGCGAGGGTCGCGATCGCCGATGGCGGCTATTGGGGGACGGTCGCGCTCCTGCACGATCAGCTCGGACGCTGGGGTCTCGACGTTGCGGCGTTCGACCAGACCGCGGCGCCGCCGAGCGCGGACCTGGTCTGGCTCGAGCCGTGCTCGAACCCCATGCTGAGCTTTCCCGATCTCGACGCGGCGGTGGAGAGCGCGCATCGGACCGGCGCACGCGTGGTCGTCGACAACACGGTGCTCAGCCCGTTCCTCCTCCGGCCGCTCGATCACGGTGCCGACTTCGTCGTGCAGAGCGCGACAAAGATCCTGGCGGGCCACCACGACGCCATGGCCGGGGTGGTGACCTGCGCGAGCGCCGACGACCATGCCCGACTGGCGGACTTTCGCGCGGCTTCCGGGATCGTGGCGGCGCCGGACCCCGCGTGGCTTCTGCTGCGAGGGATGAACACCCTCGCCGTTCGCGTGCAGCGCCAGTCCGCGAGCGCACTCGAGCTTGCGCGAAGGCTCGCCGAGCATCCGAGCGTGCAGCGCGTGCGATATCCCGGCCTCGGCAACCCCGTTGCTGCCAGTTACGTTCAAGCGTTCGGGCCGCTCCTGTCCTTCGACGTCGCCGACGCCGAGACCGCGGCGCGTGTGGAGCGCTCTCTGCAGCTGATCGAGAACGCGACCAGCCTCGGTGGCGTCGCCTCCACCCTCGAGGCTCGGGCACGGTGGGAGGGCTCACGCGTGCCCGCGGGACTGCTCCGGCTGAGCGTCGGCCTGGAGGACGTCGAGGACCTCTGGTCGGACCTGACGCAGGCGCTCGACGCTCAGCCGTAGGCGCTCACGAGATCAATCCTGGGATTCGCCGCCCCGCGCAGCGGAAATCCGCAGTGAGGCAACCATGGCACTCGACGTCCATGACATCAGACAGCTCCTCTACGAGAACGGTGTCGAGGACGCGGCGGTCGAGCTCCACCGCCGCCTCTCCGGACTCAACCTCGAGGACATCAAAGCGCCTGGCTGCTTCGAGATCGAACGCAGGCTGCGCGATCAGCTGGACGTCCCGGTCATCCACGACGACCAGCACGGGACCGCGGTTGTCGTGTTCGCGGCTCTGCTAAACGCGGCTCGGGTCACCGGGCGCAAGCTGGAGCGGGCGCGAGTAGTGATCGTCGGGGCCGGCGCCGACGGCTCCGCCATGGCCGAAGCTCGGTCACAGTCATCGCGCCCGCGCCCGACCCGGTTCCTCGCGAGGCACCTCGCTTCCGAGCGGCGGCCTTGGCGCCCTCACGTCCGAGGGCGGATCGTGTCTTGCTTGAGAGGTTGGCGATCGTTCGTTGAGAGGTTGGCGATCGTTCGCTTGCTCCGCGCGCCTGCCTGCGCCTTCTTCACATTGCGACGAGCGGCCTGCCGTTGCTTCTCACTGGCCATGGCTGGTCTGTACCCCAACGCTGCCGTACCGAATCAGCGGCATGCGGAGCGCGCTCCACCTAACCAATCTGCGACGCTCGCCCACTCGTTTCACCGCGTGGCCTAAGATGGTCGATGACGATTGATGGCTCGCGGAGCGCGTGGGGTCTCGGCGTTTCTCGTCTACAGCGACGACAACGCTTACCAGCGCACGTATTCGCTGGATGACGCAGCCGACCGGGTGCGGATCGGCCGCGGGACGGATGCGGACGTGCGGCTCGCGTGGGACCGCGAGGTCTCACGCGTGCACGCGGAGCTCCAGCGACTAGGCGAAGGGTGGGCGCTCAGCGACGACGGCCTCTCGGCGAATGGGACCTACGTCAACGGTGAGCGGCTGCGCGGCCGGCGGCGGCTCGCCAGCGGCGACGAGATCCGCGTCGGCAAGACCGGGATCGTCTTCCGCGCGCTGTCCGCGGCCGGGTCGTCCACGTTCGTCCCGACCGTCGATGTTCGCCCGGTCGAGCTATCGCGCATGCAGCGCCGGGTGCTGATCGCACTCGCCCGCCCGTTCGCCGGCGGTGCGGCCCACGCGGTCCCCGCCACCAACCAGCAGATCGCGGAGGAGCTGTTCATCTCCGTCGACGCAGTCAAAACGCATCTCCGCGTCCTGTTCGGCAAGTTCGAGATCACCGGGCTGCCGCAGAACCAGAAGCGCGCCCGCTTGGTGGAGCTCGCGATGGCTCGCCGAAACCTCAGCGAAGCCGACTTCGTCTAGCGGCTGCCGGGGGCCGGAGCCTGCCGCTTTCGTGGCCGGTGGCGCCCGGCCCAAGGTGAGCGGAGTCTCCCCCTTGGGTGGCTATTCACTGAGGCGCCCAGGCCTGAAGATGACGAAGTCAAATGAATCGCGGCGTCGACGGCCAACCCCGACCGTCGACGCCATCCAAAAAGAGGGCATCGCAGTGAGCGCAATCACATTTCGACCGAGGTGGAGCTGAGATGACCACCATTCTGCTTTCCAACATCGGACTCGCCGCGACCGTGTCGCTTCGCGTGAGCCCACCGCGCCACTCGCAATGGCGCGGCCGTTTGATTTCCATGGGAGCCTCCTGACCGGCCAGTTGCGGTAACTGTCCCGAGGACCTGTGGGGGTGGCGGCCCGCTTCGTGCGGGCCGTCGGTTCTGTGCGCTCTGCCGAGGCGCCGCTACATGCGGCGCCTCGGCGTGTGGGCGCGATTCCACCTACAGCAATCCGCGCACCCTGCGGCACGTGCCGGCTGCCCATCCGCTGGTCGACTAGCGCAGGTACTCCATGATGAAGGCGCTGCTGGCGCTCCGTCTGGTCGGATACGTTGCGATGCTGGAGGGGTAGCGGTGCTCCTCGGCATCTGGGCAATCGCCCACGGATATGAGGTTCTCGGGATAGCCAT
>Ga0187814_10000471_pt1 | contig 13454 bp, 15 predicted proteins | sample NC_S_4_FD_132450 | JGI IMG/M metagenome (GOLD analysis project Ga0187814, IMG submission 132450) | Wetland sediment microbial communities from Neuse River Estuary, North Carolina, USA - ASW-S_4 | ecosystem: Environmental > Aquatic > Freshwater > Wetlands > Sediment | place: USA: North Carolina... | reverse complement strand
CGTAGACGGCCAGGATGAACGCGATCGTGGGAGCGACGGCGAACAGCACAACCCCGCCAAACATCATGTTTCTGTCCGTCACGTCGCCCAGGTGGCTGTACGCAATGGACATAAAACCGTAGAACCACCCGACTGGCGTCAACCCCACGGCGGCCCACGCCCAGGCGGCCAGAGTCTGGGCGGCCCGGGGCTTCGAGGTGGTCATGCCGGCCTCCGGAGACAAGTCCCCAGGATCACGGTTGCGCGCTTTGGGGGTCTGGCCTAGAGGCGAAGGTCACCATCGTGGACCCTGCCCCAATCGGGCACGCAACGGGCACGAGACGACGGTGAGGCTTCATGACTGCTTCTGCGCTGGAAAACTACCGCGCTAGCTGAATGTTCGCTCCTAGAGCGGGTGACGGGAATCGAACCCGCACTATCAGCTTGGGAATCTGTGCCATCCGGGCTGCCACGTTGCCTGACCTGCGAGGCGGGTTGTCCGCGAGTGACCGTGAGAGACCGCTTGGCCCTGCACAAGGCTGATGGCCTTCCGACCGTCCGCTTCTAAGGCGTAGTGCCCTACCTGTTCGGGTGACCAGGCCCGAGCATGGCTGGATGCTGTCGTGTGTCCGTGGCAGGGGCTGGCTGGCGCCGTTGCTGTCACCGTTGCTGTCAGCCGCCTGCACCTCACTGGATCGCGCGGCGTGTTGCTTAGGAGATCGTCCGGAGGCAGCCCGCGGCGAGTCATGCTGCAGCCGACTAGCCAAGCAGACGTGTCTGTGGTCGACCGTACCTTCGCATTCTCCACTGCCCCGATCGGACACTCAACGGGCCTGGCCCATGGTTATGGAGCGAACTACTAGCTCGATGCGTTAGTTGCTCACCCCCGGTCAGGGTGGCAAGGCAGGACCGCGGGCAGTAACACCGCCCGCCAGGGACTGGCCTCGCAATGCGTGATGTCGTGCGGCGGCTCGTAGAACCTCGTATCCCGCTGCTGGTCGTGGCAGCTCGACCAGGCAAAACGATCCGCGCTGGATTTTGGAACCGGCAATTGACCAGCAAGGTTGACCCCAGCATCGGTTTATACCGTGCCTCCGAGAAGCTTGTTGAGCCTCGTCAGGACTCGGATGCTACAGGTTCGAAGGGGTCCGTGGAGTGAAGGGTAGCGCCCATCCAGTTCTTCTGTAGTGGAGAAGGGAGATGGCGGTCCGTACCTGGGTTCGACCAGTCGGCCTATGCTGGAGGGCCGCAGATGCGGTCACGCTTGGGGTACGTTCGTCTCCGGGGAGGCCCGTGTTGTCGAAGTATCGTGACGCGCTTCCGCAGCTGGGGAACGGGTTGTTCTTGACTGACGGCGGGCTAGAGACGACGCTGATCTTCCACGAGGGCGTGGACCTGCCTGAGTTCGCCGCTTTCGTGCTCCTCGCGAATGCCGACGGCACCGATCGGCTGCTGAGGTACTACCGGCTCTACATGGATATCGCGGCGGAGGCCGGTGCTGGGTTCATCGCCGAGGCTGCCACGTGGCGGGCCAGTTCGCGGTGGGCGTCGAGGCTGGGCTACAGCCGGGAAGAGCTCGCCGGACTGAACCGCAAGGCGATCGCCATCCTTGCCAGGCTTCGCGACGGCTACGAGTCTGCTGTGGCCGCCCCGTTCGTGATCAGCGGCTGTATCGGCCCTCGCGATGACGCGTACAGCCCGTCGACGCTGATGGAGCCGGGAAAGGCTGTCGGCTACCACAGTGAGCAGATAGCCACCTTGGCTGACACCGAGGCCGATCTGGTTTCGGCGTTGACCATGACGCACACTGGGGAGGCGATCGGCGTTACGCGAGCTGCGCAGCATTGCGGGATCCCGGTGGTGATCTCCTTCACTGTGGAGACGGACGGCCGGCTGCCATCAGGGGAATCCCTCGGCGCGGCGGTCCAGATGGTGGACGAGGCAACCAGCGGGGCTCCCTCCTATTACATGATCAACTGTGCTCACCCCAGCCACTTCGAGTCCGCGCTCGACCCCGGCCGGGACTGGGTGCGGCGGCTAGGAGGGATTCGAGCGAATGCCTCCCGCAGGAGCCATGCCGAATTGGACGAAGCCGGCGAACTCGACGTCGGCGATCCGGACGAGCTGGCGGGCGACTACCAGCGCCTGCTGTCAGCATGCCCGCATGTCACAGTGCTGGGAGGCTGTTGCGGTACCGATCACCGCCACCTCACGGCTATCGCTCGAACCGTCCTGCCAGGACCGTCCGAGCACCAGCACACCGGCGCCTGACCCACCCAAGCTCCCCACCCGGTGGTCATTGCCCGCTGGTCGGCAGGCGAACAGCGGCGCGCCCGGACGGTGACAGGCGCTTGGCTGCTGTACCTTTTTGCTGCACGTGCCGCACTCGTTGCTGCACGTGCCGCGCTCGACAAGCACAGGATCGAACCGCGCTGGAGTTCCGACTTCGCTATCTGAGTGGGCGGTGCTACCGGCAGACTGAGAGTGCTTGCCCCGTGTGAGAAGGAGATCGACCGTGTCAGCTCCTAGGACAGGTGCTTCGGCGACGGAGCGGGAGGAGATAGCTGCCGCGCAGCGGATGCACCAGCTGATCACGCGGAGTCTGCTGGTTCAGGCCATTTTCGTTGCGTGCCGGTTGCGGATCCCTGACCTGCTCGCCGGGGCGGTTAGGACGGCTGAGGAGCTGGCTGAGGCCACTGGCGCCCAGCCCGCCGCTCTGCATCGGCTATGCCGGGCCTTGACCGGGCTCGGTGTGGTCACGCTTGACGGTGACCGGTTCGCGTTGACGTCTCTCGGCCGTTCGCTGTGCTCGGGTCCGCATTCCGCCGCGGAGTCCGCGATCTTCTTGGGCAGTCCTGCTGTGTGGTCAGCGTGGGGAGCTCTCGGCGATGCGGTTCTGGATGGTCACGCTGCCTTCGGGCACGCGCACGGCGCGGGACTCTTCGACTACCTGTCTTGGCATCCGGGCGAGCTCGCGGCTTTCCAGACGCTGATGAGTGCACAGTCTCGGCTGCAGATTCCGGCCGTCCTGGCCGCCTGCGACTTCACGTCGGCGCATACCATCGTCGATGTCGGCGGCGGGCAGGGGGCGCTCCTGGCAGCGTTGCTGGCCGCGAATCCTACTGCTCGCGGCGTGCTTTTCGACGTGCCGGAGGGGTAGCCCGTTCGGGTCCGGTTCTCGCCTCGGTCGCCCCGCGATGCGACGTCGTGCCCGGCGACTTCTTCAATGCAGTCCCGGCGGGGGCCGATACCTACGTGCTCAAGCTCGTCCTGCATGACTGGGATGACGCACGCGCGGCGCGAATCCTGCGTAACGTCCGCGATGTCATCATCCCCGAGGGGCGTTTGATCATCATTGAGGCCGTCATCCCGCCGGGCGATGAATACCATCATGCGAAGTTCCTCGACATGAACATGCTCGTCCTGACCGAGGGAGGCCGAGAACGGACCGAAGAGGAATACCGGATGCTGCTTGGCGAAGCGGGATTCACGCTTGCCCGGGTCGTTCCCACATCGTCGCCGCTGAGTGTCGTCGAGGCAATCCCCGGATAAGTGCGTGACGACCACAAGAACTCTCGCGCGGCGCTAAGTTAAGCGAGCGTCGCCGATGTCAACGGCATCTGAATCTTGACCCCCTGGCGCCACCACCTTCACGTCGATTCCTCCTCGCGCCGATCGCGTCTACGTAACACCTGCCTCGATCTGGGCGGTGGTCCACTGGATGAACGGTGCCCGGGGGACGCCATGGCCCAGCGGTTTCTGGAAGGGCCAGCCAGAAGGCCTCATAAAGAGCCAAGGGGCGAGGAGGATGGAATCAGTGCGGCGTGCCCTGAGGCGATGTGCGGTGATCATCTCCCTCCGTACTGCGCCGTGCCGTGACGAGAGCCGCGACCGTGCTAGCGCGAATCGGTCGCCCGAGTCGTTCATAAATGGCCTCGTATTCACGCTCAAGGGCTTGACGTTGGCCTGGTGAAAGCCGAGCGTAAAACGACATCGTACGAATGAGAGCATTGAGCTCGTCAGGCTTGTGCTCGATGAGCTTTGGCATGACTGCTACCTGAACATCACCGAACAACCGGCCGGCGTAATCTTGCCCTATGTCGTAGCTGCCGAGCCAGGCCCATACCTCTGAGACGTTGCCGCGGCGTTGCTCCATCCCGGCGAGCGTGGCGTCGAGATCCCTGTAGGTAGGCCAATTAGCGGCAATGTCCGGGGCAACCTTCCTCATGGCAGCGAGTGCGGCTTCCTGATCTTGCTTGCTACGCGGCTCCTCAAGCCCGCAGTATTGCACGAGGGCAAGCATTCCACCGGGAACAAGTACGCCAGCTGCCTTCTGCCAGCTAACTTTAGGGTCAACCCAGTGAAACGCGGACGCAGAGAACACGGCCTGAAACTGCTCGCGAGGAAGCAATGCATCCTCGAACTGAGCGTTCACGAATTCCACCTCTCCAGCACCTTCCAGGTTCTGCCTGGCCAGTACTATGAGGTTCTTGCCGGGTTCGAGTGCTGTGACGTGCAGGCCCCGAGCGACAAGGCTGCGCGTCAGTTGGCCGCTTCCACACCCGACCTCAAGCACATGATCACTACTCCCGATCCCTGCGACCTGACAAGCTTGGTCGACTAGTTCGTCAGGATAAGTCGGACGGCGGCGGTCGTACTCAGCCGCGATCTCATCGAAAACCTTGCCGTAACGACGTGCAGCAGATTCTGGTAGCCGTGTCATTCATTGGCCTCCGTTCATGCTGGTTACTGTGATCGCCACGTCATGGTCGCGGCCAGGTTCCGGTGCCTGATTTCCCGCGTCTTTAGTCGCAGGCGACGGCCGTGCTCGTGCTTGTACCGTGGCGCGATGACAACTCAGGTGATCGTTCTCAACGGCGGCTCCAGCTCGGGGAAGTCCGGGATCGCGCGGTGCTTGCAGGCGATCCTGCCGGATCCGTGGCTGGCCTTCGGGACCGACACGCTGGTCGAGGCGGTGCCCGTCTCGACGCGGGCCTCGGCGGCCGGGATCGAGTTCGCGTCAGACGGTGAGGTCATCGTCGGGCCGGAGTTCCGCACGCTGGAGGCAGCGTGGATCGCGGGGATCGCCGCGATGGCACACGCGGGTGCCCGGATCATCGTTGATGAGGTCTTCCTTGGCGGGGCGGCGTCCCAGCAGCGGTGGATGAACGCGCTAGGCACGCTGCAGGTGCTGTGGGTCGGCGTCCGGTGCGACGGCGCGGTCGCCGCAGGCCGCGAGATCGCGCGAGGTGACCGGGTGATCGGGATGGCCGCGTCCCAGGCGGAAGTGGTCCACCACGATGTCGTCTACGACCTGCAGGTGGACACGACACACACCGAGGCTCTGGAATGCGCGCCGGCGATCGCCGCCTGCGTCTGAGGGCTGCCTGCAAATTCGCCCCGAAGCCGGGCAAGTCCGAGGCTGAGGACGCGGGTCAGCCCTAGAGTGGGTCCCCGTGCAGACGCCCTCGCTCAAGCACGCCGTCCGGGCGCTCCTGGTCGCCTCGGCGGCCCTCGCGGTAGCGGGCGCCGTTGCCGTCCCGGTCTCCGCCAGCACCATGACCCCGAACGCCGCGAAGGCCCTTGCCACCACCACCGGGGCCGCCGGCCCGGATGCCAGCTCCGGGCCGACCGGTATACGGATCAAGGCCGGGGCGCTGGCCAATGCCGCGACCGGGCAGATCCTCTGGAGCCAGGACCTCAACACCGAACGGCCCATTGGCAGCATCGTGAAGGTCATGACGGCGCTGGTGGTGATCAGGGCGGGCAACCTGGACCAGACGATCACGGTGCCGAAGTCGGTCGTGGCCTACCTCAAGAAGCAGGACCAGCCGAGCACGGCAGGCCTGATCCCGGGCGACAAGCTGACCGCGCGGGAACTGCTCGAGGCGATGCTGCTGCCGTCGGGCTGCGACGCCGCCTACACCCTGGCCCAAGCCTACGGTCCGGGGCTGGACGCATTCATCGCCAAGATGAACGCCGAAGCCCAGCAGATGGGCCTGACCAGCACCTACTTCTCGAACTTCGACGGGCTGCCGTGGCCGACCGAGCACTCGACCTGGTCGACGCCGGCGGACCTGATCACGCTGGGGCGGCACGCCATGAGGTACGGGGTGTTCCGGGCCATCGTCGGTCAGGCCAGCTACTCGCTCTCGGCCGGTGACGGGCATCACGCCTACAAGTGGCGGAACACCAACCCGCTGATCGGCAAGTACGCGGGCGCGATCGGGATCAAGACGGGCGACACCAAGGCGGCGGGCAACTGCCTGCTGTTCGAGGCGACCCGGGGTGGCCTGACCCTGATCGGCGTGACGCTGGGCACTCCCGGCGGCGACATCTCCGATACCGGGCCCGTCGCCACCAAGGTCCTGAACTGGGGTTTCAAGTACTACTGACGGCTGGTCAGCCAGCTGCCGGGACAGCCCAGGGCGCGGCGCATGGCCGAGATCGGAGGCTGCGTGACCATCAGTGATGATGCTCGGAGGGTCCCCGGCTCGCCACCGTTGCTGGTGGCCGATCCCGGCGCCGCCGGAACCGGCATGATCCTGTTCCCCCGGCCGGAGGCCCTGCCGACCGCGTGGGTCGGCCCGTTCTCCCCCGGGCTCGCCCCAGGCGACGCCGCGCTGCTGCTGGCGGCGGCAGGGTCCTGCACCCTGCTGCCTGAGCACGGAGAGGGCTGGTTCGGCCGGCCGGGCCTGACCGGACACCGGCTGGACGCCGGCGCGGGCGACCCGGCGGCCGGACGCGACTGGTCGCCGCTCTTCCGGCCCACGCGGTCTGAGCAGCACGGCGGCCGGGCCCGCATCGAGGCCGAGGACGAGACGGCGGGCCTCCGGCTCGCCACCGAGATCGAGGCCGTGCCGGGCGGCATGATCCGCGCCCGGCACACGATGACCAACCTCGGCCGCGAGCCCTACGTCATCGACAGCCTGGAGGTAGTGTTCCCGCTGCCCGCGCGGGTCGAAGAGGTCCTGGACTTCACCGGGCGGCAGACTGCGGAGCGCATTCCGCAGCGCCACCGGATCGGCGACGGGCTGTGGCTGCGCGAGGGGCGCCGCGGCCATACCGGCCACGACTCGGCCACCATGGTGGTGGCCGGCGTCCCGGGCTTCACCTTCGGCAGCGGTGAGGCCTACGGCCTGCACGTGGCGTGGAGCGGCAACACGGTGCACCGGGTCGAGCGGGTGCCGTCCGGCCTGGACAGCACCGACGAGGCCCGGCCGCGGGAGCGGATACAACCGGGATTGACCACCATCGGCGGCGGCGAGCTGCTGCTCCCCGGCGAGATATCCCTGGCCGAGGGCGGGTCGTACGCCACGCCCTGGGTCTACCTGGCGGCTACCCGGTCCGGCCTGGACGGCCTGTCCGCGCAGTCTCACGGCTACCTGCGTTCGGTGGCCGCCCACCCGGGCTCGCCGCGGCCGGTCAACCTCAACGTCTGGGAAGCGGTCTACTTCCGGCACGACCTGAGCAAGCTGGAGGCGCTGGCCGACATGGCCGCCGGCCTCGGCGTAGAACGATACGTCCTGGACGACGGCTGGTTCCGCGGCCGCCGCAGCGACCGCGCCGGCCTGGGCGACTGGCAGGTCGACGAGGACGTCTGGCCTGGCGGCTTGCACCAGCTCGCCGACTACGTGCGCGGCCGCGGGATGCAGTTCGGGTTGTGGATCGAGCCTGAGATGGTCAACCCGGACTCCGACCTATTCCGCGCGCACCCGGACTGGATCCTCGCCGCGGGCGGCCGCCGGCCGTCCCTGCAGCGGCACCAGCTGGTCCTCGACCTGACCCGGCCTGAGGTCACCAGCTACCTGTTCGAGCGGATCAGTAGCCTGCTGTCGGAATACGACATCTCCTGCGTCAAGTGGGACTGCAACCGCGACATCGTCGATGCCGGGAGCGGCGCCCGGGCCGGCGCTCCCGCCGCGCACGATCAGGCGGTGGCGGTCTACGCGCTCATGGATCAGCTGCGGGCCCGGCATCCGGGGGTCGAGTGGGAGTCCTGCGCGTCCGGTGGCGGCCGGATCGACCTGGCCATCCTCGAGCGCGTCCAGCGGGTCTGGACCTCGGACATGACCGATGCCCTAGCCCGGCAGTCCATCCAGCGCTGGACCAGCCAGCTGGTGCCGCCGGAGTACCTGGGGGCGCACGTGTCCGCGTCGTTCTCGCACCAGACCGGCCGGTACATGCCGATGTCGCTGCGCGGCGCGACGGCGCTGTTCGGCCACTTCGGCATCGAGGCGGACCTCACGCAGGTGAGCAGCGAGGACCTGGCCGAGCTCGCGGCCTGGATCCGGCTGTACAAGCAGCACCGTGCCCTCATCCACGGCGGGCGCGTGGTCCGGATCGACACCCCGGACGACACCGCGTGGATGCACGGGGTCGTCGCCGCGGACCGGTCCACGGCGCTGATGAGCTACGTCCAGCTGGACGAGCCCCGCAGCCACCAGCCCGCTGCCCTGCGGGTACCGGGACTCGACCCGCGGCGACGGTACCGGCTCACCGACGTGACCCCGGGCCTGCGCCTGCCCCGCTGGAGCGGGCTCACCGACGCCCGCATGCCCAGCATCGAGGTCTCCGGCACGGCGCTGGCCGAGATCGGCCTGGGCATCCCGCCGCAGCGCACCCTGACCGCGGCCGTCATCCTCATCGAGGCGCGATGACCGGGCACCGGAACGCCTACCAGGTACCCCAGCGCAAGCCGGGCTCGGGCAGCGCCGGAGGCTCGAGGAAGGCGGGAGCGCCGGTGAGGTCCAGCGCGTCCAGCGGCGCCCGGGCCGCGGCGTCCCGCGCGGTCAGCGCGGGCAGGTTCCATTTCTCCTCGACGAGCTTGAGCACCGAGGTGTGGTCGAAGGTCTCCGAGCAGACGTAGCCGGGCCGCGCGTACGGCGACACGATCACGGCGGGGACCCGGAACCCGTACCGGTCGTACCGGCGCGGGCCCCGGTCCAGGTTCTCGTTGCCTTCGACCAGGCGGGGGTGAACCAGCCGCAGCACCGCCGTCAGCCCGTTCCGGCTCGCCAGCAGGCTCCCGCCCACGACGTCATCGGGCGGGATCGCGGGCGGCGGCGGCACGTGGTCGTAGTATCCGCCGTGCTCGTCGTAGACCCAGATCAGCAGAGTGCGGGGCCATCCGGCGCCGCGCAGGACCGCGTTGATGACCTCGGCGGCGAAGCTCTCACCCTTCCTGATGTCCTGCGGGTTCTCCTCGGAGTAGGCGCCGAAGTCCGGGTCCACGATGCTGAAGGCCGGCAGCGTGCCGCGGGCGGCGTCGGTGAAGAACTGGTCCAGGCCGCGGACATGCTGCATGTACCGGCCGATCCCGAGCGGGAAGACGTCGGCGCTGAACTGGATGTCCTTCTGGACGCCGTGGGTCATGGCGGGCAAGGCCCGCCCTGCGGACGTCAGGCGGCGCCCGGCCATCTTGCGTGCGTGCCGCGCGTAGTGCCGCCACCGGGACTGCTCGCTGGCCACGGGGTGGTAGTTGGCCCAGGAGATGCCGTGCTCGGTCAGCAGATCGAAGATCGTCCCGGCGGGAGGATAGTCGAGCAGATTGCAGGGAGAGTCGTCGATCAGGCCGCGCGCCGTGCCCGCGATGAGGAAGCGGCGGTTAGGGAAGGTGGGGCCCAGGCACGAACTGAACCAGTGATCGGCCAGCGGGAAGGTCCGGGCCAGCCCGTAGTAGAACGGCAGATCCCGTTCGGACCAGTAGCCCATGCTGGCGACGGCCGCCTCGGCCGTGGTATCGACGTCGTCTGCCGCGGTACCAGCCCTGGCCTCGGCCTGGACGGCCTGCGCGCTGGTCACGAACCCGCCGCACTTCCCCGCTCCCCACTGCTGGTGGGTCGCGTGCCAGCTCTGAGACGGAACCCCGCGATGCTGGACCGGGGAGGGCAGTGCGAACGCGCGGATGGTCTCGCCCTCGGCCGTGTTATTGGACACATCGGGCTGGCCGCCGGCCGCCAGCGGGAAGCCCTCGCCCCGGCCGGACAGCATGCCGAGATAGTTGTCGTAGGAGTGGTTCTCCATCATCAGCACCACGATGTGCCTGATCTGCGGCAGCAGATCGGTCCCGGCCGGCCGGCCGGGCCGGGGCCGTGGTCCGTGCCGGGCCGCGTCGCGGCCGCGGGCCAGGCGCTTCATCTCGCGGTGTTCGAGCACATGCCACACGTCGGCGCCGCCTTAGGTGTCGTCTGCTTTGTGCTCGACTACCCCGGTTTCCGCGGTTGACGCCCGATATCCGGCGGTCCTACCCGATGGCCAGCTGCGGCACGACCGCCGCCGGCCTCGAGCTGACCTGCGGCAGCCGGACCCGGATGGCAAAGCCGTCCGAGTTGTGGTCGACGCACGCCGCGGGCCAGTGACCGGTGATCATGGCCAGGACCTGGCGGTTGCCGTCCAGCACGTCCATCTCCAGCGTGCTCACGCCCCGGGCCTGGGCCCCGGTGACGAGCGCGCGCATCAGCGCCGAGCCGACGCCCCGGCCTTGCCACGCGTCGTGTACCACCAGGCCGATGTCGGTCACCCGGGTGCCCCGTGACTCGTCCCGGTCTACAGCCATGGCGTGCCCGACGATGACGTCGGCGCGGACGGCGACCAGGGCGTCGATGTTGTCGGCGAAGCCTGCCAGCGTACGGAGCAGGGCCGCACCCGGCGTAACGGGGCCGAAGAAGCGCAGGTAGCGGGTGTGCGCGGAGAGCCCGGCGAAGAAGTCGCTGAGCGCGGGCAGGTCTTCCGGCCGCGCCTGCCGGATGGCGACGGCCGCCCGGCCGCCGGTCCAGCCCAACCTTGGTGCCTGGGTTCGGTTCACGGACCCAGCTTGGCCCGCGATTGCTGAGTCTGTCAAATAGATTTAGCATGCGAATATGGGACGTGCCTGGATCCTGGACTATGACTCGGCTAACTGCGCGATCGGCGCGGCCGTGGAGCTCATCGGGGAGCGCCCGACGTTCCTCGTGCTACGCGAGGCCTTCAACGGCGTCCGCCGCTTCGCGGACATGCAGCGCCGCACCGGGATGCCCCGCCAGGTGCTCAGCGACCGCCTGGCCCGCCTGGTCGGCGAGGGCCTGCTGCGTAAGGTCCCCTATCAGGAGAGCGGCCAGCGCGGCCGGTACGAGTACCGGCTCACCGAGAAGGGCCTCGACCTCTACCCGGTGCTGGTGGCGCTGATGGAATGGGGCGACCGCCACGCGCTCGGCGCGGCCGGACCGCAGGTCCTGCTGCGGCACCGTGACTGCGGCGAGCCGGTGCGGTTGCAGATGGCCTGCCGGGCCGGGCATGTGCTCGAATCAGCCCGCGAGGTCACCCCGATGCCCGGCCCCGGCGCGCGCAAGATCGCCTGACGGCCCGCGCGGGCCGAGCCTGGAGTCGAGGGCGGTCGCGCCCGCCGCCAGCCCATCTGGCCGGCATGTCATGCCTCGCGGACGGCGCGGACCAGGGTGTCCACGGCGGTCGCCGTCCCGCCGTCCCGCTCGACGGTCCGGTGCACCCGTCCGGCCCGGACGACGCGCAGCCCCGGCAGCTCCGCGCGGACGGCCTCGGGGGTGTACAGCACGTCCGGATCCTGCGGGCCGCCCACGCCCTCGGTGAGGTTGGTCAGGTCATGGCCCACGACGAATGCCGTGCCACCCGGGGCCAGCGCCGCCGCGGCCCGGGCCAGGACGGTGGCCCGCAGCGCCGGGCTCACCTGAAGGTAGGCGATAAGCACGAGGTCGTAGGCGTCGCGCTCGGGCTCGTAGTCACGCAGGTCGGCGACGATCCAGTCCACCTGCGCCTCGTCCACGCCGCGGGCCGCGCTGAGCTTGCGGCCCTTCTCCAGCCCGACCCGCGAGAAGTCCACCGCGGTGACCCGCCAGCCCCGTTCGGCCAGCCAGACGGTGTTGCGGCCTTCGCCCGCGGCGAGATCAAGGGCGCGGCCGGGCGGCAGGTCGGCCAGTTCGGCCGCGACGAACTGATTCGGCCGTGTGGTCCACTCGAACTCGGCGCCCGAATACCGCTCATCCCACTGCTGACTGTCCACGTGGCCCACTTTCGCTGATCGGCCGCGCCGTCGGCAAGCTCAGGCCGCGGGCTGGCTGCCGAGCACCTGACGCAGGCGCACCCGCGAGCCGATGCGCAGGATGGACCGGCCGTAGATCAGCGCGGCGACCCGCGCCATCCACACCGGCGCCGGGCCTGCTCGGTCACCGGCTCACCGTGCCAGCGCACCTCGCCCGCGTCGAGAGCCACCACGCCGAAGATCGCCCGCATCGTGGTGGTCTTGCCCGCGCCGTTCGGCCCGAGGAAGCCGAAGACCTGGCCGGGCGGCACGTCGAACGTCAGCCCGTCCAGCGCGGTGACCGTCCCGAACCTGCGCCGGAGCCCGGCCAGCTCGAGCGACGCCTCGCCGGGGGAAGTCTGGCCGGACATCACGGCCACGGCGCCAGCCGCTCCGCGGCCAGGTCCGCGAAGGCCGGATCGGTCTCGGCGGCAACGGCGCGGCGGCCCAGCGTGACCGCGGCCAGCGAGGCCGAGCACAGGCCTCCGAACGGCTCCCAGATCACGTCGCCAGGCTCGGTCACCGCCGCGATCAGGCGCTCCATGAACTCCAGCGGCTTCTGGTTCAGGTGGGCCGAACTGGCGGCCGTGGGGTTGTAGACCCGGGGAGCGGCCCGGCGCAGCGTGCCCTTCAGCCGTTCGGTGTCGTGCAGCGGCCGGCGGGACCAGACGTTGGTCAGGCCGTGCACGTGCCGCCAGCGGTAGCGCAGCGCATCCCATTCCTTCGCGGTGACCGGGCGCTCCCCGTCGAGCGAGTAGTATGGCCAGCCGGACGGCCGGCCGTGCGCGTTGGCGTAGGCGGCCAGCCGTTCGATCATCTCACCCGGCGGCCAGTACCAGAGCCAGTCCCTGGTCAGGTACTTGCGGGTGGCCGCGTTCTTCACCCCGCAGGCCTCGTTGGCCCTGGACAGCGGGAGCCCGGATCTGGTCCATTCGTTCCGCACCCAGTCCTTGACCGGTGCCGGTCCGCCGGGTCCCGGCAGCGTCAGCCGGCGCTGGTAGAGCGCGCACACCTCGGTCACCACCGGGAACTGCCTGATGGTCCGGCCGTTCACGTTGCCGGCGATGTGGGCCAGGCCTTTGTCCCAGACGATCAGCTGGACGTAGTCCCAGCCGTGCTCGGCGAGCACGGGATGCACGCTGGCCCAGCCGATCTCGGTGTTCCAGAACCACAGCGTGGTCGCGGGCGTGGCGGCCGCGGACCAGCCCGCGATGTGCGGGCGGTACCAGTCCGGGAGCGCGTCTGACCCGACCGTGTCGCCGTGGAAGCCGCGCACGCCGTAGGCGCCGTCGCTGATGATCGTGGCGGGGGCGGGCCAGCTCCGGTAGGCGTCGAGCGCGTCGCCGCGGAACAGCTCGAACGCTCCCATGGGTCAGCACTCTATGACGTTGACGGCCAGGCCGCCGCGCGATGTCTCCTTGTACTTGTCCAGCATGTCGCG
>Ga0187814_10000470_pt1 | contig 13461 bp, 11 predicted proteins | sample NC_S_4_FD_132450 | JGI IMG/M metagenome (GOLD analysis project Ga0187814, IMG submission 132450) | Wetland sediment microbial communities from Neuse River Estuary, North Carolina, USA - ASW-S_4 | ecosystem: Environmental > Aquatic > Freshwater > Wetlands > Sediment | place: USA: North Carolina... | reverse complement strand
CAGTTCTTCCGGCGACACCGAAAGCAGCCTTGCAGCATCGCCGGCCGCCCTGTCGAGGCGGCGATAGGCTTCGACGGCTCTTCCACCGGCCGAAAAATGGATGCGAATCTTCCCCTTATACCGTTCCGATGCGTGAATCTTGATAAGTCTGAGTTCGGCCGCCGAGGCGACATGGGTGCCGCAACAGGGACTGAAATCGAGACCGGCGATCTCCCAGACGCGTATAGTTGCCTGGTTTTCGGGTGGAAGCCTTCTGAGAGGCAATGAACGAAGGTTCTCCGGCGGACACACGTGAAGGACGAAGGACCATCCTTCGGCGACGGCGGCATTCACGCGGGACTCGACATCGTCTCGCAGCGAATCCGGAAATTCCGGCGCGTCCACGTCGATGGTCGAGCGGTCCGTTCCGAGGTGGAAGGAAAGGGTGGCGATGCCGTGGTCCCTGTACAGAAAGCCGGAGAGGAGATGCTGTGCGGAATGTTGTTCGGTATGGTCGATCCTTCGCGGCCGGTCGAGGCGGAGCCGAACCTTCCCGCCCGAAACGGCATCGAGCGGCGCCGAGAGCCGATGCACGATGCTTCCCGCGGACTCCGACACCGATTCCAGCGCGACTCCGCCGATCTCGCCGAGATCGCAGGGCTGACCCCCGCCCTCGGGATAAAAGAGCGTCCTGTCCAGCTCTATTTCTCGCCCTTCCCCGCCGATGCGGACGATCGTCGCCTCCGTATCGTCGAGCAGGGGATTGTCGTAGTAGAGACTTTCCGTCCTGGAATCGCCCATCGTCAACCTTTCCTTCGGCCGAAAGGGAGGAAATCCCTCTCCCGCGGCGAATCCGTGGAGTCTGTCGTATATCCGGCTGTCGGGCGGATGCGCAGCCCCGAGGATTTTAATGGAAGCCCGGTGCGCGGACAAGAGGAACTCCGTCCCGGATTGGACGCTCGATATCCGCAATTGACGCCCTCTCCGCTCCGCGGGTATTCTCGCCGCCATGAAGATCTGGATGAAATACCTTCTGGCCGCCATTGTCGGCGCCGCCATTGCGCTCGTCCTCCCGGCATCGGACGCCGGCGCTTCGAAGGTCCTATCCGCGATCTTCGGCATCGCTGTTCACGTCGGTCGCTATGCCCTCATTCCCCTTATTTTCTTTTCACTGCCCGTGGCTGTTTTCGAACTGAATGAAGACAAGGAATTCTGGAAGGATCTCGGGAGAGCCACGCTCTTCCTCGTCCTTTCGGTCGTCGTTTTCGCCTTTCTCGGCGTGCTGGGAGCCGCGGTCTTCCATCCCGCTCGCATCCCGCTCGTCGCAGATTCGGCGGCGGCGATCCCCGTACCCGGAATCACCCAGTACCTCAACGAGATTTTCCCCTCGAGCGTCTTCGCCACGCTCGTGCAGGGCGACTATCTTCTGCCCGCCTGCCTCCTCGCCGTGTTCATGGGACTGGCATTTTCGCACGAGCGCGCCCTCACCAAGCCCGCGATTCTCGTGTTCGACGCCCTGTCGAGGGCTTTCTATCATATCAATTCGATTTTCGCCGAGTTCCTCGGCATTTTGGTGATTGCCGTCTCGTCATGGTCGGTTTTCGAACTCAGGGCCTCGCTTTCCGGAGACTACTATCGCCCCCTTCTCCTTGTGGTGGGAATCGAGACACTGGTCATGGCCCTCGCGGTCGTACCGCTTTGTCTCTTTTTTCTGCTGGGCAGGAAAAACCCCTATCGGTATCTCTACGCTATCCTCGGACCCGCTATCGCCGGCCTCATGTCCGGCGACGCGTACTTTCCGCTCGGATCGCTGATGAAGCATGTCCGCGAAAGCCTGGGCGTGCGGCGCAGGGCGAGTGCGCTCGCATTGCCGCTCGCGGCCATTTTCGGCAGGGTGGGAACGGTCTTCGTCACGGCGACCACCTTCGTCGTAGTCCTCGCATCCTATTCCGACCTTGGACTTTCCGCGGGGACCCTCTTATGGATACTCGGAGCCGCTCCGCTCATAACTCTCGTCCTCGGCACGGTGCCCGGCACGGGCACGATAACCGCGCTCGTCGCCTTGTCGGCCCTCTACGGCCGGGGCTTTGAGAATGGGTATCTCATCGCCGTTCCCGTAGCCCTCCCCCTCGCCGCCGCGGGAGCCTTTCTCGACATTATCTGGGCGGGCGTCGCATCCCTCGTCCTCGCCCGCCGCGAAGGCTATGCCAAGGAGCGTGAAGCGCGCTTTTTCATTTAGGCGCGCTCATTTGCTCGCTTCTTCATTTAGGCGAGCCCATTTCGCTCGCTTCTTCATATAGGCGAGCCCATTCGCGCGCTTTTTTATATAAGGCGCGCTCATTCGACACCCTTCTGCCGATCGGCTTGACGAGCGTATTGTCGCCTTTCTACAATGCTCTTATGAACCTCAAGAATATCCTGCGAGTGGATTCCATAGCTCTCCACCTCAAGGGGCAGACTAAGGAAGAGATAATCGACGAACTCCTCGCCGCCGCGGCCAAAGGCGGCAAACTCAAGGACATAGGAGCGGCACGGCGATCGGTCCTCGAACGTGAGCGGAGAATGAGCACCGGCATGAAGCACGGCATCGCCATTCCCCATGGCAAGACGGACGCCGTGGACAGCCTCATCGCTTGCATCGGAGTCTCCGACGTGGGTGTGGATTTCGACGCCCTCGATCGCGAGCTGTGCCGCATATTTATCCTGACACTTTCGCCTTCGGACAAGACCGGCCCTCATCTGCAGTTTCTCGCGGAGGTGAGCCTGCTCTTCCGCAGCGAAGAAAAGCGACAGGCAATCCTCGCCGCAAAAGAGCCGAAAGCCGTCCTGTCAGTATTCATGGAGCAGGAATAGCCCGCATTTCTCGCGGAAAATCGGGCTTGGCGCCGCGGACGCAAGCAGAGCGGCATTCCGAGCGCGGAATCGCGCTCCTCCGGGCGCAGCCCGACAAAAAACCCGTTCCGGCGTCCGGAACGGGTTTCGTACTCCGACGGAAGAAGTCTATTCGAGGATGGCGAGAATGTCCTGCATCTTCACGATGAGGTGTTCGATGCCGTCGATTTTGATCTGGGTTCCGGCGTACTTGTCATACATGACCTTGTCGTTTTCCTTCACCTTGATCACATCGGTGTCGGTTCCGACGGCCATGACGACGCCTTCCTGCGTTTTCTCCTGAGCCGTCTGCGGGATGATGATCCCTCCCGCGGTTTTGGCCTCGCCCATCTGAACTTTGACGAGGACGCGATCGCCGAGTGGTTTGAGCTTCATGTGTCTCTCCTTGAAAGGGTGTGCTTATAGGGGTGTCACGGAGCTGGCAAAATATACGAAAAACATGCCATCCGGGTCAAGCGGAAGCGCCGCGATTGTCCTGCCCTCGAAGAGGCCGACCGCGGGATGGCTTTCGATTGCTCCCCGCATTATCTTGAAGGGAGAAGGGCCGAAATCGGCGATTTCCGCGCCCCTCCAACCGCAAACAAGGAAGGCTAGATGCCGAAGAGGAAAGATCCCTGGAATCGGGGGCAAAAAAAAGGCGCCCCGAAGTCGCCCCTGCGCAAGGATGATCCTCACCCTTTGCTCCCCGGCGGCTCGGGGGCCTCCCCGCTTCGCTTCTCGCTGGGTTATGCGGCGGCCCTTCTCATCGGCGTCGCCCTGTTCAATTGGTTCCTCCTCGGCAGCGATTCGAATGTCATCCCCTACTCGGCTTTCAAGGACAAGATCAGGTCGGGAGAGATCACCAAGGTCGAAATCGGCCAGAACTGGGACACGGGCTGGCTGGCAAAGGCCCCGACCTCTCCCTCGACCGCGCAACCGTCCTTGCCCCTGATGGGAGGTGAACAGGGAGGGCCGACGGTCAAGACGACGCCCGTCGACGATCCCGGTCTCATCCCCCTCCTCGAGCAGAAGTCGATCACCTTCCAATCCTCTTCGCGCGAGACGAGCGGTTTGCTCAACTTCGTGCTTTCCTGGATTCTGCCCATCGCGTTCATGGTCATCCTTTGGCGTTTCATTTCGAAACGTTTCTCCGGGACCAACTCCAATGTTCTCGCATTCGGCCAGAACAAAGCCATGATCGTGGCCGAAGGCGACATCCAGACGCGATTTTCCGATGTCGCAGGCGTCGACGAGGCCAAGGAGGAACTTGTCGAAGTCGTGGATTTCCTGAGAAGCCCCAAGAAATATACCGAAATCGGAGGAAAAATCCCCAAGGGCGTCCTCCTGGTGGGGCCGCCCGGCACGGGCAAGACGCTGCTCGCGCGGGCTGTGGCCGGCGAAGCCGAGGTCTCGTTCTTCAGGATGAGCGGGGCCGATTTCGTCGAAATGTTCGTCGGCGTCGGGGCGGCCCGCGTGCGGGACCTCTTCAAGCAGGCGCGGGAAAAGGCGCCCTGTATCATCTTCATCGACGAGCTGGATGCCATCGGCAAGTCGCGCATCGTCGGCCCGATGGGCGGCAATGACGAACGCGAACAGACCCTCAATCAACTCCTCGTGGAGATGGACGGATTCGACGCCACGAGCGGGCTTATCATCCTCGCGGCGACCAACCGACCCGATGTTCTTGATCCTGCCCTTCTCCGCGCCGGTCGCTTCGATCGCCAGGTTCTCGTCGATCGCCCGGATCTCATCGGCAGGGAGGCTATCCTCAGGATCCATGCCAAACAGGTCAAACTCGATTCTTCCGTGGATCTCGCCAAGGTCGCCCGCGGCACCCCCGGCTTCGTCGGCGCGGACCTCGCCAACATCGTGAATGAGGCGGCCCTCCATGCCGTGCGCCGCGGCAGAAAGAGGGTGCAGCATTCCGATTTCGATTCGGCCATCGAAAAGGTCGTAGCGGGGCTCGAAAAAAAGAGCCGGGTGATGAACCCCGCGGAGCGGGAGATCATCGCGTGCCACGAATCGGGCCATGGAGTCGTCGCCGCGTTCACGAAGGGCTCCGATCCCGTCAAGAAAATCTCCATCGTGCCGCGCGGATTCGGCGCCCTGGGATACACCCTTCAGCTTCCCATCGAGGACCGCTATGTCGTCACCCAGGACGAGCTTCTCGGGCAGATCGACGTCCTTCTCGGTGGTCGTGCCGCCGAGGAAATCCGCTTTGGCAGAATCTCGACGGGCGCCGCCAACGATCTCACCCGGGCCACAGACATCGCGAGAAAAATGATCGCCGATTACGGGATGTCGGAGCGTTTCCGGAACATGGCACTCACGAAGAGGGGCAATTCCATGATGGGGCCGATGGCGGAACCCATGCTTGGCCGCGATTATAGTGAAGAGACCCAGCGCTATATCGACGAAGAGATAGCCCGGATCATCGCCGACCGCTACGAGGGCGTCCTTTCACTCCTTCGCAGCCACCGGGACGCGATTGACGCCGTCACCCGGACCCTCCTCGAAAAGGAAACCGTGGATGAGGCCGAATTCGCCGCTCTCATAGCGGGTACTGCCGCTTGAGCCTTCCTCCACCCTCGACTTGTGCTACGCGGTGTGACATTTGCACAGTGACATGTCATATTGACCGAGTCCCCTCGGAAAAGGTATTCTCCCGATGTTGACATTATGGCAAGTAATGTCAACGGGAGGTCTCAATGTCCGTCCTCATACGATCCATCGGCGTCCATATCCCCGAGCGAAGGATGACGAACGACGAACTCGGCAGAATGGTGGATACCACCGACGAATGGATCCGCTCGCACACCGGCATCGGAGCTCGGCACATAGCTGCCGACGGGATGCTCACCAGCGATCTGGCCGCCGATGCCGCGCGCAAGGCCCTCGAAAAAGCCGGCGTCTCCCCCAAGGAGCTCGATTTCATCCTCGTCGCCACCGCGACCCCCGACTACCTCGGTTTTCCCTCGACAGCCTGCATCATACAAGACAAGATCGGCGCTCACGGATGCACCGCTTTCGACATCACGGCCGGCTGCACCGGCTTCATCTACGGACTCGAAATCGCATCCGGCATGCTTCAGTCGAGAAAGGGCGCTCATGCCCTCGTGATCGGGGCCGAAACGCTTTCCCGCGTGACCGATTGGTCCGATCGCTCCTCCTGCGTCCTCTTCGGCGACGGCGCCGGTGCCGCCGTGCTCTCCAACATCGAGGAGGGCGGCCGAGGAGTTCTCAAGTCCATCCTGGGCGCCGATGGCGGCGGAGCGAAGGATCTCTATCTCTCCCAGCCCGAACGCACGAAATCCTTCGAAAGGGCTCCGGCCCAGACGCCGAGCATCGTCATGAACGGCAAGAATGTATATAATTTCGCCGTGAAATCGATCACGGTCCTCATCGAGCGCATAATGCACCAGTCGATGTACCGACTCGAGGATTTCGCCTGGATCGTTCCGCATCAGGCGAACGCGAGGATAGTGCAAGCCGCGGCCAAGCGCCTCGGCATACCCGAGGAGCGCTTCTATATGAACATGGAGGAGTATGCCAACACTTCGGCCGCGAGCATTCCCCTGGCGCTGGGCGAAATGGAAGGCAAGGGCCTTCTCAAGCGCGGCGACCTCGTGATGCTCCTCGGCTTCGGTGCGGGCCTCACCTTCGGGGCGACTGTTCTCAGATGGTAATGGACGGAACGGAGGGAACACGATGAAACGCAGGGTCGCCATTACGGGACTGGGAGTGATCAGTCCCGTCGGAAACGATGTTTCGAGCTTTTGGGCGTCTATCAGGAACGGGGTGAGCGGCATCGGACCCGTCACGAAATTCGACGCGTCGAGGCTCGAGGCAAGGGTCGCCGGCGAAGTCAAGAACTTCGACCCCAGCCCCTACATGGAGCGCAAGGACTCCCGGAAGATGGCCGTTTTCACTCAGTATGCCGTCGCCGCGGCCGTCCAGGCATGGAGAGACGCGGGACTTCCCGAGCCGCCCGCCCCGGAAGGTGAGGAAGCGCGTCGATTCGAAGGTCCCTACGACGCGAACCGCATCGCGACGGTTCTGGGAAACGGCATCGGCGGCATCGAAATCATGACCGAGTCCCATCGCAAGCTCTTCGAGGCGGGTCCCGGCCGCATGCTCCCGTTGACCGTCCCGATGATGATCGGCAACGAAGCTTCCGCCAATGTGGCGATGCGGCTCGGCCTCCACGGCCCCGCCTTCACCCAGGTGACGGCCTGCTCCTCGTCCTCCGACGCCATCGGACAGGGCCTCGACATGATCAGGCTCGGACGCGCGGATGTCGTGGTGGCCGGAGGAACCGAGGCGACCGTCACCGAGTTCGCGATGGGCAGCTTCTGTCGTCTTCAGGCCCTTTCCACCAAATACAACGAAAGTCCGGGAAAGGCCTCCCGACCCTTCGACGTCGACCGTGACGGTTTCGTGCTCGGTGAGGGCGCGGCCATTCTCATCCTGGAAGATTGGGACAAGGCCGTCGCGCGCGGTGCGAGAATCCACGCCGAACTCGCCGGCTACGGCGGCAGTTGCGACGCATACCACATCACGGCGCCCGATCCTTCGGGAAAAGGCGGCGCCATCGCCATCGCCGCCGCCATAGCCGACGCGGAAATCAAGCCGGAAGAGATCACCTATTTCAACGCCCATGGCACTTCGACGCCCATCAACGATCCCACCGAGACGAAGATGCTCAAGATCGCCTTCGGCGATCACGCCACGAAACTCAAGATTTCATCGACCAAAAGCATGACCGGACATATGCTCGGCGCCGCCGGCGCCATCGAGGCCCTCGTCTGCGTGAAAGCGATCGAGGACGGTTTCGTGCCTCCCACCATCAACCTCGATCGCCCCGATCTCGAAGCGGGCTGCGACCTCGACTACGTCCCCAACGTCGGCATTTCGATGCCGGTGGAAGTGGCCGCGTCTTCGTCCCTCGGTTTTGGCGGGCACAACGGAGTGCTCGTCGTAAGGAAAGCCCGATGAGCGACAAGCCGGTTCCCGTCGGTCTCGCGACACGAGAAGAGATACTTTCCTATATCCCTCATCGCGATCCCTTCCTTTTCGTGGACGAGATCGAAGTATCTGACGGCCATATCAAGGGCGCCCGGACGATGCCCGAGGATTCCTGGTTCTTCAAGGGGCACTTCCCTCATTTCCCCGTCGTGCCCGGAGTCATCCTGGTCGAAACCATGGCCCAAATCGGCGGATGCGGAGTCAAACGCCTCGGCATCGAACCCGCCGGCACCTTTTTCCTGGCCAAGATCAAGGAAGCCCGATTCCGCAGGCCGGTACGCCCCGGCGAGCGATTTCATGTCGAGATTGACAATATCAAGGCGACACCGAATATTGTGCATCAGCGAGGCGTCGGCTACGTCGACGGCGAGCCGGCGGTCGAAGCCGAATGGCTCAGCATAGCCGGGGGGGAACGCACATGATCCTGAAGCCCATGGTCCGGAACTACATCTGCACGAACGCCCACCCAAAGGGCTGCGAAGTCGAGACGCGCAGGCACATCGACTACATCGTCGCCCGGCGGCCGCGCTACGCGGGCCTTCCCGAAAAGCCTTCGACCGCCCTGGTCGTGGGCTGCTCGACGGGTTACGGCCTGTCGAGCAGGATCGGCGCCGCCTTTGGCTTCAATGTTCCGACCATGGGCGTCTCCTTCGAAAAGGCGCCGACCGCCACGAAAACAGGAACCCCGGGCTGGTACAACAACCGTACCTTCGATGCCGCCGCGCGGGCCGCGGGCATTCCGTCCCGGACGATCGACGGCGACGCCTATTCCAAGTCCGTCAAGGACGCCGTGATCGAAGCGGCCAAGGAACTGGGCCTCGTCTTCGACCTCGTCGTCTATTCGCTGGCTTCACCGGTGAGGACGGACCCCGAAACCGGCGTCCTGTATCAAGCGACGGTCAAGCCCATCGGCGACGCCTATTCGGGCCGAACCGTCAACGCATTCACAGGCCACATCGGCGAAGCTTCGCTCGAACCGGCGACCGACGCGGAGATAACCTCGACGGTCAAAGTCATGGGCGGAGAGGATTGGGAGCTCTGGATCTCCGCGCTCGCGGAAGCCGGGCTCCTCGCCGTCGGAGCCAAGACGGTCGCGTACTCATATGTCGGACCTGCCCTGTCCTGGCCGATCTATCGCGACGGCACCATAGGCCGCGCCAAGGCCCACCTCGAAGCGACCGCGCCTCGTCTCGTCGATCGCTTTTCGGAGGATTTGAAGCTCCAGGCCTATGTCTCGATAAACAAGGCCCTCGTCACACGATCGAGCGCCATCATACCCATCATCCCTCTTTACATCTCCACCCTCTTCAAGGTGATGAAAGAGCGCGGGACCCACGAGGATTGCACCGCCCAGATCGACCGGCTGTATCGGGATCGCCTGTACGCCGGCAAGAGCGGCGGCATACCCGTCGACGCCGAAGGGCGCATCCGCCTGGACGATCTCGAAATGCTCCAGGGAGTCCAAGCCGAGATAGAGGCGAGAATGGCCCATGTCACCCAGGAAAATCTCCCGAGACTCGCCGACGTCGACGGATTTCGGCTCGATTTTCTCCGCACCCACGGCTTCGAAGTGCCGATGGTGAACTACGAGCTCGACATTTCTCCCGACTACGATCCGTTCGTCCCGAAATGACCGGAGGCCTTCACGGTGTGCGACTCGCCGTCCTGAAGACAGCTTGAAGGCTCTGTTGTGAATCTTCTCATCCTCGAAGCGGGCGAAGTGGGCGTTCTTCTGCGGCCTGAAGACAGAAGGACTGTTCATGTCCGGCGAGTGCTCGGGAAAAAAGCCGGCGAGGAGATAGCCGCCGGGATCCTTTCCGACCAACCCTTCGCTCCCGCTCCCGGATGCCTCGGAAGGGCGCGTATCGAGCGGCTGGACGAAAAGGGAATGATCCTCTCCTACTTCCCCCTTTCCGAGGCCCCGCCTCTCAGGCCCCTCAGGCTGATCCTGGGCTTCCCCCGGCCTATTCAGGGCGGAAGACTCTTGAAAGACCTCGCGAGCCTCGGCATCTCCGATATCGTGCTCTGCGGCACCGAACTCGGCGAAAAGTCATATCTGGAAAGCGATCTCTGGAAAAAGCGCGAGTATCTCCAGGCGGCGCTCGAAGGCGCGGAGCAGGCGGCCAGCCCTCGCCTGCCCAGAATTCGCCGCGAGTGGTCCGTGAAGGCGGCTCTGGCCGGCATCGCGGAGGGCGGACGCGAGCCGGAGGGGCGGCCCGACACCGAGCCACGATGGGCCGCCGGAACGCGGCTGTGCCTGCACCCGGGCGAAGGGCTGCCCAGGCTCGGCGATACCGATCCCGCGGTCCCCCCGACCCTCGCCGTCGGCAGTGAACGCGGCTGGACCGATGCGGAAGTCGCCGCCTTCGCGGAAGCGGGTTTTCTCCTCACCAGCCTCGGCGACCGCATCCTCAAGACGGAGACCGCCGCCATCGCCGCGTCCTCGATCGTCCTGTCGCGTACCGGTTTTCTGTAAGCCCGTTCGATGAATCAGCTTCCGATCCCGGCGCCGACCCCCGCGAGGAGCCTGCCGAGCTCCGCGACCCTCGCCCTGAATTCGGCGCAGGCCGCCTCGATCGGGGCGGGGGCCGACATGTCGACGCCGGCCAGCCGGAGGGACTCGATCGGATAACGCGAGCCTCCCGAGCGGAGGAAGGCGAAATAGTCGTCTCGCTCGATCGCGCCGCCGCCGAGCACGCGCATCGCCAGCGCCATGCTGGCGGAGATGCCCGTCGCGTACTTGTACACATAATAGGCCCTGTAGAAATGGGGGATGCGCAGGCCCTCGAGGTCGCTCGCGTCTTCGAAGACGAGGGAGGGTCCGAAGTATTTCTCCAAAAGGCCGCGATAGACCGCGCGCAGCGAATCGACGGTCAGCGCTTCGCCTCCTTCCTGCATGACATGGGCCCTGTGCTCGAATTCGGCGAACATCGTCTGCCTGAACAATGTCGCCACGATGTTGTCCACCCTGTCGCTCAACAGGTAGAGCCGTGTCGCCGGATCGGGCGCCGATGCGTAAAGGTGGCGGAAGAGGAGTTCCTCGTTGAAGGTGGAGGCCACTTCGGCCTCGAAGATCGTATAGTCGTAGCTCAGAAAGGGGTTGGACCGGGCCGAATACCAGGAATGCATCGAATGTCCGCCTTCGTGCGCCAGGGTGAAGACGTCGTGAAGCAGGTCCGGCTTGTAGTTCACGAGGATATAGGGATCGGCCGCGAAGGAGCCGGACGAAAAGGCGCCAGAGCGCTTGCCCCGGTTCTCGTAGCGGTCGACCCATCCCCCGAGGAATCCCTTATGGATAGTGTCGACATATTCGGCTCCCAGCGGGCGCAGGGCGGCGCAGACAGTCTCGACCGCCTCCTCGTAGCTGCGCTCGATCGAGGCTTCCCGTGCCAGCGGCACGTAGACGTCCCAATGGTGGAGCTCCCTGAGACCGAGCGCTTTCTTCCTGAGCTCGTAGTAGCCGTGCAGGGCGTCGAGATTCGCCTCCACGGTGGCGACGAGATTGTCGTAGACAGTCTCCGGCACGTCGTCCGGAAAGAGGACCGCCGCGCGGGAGCTCCCGAAATTCCTCACCCGCGCCCGATACACGTCCAGCTTGACCGATCCGGCATAGAGCGTGGCGAGGGTATTCCGGTGCGATTCGAAACGCTTGTAGAACGCTTCATAGGCACGTTGTCGGACAGCCCTGTCGGGGTTCCTGAGAAGCGAAGCGTAGGTCGATTGAGTGAGCGGCCGGAAACCTTCCTGGGTTTCGACCGAACCGAAATCGAGATCGACATTCGTAAGGACCGAAAAGGCCTCGTCGGCGGTCTGGTTCGCCTCCGACTGGAGCGCGAGGAGCCTTTCCTCAGCCTCGGAAAGGACATGGGGCTTGAAACGCAGGATCTTTCGGAGGAAAACGGCGTATTCGGCGAATCGGAAGTCTTCCAGGCACGAAGTCACGAAGGGATCGGGAAGCGATTGGATGGCCGGGACCAGCCATGACCAGGCCGCCTCGACTTCGGTCGCGACGCTCATATATCGTGCGAGCCTGCCGCGCGCGTCGGCGTCGCCCTCGTCCTCCGACTGGCGAAGGCTCGCGTAAACCCCGAGCCGTTCCCCGAGAAGACCCTGCTCCTTCCTGAGTTCGAGGGCCGCGAGAAAGCCCCAGGCGGTCCGCCCGAAGTCAGCGCGTACCGGCTCGATCTTTTCCTTGCCCGCGCCGTAGGCGACAAAGGACGACTCCCATTCGGCTTCAGACGCGAACAGACTCGCGAGGTCCCATCGATCCGCGACGGATACCTCGCGCCTTTCCGGAATCCTTGAATCGGCCATGATCGTACGCTCCGAAGGTGAGGGATGGAAGCCCTGAAACGGGCACGCCAAGTTTATAGGGAAGACTCGGGCCTGCCGCAAGAGCGACAGAGACCGACGCAGAACTCCACCATGGCATCGAGGGCTCGGCGCTCCAGAAGCTCGGGGCGGTCCTCGGGTCCGTGAAGCAGGTCCCAGGTCCGCGGCCAATCTCCCCCCATATCGTTCCTGGCGGGCGCCCGCTTTCCCCCCGCGTCCGAGCGGCCGGCCATGGCCCGTTCGAGCCGCTCCGCCTCATCCTCGGGAAGGAGCGAAAGGACGAGCGCGGGCATGCCGGCGAGCGCGAAGCCGAGGTCATCCGACCATGGCAAGGGAAGACGCAAGGGGGGCTCCATCCCGGAGGTCGCGGCAGCTTGGGTCGCTCGGGCTTCCATCGCATCGAGCACGAGTACCGCGCCGGGGCTGAGACCTTCGCCGGCCGTCCTCGAGGCGGTGGAAAGGAGGAGGCGCGATCCCCTTCCGACGACGTCGAAAACGAAAATGGCCGGACGGGCGCCGCCCAATGCCTTGTGCAGTCCCTTCGCGAGGGCATAGGAGCCTTGGGAAAAGGGGTCGCCCGAAGCGGGAGCCTCCTCGCCGTCGGTGAAGAGCACGAAGTGGCCCTGCCCCGCGCTTCGGTCCTTTGCAAGCCTTCGAGCGGCTTCGGCGAGCACGAAGCAGGCCGCCGAGTTGTCGAGGGCTCCGGGACTCCCGTCCACGCGATCGTAATGCGCGACAAGGAGCGTCGAAGGTGGACCCGGCGAAAGGCGGACGAGGAGATGGCGCCGAAGGCCAATGGCCAGCACCCGCCCCTCGAGGCCCCTTTTCGCGAGCATGCCCGAGAGGCGCACCAGTCGATCCGCCCCGTCGGCGAGAAAGGAGCGAAAGTCCTGTTCGAAAGTCATGTGCCCGGATCGATCCTATCCGTCAGGAGGCGCGCGTCGGAGGCGCTGTCGACTCGCGTTCGATCAGGGTCGCGGGGAGTCGCCGGCCGGCCGGAGCCCCCCCCTCCAGCATCTCGATGACGAGCCGGGCCGCGGCCGCCCCTTTTTCGAGACCGGGCTGGTGGATGGTCGTGAGGCTCGGTTTGGACCTCGACGACAGGGGTATGTCGTCGAATCCGGCGACGGACATGTCGGAGGGAAGAGAAAGGCCCCTCTTTCGCAGGGCGTCGAAGGCGCCGAGGGCGACGATGTCGGCCATCGCGACGATGGCCGTGACGCCCTTCGGGGCCTTGTCGAGAAGCATGTCGGT
>Ga0187814_10000469_pt1 | contig 13482 bp, 9 predicted proteins | sample NC_S_4_FD_132450 | JGI IMG/M metagenome (GOLD analysis project Ga0187814, IMG submission 132450) | Wetland sediment microbial communities from Neuse River Estuary, North Carolina, USA - ASW-S_4 | ecosystem: Environmental > Aquatic > Freshwater > Wetlands > Sediment | place: USA: North Carolina... | reverse complement strand
GCGGTAATCAGTGTGCACGGGCTTCTCGCACAGCACGTGCTTGCCCGCCGAGAGGGAGTCCCAGGAGATCTGGAAGTGCGGCTGGTTGCCCGTCACAACGTCCACGACATCGATTCCGGGATCATCGAGCAGCTCGCGGTAATCAGTCACGGTGCGCGCTATCGCGAATCTGCTCGCCGCCGCGGCCAGCGCCGACTCCTCGACGTCGGCGAGCGCGACAACCTCAGCCCGCGGGTCACGCTGCCAGCCCGGGATGTGCGCCATCTGCGCCCACCGCCCGGCGCCGACTACCGCGACCCTGATCCGATCTGCCGTCATGGCGTTCCTGCCTCCCTAGTAGCCGGCCACCCGGTCGTAGAGGTTGCGCAGCGGCTGGCCGGCCAGCCAGCGCCGCAGGTTGTCGGTGAACAGGTCGGTCAACAGCCGGTTCTCCGCGGCGACCGTCGCTGCGGAGTGCGGCGACACGATGACGTTGTCCATCGCCCACAGCGGCGAGGACGGCGGCAGCGGCTCGACGGCGAACACATCCAGGCACGCACCGGCCAGGTGGCCGCCGCTCAGGGCGCTGATCAGTGCGGGTTCGTCGATCACTTGGCCGCGGCTGACGTTCACGACGACGGCGCCCGGCGGCAGCGCAGCAAGCTCGCGTTCGCCGATCAGGCCCGCGGTCTGTTCAGTCAGCGGGCAGGCGAGCACTAGCGCACTGGCCTGCGGCAGCACCTCATGCAACCTGGTGGTATCGGCATAGGACGCGACTCCCGGTATGTCGTAGCTGCGGCCAGGGCGGCCACAGCCGATCACCCGCAGGCCCGCGGCCGCCAGCAGGCGAGCAACGTCGCGCCCGACACCACCGAGGCCGATGACCACGGCGGTACTGCCCGCTAGCTGGCCAGCCGTGTGCCGCTGCCAGTGCCGCTCGCGCTGCCACCTGGCTAGCTGGGGCATCCCCTTCGCGAAGTGCAGCAGTCCGAGAAGGGCAAACTCGGCGAGCGGTGTGCCGTGCACCCCTGCTGCGGTGGTGAAGACTAGGTCTGATTTGTCTAGGCCGGTGCGTTCGAGGAATCCGCCGATGCCCGCGCTTGTGCCCTGGACCCAGCGCAGCCGCGGGCAGAGCTTCGGCATGTCCGCAGGCGACTGCCAGTCGAAGTCGAAACTGACGTCCGCTTGCTCGCGCAACTGCGCCCAGCGGTCGAGTTCGTCCCGTGTTAGCTTCCTGGGCACGCCGGCGTGGTCGCACGGGTAGCGCGGCACCGGCAGCAACTCGGGCGCATATAGCGCGCGCACACTGCTATCCACCGCTTCGATCCTGGCCGCGTACTCGGGCTCGAGCGGCGAGGCGACCAGGACATTCAGTGCGGCCGCGTGCATGCATCCTCACTCAGCGCGCTAAGCGGGCGATTGTCGACAGTCAACGACTATCCCGTCCATTGGCGCCGCGTCAAGTCCGCCGGGTGCTGCCCGGCCAGACACTGCTGGCCTCATGTACCAAGACCTGACGATGGTTGATGACAAAAGTGTCACAGGTAGCAATCGGACATTGACTACTGAAAAAAGCGGCTCCTACAGTTAGGAAGGTTGTCGACAATCGACGAAATGGAGTGCGACATGCCCCGAGCCACTCCGTCCCGGTTCCTGAGCATCCTGGGCCTGATGTCGCTCGCCGCCATGGCCGCTGCCTGCGGTAGCAGCGGGAGCGGCAGCGCGGGAACCACGGCGAAGGTAAACACGCTGGTCATCGCGAATGCAGTAAAGGTCGACACGCTGGACCCCGAGGCGAACTCGGTCAACGAGTCGATCTGGCTCGACCAGAATCTCTACAGTCGGCTGCTGCAGCCCAATTCCACTGGCACGGGCCTGCTGCCGGACCTGGCTTCATCATGGGCCATCGCAGCGAACGGCCTGACCTATACCTTCCACCTGCGGCCGGACGCCAAGTTCTCCAATGGCACGCCGGTCACGGCTAGCGATGTGGTCTTCTCGATCGACCGAGCGCGTGCATTCGCCGGCGGCTGGGGCTTCCTGCTGACTGCCGTCAAGACCATCACCGCGCCTGACCCGCACACGGTCGTGATCACGCTCTCCCAGCCGCACGCCCCGCTGCTCGCCGATCTGGCCATGTATGCCTACTCCGTGGTGCCGGAGAGCCTGGTCAAGTCCCAGGGTGCCTCGTTCTTCCAGCATCCGGTGGGCAGCGGACCCTTCATGGTCACGTCCTATAGCCCCGACAGCGAGGTCGACCTGGCGGCCAACCCGTACTTCTACGGGACCAAGCCGAAGATCAAGAAAGTCAGGATCCTGATCGTGCCGGACGACAACACCAGGGTCTTGATGCTGGAGAGCAAGAAAGTCGACGTCATCGAGAACCCGCCAGGAAACCTGGTCAACCAGATCGACAAGACGCCGGGCCTCAGCGTGCAGCTGTTCCCCTCCACCAGGGTGGACTTCATCCAGCTCGACGAGCATTTCAAGCCGTTCAAGAACGTGCTGGTGCGGCAGGCGATTAACTACGCGATCGACCGGAACGCGATCGTCAAGCTCGCCTACCAGGGACACGCGACGCCTGGTGCGTCGTTCATGCCCTACAAGATGCAGTACTTCGACAGCTCCATCACCCCCTACCCATACGACCCGCAGAAGGCCAAGCAGCTGCTGGCCCAGGCCGGATACCCGCATGGCTTCAACGCCTTCCTGATCACAGTCAGCGGCGACGTCGCCGGCCAGGCTGAGGCCATCGTGATGAAGTCCGAGCTCGCTGCCGTCGGGATCAACATCAGCATCCAGTCTTATGAGCTGCTGACCGCCTACAACAAGGAGGATGGCGGCCACTCGGAGTTCGGCGAGCGGTACTGGACGAACGACATCATCGACCCGGACGAGGTAGCGACCTTTGGCGCCGACTGCCAGGGCGGTGCCTTCGCCTTCAACAGCTACTGGTGCAGCAACCAGGCCAACGCCCTAGTGGCCCAGGCGCGCGCCGAGCTCAATCCGGCTACCCGCCAGCAGCTGTACAACCAGATCCAGCAGATCGTCTACCAGCAGTCGCCGTTCGTGGTGATCGACTACAGCCCCTACCGGTACGGAGTCGGGGACTGGGTGCACGGATTCCACGTGACGCCGCTCGGCAACTACGACCTCTCACTGGAGACGCTCACGGTAGACGCGCACTAGCCCGGCCAGGCGCCAACCGGGCGGAGAGCACGGTAGGCGCCGGGTGAGCCACACCGCTGGCCGCCCGGCGCCACCGGTGCCAGGATTGACGACGAAGGAGACGCCGTGAACCGGTTCGGGATGCTGCCGCGACGTCTGCTTCATACGGTCATCGTGCTGTTCGGCATCACGCTGGTCACGTTCTTCCTGCTCCGGCTGATCCCCGGTGATCCGGCACTGGCCATTCTTGGTAGCAGCTACACCCATACCAGGGCCGTGGCGATAGACAACTTCCTCGGCCTCAACAAGCCGATCTGGACCCAGTACGGCCAGTACATGGACCGGCTGTTCCACGGGAACCTTGGCTTCTCTTTCTTCTACGACGAGTCAGCGACGGTGGTGATCAGGCAGCACATCGCGCCGACGGTCTTCCTGGTGATCTACAGTGCGGTGCTGGCCGCGATCATTTCCATGCCGATCGGATTCATCTCTGGGTTGCGCCGGGGCGGCGCGGTCGACCAGTCGTCGCGGGTGTTCTTCACGCTGAGCTTCGCGATGCCAGCGTTCTGGCTAGGCATCATCCTCATCCTGATCTTCAGCGTGAAGCTGCCGGTTTTCCCGATCAGCGGCTTCGGTAGCGGCTTTGTCGGCCACCTGTATTACTTGTTCCTCCCCGCCCTGACCATCTCGCTCGGCTTCTCCACGGTGCTGGTCCGAAGCCTGCGCGCCGCGACGATCGCGACGCTGCAGGCGGAGTTTATTGATACCGCGCGGATGAAGGGCATCCGCTGGCGGCGGGTGCTGTGGCGGCACGTCTTCAGGAACTCAGTTCTCGCTGTCGTAGCCGTCTACGGGGTCAATCTGGCCTACCTGATTGGCGGAACCGTGCTGGTGGAGAACGTGTTCTCACTGCCGGGGCTCGGCTCGCTGCTGGTCAGTTCGGTATCCGACCGCGACTACCCGGTGGTTCAGGGCGTGACCCTGCTCTTCGCAGTGCTCATCGTACTGATCAATCTGTTCACCGACCTGGCACAGGCAGCACTCGACCCGCGAGTCGGCCAGGAGATCGGCACATGAGCGCCATGTGGGCAGCCAGCCCGTCAGAGTTGCTGATGCGGGCTGCCACAAAGGCGGCAGGCAGGCAGCGCAGCGTGGTCAGAAGGCGATTCACGCTGATCATCGGGCTCGTCATGCTCGCGATCGCCATAGCAGCCGCCGTGTTGGCACCTTTGCTGGTCAGCCAGTCGCCTACTGCGATCGACGTGCTGCATCCGCTGTCGCCGCCGCTGACCTCCGGGCACTTGCTTGGCACCGACCAGTACGGCCGTGACCTGCTGGCCCGCATCTTGTACGCCGGGCGGATCGACCTGGCTATCGCGTTCGGCGCGACCAGCGTCACCCTGGTGGGCGGCACCATGATCGGCCTGGTGGCAGGTTACGTGGGCGGCAAGGTCGATAGCTTCCTGATGCGGCTGGTCGATCTGTTCTTCGCCTTCCCGTTCCTCGTCCTTATCATCGCCATCATTGCCATGCTCGGTCCGAGCACCTTCAATCTGTTCATCGCCATCTGGATCACCAGTTGGGTGAGCTATGCGCGCATCATGCGAGCGCAGACCGTTGTGGCCAAGAAACAGCAGTACGTGCTCGCGGCCAGGGCGCTTGGTTACAGCCCGGTTCGTGTCATGTTCCGGCACATCCTGCCGAACACCGCATCCACGGTGATCATCTTCTCGATGGTGGACGCGGTCGGGAACATCATCCTGGCCGCGTCACTGGGATTCCTCGGGCTTGGCGTCCAGCCACCGACGCCAGAATGGGGTTCCATGATCTCCGACGGCCAGAACTACATCTTGACCTCGTGGTGGCTGGCCACCTTGCCCGGACTTGCCGTTGTTTTCGTGGGCGTCGCGTTCAGCCTGATTGGCGACGGCCTCGCGGACGTGCTCCGGGCTGGTGACCGGTGAGCGCGCTGGGGACGCCCCTTCTCACCGTCCGCGACCTGCACACTTACCTGGCTACCGTGCAGGGTGTCGTGCGCGCCGTCGATGGCGTGTCGTTCACGGTGCACGAGGCCGAGGTCCTCGGCATCGTCGGGGAGAGCGGCTGCGGCAAGACCGTCACCTGCCGCACGATCATGGGATTGATGCCGGCTCGCTCAGTGCACACCGAAGGCGAGGTGATCTACCATCCGCGCGGCGAGGGGAGCCTGCTGGGCGCGAGCGAGGATGTCATGCGGACGGTGCGCGGCGCCCACCTTGCCATGATCTTCCAGGATCCGATGACAGCGCTGAACCCCGTGCTGAACATCGGCGACCAGCTTATCGAGGCCGTCCGAGCGCATGACCGCTGCAGTGCCGCCGAGGCCAGAACCCGCGCCATCAGCTTGCTGGACCGGGTCGGCATCCCGGCCGCTAGCCGCCGGATGCGCGACTACCCGTTCCAGTTCAGCGGGGGCATGCTGCAGCGGGCGCTGATCGCGATCGCACTGGCGTCCTCGCCCCGGCTGCTGCTCGCGGACGAGCCCACGACGTCTCTGGACGTCATCATCCAGGACCAGATCCTGTGCCTGTTGCTCGAGCTGCAGCGCGATACCGGGATGAGCATGATCCTGGTTAGCCATGACTTGGCAGTGATCAGCGAGATGTGCGACAAGATCATCGTCATGTACGCAGGCCAGGTGGTGGAGGAGGGCACCGCGGCCGATGTCATCAGCGCCCCCCGGCACCCCTATACGCATGCCTTGCTGGAGGCGCTGCCCCAGGCTGAACAGCGCGGCCAGCTACGCAACATCTCTGGCTCGCCGCCGAGCCTCATCAACGTGCCAGATGGCTGCCGGTTCGCGCCACGATGCCGGTTCACCACGCCGGAGTGCCTGAACTGGGAGACGACGCTAGTCGCCGCAGGTGAGCGCGACCACGCCGCACGGTGCTGGCGCCATCAGGAGATTGCTGAAGGGCAGGAAGCATGGCAGCGGAGCGACTCGGCATCGGCGTGATCGGAGCCGGACGGTGGGCGATGCTTGCCCACCTGCCCGGCTGGGCCAGGGATGAGCGGTGCGATATCGTCGGGATCTGCGATCTTGAGCCAGAGCGTGCGGCCGCTGCCGCCGCCCGCTTCGGCGCCGGGGTTTCGACCACGGACTACCGCGAACTGCTGAAGCGCGATGACATCGACATCATCGATGTCGTCACCAGGGACGGCGAGCATTTCCCGCTCAACACCGCGGCCATCGAGGCAGGCAAGCACGTGCTCAGCGAAAAGCCGGTCGCGCACGACCACCGCGACGTAGCACGACTCGCCGGACTCGCCCGCGATGCAGGCCTCAAGACCAAGGTCGGCCTCACGTTCCGGTACAGCCCGGCCGTCCGGTACATGAAGGACCTGATCCGCAGCGGCAGTCTCGGCACCCCGTATATCTACAACGCCTACGAGCAGAACTCGCAGTGGCTCAGCCCGCAGACGCCGCTGCGCAGCCGCGACCAGGCAGTTGACGGCCCGATCCAGGTCGCGTCGCTGGAGGGATATGGCGCGCCGGTGATCGACATCGGACACTGGCTGCTGGAATCAGACCTTACCGCCGTTGTCGGCGTGCTCAAGAACTTCGTTCCCGAACGCGTACTCGCGGCTACTGGCGCGATGGCCCGCGTCAATATCGATGACGGAGACATCTTTATTGGCGAGTTTGCCAGCGGTGCGATCTGCTCGGTCCAGACCAGTTTCGTGACTGTCGGCAACTACCCAGGCATCGAGGTGCGGGTGTACGGCTCCGAGGGAGCCGCGATCGCCCGGCTCATCGAGGAGTTCGGGGTCTGCGAGACGCTCAGAATGGCGCGCCCCGACGACGTGGAGTTCCGCGACGTCGAGGTGCCCGCGAGCTACTATCCCCCGGGCGGCAGCCCGCGCGAATCCTGGCGCTCGCTCTACTACGCCAACCTGACGGCGAGCTTCGCCAGCGAGGTGCTCGGCCAAGTCGAGGGTAACGAGGGCAATTTCGATGATGGCCTCTGGGTGCAGGAGGTGGTGAACGCCGTGGAGATCTCGCATCGGGAGCGGCGTTGGGTCAGCCTGCCACTCGAGCCGGCCTGAGCCGGCGGAAAGGACCGTTGATGTCCGCAGAGACGCCGCCCGTCAGGTGGGGCATCATGGGCACCGCCAACATCGCCAGGGCGGCCTTCCTGCCGGGGATGCGGCACGCCGGCGGGATCGCCGAGGCGGTGGCAAGCCGGCATCGTGTCAGCGCCGAGCGGTATGCCGCCGATAACGGCATCGGCCGGGTAGTCCACGGCTACCAGGCACTGATCGAGGACGGCGACGTGGATGCTCTCTACATCCCGCTGCCCAACTCGCTGCACGCCGAATGGACCATCGCTGCGCTGCGGGCGGGCAAGCCCGTGTTGTGCGAGAAGCCGCTATGCGGCAACTTCGCCGATACCGAACGGGTACTGTCCGTCGCCAGGCAGACCACCGGATCACTGCTCTGGGAGGCCTTCGTCTTCCCCTTCCATGCTCAGATGGCGCAGGTCAGAGAGGCGGTAGACAGCGGCGCCATCGGGGAACCGCGCGAGATCCAGTCGAGCTTTCACTTTATGGTGAGCCGCCCGGACAACATCAGGTTCTCCGCCGACCTGCAAGGCGGGGCACTGAACGATGTGGGCTGCTATCCCATCCGGCTGGCCTTCGAACTGTTCGGCTGCGAGCACGAGACCTCCTGGGCCGAGGCCGTGTCCGGCGGCCAGGGCGTAGACGTCGAGAGCTGGGGATCGCTGGGCTATCCGGGCGACCGTCGGCTCATGCTGTCGTGCGGGCTTGGTCGAAGCTACGACACGTTCACCCGGCTGCTCGGAACCGGCGGTGAGATCCGGATCAGCAATCCCTTCCATCCATCGGCGGGCGACCACTTTCAGATACTCGGCCGCAATATTGATGCCCAGCCGGTCCAAGTTGGCGATGAGCCGTCCTTCGCCGCGGCGATCCGCCACATTCAGGCAGTGCTGCGCGGCCAGGAGGAGCCTCGGCTGCTCGCCCTCGACACGGCAATGCCGATCGCGCGCGCACTGCATGACCTGCATGCCTGCCTGGGCCGGTCGGACAGCGACTAGCCGCCTTCCTCGTCAGCCAGATCGTCTCATCACAATCGGCAGGATTTGCCCGATACTAGGCCGGATCCGTGTCGGGCCGGCTGGTCCGGCTGGTCGCATTCACCTGCTGCGGGTGGTGCAGTATGCCCGCGGGCTGGTGAGGTCTGCCTGGGTGAGAATGATGCGCCTTCCGCGCGGCGAGCAGCGGGCGCTGAGGGCCATCGGGGCTGACATCCGCCGTACGGATCCGGCGCTGGCAGCCATGATGGCGATCTTCGGCCGACTGGCCGCCGGTGCGGACCTGCCCTCTCATGAGCGGCAGCCGCGGGCTGTCGCGCCGGCCTTCGCGGCGCTGTTGACGGTCGTGGTTGCGGTCCTGCTCGTCGCCGGGCGCACGTTGGGCGCGTGCCTGCGCGGGCTAGTCGCGATCGGACCGGTCCCGCGGAACGTGCCCTATGGGCTGCCAGGTGGCAGCTGGGAGTCGCCGGTCACGCCGCGGCCCTGGCGCTGGTACCGGTTAGTTGTCAGAGTGATCGTGATGTCACACCTGCTGAGATTCGCCGCCACCTTCGCCACCATCGCCGTTTTCATGGCCGCCCAGCAGGGCAGCGCCAGCGCCGGCGTCGTCAACGGCCCCAGCCCCTCGTCCACCACCAGGCTTTGCACGTCACGCGCGTGGAAATACGCCGACCACGGCCGCTACCTGATCCGCAACGATGTTTTCCAGCCCCGCATCGCCCAGTGCTTGTGGAACCCTCGCGACCGGGCCGCGTTCAAGGTCATCACCTTTCACCGGTTCCGTGACGGCGACCACGTGGTCGGCTCCTACCCGTCGATCGTCTACGGCTGCGACATGTTCGATGCGTGCAGTGAGCACAGCGCGCTGCCGATCCGCGTGGCCGCCTTGAAGTCAGTAGTGGTCACCGTCGCGACCAGATTCGCCCGCAACCGCCGCCAGCAGGCTAACGACGCATCCGACAACTGGTTCACCGCCGGACCGCTCGACGGGCCGTCGAGCAACCGGGCCGAACTCATGCTGTGGATCCGCTACCGAAATATCCATGTGCGTACCGACGCGGTCCGTAGCTGGGGCGGTGTTACCTGGGATCTGGCATGGTGGGTCACCCACCAGGGCCATAACCGCTGGTGGCTGCTGCAGGCCCGGGCAGTGCGGCAGCGCTCCGACCTGGACCGGTACCAGGTCATGCCGGTGATCCGATTCTTCCGGCACCTCGGCTTGATCCGGTCAGGCTGGAGAATGTCCTCAGCGGACTGGGGTTTCGAGTGCTGGGACGGATGCCGCGGCGATCGGATCACCCGCTACTCGGTCGAGGTAACCGCGCAGCGCTGACAGAGCCCCGACCGCCTGAGCAAGGGAAAGCCTGCGCGCCGTCTGGCAATCGGGCACGGCTGCAGAGTCGACCGGAAGGCCCGGAGATAGGAGCAGACTGTCAAGCTCGGCTTGAGGGCGGCAGAATGACCCGCGAGCTGAGAAGTGCAGCGAAGGGAATGAGTGCGAAGCGTGCCTAGGCCGCTGGGACGAACCCCGTGAAGATCACCGACGATCGGATCCGGCTGTCAGCGAGTGACGTCGCCAACTTCCTTGCCTGCCAGCACCTGACCCGGCTGGACAAACTGCACGCACAAGGGGAGCTGCAACCGCCGCACGAGTTCGACATCGGGTTCCAGTCGCTGATCCAGCGCGGCGAGGCGCACGAGAAGGCGGTGCTCGAACGCTTCCGCGCAGACGGGCGGCGGGTCGTGACGATCACCGCAGCCCCGCAGGCCGAGGCGACTGCGGCTGCCGCGACCGCGGAAGCCATCGCCAGCGGCACCGAGGTCATCTACCAGGGCGTTCTGACCAGGGAGCAGCCAGGCGGCGAACCGGCCCTGCTCGGCCGTCCCGACTTCCTGATCCGCGCGGACCTGATCGCCGCGCCGGACCACGAGCTGCGCCCGGACGGGATCCACTATGAGGTGGTCGACGCGAAACTCGCCCGCACCGCCAAGGCCAGGGCCGTGGCGCAGACCACGTTCTACTCGCATCTTCTCGCTGACCTGCAAGGCATCACGCCGCGCTGGATGCACCTCGCGCTCGGCAACAGAGAACTGAGGTCATTCAAGGTCGCCGAGTACGCCGCGTACGAACGGCAGACGCGGCGCATCCTCAGTGCCTTCATCGAATCCGACCGTGGCGCGCACCCGCCGTCCGATACCTACCCCGAGCCGGTAGAGCACTGCGCCATCTGCCGGTGGAGCGATCTGTGCGCAGCCCGGCGGCGAGCCGACGACGACCTGTCCCTGATCGCCGGAATCACCAAGGGACAACGTCGCGGGCTCAAGGCCGAAGGGATCACGACCAGGCGGGAGTTCGCTGCGCTCGCCGGTATACCCGAGCTACGGCGAGTGGGCCAGGAATCCCTCGACCGTGCCCGTTCCCAGGCACAGCTGCAAGTGGCAAGCGAGGATGCCGGCCGGGTCGAGTACCGGCTGCTGGAGCCAGAGCGCGACGCCGAAGGCGCGCTGGTCGCCAACCGCGGGCTGCTCGCGTTGCCCGAGCCGGCCGTCGGTGACCTGTTCTTCGACATCGAGGGAGCGCGTTACTACTCAGAAGACAGCAGGGAATTCGGTCTGCAGTACCTGTTCGGCCTCGTAGATACCGCCGACACAGACGAGAACGGGCGGCCCCGGTACACCCAGATCTGGTCCTTCGACCGCGACGGGGAGAAGCGGGCCTTCGAGGAACTGATCGACTTCATCACCGAGCGCCGGGAGCGGCGGCCCGGCCTGCACGTCTATCACTACAACCACTACGAGCCGACGTCGGTCGACCACCTCAGCGAGCTGCACGAGACCCGGCAGGAAGCCGTCGGCCGGCTGATGGGCCGGTTCGCCACCCGCGAGGACGAGGTTGACGACCTGTTCCGGCTCGGCGTGTTCGTCGACCTCTACCGCGTCATCCGGCAGGGCCTGCTGGCCGGAGTGGAGAGCTACTCCATCAAGCGGCTGGAACCGTTGTGCGGGTACGCCCGGCGGGTGGACCTGCGCGAGGCGACGGTCAACCTGATCGGCTTTGAGGCCGCGCTCGAGGACGGCACCGCAGCCGCCGACTCCGAGCGCCCGCGTGTCATCGCCGGGTACAACGAGGACGACTGCCGGGCCACGCTGACGCTGCGGGACTGGCTGGAAGAGCGGCGGACCGAGCTGGCCGCCCGACTGGGCCAGGACCTGCCGCGACCTGTGTTCGCCGAGCCCGCGCACGCCTCGGAGGACTCCGAGGTAACCCGGATCAGGACGGCTCTGCTGGCCGGCGTCCCGGCGCACGACTCCGGGCGCAGCAGCGACCAGCATGCGAAGGCACTCCTCTCCGACCTGCTCGACTGGCACCGGCGCGAGGCCAAGCCGGCCTGGTGGCGGTACTTCCACGTTCGCACGCTGAACTCGCAGGAACTGATCGGCGAGCCGGATGCGCTCGGCGGCCTGTCTGGCGGCGAGGTCATCGGGGAGGTGAAGCGCTCGGTACTGCGCCGGTTCTCGTTCCCGCCGCAAGAGCACCGGTTCTCCTCCGACGACGGCGCGTTCGATCCGATCACCGGCCGGAGCTGGGAAGTCCGGAGGGTAGACGACAAGCTGGGCCTGATCGAGCTGAAGATCGGCAAGGACTACTCCGGACCACTGCCTGCCGCGCTGGTTGAAGGCGGCCCGATCGACACCCGCACGCTGGCGGAGCGGCTGCGGTCGCTGGGCGAACGGGTCGCGCGCGACGGCCTGAGCCCGCAGGACGCGGCGATCTCGCTGCTCCTCCGGCGCCGCCCGGCCGGCGGATCTGCGCAGGCACTTGCGATGCGCCGCGGAGACGAGACCGCCGCGCAGGCCGCGATCCGGCTTGGCCTGGCCCTCGCAGATTCTTACCTGCCGATTCAGGGGCCGCCCGGTACCGGGAAGACCTATACCGGCGCCGATCAGATACTAGAGCTGATCGAGCAGGGCCGCGCTGTCGGCATCACCGGCCCGTCGCACGCGGTCATCCATAACCTGATCGAAATGGTTGTCGGCCATGCGGCCGGCCGCGGGCGCACGCCGCGCATCGGGCAGCGCGCGGATAGGGGCACCCCGTTCCTGCACGAAAAAGCCCAGTGCATGAGCTACGACAAGCTTGCGGGCGCCCTCGGCGCCGGTGACCTGGACGTGGCGGCGGGCACCATCTGGATGTGGGCGCGCGCGGAGTTTCAGGGCAGCGTCGACACCCTGTTCGTCGACGAAGCCGGCCAGATGTCGCTGGCCAACGTGCTAGCCGTGGCCGGCGCGGCGCGCAACGTCGTGCTGCTCGGTGATCCGCAGCAGCTCGCCCAGCCGAGCCAGGCCACGCATCCGCCGGGGGCTGGCGTGTCCGGGCTCGAGCACATCCTGGCCGGGCGCGCGACGATGCCGGCCGACGCCGGGCTGCTGATCGACCGGACCTGGCGGATGCACCCGCGGCTGTGCCGGTTCACGTCGGAGGTCTTCTACGACGGGAAGCTGACCGGTGTCGACGGGCTCGAGCGCCAGGAGATCTTCAGCGATCCTCCGCTCTCGGGCTCGGGCCTGCGTGTGGTCGAGGTGCCGCACGAGGGGAACACGAACGCCTCGCCGGAAGAGGCGACTGAGGTGGCCCGGCTGGTCCAGCATCTAGTCGGCCGGGAATGGCGCGATCGCGACGGCGAGCGGCTGCCGATCGGCCTGGACGAGATCATGGTGGTCACCCCGTTCAACGCGCAGATCAGGGCGATCCAGCGGGCGGTTGCCGGGCTCGGCTACGGCGGCCTCAAGGTCGGCACGGTCGACAAGTTCCAGGGCCGCGAGGCGCCGGTGGTCATCTACTCGATGGCGACCTCGTCCGCCGACGATGCGCCCCGCGGCATGGAATTCCTGTACGACCTGCACCGGCTCAACGTCGCGACATCCCGGGCGAAGGCGATGGCGGTCATCGTGGCCAGCCCGGACCTCGTGCGGGTCGCCTGTCAGACGACCCGGCAGATGGTCCTGGCGAACGCCTTGTGCCGAGCCTGGGAATCAGGCAGCTGACCTCGGCCGGCGGGTTTGACGGGCTGCGGCTTGACAGCCCGGCTTGACGGTCCGCAAGCAAACCATGGCCGGGACCCGCGAGCGTGCCAGGCGCCCAGGGCGGAGAATGGCTGCGTGAGCCGAACCACGGTCGTGAACCTCCGCGGGCACCGCGACGACCCGGTGTTCGCCGATGTCGTCTACGTCGGACGGG
>Ga0187814_10000468_pt1 | contig 13487 bp, 9 predicted proteins | sample NC_S_4_FD_132450 | JGI IMG/M metagenome (GOLD analysis project Ga0187814, IMG submission 132450) | Wetland sediment microbial communities from Neuse River Estuary, North Carolina, USA - ASW-S_4 | ecosystem: Environmental > Aquatic > Freshwater > Wetlands > Sediment | place: USA: North Carolina... | reverse complement strand
GGCTTCGTTCCGTGAGGAGGCCCAGGAGCTCCTCGGCCAGCTCGAGGCTACTCTCCTCGAGCTCGAATCCGATCCAGGCAGCGGCGAGCTCATCAATGCCGCCTTCCGCGCAATCCACACGATCAAGGGCTCGGCAGGCATGTTCGGCTTTGACGAGATCAGCCACTTCACCCACGACCTGGAAAACGCCCTCGATCGCTGCCGCAGCGGCAGCCTGGCCGTCAGCAAGGATTTCATAGACATGACGCTGGAGGCGAGAGACCACGTGCTCGCCTTGCTCAAGCGCGAGGAAGGGCCTACGGAGGAACTCGCCGCCATGGGCGAGCTCCTGTTGGGGCGTATCCGAGCCTTCGCGGGGCTCTCCGCGGAGCCCGGGGGGCGGACGTCCGCGCCCGCCGCAGCGCGCGCCGAATCGACGACTGGCGCAGACGCGGAAAAGAGACGGAGAACTTACCGTATCCAATTCCAGCCTGCCCCCACCATCTTTAAGAATGGCACCAAAGTGCTCAACCTCCTCGAGGAGCTGGCGGAGCTCGGCAGAGCCGACGCCTTCCCCCACACGGAATCCATCCCCGATTTGGAGGCTATCGATCCCGAATCCTGCTACTGTTTCTGGGACGTCATGCTCACTACCGAGCACGACGTGAACGCCATCCGGGATGTATTCATTTTTGTGGAAGATCAGGCTGAGCTCAAGATCGAGGAGCTGCCGCCGGAGCCTGAAGTCGACGCCGGGGGCCACGCTCGCCGGCTCGGCGAAATCCTGGTCGAGCGCGGAGAGGTCACGCCGGATGCCCTCCGTGAGGCGCTCAAGTCGCAGAAGCGCCTCGGCGAGGTCCTCGTCGAAAGAAAGATCGTCTCCAAGCCGCAGGTCGATTCGGCCCTCGTCGAGCAGGAACACATCAAGAAGACCCAGGACCGCGTCGAGCCGACGATGGGGTCGATCCGCGTCGCGAGCGATAAGCTCGACGCCCTCGTCGACCTGGTCGGAGAGCTCGTCACGGTGCAAGCCAGGCTGTCCCGAATCTCGCTCGACCTCAAGGACCCGGCGCTCGGCTCCACGTCGGAACAATTTGAGCGGCTCATTGCGCAGCTCCGCGACGACACGATGATCATTCGGATGCTGCCCATCGGGAGCACCTTCAACAAATACCGCAGGCTCGTGCGCGACCTCTCCACCGAGCTCGGCAAGGAGGCGGAGCTTCTCGCCGAGGGGGGAGAGACGGAGCTGGACAAGACGGTCATCGAGCGCCTGGGCGACCCCCTCGTCCATATCATTCGCAACTCGATCGACCACGGCCTCGAGATGCCCGATGCGCGCGAGAAGGCCGGCAAGCCGCGCAAGGGGAGCATCAAGCTCGCGGCCCGGCATTCGGGGGCCTATGTCCTCATCGAGGTTTCAGACGACGGCAAGGGACTCGACCGCGAGGCGATTCGAAACAAGGCTGTCGAGCGTGGGCTCCTTCCTCCCGCGCAGGAGCTCTCCGATCAGGAACTATTCCAGATGATTTTTGCGCCCGGCTTCTCCACCGCTCAGACGGTAACCACCGTCTCCGGCCGGGGGGTCGGCATGGACGTCGTGAAGCGCGAGATCGAGTCGCTGGGCGGCTCCGTCCACCTTTCATCGCAGAGCGGACGGGGCATGGCGGTTACGCTCAAAATCCCGCTGACTCTCGCCATCATCGAGGGCCTCCTCATCCGCGTCGCCCAGGAGTCTTTCGTCATACCCCTGTCCTCGGTGGACGGCTGCATCGAGATAAACCGCCAGGAACTCGCGTCTATGGGCGAACGGCGAATCATCAACTATCGCGACGAGCTCGTGCCCTACGTAAGGCTTCGGGAGGCCTTCGAATCCGACGGAGAAGAGCCGGCAATAGAGCAGATCGTGATCGCGACCGGGCAGGAATCGCGCGTCGGCTTCGTCGTCGACGAGGTTGTCGGGCAGCACCAGACCGTGATAAAGCCCCTGGGCAGGATGTACCGCGAGGTCGAAGGAATATCGGGGGCAACAATCCTCGGCGATGGCACGGTCGCGCTGATACTGGATGTGAATCGGCTCGCCATAGATGCCCAGGTCAGGAGTGGTGGGCAGCGGGTCGCGGAGGGAGCGTAGGCCGTGGCCGAAGGTGCGGAAAGCGGCGGGGGCGCAGGGTGGGCTCCGGCGCCGATGGTTGCAGGTGTCGCGAATCTGTCCGACAAGGATTTCCATAGACTGGCCCGCTATATCGAGACAGAATTGGGCATACGGATGCCCGACAGCAAGCGCGTCATGCTCGAATCGCGACTTCAGAAACGCCTGCGTAAACTCGGCTTCACCACGTTTTCCCAATACCTGGAACACGTATTCTCCGACTCCGGGCGGGAGACCGAGCTGATCAACATGATCGATGCCGTCACGACGAACAAGACCGACTTCTTCCGTGAGGCGGACCACTTTGATTTTTTGATCGAAAACATAGTGCCGGAAGCCGTCAGGCGCAGCGGAGCCGGGCACGCCCGGCCCTTTGAGATCTGGTCGGCCGGCTGCTCGACCGGCGAGGAGCCCTACACCATCGCCATGGTGCTCGAAGAGTATCGATCCTCCGATCCGCTCTTCAGCTATCGGATATTTGCCAGCGACCTTTCCTCGCAGGTGCTCGGGAAGGCGCTCGAGGCCGTATATGACGAAAGCAAGGCCGAAGTCGTGCCCATGAGCTTCAAGAAACGGTATATGCTCCGCAGCAGAGACCGTGACCAAGCGCTCCTGCGGATGAAGCCGGAAATAAGGGCGCGCGTGCGATTCGCCCGCATCAATCTCATGGACGAGCGCTACGACGCGGACGAAAACTTCGATGTGGTTTTTTGCAGGAACGTGATCATCTATTTCGAACGAAAGGTGCAGGAGCTCATCCTGAGGCGGCTCTGCTCCCACATCCGGACGGGGGGCTGGCTCATCCTCGGCCACTCCGAGACTCTCACAGGTATGGATGTCCCGCTTCGCGGGATCGCTCCGACTATCTACGCTCGCGTTTAGCGGGGAAAGCGCTTGCGATGCAGAATCCGATCAAAGTGATGATTGTGGACGACTCGGCAGTCGCCCGCCAGACCCTAAAGGATGTGCTCGACTCGGACCCGACCATCGAGGTCTTGGCCGTCGCCTCCGATCCGATATTCGCCCTCAAGCGGCTCGAGACCGAGCGCCCCGATGTGATCATCACCGATGTGGAGATGCCCAGAATGGACGGGCTCTCTTTCCTCAAGACGGTCATGGAGCGCGACCCCATCCCGATGGTCGTCTGCTCGAGCAAGACGGAAGCGGGGTCGGACAACGCCATCAAGGCACTCGAGTACGGCGCCGTGGAGATCATTCAGAAACCAAAGCTCGGCACAAAGGAGTTCTTCGAGGAATCGAAGATGCGGATCTGCGACGCGGTGAGGGCCGCTTACCTGAGTCGGGGCGGGCTTTCTCGCTCCAAATTTCGCGCGGCCCCGGCGGAGGTCTCGCCGAAGCTCACCGCGGACGTGATGCTTCCAAAACCCGACACTCGCGTCTTCGTCGAGACGACGGAGAAGGTCATCGTGGTCGGCGCCTCCACCGGCGGAACGGAGGCTCTGCGTGAGTTCCTCGAGGCCTTCCCCGAGGACGCCCCCGGCATCGTGATCGTCCAGCACATGCCGGAGCATTTCACGGCCGCGTTCGCCAAACGCCTCGATGGACTCTGCCGCATCAATGTGAAGGAAGCGGAGGAGAACGACACCGTCATTCGGGGGCGTGCCCTGATCGCGCCGGGGAATCGCCACACCCTCCTCAAACGCTCGGGGGCGCGCTACTATGTCGAGGTGAAGGAGGGCCCGCTGGTGTGCAGACACAGGCCCAGCGTGGATGTGCTCTTTCGCTCGGCCGCGCGCTACGCGGGCAGAAACGCCATCGGCGTGATCATGACGGGAATGGGCGACGACGGGTCGCGGGGAATGAAGGAGATGCACGATGCGGGAGCCTACACCATAGCACAGGACGAAGCCTCCTGCGTCGTCTTCGGAATGCCCAACGAGGCGATCAAGCTCGGGGGCGTGGATAGGGTGCTCGGTCTCGATGCCATAGCTATGGAAGTGCAAAAAATGGCCCTTTAGGAGAGCGCCGAGAGCGGCCACGGAGGCCTTTTGGGCGCTTCCCTGAGTATGCAATTGCGTAGAAACTGGAGAGGCGTTTGAAGCGGTAGCCTGTACGCCGTTGTGAACTGCACGAGCATTTTACGGCCTGCCAGGGGAGCAGGGCGCGCATCACAGGGATGGAAACCGGCGGCTCGCGCCGTCGCAGCAAGGAGGAATGTGAATGGCCAAGAAGATCCTGATCGTCGACGATTCGGCCACGATTCGTCAGAGCATCTCGTTCATTCTCAAGCAGGAAGGTTACGATACTGTCGAAGCCGGGGACGGGCTCGAGGCGCTCACGATTCTCGGTTCCGCCGGCGCTTTCGACCTGATCATCACGGACGTGAACATGCCCAACATGGATGGCATCGTCTTCATCAAAAAGACCCGCGAGCTCGCCAAGTTCAAGTTCACGCCGATCATCGTCCTCACCACGGAGTCGCAGGGGTCCAAGATGAACGAGGGCAAGGAGGCCGGCGCGACAGGCTGGATCGTCAAACCATTCAATGCCGACAAGCTCCTCGGCATCATCAAGAAAGTGGCGGAGTGAGGCCCCGCCATGAGCGCAACGGGAGCCGGCCGCTATCTCGCATTCGAGCTCGCAAGCGAGCTCTTCGCAATCGAGGTTGAGCGCGTCGAGGTGGTGCTCGATTCTGCCACGATCACCCGCGTGCCGAAGGCCCCTGCGCACCTGCGCGGCGTCATCAATTATCGTGGTGTGGTCATCCCCGTCGCCGATCTGAGGGTCCGCTTCGGAGAAGCGCCGAGCTCGACGGCGAACGGAGTGAGCATCGTCGTCCTGCAGATCCATTACGGCTCGGAGAATCTCACCATCGGCGTGCTGGCGGACAAGGTGCACGAGGTTATCGATCTCGACGTCTCTCACATAGAGCGCGCCCCGAAACTCGGCGCCAAAATCGACGACGCGCTCATCGCTGGCATTGGACAGTACGGCGACCGTTTTATCGTCATCCTCGATATCGACGAAGCCTTCAAGGCCGAGGCGGCCGACCGCACGAGCGAACGGTCGGCTGAAACCCAATGAGGGTGTTGCGGTACGTCGAGGGCCACGCGCCGCGGTCGCAGCGGCGCTCCGGAGGCTGATGGCGATGCCAGGAATCGCGATCGTCGAAGACGAATATATCGTCGCGCTCGATATTCGCAATTTCCTGGAACGGTCCGGCTATGGCGTCGCCGGAGTCTTCGCCTCTGGCGAGGATTTGCTCGATCGATACGCCCAGCTCCAGCCCGACCTGATCATCATGGACATCAAGATCAGGGGGCGACTCGACGGCGTGGAGACGGCACGCCTGGTCTACGAGCGCTATAGAACGCCGGTTGTGCTCCTCACGGCCTATGCGGACGACGAGACGGTCGCCCGCGCCAAGATCACGCAGCCCTTCGGCTATCTTCTCAAGCCCTTCGAGGAGCGCGAGCTCCGGACGGCGATCGAGATTGCGCTCTACCGCGCGTCCATGGAATCGAGGCTGCGCGAGAGCGAGGAACGCTTCCGCAGGCTTTTCATGGAGGGCATCTCCGGCAACTTCCTTGCGGACGCCTCGGGCCTGGTCACCGACGCGAATCCCGCGTTCCGGCGACTCATCGGCATAGATCCGGACGCGCCCATACCCGGGCTTGACCGTCTTTTCCCCGACCCCGCGGCCTGGGAATCGTTCCGAGAGGGGCTCGCCACATCCCGCAGACTCGAGCTGGCGGAGCTCTCGCTCGTGAGATCTGACGGCAGCGAGCTCTTGGTTCTGGCGAATGCGGCGACGGTCGTCGACGCCGACGGGACCATGATCGGCATCCAAGGCGAGTTGACCGACACCACGGAGCGGCGCAGGCTCGAGGAGCGCCTGCTCCAGGCGCAGAAGATGGAAGCGGTCGGGCGCCTCGCGGGAGGGATCGCCCACGACTTCAATAATGTCCTCACTGCCATCCTCGGCTACGCCAATCTCCTCGTCGAAGAGATCCCGGACCTCAAGGAGGCCAAGGACGATGTCGAGGGTATCCGCAGCGCCGCGGCCCGGGCGAGCAACCTCACGCGTCAGCTCCTCGCCTTCTCGCGGCGCCAGCCTGTCTCGCCTCGCCGGATCGATCTCAACTCCCTCATACAGGACACCGAGCGGATGCTGCGGCGACTGCTTAGCGAGGGCACCGCCCTCAGCCTCTCGCTCGCGTCCCGACGATCGGTCGTCATAGCCGACCCGGTCCAACTCGAGCAGGTCCTCCTCAACCTCACGGTCAACGCTCGCGACGCCATGCCACGAGGCGGCATCCTCTCGATCCTGACCAGGGACGCGAGCATCCTTTCGCCGCGGGCCGTCGGGCTCGATACGCTGCCCCCGGGCGATTACGTCGTGCTCGAGGTGGCGGACTCGGGCGAAGGGATAGCTCCGGCGATCCGTGACCGGATCTTCGAGCCCTTCTTCACAACGAAACCCAAGGAGCAGGGGACCGGGCTCGGGCTTTCGACGGTCTACGGAATCGCGAAACAGGCCGGTGGCGCGGTTGGCTGCGAATCGGAAATCGGCTCGGGCTCCGTCTTCTCCGTCTGGCTTCCCTCGGTCGGAGTCGCTGATGAGGGAGAGGTGGCCGAGCTCGAGGGCGTGGAGGAGTCGATCGTCCCGGGAGCGACGATCCTCTTCGTCGACGACGATGAGGCGCTCAGAACCCTCGCCGCTCGTTTCTTGTCCCGCATGGGGCACCGGGTTCTCGCGGCGGCGAATGCCGGAGAGGCGCTCCTCATAGCGGAGAGTCACGGCAGGCCCATCGATCTCCTGGTGGCTGACGTGGTCATGCCCATCATGGATGGTTACACGCTCGCGCGCCGCCTGGCTGCGATACTGCCCGGCATGGCCGTCCTTTTCGTGTCGGGGCATCCGGAACGCGCCGCGGACGGAGACGCCGCGGGGCGCTTCTTGGCCAAACCCTTCACCGAGGCGCAACTGGTTCAGGCCGTCTCCGAGGCGCTCGAGCGCAGGGCCGCGACAGCCGCGCGGGACCTTCCGTCTCGGCCCTCCTAACGACGCGGCGGCTTCGAAGGCGAAAGCACGGCCCGGTAGAGGCGGGCCTCTGCTTCCATGGCCGCCGCGGCTCCAAGCGAACGGTCGCGTCGGGGCAGCTCCACATCGAACTCGTCCAGCACGCGCGCCGGACGGTCCGAGAGGGCCACGACGCGGTCGGCAAGGTAAACTGCCTCGTCGATATCGTGGGTGACGCAGATCACGGTGCGGCGCTCCTCCCTCCACAGCTCCAAGAAGATATCCATGAGCTCGAGCTTCATCCTAAGGTCGACGGCCTGAAAGGCCTCGTCGAGGAGCAGCACCTCCGAAGGAAATGCGAAGGCGCGGACGAGGGAGAGCCGCTGCTTCATTCCGCCGGAGAGAGCTGAGGGGAGCATATTCGCGGCCTCCGCGAGCCCCGCCGCGCGCATGAAGCGGTCCACCCTCGCGCAGGCCTCGGGGCGCGGCAGGGCGCCGAGAAGGGCGAAGACGGCGTTGTCCCTCGCCCTCATCCATGGCAGGAGCCGCGGCTCCTGAAAGGCGTAGGAAAAGCGAGCCCCTTCGAAACCCGAGCGTGAGCCGCTGTCTACGGCCTTGAGCCCGGCGATGACGTTGAGGAGGGTAGACTTGCCGCATCCGGAGGGGCCGAGCACGACGGTGATGGACTGCGATGGGAAACGCAGCGACAGGCCGTCGAGGACCGGCAGCTCTCCGTATGAAGCGCAGACGGATATCAGCTCATAGGCCATGGCGCGCCGCCCTTCCTGCGAGGAGCCCGAAGAGCCACTCGGTGAGGCCGCAGAGCAGAACGGACGCGAAGGCCCAGGCGAAGACCTCTCCTGTTTCGAGGAGGACCCTCGCGTCCTGCATGCCGGTGCCGAGGGCGCGCAGCGGCTGGCTCAGCACCTCTCCGGCCACCACCACCTTCCAGGAAAGGCCGAGCGCGCTGCGCGCGCCGGCCAGGAGCTGGGGCGCGGCGGCGGGAAGGCGAAGGCGGAAAAACAGCTCCCTGCGCGGTACGCGAAACAATCTGGCCATCTCGAGGAGCCGCGGATCTGCCGCCTGAGCCCCCTGGGCCGCGCTCGTGGCCATCACCGGAAAGGCCATGAGAAAGGCGGCGAATATCGGCACGAAGCCCGAGGGGAACCAGAGCAGGGCGAGGAGGATGAGGGCGAGAATCGGCGTCGCGCGGATGACGGTGAGGAAGGGGGCGAGCGCCGCGTCGACGAGGGGCCAGCTTCCTGCAGCGAGGCCCGCGGCGATCCCAAGGGCCGCGGAAAGCCCGAAGGCGGACAGGCCGCGCAGGAAGGTCGCGGCGAGGGCCTCGAGGAAGAGCCGCGTAGGATACAGCGTCGTCGCGATTCCGAGCACCCGCTCCGGCGGCGGAAGAACGATATCCTTGCCGATGAGGTCGGCGGCGACCTTCCACACGAGGAGGAAGAGCAGGGACGCAGCCGAGCCGACGAGTAAACGGGAGGGGCGCGAGCCTCGCGGCGAGGGCGCCGCGGCTCCTCCCCGTTGGACGAACGAGCGGAGCCGGCCTGCGCGACCTACGGTCTGAAGCTCATTCGAAGGAGGCGTAGAATGCGGCATCGGGCAACGTGCCTCCCACGGAGGCGGGGGCTGTCTCGAGGAAGACGGAGAGGAGCGCCTCCACCGAGGCGCGCGCCCGCGGCGCCGCGACGAAGACATAGTTTGAACGGGGGATGGCTTTCTCGGCTATTGCGGCCTTGAGGCCGAGGTCATGCTTCTCTACGAGAAGGCCGGCTGCCTTGGGATTGGCGAGCACCCAGGTTATGGAGTCCGAGTATGCGGACAGGAGGGCCGAGACGGCCCCCGGAGCGCTCGTCGCGAGGCGCTCGCTGACGACGAAGGCGGACATCGGGTAGGAGGCCTGGCCTGTCGACGCGGTCCACAGCGCCCCAAGGTCGAAGGGAGCTCGGAGCGAAGGGTTCGAAGCGAGGGCGAGCGTGGCGAAGGGCTCGGGGAGGACGGCGTATCTAATCCTGCCCGCCGCCAGGGCGGCGGCCGCCTCGGGGTAGGGCAGGGAGTACGAGAGCCGAAGGTCCTTGTCGGGATCGAGCCCAGCTTTTTTTAGGAGGTGGCGCAGGAGGTAGTCGGGCGTCGCCCCCTGCCCCGCGACGGCGATTTCCTTGCCGCGCAGGTCGCCGAGCGAAGCGATCGCGGGGTCCGAGGTCAGAAAGGAGATCATCCCGTCGCCGACGATGGCGGCCAGCCTAATGGGTATGCCCGCGGAATAGAGCTTGGCGGCCATATTGATGGGGAGGACGGCGGCATCGTATTCGCCGCCAATGACCTTGGCGGCCATGACATCCGCGCTGGGCACCGCCACCGTGACCAGCTTAAGACCGCCCGGAAGGGAGGGAGGTGACTCGAAGAGACGAACCATGCCTATGCCTGTGGGGCCTTTTAATGCGCCGACCGTCACGGTGCCGGGCAGGGCATAGGCGCCGAGAACGGCCGCGGCAAGACCGGCGCAGATGAGCAAAACTTTCAGCCGAGCTCGTTTCATGAGGAAACCTCCGGCCGGACTATACCGCAATCGCTATACTTTTACCATGGCTTCCGCTATAGTCGGTTTCGTGGTCTGCTCGCAGTGCGGAGAACGGGAAGCCGACATCTTCATTCGCCGAAACGTCGCCGATCCCGAGTCTCTGGACCCGGCCGATCGAACCGTCGATCTCGCGCTGTGCGAGTCCTGCGCCCGAGCCCGCGGTCTCATAGTTGGGAAGGGGCGGCTCGACCTGCGAATAGGCGAGATCCTCGATTCGGCGCTGACCGGGGACGAGCTCGGCGACCAGGGCGGCTCTCCCTCCGCGCGCTGTCCTGTGTGCGGGATCGATCTCGGCGCCGTCCTGCGCGAAGGAAGGCTTGGTTGCTCCGGCTGCGTGGACGCATTCAGACCCGCTCTGCGGCGCCTTCTGCGCAGGCCCCCAGAACGGCTCGGGGGGCCTGCGGCGCACCCGGAGACCGTCGGCGATTCCCGGCGACCGGAGGCTCTCCCCCCCTCCGACCGGAGCCGTCCCTTTCCCTTCGGCTTTCCGGCCTTTGACGGCGGAGACGGGGAGGGCAATGGGCGCCCCGACTCCGATGTGGTGCTGGAGACCGTGGCGATCCTCTCCAGAAATCTTACCGGGCTTCCCTTCGTGGGCAATCCACGCGCCTCCGCCGCTCCGTCGCGGGCGATCCTGGGACGCCTCCTTGGCCAGCTCGAGGATTTTCGATCGCAAGCGATGGGTGCCCTGCCCGCAAGTTGGCGCCGGACCCTCGCGGAGCGGGCCTTCGTCCCTCGTTCCTACGCATCCGACCCCGAGGCGCCGCTGGCGGCGAGCCTATCCGAGCCTGTCTACGTGCTTTCGGACGACGTCGATCATCTTCGCATCGTCGCGAGGGTCGGCGGCTTCGATCCGGCGCGGGCCCTTTCCATTGTCGCGCGCTATGCCGATCTTGTATGTAGGTATCTTCCGGTGGATCGGCGGTTCGCGGCGGACGAGGAGTTCGGCTGGATATGCGCCCGCCTCGAGGATTGCGGGACCGGCCTGTCGACTGCGGCGGTGCTCCACCTCCCCGCTCTCGTCATGACCGGCCTGCACGAGCGCTTCTTCAAGAGCGCGCTGGCGGAAGGGGCAGTCGTGAGGGGACTCTACTCGCTCGAAGGCGAGGCTTCCGCAGGCTCGGTCTACGAGCTCAGCGTCGGCGAGGCCAGAAATGGAAGATCGCCGGAGGAGCTCCTCGCCGCTCTCGTGGAGGCAGCAGTGAGAGCCGAGCGTCGAGCTCGGGAGAGCCTTGCGGAGAATAACAGCGAAGCGTTGCGCGACGCAGCCGGCCGCGCGTACGGAACAGCGCGCTACGCGCGCAAAATAGAGGCGAGCGAGGGGCTGCAGCTCGCGTCCAGGCTGCGCTTGGCCAGTCTCCTGGGGCTGCTGCGCGGCGTGGAGGCGAAGGCCTTCGATCCCCTGCTCGAGGGACTTGGACCGGGATCTTTGGCGCGGGAGGCAGGGCTCGACTCGCTTCCCGATCGGGGACAAGAGGACATGCTTCGAGCCCGACGCCTTCGCTCTGCGATCTCGTCGGCGACCGTGGAAGAGGGAGGCGACTGATGTTCAAGGGACTGACGCATCGTGCTCAGCGAGTGCTCACAGTGCTCGCGCAGGACGAGGCGAAGAGGACCCGCTCGGAGCAGCTCCTGCCGGAGCATGTGCTCCTGGCCATATTGAAGGAAGGCGAAGGCATCGGCTTCAAGGCGATGCGCAGCCTGAAGATAGACACACTCGAGCTGCGCGACGAGCTCGAGCATTCCATCGAGCACCGGCGTTCCGGCTTCGCCCTGGGCGACCTTCCCCTTTCGCGAAGAACGCGGTCCCTTTTGGAAGGGGCCGCCGAAGAGGCCAACATGTCGGGCTCGGACTACATCGGGACGGAACATTTTGTCGTGGCCGCGGCCAGGGAACAGGGCGCCGTTCTGGAGCGCTACCTCGGACACATCGGCGTGTACTACGAGCAGCTCCGGGCCGCGGTGCGCCTCCTCCGCGAGCCGCCCAGCGCCGAAGAGCGCAGAGACAAGGGCATCGCCCAGGCTCCGCCGCCGAAGACCTCCACCGCGCGTACGCCTCTCCTCGACGAGTTCGCCCGCGACCTCACTGCGCTGGCGCGGGAAGGCCGCCTCGATCCCGTCGTGGGCCGGGACCGCGAGATAGGCCGCGTGATCCGCATCCTTTCGCGCCGCTCCAAGAACAACCCCGTCCTCGTCGGCGAGCCCGGAGTGGGCAAGACCGCCATAGTCGAAGGCCTCGCCCAGCGCCTGGCCCAGGGCGAGGCGCCCGAGGACCTCGCGCGCAAGCGCATTCTCGCCCTCGACCTCGCGGCAGTCGTGGCTGGCACGAAGTACCGCGGCGAGTTCGAGGAGCGGCTGAAGCGGATCATGAAAGAGATCAGCCTGGCGGGCACCATCATTCTCTTCATCGACGAAATACACACGGTCGTCGGAGCGGGCAGCGCGGAGGGCACTATCGATGCCTCGAACATGCTGAAGCCCGCCCTTTCCCGCGGCGAGGTCCAGTGCATCGGCGCGACGACGCTCGATGAGTACAGAAAGCGCTTCGAGAAGGACGCCGCCCTCGAGCGTCGATTCCAGTCGGTCCTCGTCGATGAACCGGGAAGCGCGGAGTCCGTCGAGATTCTTGAGGGCGTCAAGGCGCGCTACGAGGATTTCCACGGCGTCACCTACAGTAGACGCGCTGTCGAGGCCGCGGTCGAGCTCGCCCGGCGCTACGTCAGCGACCGCTTCCTTCCCGACAAGGCCATCGACCTCCTCGACGAGGCGGGCGCGCTCAAGAAGGTCCTCAATCCCGCCAAGCCGACGGAGCTCGAGGAGATCGAGGAGGAGATCAGGCGTCTCACTGAGGAAAAACTCGCCCTCGTCTCCACGCAAAACTATGAGAAGGCCGCCGAAACCCGAGACCGCGTGCGCAGGCTCAAGAGCCGCCTCGAGTCGATCAAGGCGCTCTGGGACGAGTCGGGCCGCCGCGAGCGGGCCGCTGTGACCGAGGACGAGGTGCGAGAAGTTCTCGCCGAGGCTACGGGAATTCCGCTTTCCCGACTGGCCGAGAGCGACGCCGAGCGTCTCTTGCGGCTGGAGGAGGAGCTCCATCATAGGGTGATCGGACAGGACGAGGCTCTGGCCGCTATCGCATCCGCCGTCAGGCGCAGCAGGGCCGGAGTATCCGACGGACGCAGGCCGATGGGCTCCTTCATTTTCCTCGGGCCGACGGGCGTGGGCAAGACCCTGGTCGCAAAGAGCCTCGCCGAATACCTTTTCGGCAGCGAGGACGCGCTCCTGCGCATCGACATGTCGGATTTCATGGAGCGGCACAACGCCTCCCGTCTCGTCGGATCTCCGCCCGGCTACGTGGGCTACGACGAAGGCGGCATGCTGACCGAGCGCGTGCGGCGCCGTCCGTACAGCGTCATCCTCTTCGACGAGATCGAAAAGGCCCACCCGGAAGTGTTCAATCTTCTCCTTCAGCTCCTCGAGGAGGGCGAGCTCCGGGACAACCTCGGCCACGTCGTGTCGTTCAGGACGAGCGTCATAATCATGACGAGCAACGCAGGCGCGCGCGAGATCACCGCGGGTGGTTTGGGGTTCAAGCCCGACGACAGGCTCTTGAGCTACACGGAGATAAAGAGCTCTGCCCTGGCCGAGCTAAAGCGCCGATTCAACCCCGAGTTCGTGAACCGCGTCGACGACATCGTCGTCTTCAAGCCGCTCGACCGCGAGGAGATCCGCAAGGTGCTCGACCTTCTCCTCGACGAGCTCGGCCGGCGCCTCGG
>Ga0187814_10000466_pt1 | contig 13496 bp, 11 predicted proteins | sample NC_S_4_FD_132450 | JGI IMG/M metagenome (GOLD analysis project Ga0187814, IMG submission 132450) | Wetland sediment microbial communities from Neuse River Estuary, North Carolina, USA - ASW-S_4 | ecosystem: Environmental > Aquatic > Freshwater > Wetlands > Sediment | place: USA: North Carolina... | reverse complement strand
GCGGGCGCCACGCGGCCGATCACCGCAGGCGGCAAACCGCCCGACCACCCGTCGGCGAGGCGCGCGGCGCACTCCGGCGCGAGCGCGACGAGCAGGCCGCCGGAGGTCACGGCGTCGGCCAGCAGCAGGCGCAGCCCGGCGCCTACCCCCGACGCGAAGTCGGTCCGCGGCGCGACGAAGGCGAGGTTGTCCCTGCTGCCGCCCGGCGCGCGGCCCGCCTCAGCGAGCTCGAGAGAGCTCGGATGGCGCGGCACCGCCGCCGCCTCGATCTCCAGGGTGACGCCGCTCTGGTTCGCCATCTCGAGGGCGTGGCCCAAGAGGCCGAAGCCCGTGACGTCGGTGACGGCGTGCGCGCCGCCGCACCGGCGCACGAACTCGGCGGCGTCGCGGTTCAGCTCGAGCATGGCGGCGACCGCCGCCCGCTCCGCCGCGGGATCGACGTCGCCGTCCTTGATGGCCTTGACGATCACGCCGGTCCCGACGGGCTTCGTCAGGATGAGGATGTCACCGGGTCGGGCGCCGTCCTTGCGCCAGATCTCGCCCGGTCGGGCCGTGCCCGTCACGGCCAGCCCGTACTTCGGCTCCTGGTCCTTGACGGTGTGTCCGCCGAGCAGCACCGCGCCCGCCTCGCGCACCTTGTCGAGGCCGCCGGCCAGGATCGCGGCGAGGGTGTCCTCGCCGTAGAGCTCGGTGTCGAAGGCCACGAGGTTCAGCGCCGTGCGCGGCACGCCGCCCATCGCGTAGATGTCGGAGAACGCGTTCGCCGCCGCCACCTGTCCGAAGGTGTAGGGATCGTCCACGACCGGCGTGAAGAAGTCGGCCGTCTGCAGGATGGCGAGATCGGGCGCGATCAGGTAGGCACCCGCGTCGTCCCGGGCGCCCAGGAGCAGCGCGGGATCCGAGAAGGTCAGATCGAGACTCGAAAGCGCGTGGTCCAGCGCCGCCGGACCCAGCTTGCAGCCTCAGCCGGACGCCGATGAGAGCGTCGTCAGGCGCTCGTGCACGTGGCCACCTCCCAGCATCGCGACTTTACCACCTGCGGCGCGGCGGGTCACGCGCAGGGGCCGATGGTCCTCGGCGAGACTCTGAGCGCCCCCCTCAGGGCGTCGCCCACGCAGCGGCGACCGCCTGCGCCAGCGCAGCCTCCTGGCCCGGCAGCACCGTCCGCACGTCGAGCAGCAGCCTCTCGTCCTCGATGCGCGCCACGACGGCCGGTCGGCCGCGGCGCAGGCGCTCGTGCAGGGCCTGGGGGTCCTGAGGCGCGATCTCCACCCCGAACGAGGGCAGCTCCGTCTCCGGCAGGGCGCCCCCGCCCGCGCGCCCGGCCAGGGGGACGACCTTGGCCGGCACCCCGGAGCGCGCGAGCCGCGCGCGCAGGCCCTCCGCACGCCGGCGCAGCTCGCCCGGCTCCGCCCGCAGCATGGCGAGCGCCGGCACGCCCGAACCGCCCGCGAGGTAGAGGCGCAGGGTCTCCGCGAGGGCGGCCACCTGCATCTTGTCGGGCCGCAGCGCCCGGTAGAGCGGCGCCTGGCGCAGCTCGGCCACGAGCTCGGGCCGCCCGAGCACGATGCCCGCCTGCGGTCCGCCGAGCAGCTTGTCGCCGCTCAACGTGACGATGTCGGCGCCCGAGCCCAGCACATCCTGCACGGTCGGCTCGTCGCCGAGCGGCGTGAGCGCGCCCGAGCCGAGATCCTCGACGAACAGGAGCCCCCTCCGGTGCGCGAGCTCCGCGAGCTCGGCGCCGTCGACTCGGGCGGTGAAGCCCACCTGCCGGAAGTTCGACGGGTGGACGCGCAGCAGCATCGCCGTCTCGGGACCGATGGCGCGCTCGTAGTCCCGAAGGTGCGTGCGGTTCGTCGTGCCGACCTCGCGCAGCACGCTGCCGCTCTCGGCAAGGACGTCGGGGATGCGGAAGCTGCCGCCGATCTCGACGAGCTCCCCGCGCGAGATGACCGTCTCGCGCCCGGCGGCCAGCGCGCGCAGGACGAGCAGCACCGCGGCGGCGTTGTTGTTGACGACGAGCGCGGCCCCTGCGCCCGAGATGCGGCAGAGCAGCGGCTCGAGGTGCTCCTGCCGGCTGCCCCGCGTGCCCCTCCCCAGGTCGAACTCGAGGTCGACGTAGCCGGCCGCCGCCCGCGCGGCCGCCTGCGCGGCCGCCTCCGCCAGCGGCGCGCGGCCGAGGTTCGTGTGCAGCACGACGCCGGTGGCGTTGATGACGGTGCGCAGCGCCGGCTCGTCGAGGTAGCGGAGGCGCGCACGCGCCGCCAGCGCGAGCCCCGCCGGGGAGAGCGCCGCGGGCTCGGGCTGAGCGCCTTCGCGCAGCCGGCCCCGCAGTTCCGCCAGGGTCTCGCGCAGGGCCCTGCGCACCTCGGACGGTGGGTACGCGCCCAGGGCCTCCCCCACCTCCCGCGATGCGAGCAGGCGGTGCAGCGCCGGCAGGTCGCGCGGTCCGACGGTCATCCCTAACCCTCCTCGTCCGGCCGGCTCACGCGGGCGGCCTTGGCCGCTCCTGGCCCGAAGCGCTTCAGGATCTCCTCGCGCGTGATGAAGATGCCCTTCGGCTCCAGCATCTCGCGCCGGTGCTGGAGGCGCTCGAGGCCCTGCGGATGGTAGACCGACATCACCCAGCGCAGGTAGCTCCCCGCCACGAAGCGCCGCCAGCGGGTGAACTGCATGTCCTGGATCTCGAACCCCCAGCGGCGGGGGCCGCGGAACACGACCGAGATGCCGAAGAAGACCTCGAGGTCGCGGTAGCGCGGGTCCGCCTCGATCAGCAGCGCGAGGTCGCGCATCGTGCGCTCGACGCGCGCCATGGCGCGCAGCGCGCCGAGGGCGGCCATCTGCGGGTTGCGGAAGTGCAGCTCGCCCACCCGGTCGCCGGGCTTGACCTCGCGCCCGCTCTTCAGGGTCACCGGCAGGCCGCGGTACGTCACCCGTCCGATGCGCAGGAGGCTGCGCACGTCGCCGATGCGCTGGATGCGGTTGAGGCGCTCGAAGCCGAGCTCCCAGACGCCCCAGATCGCCTGCAGCACCTGCCGGCCGAAGCCGATCGGCTCCTCCTTGGCGAGCAGCTCGGAGAGGGTCACGGCGGCATAGCCGAGCTCCTGGAGCTTCGGCAGCGCGATCTCGAGCGCCCGCGCGGTGTGCCGGCGCCCGTCGCCGCCGGCGTCGTGCAGGAGGTAGATCTGACCCGGCGCCGCGTGGTCCACGATGCGGCGGGCCAGCTCCTGCGGGTCCTGCGCCGCGCGCCAGTCGCCGGGGTCGTAGGACCAGAGCGCGAGCCTCTGCGAGGCGCCGGCCGCCGCGAGCGGCATGGCGGCGTTCATGTGGCCCCACGGCGGGCGCATGAAGCGCACCGCGGCCCCGGAGACCGCCTCGATGCTCCTGCGGCCGCGGATCAGCTGGGCGAAGGTGCCCCAGGGGGTCAAAAGCCAGGCGCTGCGGTGCCTCGCGCCGTGCGACGCGATCTCGTGACCCTCCGCCGCCGCCCGGCGCACGAGCTCGGGGCGGGCCGCCGCCTGCCCGCCCACCACGAAGAACGTCGCCTTAGCCCCGTGGTCGCGCAGGGCGTCGAGCACCTCGGCGCTCGCCTCGCCCGGGCCGTCGTCGAACGTCAGGCAAAGGCAGTCCTCGACGACGCGCGGGCGCGCGACGACGCCTATGTGCAGGTAGTGCAGCGCGAACTCGGGCAGGACCCAGTAGAGCACGATCAGCGCCAGGACGAGCCAGAGCCACACGGGCATCTTCCTCCTTGAACGGCGTCAGTCCGCGCCGACGGGCGGGCGTCCGAGCCTCTGCACGGGGTAGGAGACGTAGAAGACGGCCATGGCGCCCAGGACCGCGGCGCCCACGAGGAAGGGTCCGCGCGTCCCCATCGCCTGCCAGGCCTGCGCGCCGAGGACTGGACCCACCGCGAGGCCGAGGCCCTCGATGCTCATGAAGACGCCCCAGAGCGAGCCCTCGGCACCGCCCGGCGCGACGGACGCCAAGAGCGAGTTCCAGGCCGGCAGGATGAGCGCGTACGCGAGTGCGGCGAGCGCGCCGAAGCCGAGCGCGGCGGCGAGGCTGCGCGAGCCGCCCAGCAGGGCGACCGCCACGGCCGCGAGGGCGAACCCGACGACCAGCGGGGCGCGGACGCCGACCCTGTCCGCCAGCCTTCCGAGCGGCACCATCAACAGGACCGCCACCCCGCCCGCGCCGAAGAGCAGCTCCGCGTAGCCGACGGGGCCGAGGTGCAGCACGTCCTGGGCGAAGAGCGTGAGGATCGGCAGGAAGAGCCCGAGCGTCAGGGTCTGGGCGAACATGCCGGGCAGGAGCGGCCGGACGTGCCAGATGGCCCGGCCGAGCGCCCGCCAGGGCGTCGCTGGGCGGCGCAAGCGCGGCGTCAGGCCGGTCACGCGCGGCGCCCAGAGCACCACCGCGACCTGACCCGCGAGGAGCAGGCCGTAGGCCAGGGCCAGGTGCGCGTGCAGGGCGCCGTCCGTCAGCACGGGGCCGAGTCCCGCGCCCACGAGCCACGCGGCGAACACGTAGCCCATCACGCTGGCCGCCGTCTGACGCCGGTCGCCCGTCGCCTCGGTGACCGTCGCCGGCCAGAGCGGTGCCGTACCGATGCCGTAGAGCCCCGTCAGAAGGTACAGCGGCACGTGGTGCCCGCCGAGCACGAAGAGGAGGCAGAGGGCCGCGAGGGCCAAGCCCATGCCCGCGAGCAGCACCTGGCGCGTGCCGGACCGGTCCACGAGCCAGCCGGCCGGAGCCCGGCCGAGGGTGTCCACCAGGTAGTGCGCCGAGATGGCCCACGCCGCGGCGGCCAGCCCGACATGCCAGTCCCCGGTGCACAGGGCCGGCAGCAGCGTGACGAGGAGACCGGTGCGCACGAACTCACCCAGGAAGACGATCAGGCCGAGCTTCAGCGGCCGGCGTGCCAATGCGCCACGTCCTTTGCGATCTCGGCGGCCGCCAGCGGCCGGCGGATCCTGCGCTCCGCGTCCATCAAGGCCTCGCGCAGCTCCGCGTCGGTGCACATGCGCTCGAACGCGGGCCCGAGGGCGTCCGGGTTGCGCACCCAGATGCCCGCCCCCTCCTGCTCGACGTAGCCCGCGTTGACCTCCTCCTGACCGGGGATCGGCCGGAAGATCAGCATCGGCTTCTCGCTGCTCAGAGCCTCCGTGACGGTGAGGCCGCCCGCCTTGCCGAAGATGAAGTCGCAGGCCGCGTACAGGTACTCCATCTCCTCGACGAAGCCGAACGCGACGAGGCGCGTGCGGCCCCGCTGCGGCAGGTGCTCGAGGGCCCTCTTCAGCTGGGGGTCCCGGCCGGCCACCGCGAGGATCTGGCACGGGAGGTCCCTGGCGATCAGCTCCGCGACGATGTGCGGAAAGCCGCCGATCATCCCGTAGGCGCCGGCCATGGCCAGGACCGTGGTCCGCTCGTCGAGGCCGAGCCGCGCCCGCGCCTCCTCGGCGCTGGGCAGGTGGGCGAGCCTGGGGTGCACGGGGATGCCCGTCGCCAGGACCTTGTCGGACGGCACGCCGCGCCGCACCAGGCCCTCGCGGATCTTCTCCGAGCCCACGTAGTAGCGGTCCACCCCCGGGTGCAGCCACTGCGAGTGCACCGTGTAGTCCGTCACCACGACGAGGTTCGGCACCTCGAGGGCCCCGCGCCCCTTGAGGGTCGAGATGACGCCGGCGGGCGTCGGGAAGGTGTTGAGGACGACGCGCGGCCTGCGCGCCTGCAGGTAGTCGCGCAGTCGGTGCCGCCCGAGGCTGTTGAGGAAGTGCTGCATCGTCGAGTCGGCCCGGATCTGCGACGTGCCGCGGTAGAACGCGTGCCAGGCGAGCGGCGCGTGGCGGACGCTCAGCACGTAGGTGCGGGCGATCAGGCGGTTCAGCCGCCGATCGACGAAGTCGAAGTAGTCCTCCTCCCAATGCCTGAGCGGCGGATCGCCGGCGTCGAGCGCGAGCGCCACCGCCTGTGCCGCCCGCCGATGCCCCTCGCCATAGGACGCGGAGAGCAGCAGAACGCCGTCGGACGACGCCTCAAGGTTCGCGGCGTCCACCTCCAAGAGCTGCGCAAGAAGCACCCGGTCGGGGCGCGACCGCATCCGGTCTCGTCCCGCCCGGCCAAGGATAATATAATGGTCAGAGTCCGGGAAACCAAGTTGGCACCGCTCAGCCGGACTGGGCGCACGAACGTGACGGCCCACGGGCCGATGGCTATGCTGGGATGGCGAGTTGCCGACCTCGCCGGCAGGAGGCCGCCCATTGCGCATTCATGTGCTGTACTTCGCGCATGCCCGGACGCTCAGCGGCTGCTCAGGCGAGTGGCTCGCGGTGCCGCAGGGGATCGGCCCGGCCGATCTCCAGGCCCTGCTCGCGGCCAGGCTCGGCGCCGATGCGACGGGCTTTCGGCTCGCCGTGAACGAGTCCTACGACATGCCCGAGGCGCTGCGCGACGGCGACGAGGTCGCCGTCCTGCCGCCGGTCTCGGGCGGCGCGCCACTTTGCGGCCCAGGCGAGGTGGACGCCGCCGCCCTCGTGCGGGCGGTCACGGCCCCCGAGCACGGCGCGGTCGCCGTCTTCCTCGGCACGGTGCGCAACGAGTTCATGGGCCGCCCCACAGCGCGCCTGCACTACGAGGCGTACGAGGCCATGGCCGAACGCGAGCTCGCCGCCGTCGCCGCGGCGGCCGAGGCCAGGCACGCCTGCCGCGTGGCGCTCTACCACCGCACAGGCACGCTCGAGGTCGGCGAGGTCTCCCTGGGCGTCGCCGCGGGTGCCGCGCACCGGGACGCCGCCTTCGCCGCGTGCCGGGAGGTCGTCGAGGAGATCAAGCGGCGTGCGCCTCTTTGGAAGCGCGAGATCGCGCCGGACGGCGGCGAGACCTGGCACGACGAGGTGCACTAGGCCTCAGGGAGCCCGCTACCAACGTCGGGAGTGAGGACCTTGCCGAGGACTCCTGAAAGTTCGGCCCCGCAGGTGGCCGACAAGCTGCAGCGGCCGCTGCGCGACCTGCGCATCTCCGTCACGGACCACTGCAACTTCCGCTGCGTCTACTGCATGCCGAAGCAGCTGTTCGGCATGCACTACCGCTTCGTGGGCCACGAGGGGCTCCTGACGTTCGAGGAGATCACGCGCGTCGCCCGCACCTTTGCCGAGCTCGGCGTCACCAAGGTGCGCCTGACGGGCGGCGAGCCGCTCCTGCGGCCCCACCTCGAGGACCTCGTGCAGGACATCGCCGCCGTCGAGGGCATCGCCGACATCGCCGTCACCACGAACGGCTCGCTGCTCGGGCCTGCCAAGGCGAGGAAGCTCAAGGCGGCGGGACTGACGCGCGTCACCATCAGCCTTGATTCCCTGCGCGACGAGACCTTCCAGGCGATGAACGACGTCGGCTTCCCTGTCGCGAAGGTGCTCGCGGCCGTCGACGCCGCCGCGGCGGAGGGCCTGCCCGTGAAGCTGAACATGGTCGTGCGACGCGGGCTCAACGACGAGGACATCCTGCCCATGGCCGAGCACTTCCGGCACACGGGGCACGTCCTGCGCTTCATCGAGTACATGGACGTCGGCAACCTGAACGGCTGGCGCCCCGAGGACGTCGTGCCCTCGCGCGAGATCATCGAGCGCATCGCGAGCCGCTGGCCGCTCGTCGCCCTCGAGCCGAGCCGCTACGGCGAGGTCGCGACCCGCTACGCCTATCGCGACGGCGGCGGCGAGATCGGCTTCATCTCGTCGGTCTCGCAGCCCTTCTGCCGCACCTGCACGCGCGCGCGCCTGTCGCCGGAGGGCAAGCTGTTCACCTGCCTGTTCGGCGTCGTCGGCCACGACCTCAGGGCGCTCCTGCGCGGCGGGGCGTCCGACGCCGAACTCGCGGCGGCGGTGCGGGCGGCCTGGGAGGGCCGGGAGGACCGCTACTCGGAGCTGCGCAGCGTGATCCGCTCGCGCGGCAACGGCCAGAAGGTCGAGATGTTCCACATCGGCGGCTAGCAGGGCGGCAGGTCGGGTCCCGGACGCTGCGGCGGGGCGTCAGGCCTCGCGCCAGGGCAGTCGCGCCCAGAGCGCATCGTCGCTCAAGGCCTGCGCCTCCCCCGGCCGCAGGTCGAGCGCGACGTCCGCCACGTCGGGCGGCGGCGCGTCCTCCGGCGTTCGCCTCAGCCAGCACTTGACGCCCGGGGACGTCTTGAAGCCCTCGACGAGGACGAGGGTGCAGCCGTCGGCGCGCGCCTGCCGAAGCAGCTCGCGCAGGTCCGGCGGCGCGCCGAGCGCGAGGAGGCCGTCCAGGCCCAGGAGCCAGCGGCGCGCCGCCCCGGCCGCGCCGAGCTGCGCCGTGTCGCTCCCCTGGCGGTCCACGGCGCCGTGGTGGCTCTTGATGTAGCCGACATGGTGCCCGCGCGCCGCGGCGAGGGCCGCCAGGCGCGCGCAGAGCCTCGTCTTGCCGCTGCCGGAGTACCCCGAGACCTGAACGACGATCACGTCCCCGCCTCCAGGCGCAGCGCCTCGTACTCCTCCGGCGTGTTGAAGCCGCGCAGGTGACCCGGCACGACCTCGAGTGCCCGCAGCGCCGCCTCGTCCAGGACGGTCGCGGGCTGCTGCCGGAGGAACCCCAGCACGGAGCGGCCGCCCGCCGCGAGGTAGCCGCGCAGCGGAGCGCGCAGACTCCGCGGCCAGTAGGCCGCCAGCGGCTGCCATCGCCCCGCGATGCAGGGCACGACCGCCTGCCGCCCCCCCTGCGCGGCGTCCAGGATGCGGCGGATCTCCTCCGCCTCGAGCAGCGGCATGTCCACCGCGAGCACGAAGGCATCGCACAGTTCGAGCGCGCCCGCAATGCCACCCAGGGGCCCCGCGCCCGCCGGGGCGTCCTCGACGTGCGCCATGCCCTCCGCCGCCGCGAGCGCCCGCGGCCCCGCGCAGAGCGGCGGGAGCCCCGCGGCGCTGAGCCTCCCGGCGGCGTGCCGCAGGAGGCTCGTCCCGCCCCAGGGCAGGAGAGCCTTGGGCGATCCCATGCGCGAGCTTCGGCCGCCGCAGAGGATGACGCCGTACAGTTCTCAGCCCTCCTCCACCAGCACCCGCCCGGGATGCGTGTACACGTTGAGCCTGTCCTGGCGGGCGAAGCCCACGACCGTGATGCCGATCTCGTCCGCGAGCGCCAGCGCCAGCTCCGTTGGCGCGGACTTCGACAGCACGATCGGCAGGCGGAGCTTGGCCGCCTTCAGGAGGATCTCCGAGGAGATGCGCCCGGAGAGGACCGCGAGCAGGTCCGACGTGGGCAGCGCGTTGCGCAGGCAGTGCCCGTAGAGCTTGTCGAGCGCGTTGTGCCGGCCGATGTCGGCGCGCACGGCCAGCACTTCGCCCTCCGGCGTCGCCAGCGCCACGTTGTGGACGCCGCCGGTGCGGCGGAAGAGGTCGGACCGCTCCTGCAGGTCCCGGATCAGCTCGAGGGCCGTCCGCGCCCGCAGGGGCCTGCCCTCGGACACCGGCTGCAGGGCGGAGGCGTCGCTCTCGAAGTAGATGCTGGCCCGTCCCTTGCCGCAGCAGGAGGTCACGTACCTGCGCTGGAACATCCTTGCGCCGGCGTCCTCCACCTCTGCGTCCGCCGTCACGTCGGCGGACGGTCCCGCGGGGTCGAACGCGATGGCGCGGACGGCCTCGGCCGACGGCACGACCCGCTCCGACACGAGAAAGCCGTACACGAGGTCCTCGAGGTCCGCCGGCGTCGCAACGAGCGTGGCCACCTCGACGCCGTTGACGCGGAGCGTCAGCGGCAGTTCCGTCGCCACCTCGTCCATCACCCAGTCCGCCCGCCGGCCCTCGATGCGCAGGACCGCGCGGCGGGCCGTGGCGGGACCCAGCGTCGCAGGCTCGGCCGTGGCCATCACCCTCCCCGCCTCAGCATAGCGCAAGGCGGCTTGGCGCGTGCCCTGCGGCCGGTCCCTGTGGTCTTGTCGGTGATCACTTTCAGTCTCGAACTTGTCCACACGGAGGAGGGCGGATTTCCATTCGGACGTTCACGTTGGTCCCTAGGGACGTCGGCCTAACGGAGAACCGGTGCTAGAGTTAACTGTGATTAATTCAAGTGGGAGGCTGGCGCGTGGATGCGTTAGGGCTCGCCAGACTGCAGTTCGCCGTGACGACGATCTACCATTTCCTCTTCGTGCCCCTCACGATCGGGCTCGCCCTGACCGTCGCCATCATGGAGACCATCTACGTGCGCACCAAGAATCCGGCGTTCAAGACGATGGCGCAGTACTGGGGCAGGCTCTTCCTGATCAACTTCGCCGTCGGCGTCGTGACGGGCATCATCCAGGAGTTCCAGTTCGGCATGAACTGGGCGAGCTACTCGAGGTTCGTCGGTGACGTCTTCGGGGCGCCGCTCGCGGTGGAGGCCCTGCTGGCCTTCTTCCTCGAGTCGACGTTCATCGGCGTCTGGATCTTCGGCTGGGACCGCCTGAAGCCCTCTGCGCACGCGCTCGCGATCTGGCTCGTGGCGATCGGCACCTCGGTCTCGGCCTTCTGGATCCTCACCGCGAACTCGTTCATGCAGGAGCCCGCGGGTTACGCCGTCGTCCATGGGCACGCCGAGATGGCGAGCTTCGGCGCCCTGCTCGCCAACCCGCAGCTCTGGGTGGAGTTCCCGCACGTGCTCTTCGCCTCGGTGACGACGGCGGCGTTCTTCGTGGCCGGCATCAGCGCCTACTTCCTCCTGCGCCGCCAGCACGTCGACCTGTTCCGCTCGTCCATGAAGATCGCGCTGGTCCTCGGGGCCGTCGCCACGATCCTGCTCGCGGTCAACGGCGACGCCCAGGCCAAGCACGTCGTGCAGGCCCAGCCCATGAAGATGGCCGCGGCCGAGGCCGTGTGGCACACGACCGGCGGCGCCGCCGGCTGGAACATCGTGGCGGGCATCGATCAGGCCGCCGGCAAGAACACGTTCGCGATCCAGGTCCCCGACCTCCTGACCTTCCTCTCCGGCACGAAGACCTTCCAGGGCATCGACAACCTGCAGGCCAAGGACGTGCAGCAGTACGGACCCGGCAACTACGTGCCGCCGGTGGCCACCACGTTCTGGAGCTTCCGCATCATGGTGCTCGCCGGCGTCCTCATGATCCTCCTCGCGTGGTACGGGCTCTACCTGATCGCGCGACGCAAGGCCCTGGAGGGCCGCCGGCGCTACCTCCGGCTGCTGCCCCTTGCCATCGGCCTGCCGTACGTCGCCAACACCTTCGGCTGGATCATGACGGAGGTCGGGCGCCAGCCGTGGATCGTCTACGGCCTGCAGACGACCGCGCAGGGCGTCTCCAGCACCGTCTCCACGGGCATGGTGGCCGCCAGCCTGATCGGCTTCACGGTCATCTTCGGCCTGATCGCCGTCGCGGACGTCTACCTGCTGCTGCGCTACGCGAAGGCGGGGCCCGACGGCCACGAACCGGTCGTCGACGCGCCGCTCGAGGCGACGGCGGTCCTCTAGCGAACGGAGGGAGGGACGCGCATTGAGCCTGAACACGCTCTGGTTCATCCTGGTCTGCGTGCTGTTCATCGGCTACTTCTTCCTCGAGGGCTTCGACTACGGCGTGGGCATCCTCGCCCCGTTCATCGGCAAGAGCGACCTCGAGCGCCGCGCCGTCATCCAGACCATCGGCCCCGTCTGGGACGCCAACGAGGTCTGGCTGCTCACGGCGGGCGGCGCGATCTTCGCCGCCTTCCCGCAGTGGTACGCGACGATGTTCAGCGGCTTCTACCTGGCCCTCTTCCTCATGCTGGTGGCGCTGATCGCGCGCGGCGTGGCGTTCGAGTTCCGCAGCAAGGACGAGAGGAAGCACTGGCGCAGCCTCTTCGACTGGCTGATCTTCTTCGGCAGCGCCGTGCCCGCCCTCCTGTGGGGCGTGGCGATCGCCAACATCGTGGAGGGCGTGCCGATCGACGCCCACATGAACTACGTCGGAGGGTTCTTCAACCTCCTGAACCCCTACGCGATCGTCGGCGGCCTCGCCACCCTGCTCGTCTTCACGCTGCACGGCGCCGTGTACCTGACGATGAAGACGGAGGGCGAGCTGAACGAGCGGGCCCGGCGCGCGGCATACTCCATCGGGTGGGCCGCCGCGGGCATCGCGATCCTCTTCGTCGTGTTGAGCGCCTTCCGCACCGACATGTTCGACAAGCCGGGCCTCGGCGTCTGGCCCGGCGTCGTCGCCGTCTGCGCTGGCCTGAGCCTCATCGCGACGCGCCTACTGCTGGATCGCCACAAGGAGGGCTGGTCCTTCATCTCCACCGGCGTGGCGATCCTCTTCGTGGTGGTCAGCGTCTTCCTCACGCTCTTCCCGCGCGTCATGGTCTCGAGCCTGAACCCCAAGTGGGACCTCACCGTCTACAACGCGGCGTCCAACCCCTACAGCCTGCACGTGATGACGATCGTCGCCCTGACGGCGCTGCCGATCGTGCTGGCCTACCTGGCCTGGACGTACTGGGTCTTCCGCCAGCGCACCTCGCTCAAGCAGAGCATGCACTACTAGACCGCACAGGGGAGGGGGGCCAGCGTTGCGCCAGCGGATCCTGCGCGAGGCGGCGGCCGGCCGGGGCCTGCTGATCGCGACGATCGTCCTGGCGGTGGGCGGCGGCCTGGCGGTCGTCGCCCAGGCCCTGCTCCTGGCCGACGTCGTCGCCCAGGTCTTCCTCGGGGGCGCCGGCCTCGCCGCGGTCGCGCGCCCGCTCTGGGAGCTCCTGGCCGTCGTGCTGGTCCGGGCGGCGCTCGGCTACCTGCGCCAGCGGGCGGCGGACGCCTTCTCGGCCCGCGTGCGCGGCGACCTCCGTCGGCGGCTCCTCGAGCGCATGCTGGCGCGAGGCGGCACGGGCGCCGCCTCGGGCGAGCGCACGGGCGACCTCGTCGCGACGGCGCTGGACGGCATCGAGAACCTCGACCCCTACCTGGCCAACTACCTGCCGCAGATGGCCCTGGCCGCGCTCGTGCCCCTCACGGTGCTGATCGCCGTCCTAGGGCAGAGCCTCGTGCCGGGGTTGATCCTGCTCGTCACCGCGGGCCTCCTGCCCTACTTCATGATCCTCCTCGGCCGCGCGGCGCAGCGCCGCACGGAGCGCCAGTGGCGCACCCTGCGCCTCCTCGGCGCCCACTTCCTCGACGTCGTGCGCGGGCTTGAGACGCTCCAGCTCTTCGGCCGCAGCCGACGCCAGGTCGAGATCATCCGGCAGGTCAGCGACCGCCACCGCCTGGCCACGCTCGACACGCTCAAGCTGGCCTTCCTCTCGGCCTTCGCGCTCGAGCTGCTCGCGTCCCTCTCGACCGCCCTCGTGGCCGTGGCGATCTCGCTCGCCCTGCTCGGGGGCGCCCTGCACTTCGCCCAGGCCTTCGCGATCCTCATCCTGGTGCCCGAGTTCTACCTGCCCCTCAGGGCGCTCGGCAGCGACTTCCACGCCGGCATGAGCGGCGCCGTGGCAGCGGAGCGCGTCTTCGCCGTGCTCGACGCCCCCCCGCCGGTCGTGGCCCGC
>Ga0187814_10000465_pt1 | contig 13498 bp, 13 predicted proteins | sample NC_S_4_FD_132450 | JGI IMG/M metagenome (GOLD analysis project Ga0187814, IMG submission 132450) | Wetland sediment microbial communities from Neuse River Estuary, North Carolina, USA - ASW-S_4 | ecosystem: Environmental > Aquatic > Freshwater > Wetlands > Sediment | place: USA: North Carolina... | reverse complement strand
CGGCGTCCACCGCGAACCTGAACGCGATCGGACCGCCGCAAGCCGGCTCCGCATCCGGCGCGGCGGTCGCGCCGGATCCGCTGTGGAATCACACGCTGACCGCATGGGTAACCGACATGGCGATCTTGCTAGCGCTGGCCCTCGCGTTCGCGCTGCTGACCTGGTGGCGGCTGGCGAAGATGGGCCCGGCAAAACGCCGTTAGCCGGGTGGTCAATGCCGGTAATGCAGCCTGCCGAGATCGAAAGGCCGAAGGTAGCGGCTGGGCTGGTACTGCACGTACGCCGGTGGCGTCGGGCAGACGCCGTCAACTGGCGATCCGGTCGGGCAGGTGCCGTTCTGGGCGGTGAAAATGTTGAACGCCGGACCGAGCCCGGCGGCCGCCGCATTGAGGCTGGCCGGCTGCAGCGCCAGCGCGCTCCACTTCCCGGTGGCAAGCCGGTTGAGCAGTACCTGGACTGCGGCGATGGTTTCAGCCGGGGTGAAGGCACAGTGCCCTGCACGGCTGACGAACTCCTGTCGCAGCAGCCTGCCGTTGCCTGCCTGACGCACTACCTGCGCGTAGGCCTGCTCGTTCTCAGGTACCACCAGGCCATCGCCGGTGGTGTGCAGCGTCAGGACCGGCACAGAAATCCGGCCGCTGAAGCTGATGTTGCGGGCAAGATAGCCGACTGCGCTGCGATCAGCGGAGATCGCGCCGGCAGTACTCAGGGTGTGCAGGTCGGCTTGCAGGCTCAAACCGGCTGCCTTGTACAGGCCGACAACCTCGGCGTAATCGGCTGACTTGCGTAGCTGGCTGGCGAAGTTAACGCCGGTTGTCCAGGACGGGTTGCCGCCGGCGACCTGCTCGAGGTTGGCCCGGAAGTCGAAAACGAACGGGAAGTCGACCTCGGCGTCCCACAGGAACTGGTTTGCTTCCTGGGCCGCGTAGTCCGTACTGCCAGGCTCGGCGGACAACGGCGTAAACCATCCGGGCGTATCGGCCAGCGCAGCGGCCAGCGCAATCCTCGCCCGGCCGGCGGCCGTTTGCTGCGCCGCCGCCACTGCGCCTTCGGCTATCTTGAGGTTGGCCGCTGGGTCGGTGATGTTCACTACCTGCAGCCCGGCTGAGGGCGCGATCAGCTGCTGGAACGCGAACTCCGAGTCAAGCGCGGTGTTCCAGGTGGCCACTCCGCCCGACAGCACGCCGCACATCGGCAGCGCCGCACTAAAACGGCCCGGATAGCGCTGGATCAGGCCCGCCGTGATGATGCCGCCGAGCGAATGGCCCCAGGCGATAGTTTGGCTAGGCCGGCCATAGCTGCGGCTGAATATGTTCAGGGTCGAGATCTGGTCCGGCAGCGCCTGCTGAATCGCCCATCCGGTGGTCGCATAAGACGAACCCGCCAGTGCGAAGCCATGGCCGAGCAGCCACGCGCCAGAGACCGGGTCGCCGACGTCTTGCGCGGGGTTGGCGGCGCCGGGTGCCACGTAGCCGTGGCTGTACAGGAACAGCGTGCCATTCCAGCTGCCGGCCGGGCACTGTATCTCGTACGTGGCGCCATCGGGAATGCTGCCGGTGCTGGTCGTGACCGTTCCGGTGCCACCGCACGTCTGCACGGCGGCGGCAGATGCTGCCGATGCCAGTGGCAGCGCCGCGGCGGCCACCATCGCAGCCGAGGCCAGCAGCACAGCCGGCCGGGCTAGTCGGGACGAGCTGAGCAGTCTGGCCACGATTCATGCTCCCATCCGTTAACCCGCTGTTTGAGCGCTGCTCATAGGACCATAGCTCGTCTTCGGCTGAGCCGGCCTACATCCGGCCGGCTTCCACGATTCGCCGCAAGAACCGGCGCGTCCGGTCATCGCTCGGATTGCTGAACAGCTCGGCCGGCGGGGCTTCCTCGATGATCCTGCCTTCCTCAAGGAAGCAGACCCGGTTCGCGATATCCCTGGCGAACCCCATCTCATGCGTGGCGATCAGCATGGTCATCCCGCCCGAGGCAAGCTCCCTGATCACGTCGAGGACCTCGGCGACAAGCTCGGGGTCGAGCGCGCTCGTCACCTCGTCAAGCAGCATGACCTGCGGTTGCATGGCCAGCGCCCGGACGATAGCGACGCGCTGCTGCTGACCGCCGGACAGCCGGTCTGGGTACTCGTCCTGCTTGTCGATGAGGCCGAACCGGTCAAGCAACTCCCTGGCGGCCTGCTCAGCCGCCGGCTTCGGAATGTGCAGGGCCTTCACCGGCGCCAGGGTGACGTTCCGCAGCACCGTCATATGCGGGAACAGGTTGAATGACTGGAAGACGATCCCGACCTGACGCCGCACCCGGTTCGGGTCGACGCCCTCGCCGGTGGCTTCCTGACCGAGCAGCCAGATCCTGCCGCTGCTGATGGGTTCAAGCAAGTTGATGCAGCGCAGCAACGTGGACTTGCCCGAGCCGGAAGCGCCGATCAGGCAGATCACCTCGTGCGGCGCGACGTCCAGGCTGATCCCCTTCAGCACCTCGTTGGCACCGAAGGACTTATGCAAGTCCTCGATCCTGATCGCCGAGCCGACGGCGGCGAACTCGCTCGCGGCCGGATCAGGCGCGCTCACCGGCCGACTCCGGCAAGACGGCGTCGCCGGTCCCGGTCGATCAAGCGGTCGGTGAACCGCGCCAGCGGGATGGTCAGGATCAGGAACAGGATGGCCGCGACGGTGAAGCTTGAGTAGTTGAACGTCGTGCTCGCATAAATCTGGGCTGCATTGTTGGCCTCGATCGCTCCGAGTACGCCAACCAGCGCGGTGTCCTTCTGCAGGCTAATGAAGTCGTTCAGCAACGGCGGAATGACATTGCGGACGGCCTGCGGCAGTATCACGTAACGCATGGCGGTGCCCTGTGACAGGCCGAGCGACCGGCCCGCCGCGACCTGGCTCCGCGGTACCGAGTTCAGGCCCGCTCGGTAGACCTCGGACACGTAGGCCGAGTACGACAGGGTGAGGGCTGCCACGCCGTACACGGCCATCGACTGATAGGAGACGAACGGCAGCCGCAGGGCCGGGATGCCGAACCCGATCGCGTAGATCACCAGCAACAACGGCACGCCGCGGAAGAAGTCCACGTAGATCATGGCGAGCACGCGCAGCGGGAACAGCACCGGGCTAATGGACTGCCGGATGAGTGCGATGACCAGGGCAAGCGCCAGGATCAGTACCTCGGCAGCCAGGAACATCCTGATGTTCAGCCAGATCGCAATGCCGATTGAGTAGTAGCCCTTCCGCGGGTTGCCGATGAAGGACTGCCACATGTCCTGCGGGTTGAAGAACGTGTGCCTGACTTGCGCACTGCCTGGCGCGAGCAGGAAGATCGCCACCAGGCCGGCCAGCACCAGGACAGTGCTGATGGTCGAGATCGCGGTGGCCCGCCGGCCGCCGCCGCCACCAAGCAGCTTCGGTCCGCGTCCAGCCGTGCCGAAAGCGCCGGGCACCTGCCAGCCGGTGCCGAGGCTCTGGCCGGGCGGCACGCTCTGCATGAGCGGATCGGTCCCGGCAAACCCGGGCTGATGACCGCCTTGCTCGTCGCTCATCCGCGCTGGGCCTTAAGCCCGGTTACGGCTTGATCGTCGGCACGACCAGGTAGATCTGCAGGTACTGCTTCTGCAGGCTCGCCAGCGTGCCATTGGCCTTGAGTGTGGCGATCGCCTTGTTCACGCAGGTCACGAGCGGGTTGCCCAGGGAGAACAGCAGGCCGTAATGCTCCCCGGTGCTGGGGAACTGGGCCACCATGACCGAGTGCGGGATCTCCGACGAGGAGATGTACTGGGCCGTGGGCGTGTCGGTAACGAACGCCGCGATCTGGTGAGTCTGCAGCGCTTGCTTTACGTCATTCAGCGTCGAGTACACCCGCGGCTGGGCGCTGGGCTGGATCTGACTAGTGATAAAGGCCAGGCTGGTGGTCCCGATCTGGTCGCCGAACACATAGCCCTTCAGATCGGCGGGAGAGTGCTTGGTGACGATCGGGGTCCCCTTCAGCGCCACCAGCGCCTGCTGAACGTCGTAGTAGCTGCTGGAGAACGTCACCGCGGTCGCCCTCTGCGCGGTGTAGGAGATCTCGTTGATGTCGAAGTCGAACTTCTTCGGGCCGGGCGCATAAGAGGCGTTGAATGGCTCATAGGCCCAGTGCACCTGTGCGGGCTTAAAGCCAAGCTGCTTGGCCACCGCGTAGGCGACCGCGCTCTCATACCCCTTGCCGTTCGCCGGGTTGTTGTCCTCGAACCACGGCGGGTAGGCCGGCTTGTCCGTGGCGACGGTCAGGACACCCTTCTGGTACAGCTCATGCTGGATCCCGGCATAGGTGCAGTTACCGGCGGCTACCGTGCTGCTACCGCCGCTCGGAGCCCCGGAACTGCCGCACGCTGCCAGCCCGGCGGCGGCGATCGCGGTAATCGCGACCGCAGCGACTCGTCGCATCATTGCCCACTCCACTCACGCACCGATTTCCTGGCTCGCGCTAGCTTATAGGCCCTGACAAGCAGTTAACCCCCGTCTCGGCCAGCAACCTGACCGGGACCCGGGCAGACACACGCCACTGGGCGGCCAGCTAGCCGAGGTAGGGTGCCGTGCCCCTGACGTAGATGGGGGTGGCATGTGCTCCGCCGACGGTCAGTTTGTTGTGGAACCAGGTGGCCGCATCCATCCAGATCCGGACACAGCCGTGCGAGGCTGGGTACCACGGCACGGGGATGTCGCCGTGGATCGCGTAAGCGCTGCCGATGAAGAAAACCGGGTTGTACATGGTGCCCAGCGGCACAGTCTCCCACCCGTTATAGAACCAGAGCGCCTTGTAGTTACCGTCCGGCGTGATAGCCGGGCCGCAGGTCGCCGAGGGGTTCCCCGGACACGGGTAGTAGTAACCACCGCCGCTGGAGACATGCAAGATCACCTCTGGCGTGTCGTTCCTGTAAAGAACTAGCACCTCGATGTTCTGGTTGATCTCGATACGGTTCTTGGGGCCCTTGCGGATCAGCACAAACGGCGGATGTGGGTGCACGAGATCCAGCTCGAAGGCCCTGGTGATCGGCTCGGCTGCAGTGCTGGCGTTCATCGGCAGGCCCTGCACCTCACGGAACGCCCAGGCCGCCTCGAGCACATCCTGGCCATATGAGCCGTCAATCGGCCCGGGATAGTAATGCAGCTGAGCCAGGCGCCGCTGAACGCTCTTAACCGCTGTGCCTCTCTCACCGACATACAACGGCTTGGATGGCGGCACATACGGTGCGGCGGGCGCGGTCGCGATCGCACGGCCGCCGGGGGCCGACTTCGCAGCGCTGGCGACCGCGCCCTGGCCGCACACTGCCGCCCCGACCGCAGCCACCACCCCAGCGCTGAACAGCAACCGCCGAACTGACTGCCTCATGCTTGCTCCTAAGCTCGGCCCGCCGTCTCCACTGGAGCCGCACTGCAGTCAAACGGCGTGGAATACCCAATAAGACTTGCTCGGATTTCTAGACGTTTGAGGCTAGCTCTCGGTTGGCACTGTGATCGAGTTCCGCGTGCCCGTTTCCTTCCGGTTCCGCGGCTAGGACCACAGTCAAGCGGAGACGCCAACTCGCTGCGCCACGCCCTGAGGGCCAGCTCGACACAACCCGGCCGTAGTATCAGTACATCATGCCTTATTTCGGTAGAGGTACGGCGGGTGCTGGACCAACAAGGGTGCGGGTGGCCGGCCAGGTGTGTGGTTTTGCGCCACGGGTATTTAGTGCTGGTCGGCCATAAGGAGCGGATAGCCCGGACGGAGCCATGCCCGATAAGCACTCGCACGCGCGTATCGGGGTGCTGCTTGATGACCTGGCACGGCAACTCGGCCTGCGCATCAGGCAAGGCGGGAAGGGACGCCCGGCACTAGTCCGGCCAAACGGGTCAACCGTGGCAACCTGGCGCGAGGATTACCCCTATGGCCAGCGCCTTGGCCGCAAGCAATACGAGAAGGCCAAGCGCGGACTGCAGGTAGAGCTGCTCAAGCTGCAGCGCTCCATCAAGGCCACCGGCGGCAGGCTGATCATCGTCTTTGAAGGCCGGGACGCGGCGGGCAAGGGCGGCACGATCAGGCGCTTCACCGAGAACCTCAACCCGCGCGGGGCAAGAGTGGTCGCGCTGGAAAAGCCGACCGACCGCGAGCAGACGGAGTGGTACTTGCAGCGGTACATCGCGCACCTGCCGAGCGCCGGCGAAATCGTCCTGTTCGACCGATCCTGGTACAACCGCGCCGGAGTTGAGCGGGTGATGGGCTTCTGCCGACCCGATGAGTGCATGGAGTTCCTGCGCGAGGTGCCCGAGTTCGAGCGGATGCTGGCGCGAGACGGCATCACCTTGATCAAGTTCTGGTTCTCGGTGTCCAGGGCTGAGCAACTCCGCCGGTTCGTGCACCGCCAGCTTGACCCGGTCAAGCGGTGGAAGCTCAGTCCCATCGACCTCGCATCGCTGGACAAGTGGAATGAGTACTCAGACGCCACGCAGTCGATGTTCTTCTTCACCGACCTCGCCGACTCGCCGTGGACAGTGGTGAAGAGCAATGACAAGAGGCGGGCCAGAATCGAGGCCATGCGATACGTGCTGTCGAGAGTTTCCTACGACGGCAAGAACGAAGACCTGATCGGCAAGCCCGACCCGCTGATTGTGGGACCAGCGCAGCTACTGCACGCAGCCGAGCAGTGGGCTAGTTAGGTGCAGTCCGGCAAGGCCGAGGGCCAGCCGAGCTCGATCCTGGCGCTCGGCCGGTCGATGACGACCAGGTTGGCCGGGCGATCGCTGACCTCGACATCTTCCTTCCTCAAACCGCTCGGCAGAACGTACAGGCAGATGTCACGGGTGCCAGGACGACCCAGATCGACCCATGCGGGTACCTGGCCGGCCAGGCGGGCCGCGAGTTCGGCGCCGCCGCGGCCGTAGCCGCGCACGACAACGTCATGACCGCCAGCCGACCCGAACCCGGCTGCCTCACCGGGCAGCAACAACGCGACTCCTAGCCTGTCAGCCTCGGTGGCGTGCCAGACCAGCCCGCCGAACGGCAGGAACTGCGCCAGCGGCAGCCAGCCACCGGGGGCCGCCAGCACGGTGATCCGGTCCAGCTCAGGCTGAGTCACAGTGAGCCACAGGTCCAGGTCGGCTAGGTCGGCTGCGCCTGACATCCCTGCGTCTGCCGTCACATCTGTCACCGGCCCGGACAGCGCCAGTCGTAGTGCGCGCGGATCAGCTGGGCTGCCGTCGGACATCTGCGCATACAACCCGTGCGGCCCGTCGACCCGCAGCACCTGCTCCGGACCGGCGAATGCGCCGAGCATGCGCACGAAACCGCATCTACAGGCAGAGCTGCTGGACCATACGCCGCCGCGCCGGTCAAGGCCGATCGACAGCTGGAGCCCACGGATGGACAGCGGCAGCACAAGCCGGCCCTCGGGGGTGAGCTGCTCGAGCCAGGCAGGCGCGATGTCCCATGCCCCGGCAGTCACGACGATCCGGTCGAACGGTGCGTCGTCCGGGTCTCCGTAACCGCCGTCGCCGCATCGGACGATCACGTCCTGGTACCCGGCCGCGGCCAGGCTGGACCGGGCCCTGGCTACGAGTTCGGCATCGATATCCACGCTGGCAACCTGACCCAGGCCACCCACGACAGCGGCCATCACGGCGGCGTTGTAGCCGCTGCCCGTGCCTATCTCGAGCACCCGGTGGCCTGGTTCCAGGCCAAGCTGGTCCAGCATGATCGCCATCATGGCGGGCTGCGATGACGAGCTTATCGGCAGGCCGTCAGAGCCGCATTTGATGACGAAAGCCTCGTCCCGGTACGCGGACGGGCCGGCCTCGGGTACGAAGATGTGTCGCGGGACCTCCGCGAAGGCGCGCTGTACCGAGCCGCTGATCGCGCGACCGCTGTCGCGAAGCGCGCTGGCAAGCTTCGCCCGCGCCACGTCCGGCGAATCCGGCATGTCCGGTCTGCTGGGCCCGGCGGACTCGCGATCCCGCATTGCGCGACCACCTCCCCGCATCCACGATAGGCGCGCCCGGGCTCGGTGCATGGCCGCATTGGCGGCACTGGGGCAAGCTGCGCCTTCTAGCGGCGGTCGGCCCGCCGCCGGGATACCGCGTAGAGAGCGATGCTGGCAGCGATGCCCGCGTTCAGCGACTCGGCTGGGCCGGTGATGGGGATCCTCGCGACGACATCGCAGCGCTGCGCTACCAGGCGGGACAGGCCCTTGCCCTCCGAGCCGACGACCAGGACGAGCGGGGCATCAGCGAGTTCGAGTTCGCCCACGTCCGCCGACCCGTCGGCGGACAGCCCAACCACGAAGAGACCGGCCTCCTGGTAAGCGGCCAGCGCCCGAGTCAGGTTCGCGGTCTGGGCCACCGGCACCCTGGCAAGCGCGCCTGCCGACGCCTTCCAGGCACCGGCGGTAACCCCCGCCGAGCGCCTAGACGGCACCAGGATGCCGTGGCCGCTGAACGCGGCTACCGACCTGGCGATCGCACCCAGGTTGCGCGGATCGGTCACGCCGTCCAGCGCGACGATGAGCGGCTGAGCGGCCGCGTCACGAGCGGCCTGAACCAGGTCGGCGGGATCGGCATAGGAGTACCGCCGGATGCGCAGCGCGATTCCCTGGTGAATGGCACCGCCGGTGAGCCGGTCAAGCTCGGCCCGGCCGGCCTCCACAACCGGAACACCGGCATCGGCCGCCAGCATCACCGCCATCGGGATTCGCTCATCGCTGTCCAGCCGCGGGCCGACATGCAGCGCAGTGGCGGGCACGCGCGCTCGCAGCGCCTCGAGCACGGCGTTGCGGCCAGCCACTAGCTCGGCCGCCGAACTGCCCGCTCCCCGCGACCGGGATTCGCCCGCCGGACCGCTCGGGCCAGTCCCGCGCGACTGCGAGGGCCTGGCCTGGCCCGCCTTGGCGGCCTTTTTCGCCTGGGCCGAGGCCCTGCGCTGAGCCGGGTGACCGGGCCGCATCTCGGCTGGCGGCGTTGGTCCCTTGCCCTCGAGCTTTCGCTTGCCGTATCCGCCGGTACCCGGCCGCGGCTTGCCCGACTTGGTGCGGCCGCCAGGACCCTGGCCTCGTCCCCCGCCGCGGCCGGTCACTTGCGCAGCTCCCATCTCGGCCCGCGCGGCGTGTCCTCAACCAGGACACCCGCCTGCTGGAGCTGGCTCCTGATTGCATCGGCGGCCGCGAAGTCCTTCCGGGCCCGGGCCGCCTGGCGCTGCTCAAGCACGACGCTGACCAGCGCGTCGAGGACGGGGCGCAGGTCATCGCTGGCCTGCCCGTCGGCCCACGGCTCCGCGAGCGGATCGAGCCCGAGCACGCCGAGCATGGCCCTGACTTCAGCCAATCGCTTCGCAGTGCCAGCGTCATCAGCGGCAGAAAGCGCCGCGTTCCCCTCCCTGATGCTCTCTTGCAGAACTGCGAGCGCCTGCGGCACGCTGAGGTCGTCGTCCATCGCCGCGGTGAACTGTGCGGGCAGCGACCCGGCGCTCACCGGGACGGCGTCGGCGGCTGCCAGCGCTGCCTCGCCGCCCGGCAGCGCACCGGCCTCGGCGCCGAGCAGTTCGGCGGCCCTGGTCACGAACCCCTCGATCCGCCGGTATGCGGTCGCTGCCTCGGCCAGCGCTGCCGCCGAGTAGTCGATCTCCGACCGGAAATGTGCCTGGCCGAGGTAGTAGCGCAGCTCGGCGGGTCGCACCTGCTTGAGCATTGCGTCGACCAGCAGTGAGTTGCCGAGCGACTTGCTCATCTTCTCTCCGCCGATCCGGACCAGGCCGTTGTGCAGCCAGTACCGCGCGAAGCCGTCGCCAACGGCATGCGACTGGGCCTGCTCGTTTTCATGGTGCGGGAACAGCAGGTCCAGCCCGCCGCCATGGATGTCAAACGTCGCGCCCAGGTACTTGGTGGACATTGCCGAGCACTCCAGGTGCCAGCCGGGCCGGCCCGGGCCCCATGGCGTGGGCCAGGCAGGCTCACCCGGCTTAGCGCCCTTCCACAGCGCGAAGTCGCGCGGGTCACGTTTGGCGGCGTCGTCCTCGGTGTCGTTGGCGGCGCGCATGTGCTCAAGCCGCTGGCCAGACAGTGATCCGTAGCTGGCGAGCGAGCAGACATCGAAGTACACGCCGCCGCCGGAGGCGTAGGCGTGCCCGGCATCGATCAGCCGCTGCATCAGCACGATCATTTCGGGAACGTGGCCGGTGGCGCGCGGCTCCACATCCGGCGGCAGGCAGCCGAGCGCGGCATAGGCCCGGGTAAATGCGCGCTGATACCGCTCGGCGACCGCCCACCAGGGCACCCCCTCGTGCCCGGCGGCATGCAGGATCTTGTCATCGATGTCGGTGACGTTACGGCAGTACGTGACCTCGTAGCCGGATGCCCGCAGCCATCGCACCAGGATGTCGAAGTTTAGGCCGGAACGGATATGCCCGATATGCGGTGGTGCCTGTACCGTGGCGCCACACAGGTACAGCGACACCTTCCCCGGGACGAGCGGGACGAATTCCCGCACCGAGCGCGCGGCGGTGTCATAGAGGCGTAGCGTCACGGGCCAAGGTTACGGGATGCATCCGGCCCGGTGCGGGTCGTGCCCGGCTCACCTACTCTTCGTATACCACCACATGCGCGGGAATGACGCGGACCACCACCCGCTGCTGTCCCGGCGGAAGGTCGAACGCCGCACCGGTGTACTTGTGCGCTAGCTCGTCGATGAGATCCGCTCGCGGGTCGTCGGTCATGACCGCATGCCCGCGTATCTCGGCGTATCGATAGGCGTCGCCCGCCTCCGTCACCAGCACGCTGATCCGCGGATCGGCGACGAGGTTGGCGTACTTGCGCCGGCTCTTGATCGTGGAGAACAGGATGTCGTCTCCGTCACGCTTGACCCAGACCACGCTGGTCTGCGGCCCGCCGTCCGGCTGGATCGTGGCTACGGTCGCGAAGTTCCGCGCGTCGATGAGCTCCCGCGCCCGCTCCGGCAGTGCTGCCATTAGCTGGTTCCCGTTTCTGCATGGTCCGGCTCTTGGTCACTTCTGGCGCTGCGAGCCGGCCCGACGCTTGCGTCTGCACGCCGCACCCGTCACCGCCGCCATAAAGTATCGCCGGCCCCGGTCCGGTACCTAGGCAGCGAGGTGTCGTACCGCGGCTGCGGCGCTGACCGGCCCGGGCATCCCAGCCTGCTCCTTACGGTGGAGGTCATGCGCAGTCAACCGGAGCAACGGAGGCGAAGCAGGCTCATCGCGCCGTTGGCTGGCCTGTCCCCGAGGCGCCGGCTCCTTGCCAGCGGGCTCGCACTGCTCATCGCTGTAGCTGTCGGTGTCGCAGCCGTGGCGGTCTTGCGGGCAGGACCGCGGCAGCCGTCCCGCCGCCCGGCTCAAGATCGGCTGGGTCCGGTCCTGCTGGTGCCCGGATATGGCGGTCAAACCGGGTCGTTGCAGGTGCTGGCCAGCAGCATCCGGGCAACCGGCCGCACCGCCATCGTGCTGCGCCTGCCCGGCACCGGCACCGGCAGCCTGATCGCCGACGCCGGCGTGCTCAACTCGGCGGTCAGCCAGGCTCTGGATCGCGGGGCGCCGTCAGTCGATGTAATCGGCTACTCCGCGGGCGGCGTGGTGGCGCTGGTGTGGGCACGGCGCGACGACGGTGCCGGCAAGGCCCGGCGGATCATCACGCTCGGCGCGCCCTTCCATGGCACCGCCCTTGCGGCCGGGGCCGAGGGGTTCGTGCCGGGCGCCTGTCCCGCGGCCTGCCAGCAGCTAACGCCTGGCAGCAGCCTGCTTGCCAGCCTGAACGTCGCCGATCCGGCAGGCCTGCCGCACTGGCTGTCGCTGTGGACAACCGACGACTCGACAATCGTGCCGCCGGATTCTGCCAGGCTGGCCGGCGCCGTTAACGTGCCCATCCAGTCGCTGTGCCCAGCGGCGCGGATCAGTCATTCGCAGCTGCCGACCAATCCGGTGGTCACCGCGATCGTGCTGCAGGCGATCGGCCGCGGGCCGCTCCGCTACCCTCCGGCAGCCGACTGCCGCGGCGCACCCCGCCGGTAAGCGATCAGCTCGTGATGTCCTTGCTGGCAAAGTTTGCCCATGCGGCCGCCAGGAACACCAGCACGTAAACGCCCTGCACCGCGAAGCCCCTGTCGATGTTCCGCCACAAGATCGGCTGTCGGAAGAAATCGACCCAGGCCAGCCAGTAGCGCGTGGGCAAGTACGGGCTGACCGCAGCCGCGGCGTTCAGCGCCACCAGCACCTCGCTGGTGACCAGCGCCGCCAGCGCACCGAGTGCTGCGCCGAGCGAGGAGTCCGTGATGGTCGACAGGAACAGCGCGATCGCGCCGACCCCGAGCATCGACACGGCAATGAAGGCCACCGCACCGAGGGTCCTGATCAGCACGTCTGCGGGCGTCATGGCGGTGCCCGACAGCGAGGTCGCGACGTTCGATGCCGTGATGCCGCCACTTTGAGTCAGCGCTACCGGCCTGTTGCCGAACAACAGCCTGCCGGTCAGGTACGAAGTGACCGCGACCGTCACAACCGCCAGCAGCACGTACACGATAAGCGCGATCAGCTTCGCGGCCAGCAGCCTGGTCCGCCTCACGGGCCTCGCCAGCAGGTACCGCAGCATTCCCGAGCTTGCCTCGCCCGCGACCGCGTCGCCCGCCACGACTGCCACCGCGACCGGCAGAAATATCGGCAGCACGATGGCCAACGCGGCGGCAGGGAAGAGCGAGCCGTTCGACAGCACGGCCGACAGCAGTGTCGGTCCCTGGCCCGGTGCTGGCGCGATGTGCGTTACCGCAACGAACACCGCGACGAGCACCGGCAGGCCGCAAAGCAGCGCGATGCTGACCCAGCTCCGCGGCCGTCGTGCCAGCTTGACAAGCTCGACTCTGATCACCGGCTCGGCCTCTGCCCGTCGACCCGGTCCGACCCGGAACCGGTTAGGGAGAGCACCAGGTCCTCGAGTGAGCGCCGCTCTGCACTAACCTCGCTGACCCGCAGCCCGGCGGCCACAAGCTGTGAGTTCACGGCTGCCGGGTCGGCGTCAGCGACGATGAGCCGATCCTGCTCCCGGCCCGCGACCCGGCCATCGAGCAGCGCCGCGGCACGGTCGGCATCCGGGGTGCGCAGCACGACCCGTCCGGTCGGACGCCGCAACTCCGCCAGGTCGTCTTGCAGCACAAGCCGACCGCGGTTGATCACGCCCACCCTGGTGCAGAGCTGCTCCACCTCGGCGAGCTGATGGCTGGACAAAAGGACCGTGGTCCCGGCCGAGTTGAGCTCTGCCAGCAGTTCGCGAACCTCGCGGATACCCTGCGGGTCCAGCCCGTTGGTCGGCTCGTCGAGTATCAGCAGCCGCGGCGACCGCAGCAGCGCGGCGGCTAGCCCGAGGCGCTGCCGCATTCCGAGCGAGTACTTCTTCACGGCCCGGTTGTCGATGCCGCCGAGGCCCACGCGATCCAGCACTGCGTCCATCCTCTGCCGCCTGCCGCGCCTGCCGCCCGCAGCGCTGCCG
>Ga0187814_10000464_pt1 | contig 13498 bp, 15 predicted proteins | sample NC_S_4_FD_132450 | JGI IMG/M metagenome (GOLD analysis project Ga0187814, IMG submission 132450) | Wetland sediment microbial communities from Neuse River Estuary, North Carolina, USA - ASW-S_4 | ecosystem: Environmental > Aquatic > Freshwater > Wetlands > Sediment | place: USA: North Carolina... | reverse complement strand
ACCGTGCCCTTGGTGATCCGCTGGCCGTTCAGGAACGTGCCGTGGCCGCGACCGGCAGCCCGGTCTCCACGTAATGCCCCTCCGGCGTGCCGTCCTGCGCGCAACGGCCCGCGATCGCCGCGGTCGGCACGATGACCCGGTCCACCGCGGCGTCCCGCCACGCCAGGTGCGCGGTGACCAGGTCGGTGATGACCGTGATCACCGGAACCCATCCGGCACTGCCGTCGCGCACGCGCACGGCGGGCTGAGCCGTCAGCGGATGGAAGGACACGATCACGGCCGGCCGCCAGGTCGCGGCGACCCTAGCCACGCCGCGGTAGGCGGGCCACATGAGCGTCCGCCGGAGCCAGCCGAGGGCCAGGGGCGAGCTGACCGCGCGCCAGAGCACGCCCCACAGCCATGGTGCGATCCGGATGCACGGGCCGTACAGGCCGACAATCCAGCGCAGCCAGCGCGGAGCATCCGGCCCGCGCAACGGGTCGTAGATGCACGGGGCGAAGCGACCGGGGCACGCTTGGTCGAGCGCTTGAGCCACAGCCTTCGCGGCACTGCGGTGTCCGCCGCCGGTGTCGCCGACCAGGAAGAGCAACCGCACCGGCTCTGGCCGGCTGGTCATCGCGCACCTGTGCCGGTCGAGGCCAGCGTGCGGTAGAGGGACTCCCACTCAGCCAGCCAGCGATGTCGTTCATGGCCGCTGATGATCTGCAGGCTGGCCGCGGACATCCGGACCCGCAAGCACGGGTCTGAACACAACAGGTCCAGGTAGGCCGCTATCTCGGCGGCGTGCCCGGGACGGGCCAGGAACCCGTTGTGCCCATGGCGGACAAGCTCGCCGAGCGCATAGGCGTCAACGGCTACCACGGGCAGGCCGGTTGCCATCGCTTCCATGGTGGTGAGGCTCTGCAACTCCGCCTCGGACGCGATGGCGAAGACGTCGGCCAGCCGGTAAAGGCCTGGCAGATCGGAACCGGGGACGAAGCCGAGGAACCGCACCTTCCCGCCGAGGCCTAGCCGCTGTGCCCGCGCCCGCAACCTAGCCTCATCCGGCCCGGTGCCGGCCACGGCGATCCGCGTGCCGGGTCCCAGCCGGGCCGCCGCGTCCAGCAGGACGTCCATGCGCTTCTCGGGGCTGAGCCTGCCGACCGACAGGATCAGCGGCCGGCCGGCGGGCAGTCCATAGCGATGGCGGATCTGGCCATCGGCCGGTCCTGGCGAGTACGCGCCCAGGTCGACCCCGTTCGACATGACCCCGGACGGCACGCGCAGCCCTCGCTCGCGCAGCAGCCCCAGCGCAGTCGCGGTGGGCGCGGTGACATAGCTGCATCTGTTCGAGAACCCGACGACGTGACGATAGAAAAGGGCATCAAGGACCCTTGACCGCGGCGCCGTGGATGGGCGGACGTTGGCCGGCAGGTAGTGGTTTGTGTACACCACAGGCACTCGCTGCTGGCACGCCCCGATCCGGGCCATGACCCCGAGTGTCACCGGGGAGTGGATGTGGGCCACGTCGGGTGCGAACGAGGCGATCAGCTTGCGGGCCGCAGCGGCCGGAAGGCAGCCCAGCCGCATGCCTTCGTACCATGGCCAGCGCAATGAGCCACGGTATGTGACGCTGACCTGCTCGGCGGCGGCGAGCCTGCCGCGCAAACCGGGGCTGGGCACCACCAGCGCCACTTCGTGCCCGCGCTCGGCCAGGCCCCGGGCAAGTTCCCTGGTGACCGTCGGAACACCGCCGACCATGGATTCGTACTGGTCAGTGACCACCATGATGCGCATTTCCCCTCCCGCGAACGAGTCCCGCGGCGTGATCACCGCCGGGTCCGGCGTACGTAAAGCCACACCGCCAGCGGCGCCATCGTGGCGAGGAAGGTCAATGACCACAGCGCCGACGCCAGCTCCGGGTGCTGCATCGGCCAGGAATGGATGGCGGCGGCAGGATCGGGGTTCCCGAGCAGCTGGCGGCAGGCGGCGGCGAGCACGCTGACGGGATTCCAGTTCGCGATGCCGCGCAGTAGGGCAGGCATGCTGCCCGTGGGTATAAAGGCGTTGGAGGTGAGCGACAGCGGCACGATCACGGTCAGCCCGACGGCCTGGGCCGATTCCGGTCCACGGGCCAGCAGGCCGACGCACGCCCCGGCCCACGCGGCGGAGTACGCGAAGAGCAGCGCGAGCACCAAGGCGAGCAGGACGCCGGTGAGGCCGGCGTGAATTCGCCAGCCCACGGCCAGCCCGCCCACCACGGTAACCGTGGCACCGACCACGGTCATGACGAGATCGGCCAGGGTACGGCCGCCGATGACGGCCGCACGTGACATCGGCAGCGAACGGAAACGGTCGATGAGGCCGGTGGACAGATCGACCGCGAGCCCGATGGCCGCCCCCTGGGCCGTGCCGCCCATGTTCACCGCGACGAGGCCCGCGATGAGGTAATCACGGTAGCTGCCGCCCCCCGGGAGGGAGATGGCGCCACCGAACACGTAGCTGAACAGGAGAACGAAGGTCAGCGGCTGAACGGTGACGTTCAGCAGTTGCTCCGGGGTGGTGGCGATCCGCGCCAGCGTGCGCCAGGTCAGCACCAGCACGTCGCTGAGCGCCCAGCGTAGGTGATCCAGCCAGCCCCGGCCGGCCGCCTCTGGAGCCGGCCAGGCCAGGCCCGGCCCGGCCAGGCCGCGGTCACGAGGACCAGCCGGGCGGCAAACCACGGTGCTCACGCCGCCACCGGGCCGGTAAGCGAGGCAAACACGTCATCGAGAGACGGATGCCGAACGGCGATGTCGTCGACGTTTATCCCGGCCGCGTCGAGCGCCCGGACGATCTCGGTGACCAGCCCGGGACGCGGGATCACCGGAATGTCCAGCCCGCGGTGCCCGGTCAGCCGCCGGGCCGGACCCGCCGCGTAACCGGAGACCACCTCGGCCGCACGGTCCAGCGAGGCGGTAGCGAGGATGCTCAGCCGCAGGTACGAGGTTCCGACCCGGGTCTTGAGCTCGGCCGGGCTTCCCTCGGCCGCGACGCGACCGCCGTCGATGACGCAGATCCGGTCGGCCAGCCGGTCGGCCTCGTCCAGGTACTGGGTGGTCAGCAGCAGAGTGGTGCCCGCGCTGACGAGCTCGCCGATGATGTCCCACAGGGTCAGCCTGCTCTGCGGGTCCAGTCCCGTCGTCGGCTCATCGAGGAACAGGACGCTGGGCTGGCCGAGCAGGCTCGCCGCGAGGTCGAGCCGGCGCCGCATGCCTCCCGAATAGGTACGGACGGGCCGGTCGGCCGCCCGTTCCAGGTCCAACGCGGCGAGCAGGCTGACGGCCCGGCGTCTGGCTTCGGACCGGGCGAGGTGGCTCAGCCGGCCGATCATGACGAGGTTGGCCCGGCCGGTCAGGCAGTCGTCCACGGAGGCGTACTGCCCCGACATGCCGATGCGCCGGCGGACGGCGGCGCCGTCTGCCACGACGTCGTAACCGGCGACCCTAGCCCAGCCCGCGTCGGGGCGCAGCAGCGTACTGAGCACTCGTACCGCTGTCGTTTTGCCCGCCCCGTTCGGCCCGAGCAGGCACATCGTGGTTCCGGCGGGGACCATCAGGTCCAGGCCGGCCAGGGCCTGGGCAGAGCGGAACGACTTGACCAGGCCATGGGCCTCGATCATCACGGATGTACGCACAGCAGTTCCTTCACGCGATAGATGAGTAGTCCGCCACCGGCTGCGGCTCGATCGGCGCCGGAGCCGGGCCGGTCATGCCGGACCGGGCCAGCCGCCCGGTGGCCACGGCAGACAGCAGGCGGCTCAGGGCCGAGGCTCCGTGTTCCCAGCTGGCGGCCGCCGCAGCGGCGCGGCCAGCCGCGGCCAGCCGACCGGCCAACGCCGCGTCGGAGAGCACCGCCGTGATGGCCGACGCCCAGCCGGCCACGTCCCGTGGCGGCACCATAAGCGCCGCCGACCCGGCCACCTCGGCCATGACCCGGATGTCGCTCATCACGACGGGAACGCCGGCCGCCATGGCTTCGAGCACGGGGAGACCGTATCCCTCGGCGAGGGAGGGAAAAGCGAACACCGACGCGGCCCGGTACACGGCAGGCAGCCACTCATCGGCCACGTCAGGCACCAGCTTCACCCGGGATTCCAGCCCCAGCCCAGCGATCAGGCCGGGCAGCGGATCACGGAAGCTGTGGTCGGGGTTACCCACGATGACGAGCCCGACGTCACCGGGAACCGCGGTCATCGCCTGCACCAGGACCTCGTGATTCTTGTGCGGGCGGTGCGCGCCGACCGCGAGGATGAACTTCTGCGGCAGCTGGTAGCGATCTCGCGCAGCGGCGACCGCGGTCGCGGTTACCTGCTCGAACGGCCGGACGTCGACTCCGTTCGGGATCAGCGTGGGGTTCGGCGCGGCGGGATAGTGACGGCGGATGTCGGCCAGGCTGGCCTGGCTGGGCGCCGTCATCACGGCTGCCCGCCGCAGTGCCATCCTCGTCACGGTTCTCGTCGTGGCCTGGCGGAGCCGGTTGCCCGCGAAGCCCACATCGCTCTCGAGCGTGCAGTCATGAAGCGTTACCACGAACGGGCACGGCCGGACGAGCGGGGTGAACGCCGGGTACGGGACGTACAAGACGGCCGCATCGGCCGCGCGGATCCGCCTGGCCAGCTCCCAGCAGCGGTACTGCGCGAACACCGTGACATCGGTACCGATCACGTCGGCGTGGGCCGGCAGTTCGGACAGCGGAAAGATCTGCTCATGGCGGGGGTTGACGAGCACACGCAGTGCCAGGCCGTCGTCGGGTTCCCTCATGTGCGCTACCAGCTTCATCACCGACCTGGCGAGCCCATGAGCACCGGGCAGCGCGTTCACCCGCGCATCGATGAGGATCGAGCGACGGCCACCTGCCATGTTGTCCACTCCCGCATGCCCTGGTATCTATCCTCACACCCGTTTCTTACCTGGGCATACGCCCAGAAAAAGGGGTGCGTTGTTAAGACGAAGTTACGTAGGGCTCCGGGGGGAAGCGCGAGGTGCCCAGGGGGAATCGCCAGGGGAAATGCTAGTGGCGCCGTTTGTCCTTGTCACGGTGGCTGTGGATCAAGGCACGGGGAGCAGGCCGGCGCATCACGCCTTCGGGCTGTCTTCCAGGTACTCGACGAACACGGCCGGGATGCCGAGGACGAATGTGTGCGTCTGGTGAGTGAGGCGGAGACCGCGAGGATCCCAGCTGAACTGCCAGTCGTGCGTGTCGATCAAGTGCGTGACCGTCCTGATCAGCGCCTCTTCCCTCAGGTGGCGGGTGAAGTCCGGTGAGTCGCTCTCGAGCGCGACTTCGTACGTCAGCCGCTCCTTGTCCAGCTGGCCGAGCTCCTCGATCCGCGCATCCACCGCAAGCGCCACCGGCGCAAGATACAGATCAGATATGTCATGCGGTCTGGTAGCCACGAGTACCTCCGTGCACGGGAAGACAACAACTGAGACTTATGTTGCCAAGATGGGCGTTCCGGTCATAGTGCCAAAAGTCCCGCGGTCGGGGCCGTTCCGGGCGCGTCCCAAGCCGTGCGATGCCGTGGTCGCCGGGGTATCACGTATCGTACAGGCGGGCCTTCCTGGGCCAGCCTGCCGCCACGGCCCGTACCCGAGTAACCCCTGGAGAGAGATGCCCAAACGGTTTCGCCCCTACGGCTCTGCCGCAGACGCCGAGGCTGCTGCGCTCGGCCGGGGCCGACCGAGAGCCGGCGGTGAGCTGTGGAGCGACCTGGCCAGCACGATGACGGTGCCCGAGGTCGCCAGCCAGGTCGCCGAGGCGGTCCGCGAGCTGAGCGACCTGACCGCTGACGGCGCCGGCTTCGCGAGCCTGGACGACATCCGCGCGGTCATCGCGAGCCTGGAACGGATGGGTCAGGACCTGCCGGGGCTGTACGAGCAACTCGCCCGGATCCTGGTTGTGCAGCGCGAGGACGGGCAGATCACGCAGGGCCCCGGCCAGGATCCTGACTTCTGGGTCGTCGAGGCGGTCCAGGCGCTCGCGGCCGCGGGCCAGGCCGCCGACATGATGACCGCCGCCCTGACCCAGGCCCGCAGGACGTCGGCCGAGCTCAGGTCGGCGGACTAAGGCCAGCGCCGCCTACATGACCAGCGGGCTGTCCGGCAGGTCCTGGCGGCGGACCCGGATGGTGACGAGCGTGACGATGAGGGCCAGAACGGTGGCGCCCGCGCCGATGGTCAGCGCGGTTGTCACTCCGGTCGCCAGGGCGTGATCGTAGACCGGGCTGCCCGGCCGAACGGCGGCGTGACCAGCGGAGAGCCGGCCGAGCGAGTCTTTGACGTGGCTGTTGACGACCGTCCACGCGACGCTGCCGATGACCGCCAGGCCCACCGCGCCGCCGACCTGCTGGCCGGCGTTGAACATGCTCGAGGCCACGCCTGAGTGCTCATCGGATATCCCGGCGACCAGGGTCATGGTGAGCGGGACGAAGATCAGGCCAGCGGTCGCGGCGAAGACGAGCAGCGGCAGGCAGACGCCGGTCAGGTAGTGGCTGTGCTCGTGGACACGGGCGAGCCAGAACATGGCCACCGGGGCGAGGACGGCCCCGATGGTCATGGGCACCCGAGCGCCCAGCCGCGGGACGATCCTGGAGCACAGCCCTGCGAACACGATGAAGCCTCCGACGAACGGCAGGTAGGCCAGGCCGCCCCGCAGGGCGCTGTAGCCCCACGTGACCTGGGTGAACAGGGTGAGGAAGAAGAACATGCCGAAGAATGTCGAGGCCAGGCAGAGCAGGATCAGGTACACGCCGGCCCGGTTCCGGTCGGCAAAGATCCATAGCGGCAGCAGCGGCTGGGCCGAACGGGCCTCGATGACCACGAACGCGATGAGCGCCACGGCGGCCCCGCTGAGGGCACCGATGGTAGCCGTGTCGGCCCAGTGCGATACGCCGTCGGGACCGGTAGCCCCGCGGGTCAGGCCGTAGATGAGCAGGGCGAACCCGGCCGTACCGGTGACCGCGCCTGGCACGTCCCAGCGACGCGGATGGCGCTGCGATTCCGGTAGTACATAGCGGGCACCGAACGTGAGCAGCAGGCCGATCGGCACGTTGACGAAGAACACCCACCGCCAGGAGGCATAGGTGGTGAGCAGCCCGCCCGCGATCAGGCCGACGCCGCCGCCCATCCCGGTCATCGCCGCGTAGACCGAGAGCGCGCGGGTGCGGGGCTTGCCCTCGGGGAAGGTGACCGCTATCAGCGAAAGGGCGGCGGGCGCGGCCAGCGCCGCGCCGGTCCCCTGCAGGACCCGGGCGGTGATCAGCAGCCATGAGTGGGTGGCGAAGCCGCCGAGCAGCGACGCGAGCGTGAAGATCAGAATCCCGGCGCTGAACATCCGCCGCCGGCCGAGAATGTCACCGGCTCGCCCGCCGAGCAGCAGCAGCCCGCCGAAGGTCACGGCGTAGCCGGTGACGACCCATTCCAGGCCGGTACCGGAGAAGTGCAGCGCCTGCTGGATATGCGGCAGGGCCGTGTTCACGATCAGCTCGTCGAGGACGAGCATCAGCTGGGCCATGGAGATCACCACGAGGGCGAGCCCTCCTCGACGCGTCCGATCCGGCGCGGCCCGGTCGAGTCCCTGGCCAGTTTGCGTGGTTTCCGCGGTCATGGATCAGCCCGCCTGGACCGGACTGGACTCGGGTACCGCGGGCGGGAGATCGAGTTCGGTGGCCGCGTAGTTGAGGAAGTAGGCGGTGAAGACGGTCAGGCCCAGGTAGGCGAATGCCTCGGCGAGCTGCTCGTCGTTCCAGCCGCTGCCGGTGGCCCGGGCCCACGTGGCGTCGCCGACGTGCCCGGAGTTGGCCGCGGCCTCCCGCACCACGCCGACCAGCGCGTCGGTCTTCTCCTCGCCTAGGTCCTGGCCGGCGAGCAGCGCGTTCACCTGCCCGGGCGACCAGCCGGACCGCCGGGCGAGCGTCGAGATGACCGCGCGCGCGTACTCGCTGTCGCCGGTCACCGCGGTGGCGAGCATGAGCGCGGCGCGGACCGCCGGGTCCAGCGTCCCGTGCCTGGCTGTCGCTCTCCTGATCGAGGTGTAGGCGTCCAGGACGGCCGGCGCATGTGCCATCTGGGCGTGCATGTTGAGCAGCCGACCCGTCGGCGAGAACTGGAGCATGTCTTCCAGCAGCGCACGCGAGGCCACCGGGGCGTCCTCGACGGTATGGCTCGGTATACGGGTCATGATTCCCTCCTCGCTGGGCCGCGCCCGGTGGCGGCGGCAGGTCACAGGCAAGGACGGCACCCGGACGGGGAAAGTGACGCGGGGCGGGCGACGTCACTATCGGCGGACCCGCCTCGTCCTCTCCGGTGCAAGGCAGGGGCATCCGCCCCGCGCGCCCACAGGAAAGAGTGAGATCATGCTCGACCTCAAGGTCGTAATCGGCAGCACCCGCCCCGGCCGCGCCGCCGACCGGGTGATTCCGTGGATCACCGCGGCAGCCCGGGCGCACGGCGAATTCGGCGTCGACGTCATCGACCTTCGCGACTGGGAACTGCCCCTGTTCGGCGAGAGGTTCGCCACCGTGGGCGACCCCCGGAACCCGTCTTTCTCCGTGCCCGCCGTGAAACGATGGAACGCCAAGATCGCCGAGGGCGACGCCTACCTGTTCATCACCCCCGAGTACAACCACAGCGTTCCCGCCGTGCTGAAGAACGCCATCGACAGCGTCTTCGCCACGTTCGCGTTCCGCACCAAGCCTTCGGCCTGCGTGGCCTACAGCGGCGGCATCGCCGGCGGGCTTCGCGCGGTCGAGCACCTGGCGCACATCGCGATCGAGGCGGAAATGGTCCCGCTGCGCAACAACGTCGTCATCCCGTTCGTCGGCGAGGCGTTCGGCGAGGACGGGCAGCCCCGGGACCATCGGACCAGCGCCGCGGCGAAGATCCTTCTCGACGACCTGGCCTGGTGGGCCACCGCGCTGAAGCAAGCGCGGTCACGGGGAACGCTGCCGCCGGCCATCGTTCGCCTGGCAGCAGGGCATGAGCTGGGAAAATGAGCGTGAACTAGGTCCGTTCGGCGGAAAAGATCTTCCTCGAAACCGACCTCTTCTTCCCGATCGGGAAGACGGGCCGTGCCGTCGAGGAAATATGGATGATTCCGGGCTGGGCCGACAGCGCAAGATCTTCGGCGAGGTGCCGTTACCTCCTGATCACGACCTTGAGCGCGTTGTGCTTGCCGGCCTCGGCGAAGGTGTCGTAGGCGGCCATCATGTCGTGCAGCGCGAAGTCGTGGGTGCCGAACATCTCGGCGGCGATCTTGCCCGCCCGGACCAGCTGCAGCAGCAGCGGGACGGTGGTGCCGTCGACCAGGCCGGTCGTGATCGTCACGTTCTTGATCCACAGCTCTTCGAGGTGCAGCGTGGTGGGCGCGCCGTGGACGCCGATGTTGGCGATGGTGCCGCCCGGTCGCACCACCCGGGTGCAGATGTCGAAGGTCCCCGGCGTGCCGACCGCCTCGATCGCCACGTCGGCCCCGAGTCGCCCGTCGGTCAGCGCCATGACCCGCTCCTCCGCTTTCGCGTCGGCTGCGTTGATCGTGACATCGGCGCCGAACCGGCTCGCGTGCTCAAGCCGGGAGTCGGCGACATCCAGCGCGATGACGCTGGCGGCGCCGGCCAGCGACGCGGTCTGGATGGCGGCCAGGCCGACCGGCCCGGCGCCGACGACCACCACGACATCACCCGGCTTGACCCGGCCGTTCCTGACTCCCACCTCGTAGCCGGTCGGCAGGATGTCGGCCAGGAAAAGCACCTGCTCGTCGGTCACGCCCTCGGGCACCTTGTGGACGCTCGTCTCCGCGAACGGGACCCGGGCGTATTCGGCCTGGGTGCCGTCGATCAGGTGGCCGAAGATCCACCCGATCCCGCCCGTGGCCTGGCAGTGGCTGGGCATGGCGCGCTTGCAGTAGGCGCACCGCCCGCAGGACGTGATCGCGGGCACCAGGACCCGGTCACCTTCCGCGAGGGTGCTCACCGCCGAGCCCACGGCGGTCACGGTGCCGACCGCCTCGTGGCCGAGGATGCGGCCGTCCACGACAGCGGGCACGTCGCCCTTGAGGATGTGCAGGTCGGTGCCGCAGATCGTGGTGGTGTCGACCTGGACGACGATGTCGGCGGGGTCGGCCGGGGCCGGGTCCGGGACGGTGTCCCAGGACTTCTGGCCGGGGCCGTGGTACACGAGCGCCTTCATACGGAGCCTTCCGATCGAGACGATCAGCGCGGTCGCTGCCTGACGCTCACGCTAATCCGGCCCCGGATCGTGCCCTGACTCACTGTGAGACGGACGGCGGGAGGTCCCGTCCGACGGTGACCGGGGTGACCAGGGTCCCGGCCGGGTGATTCATGACGACGGTGTCGAACATCGCGCGGCGGATGAGGCGGGATCGGGGGGCGTGTGCCCGCGCAGCAGCTTCCTGGGCCCCACGCTTCATTCTCTCCGGCGGCCGAGGCGATGCCACCATCGAGGGCGCGGGGACTTCGTAGCGGGGTCAGCGGGCGCCGGGAAAGACGGCTCTGGGTGCGCGTCCCGCCACCGGGCGACCATGGTTTCCTCATTGACGAGCGGCAGGTATACGGGCGGGCCCTCCGGGATCCGGCGCCACTGGCGGATCCGCTGGTTAAGGCCTGCGACGACCTCGCGCACCTCCTGCTCGGAGCGCAGATCCTGCACCGTGCCGGTCAGCCGCTCGACCTCTTTGCGCAGCCGCAGCGGGGCCGGCAAGAGCTCCTCCGCGGATACGCCCTCCCGGCGCAGGTAGTCCCGCAGCCAGGCCTCGCCATCGTCGGCCTTGCCCCTCTTGGGAAGCGGCTTGCCCGCACCAGGCAGGTTATCGAAGGCACCGCGCTCCGCCGCCTCGTTGATCTGCTGGTCGATCCAGGAGGCGAAGCTGATCTCCGGCGGCTTGCGTTCGGTCATGCGGATAGGCCCTCGCGGCCCATGATAATTCAGGGTCGGCCAGCTCGGCGTTGGCGCGGGTGGTGACGATGCTCAGCACGCGGCCCGCGGTGGCGAGATCCTCGGGCGGGAAATCGGCGAAGAGCCGGGCGGTGATGTCCTCGAGGGCGGCGCGGATCTCGCGGTAACGGTCCTGGCCGGCCTCGCTCAGGCTGACGTGGCTCTCACCGCCGGGCAGGACCAGGCCTGCGGCGGTCAGCTCGGAGATCGCGGCCTCCACCTGGTACGCGTCGATCTTCCTGGCATCGGCGATCCGGGCGACGAGTTGGGCGCGGTCGACGGCGGATCCGCTGGCCACGGTGACGGTGAGCACCAGCCACTGGTTGAACGTGGTGCCCGTGCGGGCCAGCAGCGGGCCCAAGATCGCCCCGAGTGCGCTCTCGGCCTGGCCGATGACCTGGGTGCTGATAACCGGATAACCGGACATGGACTGCTCCTCCTTTGGCTGGGCGGGATCCTGGGCAGGCTAGAATTGGCCTCGCCAACGTTGGCAACGCCAACGTTACTATTTGTTGGTTCTGCCAACAAGTGGTTAGACTCGGGCGCATGACACCGGCCGACTCCGCCGCGCCCGGCCAGCCGACAGTCGCTTCCGCCCGGCCGACAGTCGCTTCCGCCCGGCCGACGGTTGCGCCGGCCCGGCCGACGGTTGCGCCGGCCCGGCTGACGGAGAAGCCGACCTGGCTGATCAGCCAGGTTTCTACGCAGGCCCACCGGTTGCTGACAGAAAAGCTCGCCATCGTGGGAGCACGTGGCTATCACTACCGCCTGCTCGCCGCGCTGGAGGAGTTCGGGCCGGCCAGTCAGGCGCGCCTGGGCCGCCGCACCTCCATGGACCGCAGCGACGTGGTGGCAGCGATCAACGAACTGGCCAGCTGCGGCCAGGTGCAGCGCGCCCCGGACCCGGCCGACCGCCGCCGCAACGTCATCACCATCACCCCGGCCGGCGCCGCTCACCTCCAGCGGCTCGACGGGCTGCTCACCGACGTTCAAGACGAACTGCTCGCCCCGCTGTCACCGGGTGAACGCGGCCAGCTGACCCGGCTGCTCAGCCGGGTGCTGGAATACCACAGCACCGCCTAGGCCAGGGGCGGCGACCACGGACCGGAAACGCGTCATGCCCGGTGCGAGGCCGGCAATCTGATGATCACGAAGACTTCTTACTCCGGAAAGAGGCTTGTCGCGCAACTGGTCCCGGTCACTCCGCGCCTCCACTCACACCATACCCGCGCGCCCGGCTTTGTGCCCGCGCGCCCGGCTTTGTGCCCGCCACCCCTTTCCCGCATGCCCCATGCGCCCCGCACGCCCGCCCCGCAACCGGATCCGCCCCTCCGCCCGCAGCAGTAACCGCCACGATGGAACATCGTTGCTGTCCTGGCGACAACAATGCTCCATCGTCGCTGTTAAGCCACGGGGGCCAGGGCCGCGCGCGGCGGGACCGGGGCTTGACGCGCACGGCAGAAGAGATACGCGACACCCGCGTGCTGACTGTGAAGCCTTCGCGATCATGAGGCCGATGTTGATGTGCACCAGGCCCAGCAGCGTGGTCGTTTACCTTAGTGGCAATGGCACACGGCATCGGCGGCAGCGGAAGGGACGGGCATGGATCGAATCGAGCGCCGGGAGTTCGTGCGGAAGCACCGGACTTGCGTCTTCGGGTACAACCGCAAGAACGACGGGCCCGCCATGACCGTGGTGTACTACGTCCTCGACGGTGACGACCTGCTGATCTCGACCATGGCGGCCCGCGCCAAGGCACTCGCCGTGCAGCGCAACCCGAAGGTCAGCCTCTGCATCCTGGACGAGCAGTGGCCCCTCACCTACCTGCAGGTCTACGGGGACGCCACGCTCGAGGAGGATTTCGGCCAGGCCGTGGACGTGCTCCGCCGGGTCATCGACCTGATGGCCGGGGAGGACGTGTCGTCGGCCAAGCTGCCCGAGATCGAGCGCATGGCGCGCGAGGAGAACCGCGTCGTGATCCGGGTCCGGCCCTACGCCACCTTCGCCACCCCGCCGCGCCACGTCTACAAGACCGAGGACATCGACACGCTGACGCATTTCACCGGCAGCAGCCAGCCCTGGTGACCAGCGGTTCCTTGCCGACCAGCGCACCCCGTCGCCGAGGCGGGCACCATGTAGCAGGATGGACACATGCTTGTCGTTCATGTTCATGCGCGGGTCCGGCCGGAGCGGGTGGACGATTTCCTGGCCGCGACGCTGGCCAACGCGCGGGAGTCGCTGGCCGAGCCGGGCGTGCTGCGGTTCGACGTGATCCAGGATCAAGCCGACCCGGCGCACGTGGTGCTGACCGAGGTCTACCGGGATGAGCAGGCTCCGGCCGCGCACAAGCTGACGCCGCACTATGCGGCCTGGCGTGATGCGGTCGCCGAGATGATGGCCGAGCCTCGCCAGTCCGTCCGTTACTCCGCGGTGTTCCCGGCAGACAGCCACGGCTGGGCCAGCGCCTCACCGTGACGGCGATGACGTTCGAGTTCGCCACGGCCGGCCGCATCATGGCCGGTGCCGGT
>Ga0187814_10000461_pt1 | contig 13536 bp, 6 predicted proteins | sample NC_S_4_FD_132450 | JGI IMG/M metagenome (GOLD analysis project Ga0187814, IMG submission 132450) | Wetland sediment microbial communities from Neuse River Estuary, North Carolina, USA - ASW-S_4 | ecosystem: Environmental > Aquatic > Freshwater > Wetlands > Sediment | place: USA: North Carolina... | reverse complement strand
GCGATGAGGGCGATGCGAGAAGACGGATGCACGCGCGCTTTGCGCGGCGCGGCAGGGGCGCTGCCGCTGGACCTGGCGGGCGATGCGGAGTGCCCAGGGCGAGCGGTGCAGGCGCTCAGTGGGCGAGATCGGGGCCCGATCTCGGGTGGGTCATCCGCCTTTTCGGTTTCGGAATACTCCCAAGATTCGCGAGAGAAGGCCGGCTTTCTTTTCGGGGATTCCGTGCGCCGGAACCGGGGCTGCTCTTTCGCCTCGGGCCGGGCTGGCCTTTCGGTCTTTGGCCGTTTCGGCCCGGGCTTTGTCCGGCTTCGCGGCCGTACCGGGCTTTTGGCCCGGCATCGGAGGCGTCACGCCGTACTTTTCCTTGAAGAGTCTGAGCCGTTCTTCCTGCGAGAGTTTGTAAAGATCCTGTCCCGAGTCCGACACCGGAGTCGCTGTTGAAGGCTGTTTTCGACCGCTCCCAGTGTTGAGGTGGTCGCCGTGCGAAGACTTGGACTGGCCATGGACTTCGGCCCTCGGCATGCCGGCCCGGCGCGGGTCCTCGCGGTGTCGGGTTTCCTCGCGACGTCGATTCGCTTCCCGAGCCTCTTCATTGCGCATTTTGCTCTCGGCGCCGCCACCGGCGCGGCTTGCGCCGCGGGCATCTTCCCGGCCGACGTGTTCTCGCGTCGCGTGACTGTGACCGCCAACCGGCCTGCCGCCTTGGCGCGCGCCGTCGCGGCCGCCCTCACGCCGGAACTGAGAAGCTCGGCCGAAGCGCATGCCCTCGCTCTTGTCCTCGATCAGGAGCTCGGGATCCCAGGCCGCGACGGGTATCTTCATGCCGATGAATTTCTCGATGGAGGGCAGGTTGAAGACGAATTTCTCGCAGGCGAAGGACACGGCCTTGCCCGACTTGCCGGCGCGGGCGGTGCGGCCGATGCGGTGGACGTAGGATTCCTGGTCGTCGGGAAGGTCGTAATTCACCACGAGGTCGAGGGCCTCGACGTCCAGTCCGCGGGCGGCGACATCGGTCGCGACGAGTATGGACAGCCTGCCGGACTTGAGGCTGTCGATGATCTCGAGGCGTTTCGACTGTGGCAGGTCGCCCATGATGTACTCGTTCTCGACGCCGTTTATTCGAAGGCGCCTGGATATTTCCTCGACCATCGTCTTTTGGTTGGCGAAAACTATGGCGCTGCCGGGTTTTTCGCGCGCGAGAACGCCGAGGAGAAGGCGCATCTTTTCGTGGACGCCGACATGGTGGAGTTCCTGGGTGACGAGGTCCACGGTCATGTGCTCGGGCTCGATGACGATTTCCTTGGGCACGTCCATGTACTCCCAGGCAAGATCCTTGACCCTGAGGCCGAGGGTCGCCGAGAAGAGGAATGTCTGGCGTTCGTGCGGACCGGGGAGATAGCGGATGAGCCTGCGGAGATCGTCGATGAAGCCCATGTCGAACATTCGGTCCGCCTCGTCGATGACGAGGAAGCCCACTTCCTTGAGCAGCATCTTGCCTTGCTGGATGAGGTCGATGATCCGCCCCGGGGTTCCGATCATCATCTGCACATTGGAACGGAGCGCATCTATCTGCGGTCCGTAGCCGACGCCGCCATAAAAGCACGCAGAGCTCACGGGCAGGTATTTGCCGAGCTTGCGCGCCTCGCCCTCGATCTGCACGGCGAGCTCGCGGGTCGGGGCGAGGACGAGAACTTTGCGGGTGCGGAGTTCGGGGACGGTCAGGATGCGGTTGAATATGGGGACGAGAAAGGCAGCCGTCTTCCCGGTGCCCGTCTGGGACTGGGCATAAATGTCTTCGCCGGTGAGGGCATGGGGAAAAACGGCTTCTTGGACGGGGGTGGCGGCCGTGAAGCCGGCTTCGGCGATGCCTTTTTGAAGGTCGGGGACGAGATCGAGAGAGGTGAATTCCATTCGGTACGCTCGGTTACTGCAGGGTGGCGCCGGCAGGGCGGCAGGACCGTCTCCGGCAAGGGGGCCTGTATGTGCCCCCGAACATACCCAGAATATACTTATTTCTTGAAATGAATAAGGGGGAGCCGCAGACCGCATCTCGAGGTGGAGCCGCCGAAGGGGAGGAGGTGGGGAAGCCACCAGCCCCCAATCGTTAGGGTTCGCTACACTTGGGTGGCCGGCTCTCTTGCCGCTTGCGACGATAACCACTCATAGTAGGCCGCATTAGTGGTCGCCATGTAAGGGCCGATCCAAAGAAAACCTATTCCCACGGTGACGATGCCGAGGAGTATCCAGCCGAGGAAGCTGAGACAAAGCACGAAATACTCGCCCTTGTGACCTTCCATCATTTTCTTGGAGGCTTGGATGGCGGAATTGCCGTCCATCTCCGGGTGGTCCTTCAGGATGTAGTAGGTCTGGGAATAGCGGAGAGCGGCAATGATCCCGGGCACGATGAGAAGAAGCGTCCACAGAACGGTGTAGATGCTCATGAGGAGAAAGGCCAGAAAGCTGCCGAGAAAGGACTTGAAACCGTCGAAAAGATTGTTGTAGCTGACTTCCTCGCTCCTGAAGATCTTGAGGAAGACACCCCGAAGGCCGAGCGAGAGGGGTCCTGTAAGAAGGAGCGCGCCGATGACGGTCCAGCCGACAGCGCCGAGAATGACCGCGTAAATGATCCAGGACACGATCATGAAGCCGAGCATACCTTTCATTCTGGACCGCGCCGAAGCCTTCAGTTCCGGCCGAATCAATTCTGTCATACTCTTTCTCCCTTTGGATCGCCAATGCGAATGGCACGACGTCGCGACGGTCAAAACCGTCGACTGAAAGTCTCGATGATTCCACTTGGCGATGCAAATCTCCAGTCGTGTTACTACCAGGCTCGACATTAAGGAAAATGCATGTATTGAGAGCCCACAGGCTGGCGGCGAGTCTTCAACTCCGAGCCCCTCTGCTTTGCCAAGGGGCCCCTCGGGTTGCTTCATCAAGGCGTTTTCTACGGAGATTGTTGCATCTCGGACGACGAGACAATCACCGAAAACTCTGTTGGAGCGCCGTCCTGGCCAAGTTGGAGAACGGTCGTGGCCAAGTTGGAGGGTCGTCGCGACCAAGTTGGAGAATGATCGTGGCCAAATTGGTGGAGCGGATTGGATGGGCCATTTTAGGCTTGCGAGTGGGCTTCCCAGACCAGTTTTTTTTGCTACACTGCCGCCATGTTTGAAACGAGCACATTTTGCCCGCTGCCCACCCGCTGGACTGCTCTCGTAGATTCGCAAAATCCCCTGCCTGATTATCCCCGACCGAGGCTTGAGCGTGCCGAATGGTTGTCGCTCAACGGTCTCTGGGACTACGCAATCAGGCCCTCCGTCGACGGTGCCCCGGGACAGGGCCGGTGGGATGGCTCCATTGTCGTCCCCTTCGCCGTCGAATCGGCCCTTTCCGGTGTCATGCGAGCCCTCGGCCCCGGTGACCGTCTCTGGTATCGGCGCGAATTCGAAGTGCCACTGGCTTGGACGCCCCGCTCGGTGGCTCTCAATTTCGGGGCGGTGGATTGGGATTGCGAAATCTTCATCGATGGGAGCTCCATCGGTGGCCACCGAGGAGGCTATACGCCCTTTTCTTTCGGGCTTGGTGCGCTTTCGGGACGCCATGAGCTCGTCGTCGTCGTCTTCGATCCGAGTGACAAAGGGAGCCAGCCCAGGGGCAAGCAAAGCCTTTCTCCCCGAGGTATCGTCTATACGGCCGTGAGCGGGATCTGGCAGACCGTATGGCTCGAGCCGCTGGTTGAAGGAGCTGTGGTGGGCCTCGATGTCGTACCCGATGTAACGGCGGGGCTCCTCCATCTGAACGTCGCCGGCCCAGGCGGCGAATATCGGTGGCGCATCGAGGCTATCGCAAGCGCCGCCGCCGGAAACGCAGTGGCGGGCGAAACCGCAGAAGGCAGGGGAAGGCTTGGCCAAGGCCTGACTTTGCCTTTCCGGGATGGGCGGCAGTGGAGTCCGGAAGGCCCCTCCTTGTATCGGCTTGCCGTCGAGACTTCGACGGGGGACAGGCTGACTTCGTTTTTCGCTTGGAGAAACTTCGGCATCGGCGCCGACCGACACGGCATGCGACGCTTCCTCCTCAACGGCGAGCCGTATTTCCTCCACGGCGTCCTCGATCAGGGGTATTGGCCCGACGGGCTCTATACTGCGCCGACGGACGAAGCGCTCGCCTCGGACCTCGTTGCGGCGAAGCGGCTCGGTTTCAATCTGGTGCGCAAGCATGCGAAGGTCGAGCCGGCGCGGTGGTACTGGCATGCGGCTAGGCTCGGTCTGATCGTGTTCCAGGATATGCCCAGCGGCGGCCAGCCGCGCAATCCTTTCGTGTTCGGGGCACCAGGCATCAGAAGCGCGAAGCCGAGGGATCGTCATCCCCTGACGAGGCTCGTGCTGGGCGGGCTCGGCAAGGACTATCGGGACAATTTCAGAAGGGAGTTGTCCGACATGGTCGTGTCCTTGCGCGGAGAAGCCGCGATCGCGAGCTTTTCGCCCTTCAACGAGGGCTGGGGCCAGTTCGACGCGCGCGCCATGGGCGCTCTCGTACGCGAGCTCGATCCGACGCGGCCGGTGGACGAGGCCTCGGGTTGGTACGACCAAGGTGGAGGCGACTTCTCGTCGATCCATCGTTATGACCGGCGGCTGCCGGGACCGCCCCGGGATTTACGCGCGGGCGGGAGGCGGGCCTGGTTCCTGTCGGAATATGGCGGCTTTACCTGGAGCATGCCAGGCCGCTTTTGGCCTCGCAAAAAGGAATTCGGATACCGGAGATTCCCCGACCGGGAGTCCCTGCAGGCCGAACTTCTCTCGTTTTTCCGCGACGAACTCGCGCCGAAGCTGGCCCTGGGGCTTTCGGGAGCCGTATACACCCAGCTCACCGATGTGGAGCAGGAAACGAACGGGATTCTCACCTATGACCGCGAGGTCGAAAAGGTCGACCCGACGAGCCTGCGGGAAATTGCCGAAAGGCTCAGCCTTAAAGAAGGGAGAGCGTAGAGGGCGTCGACGACGAGCCCCGCCGCCGGGAAGCGGAATCCGAGTGGAGGAAGTCTCTGATGGTCAGCCAGATTCGCGGACCAGAGGGGAAATCTGATCTGAAGACCTCCGGTTCGAGGCGGCAGCAGCGATCAACAAAAGTGCCGCAAGGTGATTGATCATGAAAGAACAACGCAATACAGACGATTTGGCGACCATGTCTGCCGGGAACCCACCGAGCGCTTCGATGCTCGTCATATCCGCCGCCGGCGGTCTTCTGTTGTCGTTTCGTGCCTTTGTTTCCCATCCCGTCTCCCATCCCGTCTCCCATGCCGATGCGCTGCTCGTGACGCGGATCGCTCTTTCACTCTGTCTGACGGTATGGGGATTCATCGGCTTCGGCAAGGCTTCGCGGTGGGCATTATGGGCCTCGGTCGATTCGAGGGTGATCTTCGTACTGGCTTGGTCCTCCCTCGTCTCCGCTGCGGATGTCCTGGCCGGCGGAAGTCCGGCCATTTTCGTGGTCGGCGTCATCTATGCGTCCGTCGTCGGATGGAGCAGGACAGGTCTCCTCGTCGGTCTTTCTCTCAGCGGTCTGGCTGCGATCGCCCTCGCCGCCTTTTTCTCGAATTCCATCGGCAACGGCCATTTCTCGACGGAGGATGCGCTCGTCGTCCTGGGGGCCGCCGGAGCCGCGATGGCGAATACCCGAACGATACGCAGATTCATAGCCCCGAGCCGCGAAAGGCTTCTTTCCCTCGAGAAGGAGAACAAGGAGCTCTGGAACTTGTCTTTCAAGGATCAGCTCACCGACATCTATAACAGACGGTTCGCGCAGGAGAACGGAAAGAACCTCATCACCCGAGCCAGGCGCTATCACGAACAACTTCACGGGTTCATGATCGACATAGACCATTTCAAGAAAGTGAACGATCTGTTGTCCCATGCGGTCGGTGACGAAGTGCTGTGCGGCGTAGCCCAGGAGATACAATCCTGCCTGCGGTCCAGCGACTATCTGGCTCGCTATGGCGGCGAAGAGTTCCTTGTTTTCGTGACGCAATCCGGCACGGAGGGTGCGCAGTTTCTCGCCAATAGAATCCGCGATGCCGTCGCTTCGAAGGTTTTCGACAGCGTGCCCTGGAAAATAACGATCAGCATCGGAGTGACAAGCATCGCCGCGGACGATACCTTCGAAACCTTCGTCGACAGGGCCGACAAGTATCTTTACTTGGCCAAGCGCGCAGGTCGCAACCGGGTCGCCGGCTATTGACGATCGTGCCGATTTTATCCGCGAAAAAGGTCGGGAGATTTCGCGGCGTTCGGCGATAAAGCAAAGGAATAACATATTTCGGTCCCGAACTATCTTCCATGAATTCTCGATGAACGGGAGCCGCTCCCCTTTCCGTTCCCATTCAAAATCGTTACCGTGTGGTAGCGTCGGGCGCGGAGGGTATCGAAAAATGGACGCGAAGACTTTGCATGTGGGTATGGATATCGGTTCCACGACGGTGAAAATCGCCGTGGTCGAGCCGAGTTCGGGCGCGCTTCTCCATGCCCGATATCTGCGCCACGATGCCCGGCAGGCGGCGGTCGCCGCGGATCTCCTCGAGGAGGCCCACGCTCTCTTTCCCGAAGTGGAATTTCGCGTCGCTGCCTGCGGCTCCGGCTGCTCGGGGATCGTGAAAGAGATCGGCTCCTTTTTCGTGCAGGAAGTCGTCGCCAATGCGATCGCGATCCGCGCTCTCCATCCCGAAGCGAGCACGGCCATCGAACTCGGCGGCCAGGATGCCAAGGTCGTCTTTTTCACCCATGACGAGGAGCGTGGCGAGATGCTCGCCACCGACATGCGCATGAACGGCTCCTGCGCGGGCGGGACCGGGGCCTTTATCGATCAGGTGGCCGAGCTCCTCGCGACCCGGGCGGAGGATTTCAATTCGCTCGCCGAGAAAGGCGTGACGGTCCATGACATCTCGGGGAGATGCGGAGTCTTCGCCAAGACCGACATCCAACCCCTCCTCAACCAGGGGGCTCCCAAGTCCGACATCGCCCTCTCGTCGCTCCACGCGATCGCCAAGCAGACGATCGGCGGCCTCGCGCAGGGCATGGAGATCCGGCCGCCGGTGGTGTTCATGGGCGGCCCGCTCTGCTTCAACCCCAGTCTCGTGCGGGTCTTCGTCGAGCGACTCGGGCTGAGGGCCGGCGAGGCCATCGTGCCGTCGCGGCCGGAAGTCTTCGTGGCCTTGGGCACGGCCCTCGCCGTGGCCGCGATGTTCGATGGACAGGAGAGCGGCTATCGCGCGCTCGACGCCGTCTCGAGGCTCCGTGAACGGGGCGCCGGCGTGGACGCGGCCGACGACGACGCCGCGCCGCGTTTTTTCGAGGACGAGGCGGAGTTCGGGGCCTTCCGCGAACGACATCCCGCGGAGCGTTTCGAGCCGGCTCCCGTGCCCCGCGGCGGCAGGGTGGAAGGCTGGCTCGGCATCGACGCGGGCTCGACGACGAGCAAGTTCGTCCTCCTCGACGACGAGGCGCGTCTCCTCTGGCGCTTCTATTCATCGAACGAAGGCGACCCTCTCGCGGTGATGAAGCGGGGGCTCCTGGCCCTGAGGGATCGTTACCGCGACGGGGGGGCGGAACTCGTCGTCAAGGGCGTGGGCACGACGGGCTACGGCGAACTCCTCTTCGCGAAAGCCTTCCGCGCCGATTTCCACACGGTCGAAACGGTCGCGCACGCCGAGGCGGCCATGCGCATAGCCCCCGATGTGTCGTTCATCCTCGATGTCGGCGGCCAGGACATGAAGGCCATCTCGGTGGCCGACGGGGTGGTGACGAGCATCGTGCTCAACGAGGCTTGTTCCGCCGGCTGCGGCTCCTTTATCGAGACCTATTCGAGGTCGCTCGGCATACCGGTCGAGAAGATCGCCGGACTCGCCTTCGCCTCGCGGGATCCCTCCCGTCTCGGCTCCCGCTGCACGGTCTTCATGAACTCCTCCATAATCACCGAGCAGAAGAACGGCAAGAAATCCGAGGATATCATGGCGGGCGTCTGCCGCTCCATCGTCGAAAACATCTTCACGAAGGTGGTGCGGGTGCCGAACGTCACGGCTCTCGGCGACGTGATCCTCGTGCAGGGAGGGACCTTCAAGAACGACGCCGTGCTCCGCGCCCTCGAGCAGCATACGGGGGCGAAGGTGGTGCGGCCGCCCCATCCGGGGGAGATGGGGGCAATAGGAATCGCCCTCCTCGCGAAGAAGCACGCCGAGGCGCGGGCGGCCGCGGCCGGAGGCGCCCTTGGGGAGGCTTCGTCCTTCGTCGGTCTCGATGCGCTCGAGGATTTCGGCTACGAGAAGCTCCCGTCCTCCGTTTGCAAATTCTGTACTAATTCTTGCAACCGTACCATCGTGCGCTTTTCCGACGGCGGAGAATTCGTGACGGGCAACCGCTGCGAGCGCGGCGAGATCACCGGCGACGTCCGCGACCCCGCGGTCCGGAACCGGCTCAAGTCGGCGCAGGCGCGGATTGACGCCGTGCCCGACCTCCTCGCGATGCGGGAAAAGCTGCTGTTCGCCAAGCCGGAGGCGGGGCGGTCGCGGCCCGGGGCTCGGCGGATCGGCATTCCCCGCGCCCTCGAATTTTGGAACTCGGCGCCTTTCTGGAAGACCTTCTTCACCGGCCTCGGCTTCGAGGTCGTCTTTTCGGCGCCGAGTTCGACGCGGCTCTTCGAGGAAAGCCTCCGCTTCGTGCCCTCCGACACAGTCTGCTTCCCGGCGAAGCTCGCGCACGGACACGTGGAAGACCTGGCGGCGAAGGGTGTCGATCGCATTTTCATGCCGATGATGATCAAGATACCCAAGGAGAACGAAAGCGCGCGTTCAGTCCACAGCTGCGCCGTGGTCCAAGGCTATCCTCTCGTGGTCGACGAGAGCCACGAGATATCGCGCCGTTTCGGCGTCACTTTCGACCGGCCGGTCTTTCATTGGTACGACATGGTGCGACGCGAAAACCAGCTCGTGCGTTGGATGAAAGAAACTTTCGGCACGCCGCGCAGGGCGACGGTCGCGGCCATCGAAAAGGCGGACGAGGCGACGGCGGCCAACGACGCGGTCCTGTCCGCCGAGGCTTCGCGGGTGCTCGCCTCGCTCGAGGGGAAGGACGACTTCGCGGTCGTGCTTTCCGGCCGTCCATACCACACCGACCCCCTCGTCAACCACGGCCTCGCGGCCCAGTTCACAAGGCTCGGCGTGCCGGTCCTGATCAACGAGGCGCTGCCGGGCATCGACGAAGTCGACCTCGCGGGCGTGCGAGCCGACACGACGAACACCTTCCACGCCAGGATGTTCGCCACGGCCATCTACGGCGCCCGCCATCCCAACCTCGAGGTCGTGCAGATGGTCAGCTTCGGCTGCGGCCACGACGCCATCATCACCGACGAGATGTCGCGCATCCTGTCGACGACGGCGGGGAAGTCCCTGCTCGTGCTCAAGCTCGACGAGGGCGAAATCCGCGGGCCCATGGCCATCCGCGTGAAGTCCTTCGTCGAGACGGTACGGGCCCGGCGCGCGAAGAGCGACGGAGGGACCGCGCTATCCGCTCTTCCGCCGGCATGGGACGTCAAGTTCCTTCCCTCGGACAAGCCGAAAAGGACCATCCTCGTGCCGAATCTCTCGGAGGCCTTCTGCAAGGTCGCCACCGCGGCCGTGCGGGCCGAGGGCTTCGTCGCGGAGCCGCTGCCGCTGGCGGGCAGGCGTGCGATAGAGCTGGGAAAGAAATACGTCCACAACGACATCTGCTTCCCCGCCCAGGTGAATGTCGGGGAGTTCCTCGCCGCGATGGAGTCGGGTCGCTACGACCCCGCGACGACCGCCTGCGGGCTGGCGAAGAATTGCGACGACTGTCGCGCCGGACAGTATCCGGTCGTCGCGCGAAAGGCTCTCGACGACGCGGGTTACCCGGAGGTGCCGATCTTCACGACGACCATGGCCCCCGGCGACCTCCATCCCGGCGTCAAGATCGGCCTCAAATTCCAGATCAGGACGCTCTGGGGCCTTTCGATGATCGACGTGCTCGAGCAGGTGCGACTGAGGGTCAGACCCTATGAGACCGAACGGGGGAGCGCGGACCGCGCCTTCGATCGCGGCGTCGACTCCATCGCGGCCGCGCTGGAGCGCGGCGTGAGGCCCGCGGTGGCGGCCTTCGGCCCCGCGTTGCGCGAATTGGACGACGTCCCGGTGGACGAGTCGAAACGCAGACCCCGCGTCTTCGTGATCGGGGAGATTCTCCTCAATTACCATCCGACTTCGAACTGGAATCTCGTGCGCTGGCTCGAGGCGAACGGGATGGAGGTCATCCTGCCGCGACTCGTCGACTTTTTCCACCGTGACTCGCTCAGGGTCGGCGAGGAATCCCGGCGCGGCCTCCTCGCGCATCCGGCGCTCAACGGCCTCGTGGCCGACGTCACCGACAGGATCTACATGTATGTCCTCGGCAGGATCCGCGAGGAGTCGAGGGCCGCCCGTCACGCCGAGGAGGCGGGGACGGTCCACGACCTCGCGGCCAACATCGACGGTCTCATGGACCGCACCTACGTCAACGGCGAGGGCTGGCTCATCCCATCGGAAATAATCGCCAGGGCGCGGGAGGGCGTCGAGTCCTTCGTCATAGTGCAACCTTTCGGCTGCCTGCCCAATCACATCACGGGGCGCGGCCTCGTGAAGACTTTGAAGCGGCGCTTCCCGAACATCACGATCCTGTCGCTCGACTACGATCCCGACACGAGCCTGGCCAACGTCGAAAACCGCCTTCAGATGCTCGTGATTTCCGCCAAACAGCGCGCCCGCCGCATGCAACCCGCCGATTGATCGGAGCGGGGTTCGTGCGAACCGCGGCTTCAGCGCATCGAAACGGCGAAATCGACCGCCAGACCCTCTTCTTCGCTCATGGCGAAATTGGCCTTGAGCTGGTCTACGAGGGCCTTAACGAGCGTGCGACCGACGGCCCCTTCGCCCGAGAGGTCGCTGCGTCCTTCCCGGGAGCCCGCGCGGATCGATATCTCCAGCAGGCGGCCATCTGAGCTGGGGCCGACGCGCACGCTCATCCTCTCGGCGCCCGGGCTGGACGCGGCGTGCCGAAAGGCGTTCGCCGCGAGTTCGCGGAACAGGAGCGCGCAGGGAATGGCCCGCGTCAGAGCAAGAGCGCCGGCGCCGATTGAACTCACGCATTCCACGCGTTTTCCCGGGGCTTCGTCCGCCGTCTCCCTCTCGAGAATGAAGCGGGCGGCCTCCGCGAAATCGACGAACTCGAGGCTTTCGGACTCGTAGACTCGGTCGTGGACCACGGCGATGCTTTGTATCCGGTCCTTGACGTCGAGCAGGATGTCCATGGGTTTCCTGTCGGAACTTCCGGCCGCGATGTCGATGAGGCTCGAAATGATCTGAAGATTGTTCTTGACCCGGTGGTGCACTTCCCGCAGCAGGGCGTCGCGCTCGCGGAGCATGCCCTGGAGTTCGTCGTACATCGTGATGTTCGAGAACGCCGAACGCACATGGGATTCCGACAGGTCGACCAGTTCCCGTTCGAGGGGCGAGGTCGGCGGCGAACGCTCGAGGTAGAGGATCATCGCCTTTCCTCTCCCATTTTCTATGACCAGGGCGAAGCAATCTCCCGCGTAGACGCTTTCGCGACATTCGACCGCCTTTCCGATCGTCTCGAGGGCGCCCGTCCCGAAAGTCGGGTCGACGACGCGGTCCTCGAAACCTTCGTAAGCGCCGATTCCGGCCATGACCCTGAGCTTTTCGCCCTCAGTTTCGGCGGCGAAGGCGGAGAGCTCCTCATAGGCCGAGCCCTTCCAGAGGCGGAGCAGGGAAGCGAAGAGTCGAAGGACGCCGATGGCGTGGATCCTCGGCGATTCCAGCCGATTCATCTCCGCGGATGCGTCGACGATCATCCGCATCCCCAGCCTGCTCCGCTCGATCGTCGATATGTCGCGATAGCTCCTGAGCGCGGCCGTCACCGACGTCGTGAGTTTCTGGGCGGTGAGCTCGGTCTTTTCGCGGTAATCGTTGATCTCGTAGCGTTCGATGACCGAGCCTTCCGGAGCTTGCCCGGGCTGGCCCGTGCGCAAAATGATGCGGACTCGGCTGTTGAGCATCCGGTTCCTAATGCTTTCGACGAGCCGCAGACCCGCATCGTCGGATTCCATGACGACGTCCAGAAGAATGCAGGCTATGTCTTCCTTGGCGAGTATCTCTTCGGCTTCGGCCGCCGTCCACGCGGAGTGCAGTTTGATCCGTTTCCCGACGAGGGATTTCCCCTCGAGGACGAGGCGGGTGAGTTTGTGCACCTCTGTGTCGTCGTCGACGACCAGGACATTCCAGTCTCCCAGGCCGGAAGGCTCTCCGTCCGGCTGCTCGTCGGCGAAGACGAGAGGCTCGGATTCGCACGCATCGCTCATGTATCTCCGCCTTCCGTCTTGCCTTTCGTCTCGTTTTTCCCGGGCCCGGTCGGCACGCGGATCGTGCAGGTCATTCCCTCGCCGGGCCGGCCCCCGATCTCGATGGTGCCGTTCAACTTCTGGGTCACCATATTGTACACGATGTACATGCCGAGGCCCACCCCGCCTTTCCCGCGTTTCGTCGTGTAAAAGGGCTCGAAAATCCTCTTGGCCGTCTCCTCGGACATGCCGCCGCCGTCGTCGGAGTATTCCAGGATCAGCTGACCGTCGGTCTCCGCCGCCCGGATGAGTATCCGACCGGCGGAGCCGGGACTGTAGGCGTGCATGAGCGAGTTCATGACGAGGTTCGTCACGATCTGGGAGAGCGCACCGGGATAGCTCCGGATTGCGAGGTCGTCGGAACATTCCAACGCCACCTCGATCTTCGTGCTCTTGAGGCTCGGGCGCAGGCTGATCAGGATGCTTTCGAGGTACTCTCGCACGCTGAAGCGGCTCTGCACGTCCACTTCCTGGTCCACGGCGACTTTCTTGAAGCTGGCCACGAGTTCGGCGGCGCGCCGAAGATTGACCAGGGTGATCTGGGAGATCTCTTTGCATTGCGCGAGGAATTCGTTCATCGAGCGGCGGTCCAGGGTGCCGTCGGAGAATTTCCGCTCGAGTTCCCCGACGGCCTGTTCGAGGTAGGAGGCGGCGGTGATGCTGTTGCCTATCGGTGTGTTGATTTCGTGGGCGACTCCCGAGACCATGCCTCCGAGCGCGGCCATCTTTTCCTGCTGGATCATCTGATCCCGCATCGCCCGGAGTTCGGAGACGTTCGCCGACAGTTCGGCGTTGGATTTTTCGAGGGCGACGGTACGGTCACGCACGGTCATCTCGAGGTCTTTCGCCTGGGCGCCGACAGCTTCGTGCAGCCGCGCGTTGACGATCGCGATGGCCGCCTGATCGGCCAGCAGCTCGAGCAGCCGAATCTCCGGCGCGGAAAAGGGGCCGGCCTTGTGCCGCGCGAGGTTCATCACGCCCACGACGCGGTCGCCCATGGACAGGGGAATCCCGATGATCGAACCGCTCCAAAGCTCCGGCGCGTCGGCATAGAGCGGGTGCCGGCGCATATCGTCGACCATG
>Ga0187814_10000459_pt1 | contig 13585 bp, 14 predicted proteins | sample NC_S_4_FD_132450 | JGI IMG/M metagenome (GOLD analysis project Ga0187814, IMG submission 132450) | Wetland sediment microbial communities from Neuse River Estuary, North Carolina, USA - ASW-S_4 | ecosystem: Environmental > Aquatic > Freshwater > Wetlands > Sediment | place: USA: North Carolina... | reverse complement strand
CGGGCAGATCCAGACGATCCGCTCGGTGCAAAACCCCGACAAGCTCGGGCACATAGGCCCGGTGGCGGACGCCTGGGCGGCCGCCCGCGAGGTGAACCAGGCCCGGCGGCCCAAGGATTGACCGGAAGAGCCGACCGCTCCCAAGACTCACCGGGTCTGACCGTGCCGCGCACCGAACACCCAGATCTGCGCGAAAGACATCCCGACCGCGGCGAAGCCGATGTCCCGCCTAACGGCGGATCCGGCACGTTGCGCTGCGGCGCGCCCGGTCAGGTTTGTCAGGACGTGGATCGCTCGGGCAGGGTGGGCACGAGCGCTTCGAGCGCGGCGGTCCAGCTCTCCCAGTAGGGGCGGCCAGGTTCGGCGGCGATGGCCTTGATGAGCTGCTGCCGGAACGGTTCCCGGTCGCCGCCGAAGGCGTGCTCGATGACCGCGGCCGCCAGCGCGAACACGGTACTTTGCCAGGGCGCGTCGAAGGCCAGTTCGCCGTTGCGGCGGGGCAGGTCCAGCCCGGACAGGCTCAGCGGGCTGGTCACAGCCGGGCCACGCCGATCATCGAGTCCCGGGTCACCAAGGCGGCCAGCTCAGCCTCGGTCATACCCTCGGTCGCGGGCGGGCGCTGGGGCAAGACGAGGTAGCGGACCTCGGCGGAGGAGTCCCATACCCGGATCTCCACCTCCTCGGGCAGCGGGCAGCCCATCTCGGCTAGCAAGGCCCGGGGCTCGCGGACCATCCGCGCACGGTAGGGCGGGTCCTTATACCAGGCGGGTGGCAGCCCCAGCACCGGCCACGGATAGCAGGAGCAGAGCGTGCACACGATCACGTTGTGGACGGCAGCGCTGTTCTCCACGATCACCATGTGATCGCCCTCGGGCCCGCCGAAGCCGAGCTCAGCGATCGCGGCGGTGCCGTCAGCCAGCAGCCGCTGCTTGTACTGCGGGTCCAGCCACGCCCGGGCCACCACCTTCGCCCCGTTCATCGGGCCGATCTCCGACTCATACCGGCGGGTGATCTGTTCGATGAACCCCTCGGGCAGCAGCCCTCGTTCGGTCAGCAAAGCCTCAAGCGCCGCAACCCGCTGCTCAACCGGCGACATCGGAGCCGGGTGGTGCGTGCTGTTGCTCATGATGGCTCCAGGTAGCTGTCCCACAGGTCGACGTGCACCCGCACACCGCGCTGGCGGTCACCCCACAGCTCCGCGGCGTCGAACCGGACCGAATACGTCGGCTCGTGGCGCCGGGCAGTGCCGTGGGCCTCGATATCGGGCACCGAATAGATGCCATCCAACCGCGCCACCGTCCCGGCCTTGCCCCGCACATACCGAGGGCAGCGGGTGTGCCCGGGCGGATGCCACTCCCGCACCCGGACCCGGTCGCCAACGCCGAAGCGCGGCGTGCCGACATCCGGCCCGGCATCCACCACGGGCAGCGCCAGCACCGGGCCGCTCAGCGGGAACCGCCCGCCCGCGCGTGCCTCAAGCTCCGAGCCCGTCACCAGCCCATGCTCAACGGCCAAGGTGGCCGCCGCGGTGAGCCAGTGCTCGTAATAGCTCGACGTCAGGTAATGGCCCGGCTCCATCCGCTCGATCGAATGCCGGAACTCCCCGCCGCTCGCCTCGACCGCGCCAGCCACAACCGCCAGCAGCGCCCGGGCCACCGCCTCCCACCGATGATGAAAAACCGGTTCCGCCGGCGAATGATCTACCGCCCCCAAGCCCTGCATGCCACCCAGGTCATGGATACCGTCCACAGCAAGACCTTACCCTCCATGCAGCGGCACCGAATGCTCCGATCTGCGCGACCATGACCGCAGGACGGCCGCTCTTCACAGCCGCGCAGAGCGATGGCTACTCGCGACCCGGCGAGGCTCCCAAGCAGTGACAACGCGTGATCACAAGTCCGCCTGGAATGCGGCAGCTGGATCCGTCGGCTGTGTGTTCATGTGCCCGGGTTGTACCTGTCATGACCATCGTCGGCGCGGATGTCCGGGCGATCGGACACGCCTGCGGCTGTCGGCAGGTCCGCGCCTGCCCTGGCACCGCCAGCGGCCACGGCCAGCTCGATGCCTGTTGCCGTGGTGTCATCCCTCAGATGCCGCCCGCGGAACTGCACGGGTGCGGCTGTGAGCCGTGAACCCCACGGCCATCTGGCGACCCGTGCCCACCGGTCCTTGGATCCCCGGTCACGGGCCGCTTGTGCGCTCAGGATGAGTCGGCGCGAAATGCTGGGGGAACGCAAGGTTGCGGCACCGTTGATGGCGCAGCGCGCCGCACACGGGGCACTCAGACTGGCTCACCGCCGGTTCCAGCCGGGCGAGGGTGTCGGCATCCAGCTTGCGGGGTTCCGGCTGAGCGGGAAGCCTCAGCGGCCCTCGCAATGCCAGTTCGGACACGAAACGCTGGTACTCGCGTTCGCACTCTTCGCACCGGCAGCCTCGCGCCCAGGCCAGCACTGTGCCGTGCGACGGCAGCGCGGGCGGCAGGTTGCCCCATGTGGTCATGCGTCCACGGTAGGACAGTGGTTTCTCCGGTTGGTACCACGAGATGACCAGGACCAGCGGCGCAGGACATCCAGTCCGGCACTGGCTGGACGAACCCTGTCCGTGCGGTAGCGGCGCACGTAACGGCGGTTCACGATTGTCTTGAGGTTGCGATCCGTGCCCATCTTGTCGCCGTTGTCGTCAAACGGTCAGGAGCCGTCCGCCGGGCGGCTGCGGCCGCCGGACGGAACTGCTGGCCGCGCCGCGGCTGGCCTGTCACAGTCGGTGGGGGTGCGTCGTCTCCTGGGGCAAGGTCTGCTCGGGAAGAGGAGTCACGATGGCTCATGTCCGCTTGATCGCCTGCCCCCGCGGGGTGCTGCGCCGGTATGCGTGGCGCTATTCGCGCCGGGCGTTTGGCTCGGTGGTGGAGCCGGTTCGCGCGGCCGCCCACCATGGCGGCGTGCTGGTGGCCGCGGGGGCGATTGAGATGGCGGCCGGCCGGGGTGGCGCAAGGTAGACGCGCAACTGCGTCATCTGGTGGTTCATGCGGTGAGCGCGGCGGTCGGGTGCAGCTGGTGCATCGATTACGGCTACTACGAAGGCGTGCAGCGGGGAGTAGATCCCGCCAAGCTGCAACAGGTGCCGCGCTGGCGAGAATCGGCCGCGTTTGACGACCGGGAGCGGGCTGCTTTGGAGTTCGCTGAGGCGGTGACCCTGACCCCGGCGCACGTGCCCGGCGAGCTGGCGCAACGCCTGCACCATTACTTCACCGATGCGGAGCTGGTCGAGCTCGCGGCCTGGATCGCGCTGGAGAATTACCGCTCACGGTTCAACGCTGCGCTCGGGCTGCGCAGTGAGGGCTTCAGCGACCGGTGCGAGCTGCGGCCGGTAACCTGACCAGCGATGGGCGATCCAGAGCAGTTCCTGGCCGAGCGGCGGCTTTTGTTCGCGATTGCATACCGGATGCTGGGCAGCGCCGCCGACGCCGACGACGTCCTGCAGGACGCCTTCCTGCGCTGGGCCGAGTACGGCAAGCCGGTGGACTCGCCGCGCTCGTTTCTCACCACGATGGTGGTCCGGCTCTGCCTTGACCAGCTCGGCTCGGCCCGCGCCCGCCGCGTCGACTACGTCGGCCCCTGGCTGCCGGCCGACGCCCGCATCAGCCTGACCCGCCTCAATAGCCAACCCGGCGCCGTCATCACCGAATCCGGGCGCGTGACCACGGCAATCGTGCTGGACATCCTCCACCACCAGGTGACCGGGGTCCGGATCATCGTCAACCCCGACAAACTCAGCCGACTGCAGACATCCCTGAGATAGCCCACGGCAAGGCTCCCATTCAGACATCATCAACCAGGCGCCTCCGGCACCCAGGCAGCCGGCGACGGGACCAGACCGCAGGGGAGGCAGTAGCCCAGATCGCGCCCACCGCACACCGCGTCAGCACGCCCCGCGGGATGAGGGAACGCCGGGCCACCTGCGCGAACGGCGACCCGATCCCGCAAATGCACATAGTCACCGTGAGCCGGACCGAACTCCCGGCCTCACCGGCCCTGCCGTTCTTCGCCGGTTCATCCGGCCGCTCCTCGCACGGCAGCCCCCATCCGGCAGCTGACCTTGATGTTCTCCATTTGGGCGGGTGCGACGTGCGCACCAGTCGTGCTGGTAGCCAGCCCTAGCGCGAATCAGTGCGGACCGTGGTCCAGATTGCCGGCCAGGCTGGGCACGCCGATCACCCCGATCTGCGCGCCTCGCGACCGGCTGAACGCGGCAGGCATGGTTCTCGCCGACGCCGCGCGGCCACGCGGCACGGCCGGATGATCGGGCGGCCATTCTGAGGGCCTTTGTGGTGCCCCCAGGCGGGCAGCGGTTGCCGAAGGCGCCGGATATCCTCAAGGTTCCGTCCTCTACCCTGGTCTCCGCCACGCTGGTGGACGAGGTCTCCTTCTGGCGGGCGCCCGGCCAGCCGCAGGCGGTACTGGCCTGGGAGCAGGCGCATCTGTCCCGTCGTTTCACGCCCGGGGACGCCGGTTTCGGGCCGCCGTCATGGCACCGCACGTTCTCGCTATCTGCGGTTCCCGGCGTGCTGAACGCCCGCGACCTGCTGGTCGAGGTGGCCGGAGCGGGCAACGGGCAGACCGCGATCCGGGTGGACGCCCAGGTGAGCTGGCAGCCACCCCGGCCGGCCTCCGAACGGGTGCCGTCGGCCGCCCGCGTAGTCACTATCACCCAGCTGCCCAGCCTGGACCCGCACGTCAGCCGTCCGACAACCTGAGTACCGGCCGGCTGGCGCAAAGCCAGCAGCCAGCCATCGGCGCGGGGGACTACCGGCCGCTGCTGGCGCAGGTGGGCCGCTGGCTGGTGTATGTGGGTGACAGCGGGGTGGTCAATGCCATCTCCGATGACCTGACTGGACGTCCGCGCGTGCTCGGGCCGACGCCGTTCTTCGCCCCGGCCGCGGCGCCGGGGCGTGTGTGGCTCTTCCAGGTCCAGCACGGCATGCAGGGCCCGATCCGGGCGTGGACGGTGGCACTGTCCGGAGGCCGGCCCAGCCAGCCAGTCACCTTGCCCGCCGGCGCATACCTGCCAGCCTTCACGGGCACCGACGCCGGCCTGCTCCTGCAGGTACCGCAGGGCCTGGCCCTGTGGAACCCGGGCAGCGCGCCCAGGATCCTGCCGTCCTCGCCCCATTTCGCCGATGGCTTTGATGCCACCTCACGGCTGGTGGCCTACGGGACGGGCTGTGCCTCGCAGGCCACCGCACCGGACGCGCCGCAAGACCCCGACGCCGGCTACGACGCGTGCCAGGTACTGCGGGTCCCGGATGTGGTAACCGGGAAGCTGATCTCATTCCCGGCACCGCCGGGCACCGCGGGGTGGGTGCCCGGCGGTTTCAGCCTGGTCGGCGCGATTTCTCGCGACGACCAGATGATCGCTGCTTACGCCGCGATCCGGCCGCAGGGAGCAGGCCAGGTGCGCCTGTACGTGATGCGGATCGCCGGCCCTTCCAGGCGGGCCGTACCAGTCCCATCGTCGGCCGCGGCCCTGTTCGCCAGGACCGCGTGGTCGGCAGACGACACCTGGCTGCTCTACCAGGGCCCCGGCGGGTACCTGTGGGCGTATCAGGTGACCAGCGGCCTGACGCGTGCCTCCAGCACGCCATGCTGCCGGTACACGGTGATGGTCGCCGTGCCAGGTCGCAGCGGCTAACTCCTGGCCAGCCAGGCTTCGAGCGAGGTACCGACCTTCGGGGTGCGACGCTCAGCCGAGCACAATTCGAAAACATCCGTGACTTCAGCGCTGCCCTCGCTGAGGGCGTGATCGGACTGGCCGGTGACGATCGGACCCCGGCTGGCCGGCAAGCATGACCGCTCGCACACACGGTAGCGGTTCAGGGCCAGGGCAGGCCGAGGATCTCCAGGAGGTCGCGGAAGTCGGTGATTGTGTAGTCGGGTAGGCAATCCTGGTAAATCTTCGCTCCCTGATCGGAATCGAACATCACAGTCGCCAGGCCGGCTTCCCGGGCTCCGTAGATGTCGCGGTACATGTCGTTGCCGACGTACAGCGCGTTCTGGGCTGCCACGGCCATACCGTCGAGCGCGAGCTGGAAGAGCCGCCGGTCGGGCTTGCGATGTCCGTGGTCGCCGGAAACGATGATCGAGTCGAAGTAGCCGAGCAGGCCGACCTTGTGCAGCTCGCCGCGCGCGTATGTGCTCTGCGCATCGGTGACGATCGCGAGCGGATAGCGGTCGCGCAGGATGTCGAGCACCTCACGGACGTACGGGTACAGGCAGAGCCGCCGACGCGAGATGCCGCGGGACATCTCGGCCAGGAACAGCGGCATCTGCTGGAGCTTGCCGGCTGGCAGGGAGCGGGTGAAATCCGTGCCGTGATCTTCGATGATGCTGCGCCAGATGCCGACGGCGTCGAATTCGGGGTACTCCTCCGGGCTGGTTCGTAGCTGCTCTTTCATGATCTGGAAATAGAGCTCACGGAGCTCGTGCCGGTGCAGGTCGATGCCCTGGTAGGTGAGGAAGTGCGCCGCGGCCCGGAAGATCCGATCCTCGTCGTCATCGGCCAGGATCCTGACCAGGGTGCCGTTCACGTCGAAGGCAACCGCTCGAATGTCCATGCGTTGCGTCAGGTCTCCTCGCTCGGCAGGGCGTCGGGAACGAGTCTAGGCTGCCAGGTCCGGTGTCAGATCCCGGATCTGGGACGGTCAGGCGGCCCGCAGCATCCTCTTCGCTTGCGTCACGAGCCTTCTGCCGTAGTCCTGGCCAATGTAACCGTTGCGGGCGATCCGCAGCAGGTTCAGCGCCATGTAGTACGGCGCGCGGGCGGTAATCGACTCGAACGCCTGCTCGCGGTCGGGGAAATGGCAGCTGTACTCCCAGAGGAAGTGCCCGATGAACGGCTCCGCGCGGCGCCAGTCGCCGGAGTCGCGCATGAACGCGTGCTGGAGCTCACCAGCGACCCGCCCGACGTCGAATAGCCGGTCCCCGCGCTTCATACGCTCCAGGTCGATCGCCGCGACGTCCATGCCGTGGCCGAACAGGAAGTTCGCGGGGGTGGCGTCACCATGCAACCACACCTGCCGGTCCTGCCACATCCGCGGCCGCTCCCGCCAGCGGTCCCGCAGCCTGCTGAGCTCGTCGACGTCCCGCTGACCGATGCGGTGGCCCTTCCTGAGCCTGCCGACGACCGTGTCGAAGTACCGGCACTCAGGATTGAAATCCACAGTGGCCCCGTTGGCCGTCCGGTTGTGCTGGGTGGCGAGGAAGTACGCCAGCGCCTTCAGCCGCCAGTACAGGTGCGCGTCATCCCGGTGCTGGGTCGCGCGCGCGATCGCATGGCTGAATTCCTCGCCGGAATAGTATTCGACGGCGAGCACGCCGTTGATGTCGCGGCTGAGTCCCAGCGGGCGGATCACGTGGTGCGGCGATCCGACCAGGTTGTACCGGCGCAGTGTTTTGAGCCCCTCGTACTCCTGGCGTGCCATCCAGGCAGCCTTGTCCAGATCCGTTGCGAACCTCGTGCCGTAGAACTTGCAGATGACCTTGGCTCCGCTGAACTTTTCCTCGTATTTGTAAACTTCGTTGCTCCCGGACAGCCGGAACACGCGGAACGCCAGCATCGGTTCGCGTACCTCCAGGCGATCGCGCATGATCGTGCTGAGGAAGCCGTGGAGCGGATCCTGACCCGCGACGTATCCCACATATTTCCCGTTCATCGGAGCCCTCCTCGTGCCGGGCCGCAGAGCGACGGCATCGAGCAGCGCGCCGTACCGTCCCGTGTGCGCGGCGTCCCCGTCACTTTCCATTCACCGCGCCTTTACCTGATACGGAGACCCTTCATCCGCTCTTGATACGTGGCTGCGCCCGGTGGCGTGCGGCAGGAAGGCGGGATGCAGCGCTTCGGCGAAATTGGCCCGGGTGTGCTGGTCGCCACTACCGAGCAGCTGACGTGCACTCGCACGGCCGCGACGCTGCTGACAGCGGCTGCCTGCTCATCGACCCGCCGGTGTCGGCGCATCGCCCGAACCACTTGCAGAGATTCCGCCACATCCACATCAATGCGGAGAACCTCTCACTCCACCGGCCAGCCCGGCGCGTTCACTCCTAAATTCGTACGCAGGACCATCAGACTCACTTCGACGCAGATAGGTCCTGCCGTGTACCGGCTCGCGCTAGACCGGCTCCGCCGGACGCTCATGGCCGCAGCCCCAGGCCGGGGGTACCCCTAGCGTGCGGTCGGCTTCGGCGAGATGCTTCCATCATGGCTAGGCCGAGGGTAGCTGCCTTGAGCGCAACAGCGGGCGGTGTGACGCCGCTTCGCGATCGTGCGTCCCAGCAGTGGGATGAGATCAGGCTCGTCGCCGGGATCATGTACCGGGAGCCCTCGGCACGGCCGCCCGGGCTATGAGCGACAGCCACGAAGGAGGCAGACGATGAGCGTGTTCTCTGCGGCCCCCGGTGCGGCCGGGACCGGGGTGGTCCCGGACAAGGTCTTCCGCTCAGAGCTGAACCCCGTCGATTTCCTGCACCGCGCGGCGTACGTGTACCCGGACAAGGTGGCGATCGTGGACGGCGAGCGGCGGTACTCGTATCGGCAGCTCGCTGAGCGCTCCTGGCGGCTGGCCAACGCGCTGCGGTCGGCGGGGCTGGCCAAGGGCGATCGTGTCGCCACGCTGCTGTTCAACTCCGCAGCGATGCTCGAGGCGCATTTCGGCGTGCCTGCGGCGGGCGGGATCTTGGTCGCGGTCAACCACCGTCTGGCGGGCGCCGAGGTCGGCTACATCCTGCAGCACAGCGGCGCGCGGTACCTGCTGCTGGACACCGGGCTGGAGGCGCTGGCCGGGCAGGCCGGGATGGCTGGGGTGACCGTGGTCCGCTGCGCGGGCACCGGCGGACCGGCGGACCCGTACGAGGAGTTCCTAGCCGATGCGTCGCCGGTCAGGCCGGCGACCTGGCTTGAGCACGAGGAGGAGACAATCTCGATCAACTACACCTCCGGCACCACCGGCCGGCCGAAGGGAGTGCAGTACACCTATCGCGGCGCGTACCTGAATGCGCTGAACGAGGTGATCGTGGCCGGCATGAGCCCGGATTCGGTGTACCTGTGGACACTGCCGATGTTCCATTGCAACGGCTGGTGCTTCCCGTGGGCGGTCACCGCGGCCGCAGCCCGGCACGTGACCATGCGCGCGGTGGACCCGCAGCGCATCTGGGAGCTGATCGACAGCGAGGGCGTGACGCACTACAACGGGGCGCCGACCGTCCAGCTGATGATCATCAACCACCCCCGGGCGCACCGCCTGGACCGGCCGGTGACCGCGATGGTCGCCGCCGCCCCGCCGTCACCGACGCTGCTGGCCCGGATGAGCGAGCTGAACCTCCGCATCGTGCACGTGTACGGCCTGACCGAAACCTACGGCCCGATCACCGTGTGCCCCGAGCAGCAGGCCTGGCGCGAGCTCCCGCTGGAGCAGCGCGCGAAATACCTAGCGCGCCAGGGCCAGGCCTACCCCTCAGCCGATCTCGTGCGGGTTGTCGACGCGCAGATGAACGACATCCCGCAGGACGGCGCGACGATGGGCGAGGTGATCATGCGCGGCAATAACGTGATGAGCGGCTACTTCAACGACGAGGCCGCAACCGGCAAGGCGTTCGCCGGCGGCTGGTTCCATTCCGGGGACCTGGCCGTGTGGCATCCCGACGGGAACATCGAACTGCGCGACCGCGGCAAGGACATCATTATCTCCGGCGGCGAGAACATCTCCAGCATCGAGGTCGAGCAGGCGATCACCGCCCACCCCGCCGTGCTCGAATGCGCGGTCATCGGGATCCCCGACCCGTACTGGGGAGAGCGGCCCAAGGCGTTCGTTACCCTCAACGAGGGCGCGGCGGCCACCCCACAGGAGATCATCGCGTTCTGCCGCGAGCGCCTAGCCCACTACAAGTGCCCCGATGCGGTTGAGTTCGGGCCGCTGCCGAAGACCTCCACTGGCAAGGTCCAGAAGTTCGTGCTGCGCGACCGCGAATGGGCAGGCCAGGACACGCGGATCGGCCGCGCGTAGCTCCCCGGCGCACCCCTGCGCCCATTCATTGCCGCCAGCCGGCCGAAACCAACATGCTGAATTACGCGGCTCTTTGCGCGGGCGCACGAACACTCAGGCTGCTCTCCGTAGCAAGCTGATCCAGGCCTGCGGCCAGACCGAGGCGGACCGGGCGGCATCTACTGCACCGCTGCGTATCAGCACGATGTCGCCATTCTCCAGGACATCGCCGTCTCGCAGCCGCCGCGGCTTCATGGCCGGATCATGACCAGCACAAGTGACAAACCGTGCCGTCAGGAGGTGCCGATCGCAGATCCGGCACAAGCCCGTGGGAGCCAGAAATGGAGCCTGCTGTCTCACCCACGAGGAACCGTTTGCGACGCTGAATCTCCAGGATTACGAGGATTTCATGCGGCACCATGGCCTGCGCATCCTTGGCGTTGAGTACTCCCATGGGTAGATGAGCATGTCAGGCTCCGTCACCGGGCGTCGTGCCGACGGCTATCAGGCGGCGGACGGTCCGGACGCCGGGTCCGAGCCGAGCCAGGTGGGCGACCAAGTCGTCGGCGGCGGCGTGCAGTGCCTCGTCGGCTACCGGGTCGAGCGCGTCGAGGATGAACAGCGCTGCGGTGGTGTCCTCGCGCAGTTGGGTGCGGCGCGCCTGGCGCCAGTTCCAGCGTCGGCAGGTCACGCCGGCGTCGTCGCACCACACCACCTCGCCGGGGTCGGGGTGCTCGATCACCGTGGCGCCGTCGGCCACGGTGTCGAAGGGCTCCGTGCCGGTGGCGCGGACCAGCCGTGGCGCACCGGTGTAGCGGGTCAGGTCCTCTCCTCCCAGCGGGACCTGATGCAGCACCGACACCGCGTTATAAGTGTCGGTTAGCCGGTTCACCCGGGGCAGCCCGGACGCCGCACGGCGCACGAGCGCCTCCAGGCTGTTGCGGGTGCGTTGCGGCTTGGCTCCGAACGCCCGGTAGGCCTCCCGCCACGCCGCCACGTGCGGGAGCTGCTCCACCGGCCGGCCGTGGAGCGCCTCGCCGGCCGCGGCCTCCGCCGCCCGGAGCACCGCATCGCTCGCCTGGTCGCTCGGGCCCGGGACGAGCCCATCGACGGCCAGCAGCACGGCCCGGTAGTCGGGCCGCAGCGCGAACACCGCGGCGTCGACACGGCCGCCAGCCAGGAACTCCTGAAGCATCCCCACGTCAGGCACCGGCAACCTCCGGCCGGGATCTCGGCCCCACACCTGGCTCGAAGACGGCCAGGGAGAACCTCGCCGGCTGCGTGCCCGGATTGGCGTAAGAGTGCGCCACGTCGCCGCCGAACGCGACCGCATCGCCGGCATCGAGGATGACCGGCTGGTCGGCGACCTCAACCGTGACCGTGCCCTGCTGGACCTGCACGAGCTCCTTGGTGCCCGGCGTGTGGGCCTCGCTCATGTGATGATCTCCAGGACCCAGGGTCCAGTCCCACAGTTCGACCACATCCGGTGGTTCGGTGCCGGCCACCAGCACTCCGCGACCGCCGGACTCACTGTTCCACAAGACGGCGCCATCACCATGGCGGGTGACCTTTACCGGCGCGGGCCCAGGTCGCTCGACCAACGCCGGCAGTCCGACGCCGAGCGCGTCGCTGATCCTCAGCAGGGTCCCCACGCTCGGGTTCGCGGCGCCCTGCTCGACATTGACCACCATCCGGCGGCTCACCCCGGCAGCCTCCGCCAGCTGATCCAGCGTCCAGCGCCGCGACTGCCGCTCCTGCCTGACCCGGACGCCGATCGCCAACGCCAGGGCGGCGGTACTTTCATCCATGAGTGCATGATACTGCACTCGTAGTGCATCTTACGGTGTGATGCGCCGGGCATAAGGATCGTTCTCGCACATCGGGCTATGGAATACGTCAACGCTGCTTGTTCCGCGTCCTGCGTGAGGGTGGTGGCGTCGTTGGCGTTTGGGCGTATGCGTGATGCGGACCCCGCCGGGCGTGGCCGGGCGGGGGTCTGGTGTTCATGGTGCCGGCGTGGGCGCTCATCTGCGATGAGCGCGACGCGATAGCAAGGCTTGCTGCGCGTGGCCTCGCTAGATGTGGTTGTGGTGCCGTTGGGAAACAGCGGGTCGCCCGGGTCGCTGGTCATCCGGTGCCGTGGCTGGCCGGCGGTTCAAGTCGCCCGGCGGCGGACCAGCCAGACGGTCGCGGCGATGAGCAGCGCTGACAGCGCGAGCAGCCAGCCGCCCTCGATCCACTGGAATGGCCAGAACCGGCTGCCTGGCTGATACATGGTCCATTGCGTGTATCCGTGGTGGGTGAGGTATTGCAGCACATTGAGGTACGTCGGCTGCTTGTAGAGATGAACTTCATCATGGGGCACAACGGGCATGAGCCGCTGGAATATGGGGTCGATGACCTGGTTCATCGTGGCCTGGCTGAGCGTCGCCTCGCCCTCGGTCCACCATCGGCTCAGGATCCACGCGGAACCGGGCAGGTTCAGGTTCGGGTTCAGGGTCAGGTTCAGGTTCAGGTTCAGGTTGCTGGTGACAAGCGGCGTCAGGTAGTGCTGCTGCAGGAACAGTCCGGCTGCGAGGGCGAGCCCGGCGTAGGCGGCCAGGGTGGCGGCGATCGCGGGGACGACGCGGCGGATGAGCATGCCGGCCAGGGCGCCGATCGCGAAGGCGGCCAGCGTCCAGGCGGCGAACGCGACCCCGCGCAGGTCGAACAGCGTGGGATCGAGCGGGATCTGGCCGCCAGCGGCGAAGATCGGCTGGTAGTACCAGGAGAACAGCAGGCTGAACACCGCGGCGGCGGCCGTCACCGTGATCGCGAGCGGCACCAGCTTGGCGAGCGTCCAGCGCCACCGGCCGAAGGACAGGGTCCAGGCGTACCGGAAGGTGCCGGTCTCCAGCTCCCGGGCCAGCACCGGCGCGCCGACGAACGCCCCGATCAGCGCGGGCACCACCTGCAGCAGGGCCGCGACTGTCCGCGCCGCCGGGACGTAGGCGTTCTCGAAGTTGTAGATCATGTTCTGGCAGGCAAGTGAGCTTGCCGGGTGGCAGGCGGTCGCGGCGTAGGCGTGGCGCACTTGAAGGCCGGCCAGCCACAGCCACACCGCCAGCGCGCCCAGCAGCGTGGCCACCCCGGCCAGCGCGATCCGGTGCTGCCGCCAGGTGACCCAGGCCATCCGCCGCCACGGCACCGGCCGCGGGCTGGCGTCGTTTTCCGGACGGGCGGGCACGGTCAGCGCGGTCATTTGGTCACCTCCCTTGGTTCGGTGCCCCGGCTGCGGGCCGGGCCGGGCAGCGCCGCGGCGCCGGGCTCGCGCAGGTAGGCCAGGGCGAGTTCCTCCAGACCGACCGGGTGCGCCTGCCAGCCGGGCGGGACCGGGTCGTCCGCGGTGGCCCGGACCAGCAGGTGCGCGTGGGTCTGGTCGCGGTGCAGGTGCACCACGGTCCGTTCGGTATATCTACCGGCCTCGGCGGCGGGGCCGGTCAGCAGGCGGTGGGAGGCCAGCAGGTCCTCGACCTTCCCGGCGACCTGCACCTGGCCGCGCGAGAGCAGGAT
>Ga0187814_10000457_pt1 | contig 13602 bp, 12 predicted proteins | sample NC_S_4_FD_132450 | JGI IMG/M metagenome (GOLD analysis project Ga0187814, IMG submission 132450) | Wetland sediment microbial communities from Neuse River Estuary, North Carolina, USA - ASW-S_4 | ecosystem: Environmental > Aquatic > Freshwater > Wetlands > Sediment | place: USA: North Carolina... | reverse complement strand
TCGGTGCCGCTGGTTCGCACGGCTTAGCCTGAAAGTGACGGCCTAGCTGGGTAAACGCAGCGTTTTCGGGTACGGTGTCGCCGGTGTCAGGCAAGCACCGCCGATTTACTAGCAAGCCAAGATCGAGTCGAAAAGCGCACGTACCTGACATAGAACTTAGCTCGTGAAATCGTTCACAAGCGCGACGGAGTGCTCAGGTCCGGTCAGGACCTGAGCTCAAGGAGGAGTGGACTCATGGACTGGCGTCACCATGCCGCCTGCCGTGACGTGGACCCGGAGCTTTTCTTCCCGATCGGGAACACCGGGCCTGCGCTACTCCAGATCGACGAGGCCAAGCAAGTGTGCCGGCGGTGCAAGGTCGTCGAACCCTGCCTGCAGTGGGCACTCGAAAGTGGCCAGGACGCCGGTGTCTGGGGCGGACTTAGCGAGGACGAGCGGCGCGCGGTCAAGCGCCGCAGCAGGGTTGCCGCGCGCGCGGGAGCCTGACGTCGTGCTGAGCTGCGCCGCCTCCCAGCAGGAGCTGCGGCGCAGTTCAAGGCCGTTATTGGCGACTGCGGTCAGCCGGCCGTTTTCCGTCGGCGGCTGACTCGCCCAGCGGCAGCTCGACCAGCACCCTGGTGCCGCCATCGGAACGCCGCTCTATCTCGAGTCGCCCATCGAGCTCGGTTAGCACGAGTGTCCGAACTATCTGCAGGCCAAGGCTCGTCGTCGTATCCAGATCGAAATCGTCGGGCAGCCCGGCTCCGTTGTCGCTTACCGTCACCGTGAGGAGTCCAGCGGCGCGCCTGGCAGCGACCTCGAGGCGGCCCGCAGTAGCCTGTTCCGGCTGGCTGAGGCCGTGCTGGAGGGCGTTCTGCAGCAACTCAGTCAGCACCAGCGCCAGCGGCGTGGCGACCAGAGCGGGCAGCATGCCGAACTCGCCGAGGAGCGTCGGCGTAACCCTTGCCTCGGGCGCCGATACCTCGCCCGCCATCATCGCGACCCGGCCGGCGATGTCATCGAAATCCACTACCTCGTCGGGGACGTGCGACAGCGTCTCGTGCACCATCGCGATCGAGCCGACCCGGCGGACTGCCTCGTCCAGGGCCGCCCTGGCTTCCGGCGCCTGCAATCGCCGGGCCTGCAGCCGCAGCAGGGCCGCGACGGTCTGCAGGTTGTTCTTCACCCGGTGGTGGATCTCCCGGATCGTCGCGTCCTTGGTGAGCAGCTCGCGCTCCCGGTGCCTGAGCTCGGTCACGTCCCTGAGCAGGATCAGCGCGCCGGCCCGTTCGCCGTCGACGATGAGCGGGATGGTGCGTAGCTGCACCACCGAGCCGTTCGCGTCGACCTCGGTCTCCGCGTGCACCCGGCCGCTGGCCGCCTGCATCAGCGAGTCGTCGCGTGGCTCCCGGTTCGCACACAACCGGGCCGTCAGCGGTCCAAGCTGCCTGCCGACCAGGTCGGCGGTCAGGCCTAGCCGACGGTAGGCGGACAGCGCATTGGGGCTGGCGTAGGTCACCTTGCCCGAGCGGCTGAGCCGCAGCAGGCCATCACCGACCCGGGGTGACCGGACCAGGGCGGGCTCGTAACCCTGGCCGGGGAACATTCCCGCCGCCACCATCTGGGCCAGGTCGTCGGCCGCCCGGAGATAGGCCAGGTCGAGCCGGCTCGGCGTCCGGGCCGCGCTCAGGTTGGTTGACCGCTCGATCACGGCTATCACCCGGTCGCCGCAGGTAACCGGAATCGTCTCGTGCCGCACCGGGACGCCTCGCGTCCACTCCGGGTCGCCCTCCCGGCAGATCCTCTTTTCCAGGAACGCGGCCGTCAGGAACGGCCGTTCCCCGGCGGTCCGGACTGTCCCCACGATGTCGTCGGGCAATGCGGTGGGAGCCGTGGTAGGGCGCATCTGGGCCAGCGCCATCCAGTTGCTGTGCTCCGGCCAGCCGTCGTCCGCGCCCGAGGCGTCGCGGACCGGCGCCCAGAGCACCAGGTCGGCGAAGGACAGGTCGGCGAGCAGTTGCCAGTCGGCCACAAGCGCATGCAGCCAGTCAAGCTCTGAATCGCGGATCCCCGCCTTGCCCGCGAGATCGGTCAGCGTTGGCACACTTCATCATCGCAGCAGCGCCGCCCTGCCCAGGCCGTCCAGCCTTCTCCCAGCACCACCCCCCGCCCATCCCACGCGGCACGCTGGGACTGCTAAGAGCGTGCTACCTGCTGATAACGTCGCGCGCATGAGCGAAGGTCAGGGGCAAGGGCACGGCGGCGCCCAGGCGGTGGCGGCGGCGCGCCGTCATGGTGTAGCCACCATGTTCACGTTGTCGGGTGGTCATGTCTTCCCGGTGTATGACGGCGCGGTCAAGGCCGACCCGCCGATGCCGATCATCGATGTCAGGCACGAACAAACCGCCGTATTCGCGGCGGAAGCCACGGCCAGGCTGACCCGCTCCCCCGGCTTCGCCGTGCTGACCGCCGGGCCGGGAGTGACCAACGGAGTGAGCGCAGTGACAACCGCTTACTTCAACGGCTCACCCGTGGTAGTGCTCGCAGGACGCGCGCCCGACGCCCGATGGGGCTCGGGCAGCCTGCAGGAACTCGATCACCCGCCGCTGCTCGCCCCGGTCACCAAGCGGGCCTGGACCGAGCACGTGCCAGGCCGCGTTGGTGCTGCCGTGGACGAGGCCTTTGCACTTGCGAACTCGCGCCACCGCGGCCCGGTCTTCCTGGATGCCAGCCTGGAAGCGCTATTCGGCACCGGCGGAGCCGCGGCAGGTGCGGACCATCGAGGAGATACCCGCGGCTCGCCAGCCGCCGGGCCGGACGAGCCGGCCTACGACCGCGACAAGCCCGATCCAGCAGCGATCGAGGCCATCGCGAGGCTCCTGGCCGAGGCCCGCAGGCCCGTGCTTGTACTCGGCTCGGACGTCTGGCTAGACCGTGCCGAACTCGACGCAAGGTCCGCGGCCGAGCGCCTGCAGCTACCAGTGATCGCTAACGGCCAGGGCCGCGGCATCTTGCCGCCTGCGCATCCGCTGCTCGTGACCCGGGCCAGGTCGACCGCGCTCGGGGAAGCCGACCTGGTGATCGTGGCCGGAACGCCGCTGGACTTCCGGCTCAGCTACGGCCAGTTCGGCGGCAAGAACGGGACCGCGCCAGCTCGCGTCGTGCACCTGGCCGACGCTGCCGACCAGATAGCCCGTCACTGCGATCTCGCGGGCTCGGCCTGCGGAGACCTCAGCGCGATCTTCGCTGGCCTGGCTGAAGCTGCCGACGGCCCAGGGCGCGGCGCTGAGCCTCCGTCCAGACCTGCCTGGACGGAGGATTGGCTGCCGCGCCTGCAGACTGCGTGCGAGCGAGCCGCCGCCGTGGACGGTGTCTTGTTGCATACCGACGCACAACCTATCCACCCGCTGCGTGTCTATGGCGAGCTGGCCGCTCTGCTCGAGCCCGATGCCGTGATAATCGGTGACGGGGGCGACTTCGTCAGCTACGCGGGCAGGCATGTCGAGCCGCAACAACCAGGCGGCTGGCTAGATCCAGGCCCCTATGGCTGTCTGGGCACCGGCCTTGGTTACGCCATCGCCGCTCGGGTTGCCAGGCCGGAGGCGCAGGTCGTGCTGCTGCTCGGGGACGGCGCCGCCGGTTTCTCGCTGATGGATGTGGACACGCTGGTGCGGCACCGGCTGCCCGTGGTGATGATCTGCGGCAACAACGGGATCTGGGGCCTGGAGAAGCACCCAATGCAGGCGCTGTACGGCTACGACGTGGCAGCTGACCTGCAGCCTGGCTGCCGCTACGACCAGGTCGTCGCCGCCCTTGGCGGAGCCGGGGAGATGGTCACAGAGGCTGACGAAATCAGCCCAGCGCTGCGCCGCGCATTCGCCGCCGATGTGCCGTACATGGTCAACGTGATCACCGATCCGAAGGACGCTTACCCCCGATCCACTTCGGGGGTCTGAACGTGCCTGCAGCTATTCGATCACAGCGATTAGGTCACCCTCCTGAACGACGTCGCCCTCCGCTACGGCCAGCCTGGTTAGCGTCCCTGAGTCTTCGGCGAGCACTGGGATCTCCATCTTCATCGACTCAAGTATCACTAGCGTGTCGCCGTCGGTGACAGCCTCGCCCTCGGCGGCCACAACCTTCCAGACGTTGGCGACCATCTCCGCGCGGACCTCGCTCACGTGCCCTCCTACCTGTCAGTTGCAGCCGGCCGGTTGCGTCCATCATTTCCCGCCACGGCCCTATCCAGGGCGCAGTCGGGTTACCAGAGACGTGTCGTACCCGCCGCTGCCGAACTCCGGTGACTCCAGCAGCTCCGCGTGGAACCCGAGGTTCGTCCTGAGCCCGCCGATACCAAAAGAAGCCACGGCTGCCCTGGCCCGCTGCAGAGCCTGGGCCCGGTCGGCTCCGTGCACGCAGAGCTTGGCCAGCAGCGGATCGTAGAAGGGCGTAACCGTGTTGCCCGCGGCATAGCCCGCATCGACCCGAACTCCCGGGCCGGATGGCTCAGCCCATTCGGTGATCGTGCCGGGGCTCGGCAGGAAGCGCTTGGAGTCCTCGGCGTAGACGCGCAATTCGAGCGCGTGTCCGGATGGGGCAACCTGATCGGGGGCGAAGCTGATGTCCAGGCCGGCCGCGATCAGGAACTGCTGCTCGACCAGATCGATGCCGGTCACCAACTCGGTCACCGGATGCTCCACTTGCAGCCGTGCGTTCATCTCCAGGAACACGAAGTCGCCGGTGGACACGTCGACAAGGAACTCGACAGTGCCTGCGCCCCGGTAGCTCACAGCCTGCCCCGCCCGCACCGCGGTGGCCAGCATGCTTGCCCGTAGCTCCGGGCCGATCCCCGGAGACGGCGCCTCCTCGGCCACCTTCTGATGACGCCGCTGCACCGAGCAGTCGCGTTCGCCGAGCGCTAGCACCCGGCCGTCATTCAGGCCGAGTATCTGCACCTCGACGTGCCTGGCTCGGTGAATACAACGCTCAAGCAGGATTGCGGGGCTGCCGAAAAACCGCTCGGCACGTGATCTCGCGGTCTCGAATCCCGCCGCGAGCTGTGCCGGGTCAGCCGCAGCGCTCATGCCGATCCCGCCGCCGCCGGCGGAGGCTTTGATCATGACCGGGTAGCCGATCAGCTCAGCCGCGGCGAGCGCGGCTGCCTCGTCGGCCACCGGCTGCTTGGTACCCGCGGCTACCGGTACGCCAGCCTGCTCCATCAGATTCCGGGCATTGATCTTGTCGCCCATTTGCTCGATCGAGTCCGGCGAGGGGCCAACCCAGGTCAGCCCGGCCTCGATCACGCTGGCGGCAAACGCATGGCTCTCGGCTAGGAAACCGTAGCCGGGGTGCACCGACTGCGCGCCAGTCTGCACGGCGGCCGCCAGGACCGCCGCACCGTTCAGGTAGCTGCGCGCTGGCTGGGCGGGACCAATGGGCACCGCCACGTCGGCCTCGCGCACAAATGGCAAGTCGGCATCGGCTTCTGAGTACACGGCCACGGCGCGAAGGCCTAGCCGGTGTGCGGTGGCGATGATGCGCCGCGCGATCTCCCCACGGTTGGCGACAAGAACCGACTCGAGCACGCCCGGAAGCCTACAGCCGAGATGCGACCCGGCGGCCCGCGACCTCAGCCAGCTTGGCGACGACAGCTGAATCGAACTCTGCCGGGTCCAGCCGCATCCGGTCCAGCGCGGCCGCTGACCGTTCCCTGTCCATAGAACCGCCGACCATGTCATCGAACGCGTTCGCGGCCCTGATGCTCATGCTGCCAAGCGGTGGCGCCGGGTTGTGTCCCTCAGCCGGCCAGCTCTGACAGCGGACAAGCTCGGCAACGTCATCAAGGACGCCCGCCTCTTTGATGACCTCTGCGCCGAGCTTGGCTATCCGCTCTTGATCGGCAGCCGAGACCAGCACGGTAGCGCCGCCCGGGATCGGGTCACGTAGCGATAGCTGCCCGATATCGTGCATCAGCGCCGCATATTCAAGCGCCAGCAACCGGGTTTCGGGCATGCCAAGACCGCGGCCGACCGAGACCGCGAGCCTGCTGACGCGGCGGGAGTGGCCGACCTCCACGTACCCGGCCACCTCGGTGACCCTGGCCAGCGACCGTACCGTCTGCAGGTAGGTGTTACGGATCCCGGCGTAGCGGCGGAACGCCACCTGCGTGACGAGCAGCGGGCCCAGGAAAACCCCAAGCTCGGCGAGCCCCATCGTCACGGCGCCGTAGACCGAGATGATGACCGAGGCGCCAACGGCCAGGCCCAGCGGCCACTGCAGCCGCAGCTCATCCCGCACCGCGACCGAGAACCTGGCTCCTACGTCGTCGGCCCTGATCAGTGCTCCGACGACCGCATCCACAAGCCAGCCGAGAACGAGCAGCGGGACGATCACCCTCAGCTGGCGATCCCACGGCTGGTGCAGGACCCATGGCAGCGCGACATCGCGGAAGAGGAAGGCCACGCACGCCACCGCCACCAGTCGCGTGCACATCCCGGTGATGCCGGCGTTCCGCCCCGCGGCGATATGCGGCAGCGCGCCCACCGTCATGCCGACCGCCGCGACGGCGATGACGAGCGACGGGCTCTCGCGAACTGGATGCGGGTTATAGCCGGGGCCCATGGGCATCTGCATCAGCAGTGCATACGACATTGCCCCGACCATCGCTATCGGCGCGGCCTCGCGGCCGCCGGGCAGCGCCAGTCTGAGCAGCTCGCCGAGGGCGATGAAGCAGCCGAACGCGACGGGGAGGTTCCAGTTGATCCCGTGGTCCCTCGCGACGACGGCAAACGACGCGATAACGAGGGTCGCCGCCGCCGACAGCAGTAGCAGCCTGCCAGAATCCAGGGCCTGCCAGTAGGCGAACCGGTCGGGCGCGGGGCGCCCGGCCAGTGCATCGGTCACGGAATGTCCACCACCTGCAGTGGCGCGGTAGGGTCATCGTGGTCCTGGGCGGTCACCGTGCCAAGATCGGCGGGTTGGCCGACGGGGTCTGGCAATGTCCAGCCCCGCTCTTCGACGGCCGCGATGAAGGCTTCCACGATGAGCGGGTCGAACTGTGAGCCCGCACCCCTGCGAAGCTCGTTGAACGCCTGGTCGATGCTCCTTGCCTCGCGATAGGAGCGGGTGGTGGTCATGGAGTCGAACGCATCGGCCACCGCAATCACTCGCGCGAACTCGGGTATCTCATGACCTGCCAGGCCCATCGGGTAACCGCGGCCGTCGATCCGCTCGTGATGGTGCATGATCCCGTTCAGCGCCTCGTAGAGGAAGCCGATCTCCCGGACGATCTCTAGCCCGCGCATTGGATGCAGCTGGATGGCCGCATACTCGTCCTCGGTTAGCGGGCCCGTCTTCTGCAGCACCTGCGTGGGGACACCAAGCTTTCCTACGTCGTGCAACATCCCGGCGAACTTGATTGCCTCGGTCCGGCCGGAACTCATCCGGATCTTCCTGGCGATCATGCCCGCCCCGCGCGACACCCGGTCGCCGTGCCCGCGGGTGTAGTAGTCCTTCGTTTCCACTGCCTGGCACAGCGCGTTCATGGTGGCCGCGTATGCTCGCCGCTGCTCGGTGAACTGTTCCATCGCCCATCGGGCCACGAAGAGCGGAACGAGCACGATTGCCGCCGCATACGGACCCATGATCGGCCACAGCGAGGCGATCACCAGGCCAAGCGAGGCATATCCGAGGTCGGCTGCCAGCAGCAGCGGCAGGCTAGATTCCAGCGCCTCCTTGCGCTGCGCCGGTGAGCCCTTGTTCAGCTGGTACACGCCCCAGATGAGGGCGTGATTGGCCAGCACGTGAGCGACGGCGGCGGCAGCGAACGGCCCGATGATCTGCCACGGGAAGTCCCTCGGGATCGGCAGGCCCACCGTGCCGCCACAGGCTAAATAGGCTTCGCCGGCAGCCAGGCCGCACAGGGCATGCATTGCGCCGTTGAAGAGTCGCTCGGCCGGCCGCACCTTGCGCCGAATGGTGAGCACCGATGCTGCGCCGACCAGGGCGGCAGCCACCGGGCCCAGCAGCACGACAGCTGCCAGCGTGGCAGAGGAACTCGGGGACCACTTTGTCTGCCGCGATGCCAGTGGCGTTGGCGAGGAATCGCAGACCAGGAACAGCAACTGCAGGGTAATCAGCACAACCAGCGGATCGTCAATGCCCGACGGCCGCTCGACCGGCATCATCTTCACCATCAGTGCCGCCGTGGCCGCAACAACTGCACCGATGTACAGCCAGGCAGGGCGGGAGACCATGCCGTGACCCCCTCGTTGCGGTGCCGGCGCGTCGGATGCCGGCTTGCCGAGAACTGCGCTAGGGCGGGCCGCTGCGTGCCGGCCTGTGACATCCGGCATAACTGTCGAGTACTGAGGTGCGCGGCAGCCGAGCCGGTCCGCCATCGCCACTTAGAGTAACGCGATGGAACGAATTCGCGTGTGAGCTCCCGACAATGTAAGCAAATAGCAGTCGTATGGATTCGCAATGTCACGCTAGTCTGCGGCGACAGCTACTCCGCGAGTACCCCGTCGCTGGTGACGTCGGTAATCCCAGCGCCCTCGACGTCCGCGCTCTCGATCTCGGCGCGTACCGCAGCGATCCTCGTCAGCACCTTGGTGCGCAGTTCGCCGGGAACCGCCTCCTGCCCGCAGCACTTGTGCACGAGCCGCTTGACCAGCTCCTCCAGGCCGTACTCCCGCAGGCACGGCCCGCACTCGTCAAGGTGCTCCCGGATCTGGTCGTGGCCAGTTTCCTCCATCTCGTCGTCCAGGTAGGAGTACACCATCGCGAGTACCTCGGTGCACGGCACCTCATGCGGCTTGCCGCAGCTCATCTCGCGTCCTTCCCTGACGCGTCATCCTTTGACGGCGCCGTGGTAGGGGCGGCGGGCGTTGCCGCAAGGATGCCCTGATCCGCCGCGTAGTCCTGGAGCAGTTCGCGGAGCTGCCTGCGGCCACGGTGCAGGCGTGACATGACTGTGCCGATCGGAGTTCCCATGATGTCGGCAATCTCCTTATAGGCGAAGCCCTCGACATCGGCGAGGTAGACAGCCAGCCTGAAGTCCTCAGGCAGCGCCTGCAACGCCGCCTTGATGTCCGAGTCCGGCAGCCGTTCAAGCGCCTCGGTCTCTGCGGACTTCAAGCCGCTCGATGTGTGCGACGCCGCCCTGGCCAGCTGCCAGTCCTCTATCTCCTCAGTACCCGACCGCTGTGGCTCGCGCTGCCGCTTCCGGTAGGAGTTGATGAACGTGTTGGTGAGGATCCGAAAAAGCCAGGCCTTAAGGTTCGTACCAGCCTGGAACTGATGAAAAGACGCGTAAGCCTTGGCGAACGTCTCTTGCACCAGGTCCTCGGCATCGGCCGGATTGCGGGTCATCCGCATCCCGGCCGCATACAGCTGGTCGAGGTAGGGCAGCACGTCCTCTTCGAACCGCTTACTGCGCTGCTCAAGTGTCTCGGGGACCGGACCCACCCCTTCCGGAATAGAGGGCCGCGGCCGAATAGCCTGCGAGCCGCCTCGCCGGGAGGATACAACGCCAACTGTGATCAGATCGCGCGTGGCCGTCCCGGAGCCTTCCGGACGGGTCTGGCAGGTGGCTAGAGACACGTGCGGTGAAACGCGGTACCCGGCGCCTTCATTCCGCCCGCACGCCCGCCACGTGCCTGGTCACCGTCGCTGGCGATCCAGCTTGGCCTGGCAGGCTACGCACCTGGCCGCTTCGGGCTTGGCCTCAAGCCTGCCCTCCGGGACTACCTTGCCGCAATCCACGCAGGTGCCGTATGTGCCCAGGTCGATCCGGTGCAGGGCGTCGAGCACATCCGAACGCTGCTTCCTGGCGACGGCGAGAATCGCCTCGGCCCGCTCGGTCTCCGACAAGTTGGCGCCAGCGTCGGCAGGGTCCTGCGGGTAATCACCGGACCCGTGGAACTGATCGCCGCTCCCGTTCAGCACCGTGATGGACCTGTCCAGTTCGGTGCGAATCTCCTCAAGACGCTGACGTGCCGCCATTACATCCATGCAATCCCCGCCTCCTTCCGCAAAACTGGCCGACAGCACACTCGGGGGTCTAGCTGCGCTGCCTGGCCGATCTGCCGGCCCTAGAACAGCGCTCCGGTGCTGTCGTCTCCGCGGTCGGCGGCGCTGGCGGGAGCACCGGTCCCGGCAGCCGCTAACGGCGCAGCCGGGGCCGGGCCGACCGGCTCGATCAGCCGCGGTCCGTTGTTACGGACCGAGTTGACCTCGGTGGAGACTGGATAAGTGATTAGGCCGCTGACCGCCGCAGGGGTCAGCAGGGAGCGCAGGTCCGCCACGTCATTGTTGGCCGGATCGAGCCAGTCGGTCCAGCTGCCTGGATCGATGATCATCGGCATCCGGTCGTGAATCATGCCGAGCTCGTCAGGGGCGCTCGTGGTGATGACCGTGGCTGTCCACAACCACGCTTCTGGGTCGTCCCTGGCCACGGTGCCATCTCGCCACAGCTCGTAGAGCCCGGCGAACGCAAGCGAGCGGCCGTCCCGGCGGCTGATGTAAATCGGCTGCTTGGCCGTGCCAGGCTGCTGCTGCCATTCGTAGTAACCGTCCGCCGGCAATAGGCAGCGTCGCTTGGCGAACGCCCGGCGGAAGGCCGGTTTCTCGGCGACGGTCTCCGCCCTGGCATTGATCATTCGGCTGCCGATTTTGACATCCTTGGCCCAGAACGGGACCAGTCCCCAGCGCACTACTCGCAGCTCACGCTCGGCATGCCCCGACGCTCCGGCCGAATCGGGGTCGGCCTCGCCTGTCGCTCTCCGTCCCGCGCCGCGCTCCACGGCGCCGTTGCCGTCGGCTGCGACGGCATCCGTAGCTGGTTCTCCGTCTGCGGCGGGGCTCTGCGCTCGGGTTAGAACTGCATAGACGGGCTTGGTAGGCGCGACGTTGTAGTCGGGGGCTAGGTCCTCGGTCACCGTGTCGCGCTGCACGCTGAACTCCTCAAGGAGTTCAATGCGCTTGCGCGCCGACGCATACCGACCGCACATGTCCTCACCCGACAGCAGCTAACCGACCCAGCGAAGCTCGGAATCTGGCAATTCATAGCCCTGATCCGGCTTTGCCAAACCTTGCCGAGATATCCGAAACATTCCCGCTCGCAGCGTCGGTGGTGTCTGATTGTCGCTCCACCTGGCCGGGCACGTCTAGACGTGTTCTGAGCCAGTACTCTCTGGGACATGCAGGCCTTGACGCAAGGGGATATCGACTGGGCCGCGCCGCTTGCCAAGTCAGCGGTGCGCTCAAGCGTGCGCCTGCCAGGGTCGAAGTCGATTACCAACCGAGCGCTGATCATCGCTGCCCTGGCCGAAACGCCGACGAAGATCGTCGGTCCGCTGCGCGCCCGCGACACCGAACTGATGGCCGCGGCGGTCGGGTCCCTCGGTGCGTCGATCGACATGAGCGCTCCGCCGCAGCAGGCACCGGCCGAGCAGGCCGCAGCCGAACTCGCTGCCGCTGCCAGGACGGCTAATGGCCAGGTGGTGTGGACCGTGACGCCGGGCTGGACGTCGGCCGCCACCAAGGTGGACGTCGGCAACGCCGGCACCGTACTCAGGTTCGTGCCTCCTGCCGCCGCCCTCGCGGCGGCGGACGTTGAGTTCACCGGCGACCCGCGGGCAGCCCAGCGGCCAGTCGGGCAACTGCTGGCCGGCCTGCGGCAGGTGGGCGTCGAGATCAGCGACGGCGGGCGGGGCGCGGTGCCGTTCATAGTCCACGGCCGCGGCCGGGTCCGCGGCGGCTCTGTCCGGCTCGACGCCTCCTCCTCGTCGCAGCTGGTATCGGGGCTGATGCTCGCCGCACCGCGGTACGCGCAGGGCGTTCAGATCATCCACGAGGGTGAGCAGATTCCGTCAGCGCCGCACATCGCGATGACCGTGGCCATGCTGACGGCTGCGGGAGCAGAGGTCGAGCCCGGGAGTACCGGCCATGGCGGCGGCCTGGCACCGAACTCCTGGCGGGTACGGCCAGGGCGGCTGGCCCCTGGCACCGTGACCGTCGAACCCGATCTGTCCAACGCGGCCCCGTTCCTTGCGGCAGCTTTGGTAACCGGCGGACAGGTAACGATTCCCGGCTGGCCCGCCGTTAGTCTGCAGGCTGCCAGCCAGATCCTGGACGTGCTGAGCCAAATGGGGGCGGTGTGCCGGTCGACGGCAGCCGGCCTGCAGGTACACGGCACCGGCCGGATCAGCGGCATCAAGGCCGACCTGCGCGATGTGAGCGAGCTGGCGCCAGTGTTGACCGCGCTAGCGGCGCTGGCCGATTCGCCGTCGGAGTTCACCGGCATCGGGCACATGCGGTTGCATGAAAGTGACCGGCTGGCCGCGCTAGCGGCCGAGATCGACGCGCTGGGCGGGTATGTGACCGAGCTTCCCGACGGCCTGCGGGTGCAGCCCCGGCCGTTGCGAGCCTCGCCCGACCCGTTTGACAGCCATGATGACCACCGTCTGGTCATGGCAGCGGCGGTGCTGGGGCTGGTAGTGCCGGGCCTGCAGGTACGCAACGCCGCGACGGTCGGCAAGACGTTCCCCGCGTTTACCGGGTTGTGGGAGCGAATGCTGGAGCAGGCGCCCTGAGCCCGGTAGCCCGACACGCGGGGCTGGACGAAGACGACGTGCGCATCAGGCCGGGCAAAGGCACCCGGCCCCGCACCAGGAAGAGGCCAGCCCACGAGGAGGCCATCGACGCCTTCGTGACCGGTGTGGACCGCGGCCGGTATCACTGCTGGACCGGCGAGCGCATGGTCACGGCCATGAAGGCCCGCGAACTCGGCCGCGGCGGCATCGTGGTCGGCGACCGGGTCAGCCTGACGGGCGATGTGTCCGGCCAGCCAGGCACCCTGGCCAGGGTCGTCCGGGTCCGGCCCAGGACCTCCGCACTACGGCGGTCGGCTGAGGACGACGACCCTGCCGAGCGGGTCATCGTCGCCAATGCCGACCAGCTGACGATCGTCAGCGCGCTGGCTGATCCTCCGCCACGGCCTCGGCTGATCGACAGGTTCCTGGTGGCTGCCTTTGACGCCGGGCTTGAGCCGCTGCTCTGCCTTACCAAGGCTGACCTGGCCGGACCCGAGGAGCTGATAGCCGCCTACCAGCCTCTTGGCGTTCGGTTCGTCGTGCTGAGCCGACCGTTCGGCCCCGCACTGGACGAGCTGCGGTCCTTGCTCGCCGGGCGGATCAGTGTGCTGGTCGGCCACTCGGGCGTCGGCAAGTCAACCCTCGTTAATGCGCTACTACCGCAAGCCGATCGTGCCGTCGGATCGGTCAGCCCGGTAACCGGCCGAGGCCGCCACACCTCCTCCTCGGTCGTCGCGCTGGCCCTGCCTGGTGGCGGCTGGATCATCGACACGCCGGGCCTGCGCAGCTTCGGCCTCGGCCATATCGCGGTGGACCGGGTAGTCTCGGCGTTCCCGGAGTTCGCCGATGCGATCGCGGAATGCCCGCCCGGGTGCAGCCACCTGGAGCCGGGTTGTGCGCTGGATGACTGGGTCGCCGAATACGGTGGCGCCCAGGTTGTGGCCAGGCTCGACTCGCTGCGCCGTTTGCTGCGCAGCCGCGAGGGGCTCGACCCGGCCGCTCCAGTCGACCCGGCCGCTCCAGTCGA
>Ga0187814_10000456_pt1 | contig 13605 bp, 14 predicted proteins | sample NC_S_4_FD_132450 | JGI IMG/M metagenome (GOLD analysis project Ga0187814, IMG submission 132450) | Wetland sediment microbial communities from Neuse River Estuary, North Carolina, USA - ASW-S_4 | ecosystem: Environmental > Aquatic > Freshwater > Wetlands > Sediment | place: USA: North Carolina... | reverse complement strand
TCTGTCACTGCTCCCCCCAGCATGACAGTCTGGCGCTGACCTGAGCAGGCATACACGCCAGAAGGCCAACCCCATACCAAACAGCCGTAACCGCAGGCCACATGCGGCAGCGCTGACGCGTCCGGCTGGCGTGATCTAGGCTACAGCGGGGTGTCTCGGCTGCCTCCGCCAGCCCGGGAGCAGCCTGAGCTGAGCCCGGGCTCAGCCCAGGCCGGTCATGAGCTCGGCCCAGTAGCGCGCGCCCGCCGGAGTGCTCGCGACCCGCTCGAACCGGGCCCTGGCCGGCCGCGCCCGGAACACCTCCGGGTCGCACATGCCGTGCAGCATCTCCGACATCCACTGCGACCACTCTTGGTGCTTCCAGGTTCTGGCCAGGCAGACGGCCGAGTAGGAGCGCAGCCCAGAGTCGTCGCCGTAGGCGGCGAAATCGCGCACCGCGGTCGCGAACACCTCAGCGTCGTACAGCGCGAGGTTCATGCCCTTGGCGCCCATCGGCGAGATGACATGCGCCGCGTCGCCGAGCAGGTAGAGCCTGCCATAGCTCATCGGCTCGCGGACCAGGCTGCGCAGCGGGAAGACCTCGGTCTCCGTGATCGGCCCGCCCGGCAGGTCCGGCCGGTGCAGCCGGAACCTCAACTGCTCCCAGATCCGCCCGGCCGGCCAGTCCCGCGGCTGGTCGGCCGGGGGATGAATGTCGCATACAGCTCGTTATAGCCAGCTGAATGTGACATTCATCTGCTTTGGCCGGGATGCGCGGCTAAAGCGTTACGTCCGCCTGGCGCAGTTCGCCGGTGACCGGGTTGACGAGCAGCGCGAGCACGACGGTGGCGTGCTCGCCATCCAGCTCGACGGTGACTGACGCGGTGCCGTCGCCGGCGCGGAACGCGCCGGCGACGGCGGCACCCGCCCAGGCGGCGGCCATCCGGAGGCGGCGGGCGAGCAGGCCGGCGTCGGCGCCGGGCGCCACGGCCACGGATGGAGGCCACTCGCGGGCACCGTCGTTCATCCACGCGATGACGCCGGCGAGCACGTTCGCCAGCACCGAGCCGGCGGCGGGCGGAACGGCGAGGGTCAGCGACTGCACGCGCGGCGGGCGCTGCGGGTTGAGCTGGATCTGCGCCGCGACCGTGCCCCGCTCCCCCGTTAGCCACCATCGGGAGTGCGCGGGCGTGTCGGATTCGGCGGGCCTGCTGCCCGAGGGCGCGAAGTCGCCGATGCGCTCGCGGATCAGGGCAAGGACGTGCCGCCGCTCCCGGTAGGGGCTGTCCAGCGCGACGTTCTCGGTGAACAGGGCATCCGCGGCCGCGTCGTCCCAGTTCCGCAGCAGCCGGTCCACCGCGTCACGGGCGGCCACCGTCTCCGGCCAGGGCGTTCCGTACCCCGCCTCGCGGACGGACGCCGGCGGCTCTCCGCAAGCGGGTGACAGGGCCACGTGATAGGCGGCCGAACGCGGCAGCAGGGCGTCGAGGACCCGGGCGGCCAGCACGGACATCGCGGCGTAGGTGGCGTTTCCGAGCGCGATCACGCCAAGGCCGGTAGCCAGGTGCCAGCGCATGTTGCTGCCGAAGCCGGGGTATCCGCCGCTGTGGCTCACGATCCGACCCACGACCGGGTCCTCGTCCGCGAACAGCCCGAAACCGTAGTACGCGGGAGCGGCAGGCCCGCCGCCGGGCAGCCGGTCCGGCGAACGCCAGCCGGTGACCGCCTGCGGCAGCTGCATCTCCCGCCGCGACGCCCGGCGCAGCGGATGCTCCTCACCCGCAGCCGGAGCGTCGGAAGGCGGGAACGCCGCCGCGAAGCCCGCGATCCATCGCGCCAGGTCGGTGACGCAGCTGAACACCCCGCCCATCGGGGCGAACGCCCCGTACGGGTCGAAGGGCAGCTCCTCCCAGCCGCGCGCGCCGCGCCGGTAACCGACCGCGAGGTTAGCGCGGTCGAACTCCTCAGCAGCGAACCCCGTTCGCGTCAGGCCGAGCGGCGCCAGCAGCCGCGACCGCACGAAGTCCGGATACTCCGTTCCCGACGCGGCCGCGATGACGAGACCGAGGATCGCGTAGCCCAGGTTGGAGTACTCGAACCGGGTGCCGGGCGCCCAGTTGAACCCCACCCCGCCGGCGAGCAGGGTGCCGAACTCCTCGAGCGGCAGGCCCTGTTGCCGGTCTCCCCACGGGTCGTCGGTGGGGAATCCCGCGGTCATCGTCAGCAGGTGCCTGATCGTCACCCGGTCGGAATCGGCGGTGACCGGCGGCCAGCCGGCCAGTTCGGGCACGTACTTCTCCGCCGGGTCGTCGAGGGCGAGCAGGCCCTCGTCGCGCAGCAGCAGGACGGCCGACGCCGTGAAGCTCTTCGACATCGACGCGATCCGGAAGACGGTGTCCGCGTCCGGCGCCAGTCCGCCGAGCACCCGTTCCCCGAATCCCGCCGCGTGCACCAAGGCGCCGTCCCGCAGGATCCCGTAGGCGATCGCGGGCTGCCCGCCGCGGTCGAAGTAGTCGCTGACCATCGCGTCGACTGCCCGGAAGTCACTGCACACCCGATTAGTCTCGCACGCCGCGATCATGCGATTATCGGAGTGTCCGGGTACGCCACAGGGGCGCCTCGAGACTTTTGGAGGTTCCGATCATGTCGTCGCATGACTCTGAGCCGCTGTACGGCGGCCGCCGCGAAAGCCGCGTAACGGTCAGGGATATCGCCGCCGCGAAGGCTCGCGGCGAGAAGTGGCCGATGCTCACCGCCTACGACGCGCTCACCGCGCGGATCTTCGATGAGGCCGGAATCCCGGTACTCCTGGTCGGGGACTCGGCTGGCATGGTGGTCTTCGGGTACGACACCACGATCCCCGTCACCGTCGATGACCTGATCCCGCTCACGGCCGCCGTCGTTCGCGGGACGAAGCGGGCCATGGTGGTGGCGGATCTGCCGTTCGGCTCCTACCAGGCATCGCCGCGCGTCGCGCTGCAGACCGCCGCGCGGTTCATGAAGGAAGCCGGCGCGCAGGCGGTCAAGCTCGAGGGCGGCATGCGGGTCGCGCACCAGGTGGAAGAACTGGTCGCCGCCGGAATCCCGGTGATGGGACACCTGGGGCTCACCCCGCAGTCGGTACACGCGTCCGGCGGGGTCCGCGTGGAGGGCCGCGGCGAGGAGGGCGATCGGATGCTGAGCGACGCCAAGGCGCTCGAGGCGGCCGGCGCGTTCTCGGTCGTGCTCGAGGGCATCCCGTCGGCGCTCGGCACGCGGATCACCGAGTCGCTGCACATCCCCACCATCGGCATCGGCGCCGGCCCGGGCTGCGACGCGCAGGTCCTGGTCTGGCAGGACATGGCCGGCCTGTCGCCGCGGGTGCCCAAGTTCGCTAAGCGGTACGCCGACGTCGCTACCGCGCTGCGCGACGCCGCGACCGAGTTCGCCGCCGAAGTCGGGTCAGGAGCCTTCCCGACCGAGGAGTACTCGTACCGGTAGGGGTCTGTCCGCGTGGAACGGTCCCGGGTTTCCGTCGCAGAGAAACCCGGGACCGTTCCGTATAAATATGACAGGTCAGCTTGCTACTGCCCGCAGCTGGGGCAAGACCTCCTTGCCGATCATCTCGATCGCCGCCATCGGATCCTCGGACATCACCTGAATGGAGACGATGTCGGCCCCTACATCCGTGCAGAGCGGCCGGTACGCCTCGACTAGGCCGGCCGCGTCGGGGACGACCGCGTAGCTGCCCAGTACCTCGTCGGGGTCCATCTCGTCCGCCCTGATCCGCAGCTCGGCGGGGTCGGTGGCCTCGAGCCGCCCAGGGGCGCGCAGGCCGCGCATGGACGACAGCGCCTGCCAGGCCTCGGACATGTCCGAGGCGAGCACGGTCCACCGGGTGGCGAGCACGAGCTGGCGCGCGCCGTGCCTGGCGGCCGCCGCACGGTAGGGCTCGATCACCTTCGCGACCGTGTCCGCGGGGTCCTTGACGCTGGTGATGAGCCCGTCGGCGTACCTGCCCGCGAACTCAGCGGACTTGGGCCCGCCAGCCGCCATCAGCACGGGCAGGGCGCCCGCCGGCGGCGAGTACAGCTTCGCGGTCTCGGTCGTGTAGTGCTCTCCATGGAAGGTCAGCTTCTCCCCGGCGAACATCCGGTGCATGATCTCCAGCGCCTCCTGCATGCGGGCCTGGCGTTCGGCATAGCCGGGGAACGGGTAGCCGAGCGGGCGCTCGTTAATCGCCTCGCCGGTGCCGACGCCGAGCATGAGCCGACCGCCGGAGAGCCGGTCGGTCGTCGCGGCCATCTGCGCGACCAGCGCCGGGTGGTAGTGGAACAGCGGGCAGGTGACCGCGGTGCCGAGCTGAACGCGGGTTGTCCGGGCGGCTACCGCGCCGAGCCAGGACCAGACGAACCCGGCGGCCGACGTGTCGTCCACCCACGGGTGGAAGTGATCCGAACCCAGGACCACGTCGAATCCGGCTTCCTCGGCCGCCACCGCCTGCTGCACGAGGTCTTCGGGCTGGTAAGACTCGTGGCTGCACAGCCAGGCGAACTTCATCGCGCCTCCCGTTGATGTTCGGTTCCGCAGTCGATCCTCTCATCCGCGATGTGCTGCGGATTCGCCACCCAGGATGCACCATGGGTATATGGACGCGGACCAGGTGGCTACGCTGCGCACACTGCTGGCCAGAAGCGGCTGGCTGGAGCGGGTCCGGGTGTTCGGGCGGGCGCTGCGCGTGTCGACCAAGTCGGCGGGCGGGCTGCTGATCGTCGGCACGCCGTTGTCGGAACCCTGGCACCTGACCGCGCACCTGGACGAGGAGTCGCGGCTCGCCGGGATTCCCGAGCTGATGCCCACTCTGGTGCGGTGGTCTCCCCCGCCGGACGCGCCGCCGCACCTGCGGGTGGGGCTCTCGCGGCTCGAGGCCGCGCGGCGCGGCGAGACGCTGTTCGTCGTCGCCGAGGAGACCGCGCCGGTGCCGCTGCTCGAGCGGGTCAACGACGCGCGGCGGGTCGGGGCCACGATCCTGGCCCTGGATTCCGGGGACGCTGAGCTTGACGCGCTGGCGCACGAGTCGCTGGCGGTGCCGCGACGGCCGCCAGCGACCTCGGGCGGGCCGGTTTCGGTGCCGCCGCTGGCCGGTGAGTTCGATGAGGCGGAGTGGGCGCGGCGCGCTGGGCTGATCACGTTCGACGCGACGCAGCACCTGGTAAGCGCGGCGGCCGGCGAGCGCGAAAGCGCCGCGGCCCCTGGCGCGCGCGGCAAGCGCGGGCTGCGGGACCGGCTGGCGCGCCTGCTGGACACGGTCAGCGGCCCGACCGCGTAGTCACCACTAGGCTCGCGAACGCGAATTTCGAAGACGTGGGATAGAAATGGCCCCAATAGGGGCCAAAAGTATCCCAGCTGATGGCCGGAGGGGCGCGAGCGGGCGGTGCACCGCCTCAGCCTTGGGCGCGAGTGACGCCAGGGGCGCGAGCTGGGCGCGGGACCGGCGGCCGGGCGCGCGGCGGCTGGGCGCCGCGCGGCGGGCGCGGGCAGGGAAGCTTGGATCAGGCGTCCAGGGACAGGACCATGGTGGGGCGCTCGATCACGTGGTCGTCGCGGAGCGGGCGGACGGCGGTGCCGATCGCGAAGAACTCCGTGGTGTGCGAGCCCCAGGTGTGGCTGTGCTGCCGGAGTTGCACGCCGACGATGCCCTCCGCGTGCAGTTCCTCGGCTTCGGTCTGCATCCGGGTCATGGCGAGCTCGCGGGCGTCGTAAAGCGCCTGGGTGAACTGCTCGATCTCGACGTTCCGCCCGATGTTCCCGATCTTGGAGCCCATACGCTGGTGCGCGATGTGGTACACGCACGAGCCCATCACCATGCCGAGCGGAGCGTAGCCGGCCCGGATCAGCGTCCAGAAGTCCTGGCCCGACAGGTCCGAGGTGAACGGCTGGTTCTTGTTGTTGCGCCAGTTGCTGACGCCCCCGCCGCCGGCGCCGGGCTCGGCCTTGACCGCGGTGCCGACCGCGATGAACTCGGCGATGTCCGCGCCGAACTCCTTCATCTCCACGTCCAGCCGCACGCCGACGATCCCGTCCGCCTTCAGCGCGTCGGCCTCGGCCTCCATCCGGCTCATCGCCAGTTCCCGGGCGTGGTACATCGCCTGCGACAGCACGTCGAGTTCCTGGTTGCGGCCCCAGCGCCCGATCTGCAGCCCCACGTGGTAGATCGACGAGCCGAGCACCAGCCCGAGCGGCCGGAAGCCCGCCTCCCGCACCAGCAGGAACTCGTTCACCGACAGGTCGGAAGTGAAGATCGACCCGGCCTTGCCTGGCTGCAACTCGGCGAGACGCTTGATCGCGTCCTGCGGGACGCCGGCCACGCCCAGGTCGGTGGTCCGCGTGGTCTGCTGGTCCGTCATGACGTCCTCATCAGTTCTGCTACGTAGGTAACCAGGAACATTACATGAGCCTGTTGGCCCCGATGTTGACCCGCGCCGCCTGGCGGCGCTGCGGGTCAAGAGACATGATGGCCAGGGGAGACGCCCCGGACCGTTCAGTATGAGTTGAGAAGCGCACGATCGCGGTACCGATGTTGACCGCCTCGATCACGTGGTCGTGGCCTCCTTCTTGTGCCGGGCACTCGCGCTCCCGCACCCGCATGTCCATGCCGGCGACGACGACGCCTTCCGCGCCGAGGCGCTTCACGTCGGCCTTGAGCTGCGTCCGCGCGTCGTGCCGTGCCTCGTTGACAAGCTCGGTGAAGCCGGTGACCTCGGCGTTGCCCGCGCCCCAGCGCGTCTGGCCGACCGTCTGCCAGTCGTCGTGCCTGGCGGCGATCGAGATGCCGAGCACCAGGCCGGCCGGGAACCAGCCCTTCATGACCAGCTTGGCGAAGTCCTGGCCGGACAGGTCCGAGGTGAACGGGTGGGCCAACGGCCGCGCGCCCGGCGCGCGCACTGCGGTGCCGATCGCCTTGAACTCCAGGCCGCCGGCCGGGAACGGGCCGATCGACAGGCGCACGCCGACGACGCCGTGGCCGCCGAGCTCGGCGCACTCGGCCACCATCCGGCCGATGGCGGTGCGCCTGGCTTCGTACATGGTGTTCACCATCGGCCCGAACGAGCCGTAGCCGCCGCGGCTTGACACCTGCGTCCGCGCGCCCGGGCCCCATGAGTACCCGTAGCTGCCCCACGCGCCCGGGCAGCCGTAACCGCCGGTGTAGCCGATGTTGTAGACGGCGGCGCCGAGGACCTGGCCGACCGTGTCGAACCCCACCGAACGGATGGCGGCGAACTCGTCAGAGGTAACCGCCGAGCCCCAGGTGCCGCTGCGCCGGATCTCGGCCATCCGCGCTTCGGCGGCCGGGGGCAGATCGTTGCTCACGGGATCTAGATTAGTCCCGGATGGCGCTATTCCGCTCCGCGAGTCACCGCCGTGCCAAGCGCCGCGCCGGGCGGGCTGCCAACGCGGCTACTCCTGCGCGTCCCACTCCTCGTTGCGCTCCTTCACCTTCTCGAGCGCGTGGCTGGCCGCCTCCCGGGTCGGGTACGGACCGAGCAAGTCCTTGCCGGGACACGGCGTGTCGTCCGGCTCGACCGTCATGTGCCTGGTGCAGAACCACCAGCGCTCGCTTTCCGCCGAGTTTGCCATGCGCACTAGACTCGCAGAATATGGCCACACTGCTCCACCCGGGCCGGCTATCCCCAGTCCGGCAGGTCCCCTCGACCATCACCCGCCCCGAGTACGTGGGCAAGAAGCGCCCGACGCTCGGCGAGCCCGATGTCAAGGACGCCGACACCATCGCGCGGATGCGGGTCGCAGGCCGGCTCGCCGCGCAGGCGCTCGAGGAGGTCGGCCGCCACGTGGCACCGGGGGTTACCACCGACTACCTGGACCAGGTGGGCCATGAGTTCCTCGTCAGCCACGGCGCGTACCCGTCGACGCTTGGTTACCGCGGCTATCCCAAGTCGCTGTGCACGTCGCTGAACGAAGTCATCTGCCACGGCATCCCCGACGACACAGTCATCCGCGACGGCGACATCATCAACGTGGACATCACCGCGTTCATCGACGGCGTGCACGGCGACACCAACGCGACGTTCCTCGCCGGAGACGTCGACGAGGAGTCGCGGCTGCTCGTGGAGCGGACGCGGGAGGCGATGACGCGCGGCATTCGCGCCGTCGCGCCCGGACGGCCGCTGAACGCGATCGGCCGGGTGATCGAGTCCTACGCCCGCCGCTTCGGCTATGGCGTGGTGCGCGACTTCACCGGGCACGGGATCGGGACCACGTTCCATTCCGGGCTCGTGGTGCCGCACTTCGACGACCCGGACAACGACGTGACGATGGAAACCGGGATGACGTTCACGATCGAGCCCATGCTCACGCTGGGCACGATCAAGTACGACATATGGCCAGATGGGTGGACCGCGGTGACCAAGGACCGCAAGCGCACGGCCCAGTTCGAGCACACGGTCCTCGTCACCGAGGATGGCCACGAGATCCTGACCCTGCCGTAGTGCCCGGAACGCCGGGAGTGTCCGGAATGCCTGGAGCGTCTGGAGCGTCTGGAGTGCCGCAGTTCGAGTTCGACGCGGAGACCCGGCTGGCCGGCGACGGCCCCGCGTTCACCGCGCAGATCACCGACCGCTGGAGCGGGATGGTCGGCGTCAACGGCGGCTTCATGCTCGCGCTGTGCACCCGCGCGCTCGGCCAGGTGCTGCCGTTCCCCGATCCTGTCGTGGTGTCGGCGTTCTTCCTGCGCCCGGGGTTGCCCGGCACGGCGCATCTGTCGACTGAGGTCATCCGGACCGGCAAGACCACCGCGTTCGGCCAGGCCAGCCTGTGGCGGGACGGCAAGGAGGTGGTCCGCGCCACCGCGGCGTTCACCGACCTGTCCAAGGCGGCCGCGCGGGCCGAACGAGGCCCGACGTTCACCGGCGCCGCCGCCCCGTCGCTGCCGCCGCCTGACGAGTGCTTCGCGATGCCGTCCGCCGCGCTGGCCGGCGTCACCCTCACCGACCGGCTCGACTACCGGGCCGGCGCCGCACCCGGCTGGCTGACCGGGCAGCCGTCGGGCGACCCGACGGCGGAGTTCTGGATGCGGTTCAGCGACGGGCGCGAGCCCGATCTGATGTCGCTGCCGCTGCTCGTCGACGCGGCCGCCCCGGTAGTGCTCGAGGTCGGCGCGCTGTCCACGACGGTCCAGCTCACCGTGCACATGCGGGCGCATCCCGCGCCGGGCTGGCTCGCCTGCCGAGCGCTGACCAGGCACGTCGCGGCCGGCTACCACGAGGAAGACTTCGAGATCTGGGATTCGGCGGGGGTGTTGGTGGCGCAGTCACGCCAGCTTGCCCTCGTGCTTGGCTGAGCTCGTGTCTTTTATCCCGAACGGAGCGTACCGGCTCTAGGGGGCAGCGGTGATCGAGGCGGTCGTGTTCGACCTGGACGGGGTGCTCGTCGACTCCGAGCCGGTGTGGGAGCAGGTGCGGCGCCGGGTCGTCGCCGAGCGCGGCGGGCACTGGGACGCCGACACTCAGCACCGGCTGATGGGCATGAGCACCGGCGAGTGGTCGCGCTACCTCAGCTCGGACCTCGGCGTGCGGCTGTCGCCGCCGGAGGTGGCCGAGGTCGTCATCGGGGCTATGGCGCAGCGGTACAGCGAGCACCTGCCGCTGCTGCCCGGGGCGGTTGACGCCGTGCGGCGGATGGCCGGGCGATGGCCGGTCGGCCTGGCCAGTTCCGCGCCCCAGTTGCTGATCGAGACCGTGCTGGACGCCGCGTCGCTCCGGTCGTCGTTCGAGGTCGTCATGTCGACGGAAGAGGTCCCGCGCGGCAAGCCCGCGCCCGACATCTACCTCGCCGTGACGCGGCGACTCGGCAAGCGGCCTTCGGCGTGTGCGGCCGTCGAGGACTCCTCTAACGGGCTCCGCGCGGCGGCCGCGGCGGGCTGCATGGTGATCGCCGTTCCGCACCCGGATTACCCGCCGGCCGACGACGCTCTCAAGGCGGCGAAACTGGTGCTGACCAGCCTCGAGGATCTCACGGTCGACGCCGTCGCGGCGCTTTGACACCGGATCAGGATTGTCCCGGGATCCGGCTCAGCAGTTTGGCCCGCGGCGCGTCTAATTAGGCATGAGGCCAGACGGCGCCCTTACCGGGCCCGAACCCCCGCTGACGACCGCACCCGGGCCTGGCGTGCCCGGGGATGCGATCGACGGCCTGTACCGGTCGCACGCGGTCGGCCTGATCAGGCTGGCGCTGCTGCTGGTCGGAGACCGGACCACGGCCGAGGACGTGGTGCAGGATTCTTTCCTTGGCTTGTTCCGCGGGTGGTCGCGGCTGCGTGACCCCGAACATGCCCTGAGTTACCTGCGCACCTCGGTGGTGAACGGCTGCCGCAGCGTGCAGCGCGCGCGGCGGACGGCGTGGCTGCGCGGCCAGTCGCCCGAGCCGCGCGAGCCCGAACCGCCGGTCTGGTCGGCGGAGGCCGCGGCGATCGCGGGTGAGAGCCAGCGAGAGGTGCTGGCCGCGGTCGCCCGGCTGCCGCGCAGGCAGCGCGAGGTGCTCGCGCTGCGGTACTACGCGGGCCTTGGCGACAGCGAGATCGCAGCGGTGCTGCGGGTGAGCCGCGGCACGGTCTCGTCGACGGCTTCCCGGGCGCTCGCCGCGCTCGCCCGTCAGCTGGGGGCGGAGCAATGAACGGAGGACCAGTGAACGGCCAGGTCAGCGACATCGAGAACCGGCTCCGCGAGGCATATCGCGTCGCGGCGGACACGATCCAGCCCGACGGGATCCGCACCCTGTACGAGCCCGTGACCGTCATCGCGCCCGGCCGGAGCCGGTCGCGCCGCCCGCGGCGCGCGCCGCGGGGGCGCGTGCTGCTGCCGCTCGCCGCGGCGGCCGCGATCGTGGCCATCGTCGCCGGAGTGCCCGCCCTGCTCTCGGGGCTCCCGTCGGCCGCTCCGCGGCCGACGGGCCAGGCCGGCCGCACGGGGCAGGCGCCCGGCACGGCACCGGCGGCTGCCCGGACGAGGACGTCGACGCTGGCGGTCCCGCCGGGCGCTCCCCCGTACTTCGTCGCGCTGTCCGGCGGGGCGAACACCTCGCTCTACGTTTACCGGACCGGCATCGCCGACCCGCTGCTGGTCGTCCCGGTACCGCACGCGGGTGACAGCTTCTACGCGGTCGCCGCGACCGCGGATCCGCGAACCTACGTGGTCGCCACCGGTCACGCTTATACCTGCGGGACTCATCTGTACGCGCTGCATCTTTGGTCCGGCTCGTCGCCCGCATACACGCCGCTCCCGGTGCCGACGCTGCCCGAGGACGTCTTCGCACTGACCGTCACCCCGGACGCGCGGTTCCTCGGCTACGCCGGCGAATACTGCGACAGTCCGGACGGTGGCACCGGCGACATTGGCTTCGTCAACCTCGCCACCGGGGGTATCAGCCGGTGGACAGCGCCTGGCAACGAGGACATCGGGTCCCTATCGCTGTCGGCGAACGGAACCCAGATCGGCTTCGTCGTCCAGCAGACGAAGCTTTACCAGCCGCTGGCCGGAATCTTGCCGACCGATGCCCCGGCCGGCACGATCGCGCAGCGCGCCCAGGTCGTCGTGGCCCAGCGCCTCGTCGTGGCCGGCCATCAGCTCACCCTGGCCGGCGCGGTCCCCGACGCGGCGGCATTGGCACCGGACGGCCGCACGCTGTACGTCTGCGGCGCCAGCGAATCCGCAGCGCACGACCCGCTGCTGACCGTCTCCGGCGGGACGGTGACCGGGCGCACCGCGCTCGCGGGAAGCGGGCCGTGCGTTCTGAGCCTGGACCCGTCCGGCGGCTTCCTGCTCGCGCAGACCAGCATCACGGCCGGGCACGCGGCAGCGGTGCTCGAGCTGATCGACCTGGCCACGGGCACGGTGACGCCGCTGCCCGCGCAGGGCATCGGCGCGCAGAACGACGTGTGGGTCACCTGGTGACCCCGCGGGGTCAGCTCTTATCGTGGGGGATCCGGCTAGCCGGGGGTCGCCCGATCCTCCACGATGACCTGTGCGGAGGTGGAGGCGCGCGAGGCGGACGCGGAGCGGGGCCGGCCACTGCTGTGGCCGGCCCCGCTTACCCGCGAGAGATGCCCCTCGTTAGGCGTCGCGCTTGCGGAACAGGTAGGCGCCGGCCGCCAGGAACACGGCGGCGTAGACCAGCGTCACCCCGAACTGCGGCCAGGCCGACCACAGGTGCGGGTTGGTGTTGCCGACGGTCACCGAGAGCACCCGGCCGGCGGCGTCGGGGAAGAACCGCATGACGTCCCAGCGCCAGGTGTCCGGCAGGGCTACCTGGATAATGATCGGCAGCACGAACATCAGGCCGATCACCGAGGTGATCGCGCCGGCGGTGTGCCTGATGATCGAGCCGAAGGCGAACGCGATCAGCGCGACCGCCGTCACGAACAGCGCGCAGCCGATGATCGCGGTGAGCACGGTCCCCGGCGTGATCACGATGTGGCCGAAGAACTGATAGTTCGGCGGCCCGTTGCCGCCCGCGGGCGGGCTCACGTTGACGCCCTGCGGGATCGTGACGGAGTGGAATAGCGAAGCGCTGACTCCAGAGCCCGACAGGGCCAGCTGGCCGACGAAGAACGAGACGAAGGAGGTGATCAGCGAGACGATCAGCGTCACCGTGGTGAACACGATCAGCTTCGCGGCGTAGACCGTGCCCCGCCGCGGCATCGCGGTCAGCGAGGTGCGGATCATCCCGGTGGAGTACTCGGAGGTGATCACCAGCGCACCGAGCACCGCGATGATCAGCTGGCCGATCTCGAAGAAGGCGATCAGCGACGCCTGCGTGGCATCGAAGCCGGCCTTATTCTGCGGGTTGTTGTGGATGCCAGACGCGATGCCGAACCCGGCGATGGCCGCGATGCCGACGCTGACGATGAACAGCGCCGCGATCGTCCAGTACGTGGAGCGGACCGAGCGGAGCTTGGTGAACTCCGAGCGGATCGCGCCGGCCAGGCCGGCCCGCCCGGTCGCCGGCGGCAGCGCGGAGAGCTGCAGGCCGGGAGCTGTGATGGTTGCCATCGTTCAGACCCCGCTTCCTATCGTCGCCGGCGCGCCGGGCACCCCGGCGTGGTATTCCACGCTGTCGGCGGTCAGTTCCATGAAGGCGTGCTCGAGCGACACGCGGGTCGCGGCGAGGTGGTACAGGCGGATGCCCTGGGCGAAGGCCAGGTCGGAGACCTGGTCCTCGGTGAGGCCGCGGATCTCGAGCTCGGTGTCGCTTCCGGCGGCGGACACGCTCGCACCCGCGACGGCGACGGCCCGGGCCAGCACGTCGGGCTGCGGGGTTCGCACCCGGACGGCCTGGCCGGAGCCGCGGGCGATGAACTCGGCCATGCCGCAGTCGGCGATGAGCCGGCCGCGCCCGATGACCAGCAGGTGGTCGGCGGTGTACTCCATCTCCGACATCAGGTGGCTGGAGACGAGCACGGTGCGGCCCTCGGCGGCTAGCGATTTCATCAGGTTGCGGATCCACAGGATCCCTTCCGGATCGAGCCCGTTGACCGGCTCGTCGAACATCAGGATCCGCGGGTCCCCGAGCAGTGCGGCGGCGATGCCGAGCCGCTGCCGCATGCCGAGCGAGAACCCCTTGGACCGCTTACCG
>Ga0187814_10000455_pt1 | contig 13611 bp, 12 predicted proteins | sample NC_S_4_FD_132450 | JGI IMG/M metagenome (GOLD analysis project Ga0187814, IMG submission 132450) | Wetland sediment microbial communities from Neuse River Estuary, North Carolina, USA - ASW-S_4 | ecosystem: Environmental > Aquatic > Freshwater > Wetlands > Sediment | place: USA: North Carolina... | reverse complement strand
GATCAAACGGCTGACCGCCCGGCTCGCCGAGCTGGGCGCCACCCTGAGCCTGGGCGAATGCGCGATGTCCGTCGATGCCGCTGCGCGCGTCCTCGTGACAGACGCGCGAGAGCTCGGCTACGGCAACCTGGTGATCGCCCCTGGCCGCGGCGGCTTCGCCTTCCTCCAAGACGTCATGACGAAGGCGGGCGTCCGCTTCACGGACAACGTCGTCGATGTCGGGCTGCGGATAGAGACGAGAGAGGACCGCTACTCGATAGTGCGCGACTACTACGACCCCAAGTTCCTCTTCCCCAAGAAGACCAGGACCTTCTGCACCAATTCACGGGCCGCCCACGTCGTCCAGGAGAAATACGAGGCGCCGGATGGCTCGCCGTGGTACAGCGTGAACGGCCACGCGTGGTCGGCCTCGCGGCCGGCCAACGGCCTCGTCAATTTCGCCATGCTCAAGACCGTGTCGTTGACCGAGCCCCTCGCCTCGGGCCAGGCCTACGCGGGGATGCTCGGCATGCAGGCCGCCCTGCTCGGAGGGGGACGGCCCATAATGCAGCGGGTCGGCGACTTCAGGCTCGGCAAGCGATCCCTTCGCCCGCGCTTCAGCGGCGACCTCTACGACTTCGAGCCCACCCTGCCCTCGGCGACTCCGGGGGACATAGGTCTCTGCGCTCCCGCGAAGATCCTTCGCGCCCTGTGGAACGCCATGAAGCTCCTCGACACGATCGTGCCCGGCCTCCTCCATCCGAGCACGATCATGTACTACCCGGAGATCAAGCTCTATGCCAATCGGCCCCTGTTCGCCGACTCCCATTTCAAGGTGCTGCCTGGGCTCTATCTCATAGGCGACGGCGCCGGGACCAGCCGAGGAATCACCGCGGCCTGGGCTTCGGGCCTCCGGGCCGCCGACGGCATCCTCGCCTCCCGCTGACGACACGCCCCGTCACCTGGCGAAGGAGGCCAGCAACAGCCGAAGGAGCTCGGCCAGGGCCAACGAGGGTGGCTTGCCGATTCCGAGGTCGTCGAGGGCGTCGGGGCGCTCGCGATCGAGCCAGGCGTAAATCCTGCGCGCTATCTCTTCCCTGGCGTCGCCGCTGCGCGTTATGCGAACCAAAGCCGCCATTTCGTCGGCCGAAAACATCTTCCATTGCCCGCCCGCGACGACGTGATACGTGAGGCCATCGGTCGAACGCTCCAGCCGCATCGCTGTCGACTTTCCGGGCGAGGGCGGCTCCTTGGCGGAGGCGGCACGATCGGCAGTCTCGTTGAGCCTTTCCACCTCCATGTTGTAGCGGTGGACATGGGCCTGTTCGAGGAGGAAGGCCAGCCCCTCATCGTCGAGCTGCGGCAGCAGCTCCAGCAGCTCCTCGAGTACCGGGCGCGCGGCCTTTTTCCCCGATGACCTGGACGGCCGCGACCGAGGCGGACGATCTGCTGCGCCGACTTTCTTCCTCGCTCCACTCGGCATCCTATTTAATCCCCCGCACACAATATAGCGCGACATCGAGCCCCCGCCGAAGCCCGGCCGCCGCGTTCGGTCGGCTTGTCCTGGGGGCCGGGTACAGCTATCCTAATTCCAGAACGCGACGCGGTGGAGGACGGCATGAAGAACGATCAGGTGGACCGATATCGCTCCTATCTCGCAGAAGAAAGGAACGCGGTGTTCCTGTACGAGGCTCTATCCCGGGCCGAGCCCAACCCCGATCTCGCGGAGGTCTATCGCCGGCTCGCCGAAACCGAGGGCAAACATGCCTCCCTCTGGGAGACAAAACTCGTCGAAGCGGGCATGCGAGTCCCAGCTTTCCGTCCTTCGATGAGGACGCGATTCTCCGCAGGCCTCGCCAAACGCTACGGCGCACAGGCCGTTGCGAGCGCCCTTGCCAAGACCGAGCGGAGCGCGGCGAGCGCCTACGACGGCGAGGCCGCGGCCGAGGAGGCGGGTCTGCCCTCCGATGAGCGTTCCCATGCCCGCGTCTTTTCCCTTCTCGCGGGCGCATCGAAGGGCCTGGCTGGAGGCGACGTCGCCCGCTTCGAAGGCAGGCATCGCGCGGGCGGGAACGCCCTTCGCGCGGGCACCTTGGGCGCGAACGACGGACTCCTCTCGGTCTACAGTCTCGTCATGGGTGTGGCCGGAGCCGGCGTCGGCTCGCGGCAGATTCTTGTGACAGGCGCCGCCGGCCTCCTGGCAGGGGCCCTCTCGATGGCGCTCGGAGAGTGGATATCGGTGCAGAGCTCGCGGGAGCTGTACGAGCACCAGGTAGACATCGAGCGCCAGGAGTTCGACGAAAACCCCGAGGAGGAGATGGAGGAGCTGGCCCTGATCTATCGGGCGAAGGGCTTCGACGAAGAGAAGGCCAGGGAGACGGCCCGAAGCATCATCTCCGGCGGCGGCGAGAGCGCGCTCGACACCCTCGTGCGCGAGGAGCTCGCGATCGACCAGAAGGAGCTCGGCGGCTCGGCCTGGGCCGCGGCGGTCACCTCCTTCGGCCTTTTCACCGTCGGAGCCCTCTTCCCCGTGGTCCCCTACATCTTCTTTCAAGGAGCCGCCGGCATAGCCGTAAGCTCCGCCGCCAGCGCCGTGGGGCTCTTCGCGATCGGCGCCATCGGCACAGTGATGACGGGGAAGAATCCGCTCGTGCAAGGTCTCAGACAGATCCTTATCGGTCTTGCGGCCGCCGCCTGCACCTTCGGCGTCGGACACCTCATCGGCGTAGGCCTTGCCGGCTAGAGCGTCGCCGGGCCTTTCTTAGGGGAGTACTCTATCCTGAGCATCGCTCAAGAATAGCTGCATCCGTCGGTCAAGCGTAGAATCGCATCCTTCTTTGAATGCACGCCGAGCTTGGCGTATAGATGGGCGATATGCGATTCAACAGTGCGTACGCTGAGAAATCTGATCGACGCAATTTCGGGGGCGCTCAGTCTGTAACACAAAAGCCGGCCGATCTCTGCCTCGCATTTCGTCAAATGTGAAAAGCGTTCAAGTATCGATCCCTGTGTCGGAAGTTCAGCGGATGCGGCCGCGAGCCTGGCCAGAAGCGCATAGTGGTTGTTGAGATGCGCATTTATCACTTCCAAACTTTTTACTTCCTTTTCGGAAAAGCCGGGTCCGTACCGAGATCTCTGTAGAGCGAGCAGAATCTGGCTTCCCGGAGCGGGCGCGACAAGGGTGGCCTCGATGCCGTTGGGACGAGCAAAATCAGTGTAAAATTCTGAATCGGCGTACTCTCCGTACTCGATTATTCTGATGGAAAAAAAATCGGGATGCGAAAATTCCATGTCCTTCTCAACGTTGAAAGGCGGGGCTAGGAGTCTGTAATAGTCATTATAGCTCCGCCGCAATTCCTCGGTCAGGCCGATGCTCGAAATAATCTTCCTCTGCGGATCGCAGACTGCGGCGCACGCATCGTAGGGAAGCACCCTGCCGATGCCCGCCAACGCGGCCTTTATGAATGAGTCCGTTTCCTGCAAGGAGCAAACCTCGATGAGATAGTCGTTGATTGCGCCCCATGGAATATCACTGCGTTCATCAACTGGGCGCATAATAGTCAATGATATTTGAGCGACCCAGGCTCCATAAGGATCCCCTTGCAAAATAGGTACTTTGTACTGATTTAATTCTTCTTTATCTCCATAGGCTTACTTGCTGAGAAGCTTTCTAGCTTACCGAGGGGCAAAATGGAAGTGGGGATTCGTCTCTCGTATCCTTTTCGTCGCCGCTATGATCGTCAACGCGAAACACGAAACACGACGCCGTCATTGCAATAAAGACAGCACAACAGCTTTTGAGAACACGGCAACCGCCGGGGGCCCCGGATGGCGCTCGCATCCGCGCCTTTTGACGGCGGGCCGTGCAGGAGGAATCATGAAGATCGGGATGAAGCTCATTATCGGGTTCCTTGTCGTATCACTCATCGCCGCGGCTGTCGGAGGTTTTGGGATTCTGAGCATCGGGCGGATCGCCGCCGCGGGCACCCAAACGTACGAAAAAGACACCGTTCCGCTCGGCCTGCTCGCACGAATGAACGGCGCCATGTTGCACACCTTTATGGCAATGAAGGACATGGCGCAGTTCCGGGGAGACCAAGGGGTTGCGGCTCGAGATTCGATTGCCGGCTATATAAAGACATTCGAAGAAAACGCCGGCGCTTATAAAAACACCATCACCGATGCGGCGGATCAAACCACCTTCGATACGGCCATGGCCCAGTGGAAAGCGCTCGCCGACGTGAGCGATCGCCTCATCTCTCTCGATGCGGCGAACAAGGACGCCGACGAGCAAGCGCTGATCAAGGCGGAAGGAGAAAAGGACGGAACGGCGATCGAGGGAACGATCGAGTCGATGCTCAACGCGAACCTTGCCTCGGCCAAGACCACCGAAGGTGCGAACACCAGCCTCGCACGGCAGACGAGAAGCGTCATGCTCGTCGTTCTCGGCATCGCCATCCTCGCCTCCCTCCTTCTCGGCATCCTCCTCTCGCGGTCGATCACCAGACCGCTCGGGCAGGCGGTCGAGCTCGCGGCGGCGATAGCCAAGGGAGACCTCCGCAAGGACATAGACGAGCGCCACCGATCGCGCAAGGACGAGGTCGGCATCCTCTCCGGCGCGCTCACCGATATGATGACCAGCCTCAGGGACATCGTCGTCTCCGTCAAAACCTCCGCGGACAATGTGAGCACGGGAAGCCAGGGCATCAGCTCGACGGCGCAACAGTTGTCGCAGGGAGCGACCGAGCAGGCATCCTCTGCCGAGGAGGTGAGCTCCTCCGTCGAGGAGATGACGGCGACGATCAAACAGAACGCGGACAATTCCACGGCGGCCGAGGGTATCGCGCGGAAAAGCTCGGGCGATGCTCAGGCCGGAGGCAACTCGGTTGTCCAGACCGTGACCGCGATGAAGGACATAGCGGGCAAGATCGGCATCATCGAAGAGATCGCTCGGCAGACCAACCTCCTCGCCCTCAACGCCGCGATCGAGGCGGCGCGGGCAGGAGACGCGGGCAAGGGCTTTGCCGTCGTCGCAAGCGAGGTCCGCAAGCTCGCCGAGCGCTCGCAGGGCGCGGCAAAGGAGATTTCGGAGCTCTCGGGAAAAAGCGTCGCGGTGGCGGAAGAAGCGGGGAAGCTCATTCAATCGGTGGTCCCCGATATCCAGCGCACAGCCGAGGTCGTGCAGGAGATTTCCTCGGCGAGCAAGGAGCAGAGCACCGGGGTGGACCAGATCGGCAAGGCGGTGATGCAGCTCGACACGGTGATACAGCAGAACGCCTCGGCCTCCGAGGAGCTCGCTTCCATGGCCGAGGAGCTCAGCGGCCAAGCCGAGCAGCTCGCGCAAACCTTGACCTACTTCAAGCTGCCGGAGGATGTGACTGCGAGCATCGAAAAAGTCGAGAAGGCGGCAACGACGAGCAAGCACGCGGTGAAGGTCGCCCATGCATCTCGAGGGGGAGAGCTTTCCCGCGGTGCCCCGCCGAGACTGGCGGTCAGCCCAAAGACGACGATTGTCCCGGCCAGCGACAGCCAGGACACTGCGTTTGAGGAATTTTGAATGCGAAGGGGAAAATGGATCTCCTCGGGCGCGTCATACCCGTCATCGACGGCGGGCGCCCTCGTCGACGGAGCGACTCTCCGGGAGCGCACGGTCCCTACGGAGCGATCCTCCGCCTGTCCCTCGGGAAGAGCGAAGCCTCCTTGACGTTGGTCAGGCCCAACAGTTTCTGCGTCAGGCGCTCAAGGCCAATGGCGAAGCCGCCGTGGGGAGGACAGCCGAACTTGAATATCGAAAGGTAATCCGAGATCGAGGCCGGGTCCAAACCGAAGGCTGCGCAACTGTCGAGAATCATGGGATACTCGTGGATGCGCCGCCCCCCGGTAGTGATCTCGAGCCCCCTGAAGAGGCAGTCGAAGCTGAGGGTCCCAGAGCCTTTGGGGTAGGCGTAGAAGGGGCGCGCCTTCCGTGGATAGTCGTTGACGAACACGAGGTCCGAGCCGTGCTCCCTCGACGACCACTCGCAGAGGATGCGCTCCGCTTCGGGGTTGAGCTCGTAGAGCTTTGTTCCAGTCCGGGCCACGATGGCGAGCGCCTCGTCGTAGCTCACCGTGGGAGCCGCATCCACGGAATCTGCGCTCGGCGCGCTCGCGCCCCACAGCTCGAGCATGTCCGCGTCCTTGGAGGCGACTCCGGCGAAGACCGCTTTGAGGATCCGCTTCTCAAGCTCGATGAGCTCCAGCTCGTCCTCGATGAAGGCCAGCTCCACGTCGAGAGAGACATACTCGTTGAGGTGGCGCGGCGTGTCGTGCTTCTCGGCGCGATAGGCGGCGCCGATCTCGAAGACGCGCTCCAGCCCCGAGGCGACCATGGCCTGTTTGTAGAACTGCGGCGATTGGGCAAGGAAGGCCTTTCTGTCGAAGTAGGCTATCTCGAAGAGGCCGGTGCCACCCTCGGTTCCGGTGCCGATGATCTTGCTCGTCTTGATTTCTGTGAAGTCCTCGCTCCTCATGTGCTCGGCGAAGAAGCGGAGGAGCTCCGACTGCAGGCGGAAGATCGAAAGCAGCTTCGGGTTGCGCAGCGAGAGCATGCGGTTGTCGAGGATCGACTCGAGCGACACCTTGTCCAGGCTGCCGTTCACGCGCAGGGGAAGCGGAGATTCCGCGGCGGACAGACACTCGACCTCGCTCGCCTCGATTTCGATGCCGCCGGGCGCGCGCGCGTTGGCCCGAACCAGTCCCGTCGCCTTTATGACCGATTCCGCGCCGAATCCGACCTCACCCTGAACGACCAGTTGAATCATCCCTGAGCGGTCTCGGAGCACGACGAAGGCGAGCTTCCCCATGCTGCGTATCTGGTGCGCCCAGCCGCACACCGTCGCCGTTTCGCCCACCTTCTGGGGCAGGTCCTTCGCGAGGGTCCTCATGCCAGTCTCTCCATCACGAGCTCCTTGAGCGCTCCCGGCTCCGCCCTGCCTGCCGAGGCCTTCATGGCCTCGCCCATCAGGAAGGCTATGGGCTTCCGGTCCCCGGACCGTATCCGCTCCACCACCGCCGCCTCGCGCGTCAGAACCTCGTCGACGAGCGAGGCGAGCACCGTCCTGTCAGAAATCCTCTCCCATCCGCGCTCGGCTATCAGATCCTCGGGGTCCCTGTTCTCCTCGAGCACCGCCCGGAGCACCTGCTTCGCGATGGTCGTTTGGATGCGACCTGCGGCGAGTATCTTCAGAAGGGACGTAAATCGGCCCGGATCGAGCGCGCAGCTGGCGATCTCGACGCCGCTCCGGGCGAGCTGGGCCCGAAGCTCGCCCACTATCCAGAGCGCGGCCGAGCGCGGATCGGCGCCGAGCGCGACCGCGGACTCGAAGTAATCGGCCACCGCCCGCTCCTCGAGAAGGAGCTCGGCCTGCTCTTCGGTGAGCGCGAAGGCTTCGAGATAGCGGCGCTTGCGGGCCAAGGGAAGCTCGATCGCGCTATCGCGAACGCGCGCGAGAAAGGCCTCCTCCGGGCAGAAGGGAGGAAGATCGGGCTCCGGGAAATAGCGGTAATCGCTCGCGCTTTCCTTCTTGCGCATGGTCTCGGTCACGTCGCGGTTCTCGTTCCAGAGCCGCGTCTCCTGCTCGACCTTCCTGCCGTCCTTCAGGCGGGCGGTCTGCCGCTTGACCTCGTAGTCGAGACCCATCCTGACGAAACGGGAGGAGTTCATGTTCTTGAGCTCCACCTTGACGCCGAGCCCCCTGCCCTCTTCGTTGACCGAAACGTTGGCGTCGCAGCGGAGCGAGCCCTCCTCCATGTTGCCGTCGCAGACTCCGAGGTGCCGCACGAGGCGGCGGAACGAGCGGAGGAAGGCCTCGGCTTCCTCGCCGTCGACGAGCTCGGGCTCGGTGACGATTTCGAGCAGGGGGTAGCCCGCCCGATTGTAGTCGATGAAGGTCATGGTGCCAGCGTGCACGAGCTTGCCCGCGTCTTCCTCGAAATGGCATTCGCGTATCGAGAGCCGCTTGATCCCTCCGCGGACCTCGAAGTCGAAGTACCCGGCGCCGCCCAAGGGAGCCGCAAACTGCGATATCTGGTAGTTCTTGGGCATGTCGGGATAGAAGTAGTTTTTTCGCTCGAATATCGTGCATCGCGAGAGCTCGCAACCCAAAGCGTGGGCGACCCTGTAACCCATGAACAGGGCGTCTTCGTTGAGACTTGGAAGGACGCCGGGATAGCCGAGACAGACGGGACAGACATTGGTGTTCGGCTCGTCGCCGAAGCGTGCGGCGCAGGAACAGAAGGCCTTGGTTTGCGTGAGCAGGTGTATGTGAATCTCGAGACCGACGTACGAGGAGTACTTCATTTCAGGAACTCCTGCGAAAAGGATGGCGGCTCGGGAACCGGGTACAGCGGGGCCAGGGAGCGGGCGCAGGCAAAGAGCCTGTCCTCGCGGAAGGCGGCCGCCATGAGCTGGATCCCCGTCGGCAGGCCCTTCGACAAACCGGTGGGCACCGCGAGCGCCGGAAGCCCCGCTACGTTGGCCGTGCAGGTGAACTTGTCGGCCATCTTCTGCTGGAACTGATCCATGCCGGTGTCTCCGTGCGGGAAGGCGAGGGTTGGAAAGACGGGCAGCGCGATGAGATCGACGCGGCGCAGAGCCTCGGCGAGCTCGTCACGGATCGCGCGCCTGATCTCCTGGGCCTTGAGGTAGTAGCGGTCCTGGAACCCGGAGCGGAGCACGAAGGTGCCGAGGAGGATGCGGAGTTTCACCTCGTCCCCAAAGCCCTCGGTGCGGGACCTGCGCACGAGATCCGCGGGATTTTCCGCCTCCGCGGCCCTCCGGCCGTAGGCGATCCCCGTGTAACGCGCGAGGTTGGCGCTCGCCTCCGCGGTGGCGATCGTGTAGTACGCCGGCAGCACGTAGTCGAGCAGGGGCAGGTCGAGCTCCACGAGGCGCAAACCCGAGTCTTCGAGAGCGCGCAACGCGTCGCGATAGGCAGCTTCGGCTTCCGCGTCGAGCCCTCCCAGCCCCTTGATCAGGCCGACGCTCCGCGGCGGGCCGTCCTCCGCCAAGAGCGACCGGCCGGATGCCGCGGAGGTCTGATCGAGCGGGTCCTCTCCGCACATCGACCGAAACACCGCTTCCACGATATCGACCGAGCGGGCGAGCACGCCGGCGCCTTCGAGGCTCGAGGCGTAGGCCGCCAGCCCGAAGCGCGAAACCGCTCCGTAGCTCGGCTTGAGGCCGTACACCCCGCAAAAGCTCGCCGGCTGGCGGACCGAGCCGCCGGTGTCGGTGCCGAGCGCGAAGGGCACGACGCCGGCCGCGACCGCGGCAGCGGAGCCGCCGGAGGAGCCGCCGGTCACGCGGACGGGATCGTAGGGATTGGAGCTCCGCCCGAGCGCGGAGTTGTCGCAGGACGACCCCATGGCGAACTCATCGAGATTGGTCTTGCCCACCACGAGGGCGCCCCGGCCCTGGAGACGCCGCACGCAGGTGGCGGTATACGGCACACTGAAATTCTCCAGGATGCGCGAGCCGCAGGTCATGCGAAAGCCCTCTACGGCGATGTTGTCCTTGACGGCGAAGGGAACCCCGAGGAAATCGCCCCGGGCGTCGTGGCTCGCCCCAGCCGGCGCCGCGTCGGCGCCGGCCGGCCGCTCGGGCGCGAATTGCAGGAAGGCGCCAATGCGCCCCTCCCAATCGGCGGCGTAGGCCTCGTAGCCCGGCCGTCGCTTTCGATCCGAAAGAAGACCGCTCCATGGGCGAAGTTCGTCGAGCATATCGGTCCTCGTCTCACAGAATGTTGGGGATGCTCACGAGATGCTCCTCGCGCTGGGCGGCAGCTTCGATCAGGTCCGCGCCGAGGAAGGGCACGCGACGATCCGGCCTGAGTCGGTTCGCGCCCCTTGGAACGGCCTCGCTGCGGCCCTCGTACGGCACCTCGCGCTGCGCGGGGAAACCGTCCATCGTCGCAAAAAACTCCAGCATGCGCCCCACCGATTCCGCGAATGCCCTCCGCTCCAGCTCCGAAAGATCCAGGTATGCCAGCTCCGCAGCGATGGACAACTCCTCCTCAAGGGACGCCCCGCTCCGCGAGCGCGCATCCCTTAGTTTTTTTGCTTCGCTGGAATGGTCCCTTTTGTCCATCTCTTCCCTCCTGGTGGGTGCGCCCTATCGGGCGCGCCAATAAAAAAACCGGCCTTGCGGCCGGTCTTGCTCTTGATCTATTACCCTCTACGCACGCTGCACCGGGCCCGCAGCGGCGGTGGGCCGGTTATTGTTCGAGTTGTTCCAGGAAACGCTGGACGTGCGATAGGACATGGCCAAAGCCTAGCCGAGCCTGAGCCCGACCGTCAAGTGCTCAGAACCGGACATCCACGAGGCAGAGACCCTGGGCCGGGAGCATGCCCGGCGCCGCGCTGCGCTCTCGTCCGTTCAGGAGGGAGCGGATTTCCTTCGGTCCCAGACGCCCCTTTCCGGCCTCGAGCACCGCCGCGGCCATTATGCGTACCTGGTTCGTGAGGAAGCCCGACGCGGTGAAATACAAATCGACAGTTCCCTCCCCGACCGTCACTCGGGCATCGTCGATCGCGCGTCGGCAATCGTCCACCCCGCGCGCGTTCGTGAAGGCGCGAAAGTCGTGCTCGCCCTTGAAGGCGACGGCCGTCTCCGACATGGCTTCGATATCGAGAGGCTCGGGCACGAGGAGGCCGGTCCGTACCGCCGGCCCCGCCGCAGTCGCTGTGCCGGGCATAAGGAAACGGTAGCGGTATGTCTTGGACTTTGCGCGAAACCGCGCATGAAAGCGCGGATCGACTTCGCGGCAGCCTGAGCAGGAAATATCGCGCGGCAGCTCTCGGACGAGAGCGGCGACGATGTCGTCGCACGAGAGGACCGTCCGGGAATGGAAGCTCGCGCCCTGCCCCTCGGCGTGCACGCCGGCGTCCGTGCGTCCGGCGCCGGTCACGGAAACGGCCTCGCCCAGAAGGCGCCCGAGCGCCGCCTCGACTTCGGCCTGGACACTCCGGACATCTTCCTTTTGGCGCTGCCACCCGAAGAAACCCGAGCCGTCGTAGGCGAGACGAAGCAGAAAATTGCGTCGCGGCACGGCTCTAGCGGAAAAGGCCGGGGATGTAGTGGAGCACGAGGGAGTACTCGATCAACACGAGGAGCGCCGCGGTAAACAGAAAGAGAAGCGCCTTCGTCTCGCCTCCCCCGTCCTTCATGAACTCCGGGTCAAGGAAGTCACTGAGCTTGGGAAACTGACGGGTCGCGGGTCTCCGGCTGCCAGAGTCCGAACCGCGTCCTCCGTGCGAGCCGTGGAACAAGGCGCGGAATATGAGAAGGTAGAGCGGGATATCGAGCACGATGAGCGCGATTATAGCGAGGAGCCGCCGATTCATGGCTGAATGATGCCGATCCCGCCTGGTTATCGTCAATACGCTCCTAGGCAGAGAATCAGGGCGAAAGGTTGCGCCGCTTCTGGCGGATTGGGGTGGAAAAATTCCCGGCTGGAGCCGATAATCTCGTATCGAGAGCGGATGAGGAGGCTCTGGCTGGAGCACGTCAGCCGCGGCAAACGACGGTTCCCGAGGCAACACGATGGACGAAATTACTGAGGAATCGCCTACCCACGCAGCGCAGGAGCTCGCGCGACTTCGCTCTGAAAACGAAATACTCTCCCGACGCGTCAGCCAACTCGAGCGCAAGCTCTCCCTTCAGCCTCAGTCCGGCCTGCCCACGCACTTTCGCCTCGAGCTCGAGCTCGAAGAGATGATCGACACGATGCGCAGCCGAGGCGATCGCAAGGGCTTCAGCCTCCTCATAGTTCAGCTCGGCGAGACGTACAATGTCGTGCGCAAGACGCTCAAATCGAGCGTGAGCGAATGGATACTCTACCAGATGGGCTGCAGGATAACCGGCCTCCTGGACTCGCAGGGCCGAGTGTTCCACACGCGCGAGAACGAGTTCGTGCTGATCCTCCCGGCATTGAAGGGCCCACCCCTCGCTGCTTTTTTGAGGAAGCTTTTTACACGGCTGGGTGAGCCGCACATCTTCTCCGGCTTCAATGTGACAATCAGAGCCGCGATGGGCGCCGCCTACTGGCCCGAGCACGGCTCGGAGCGCTCGGTGCTGCTGCACAACGCCGATATCGCGGCCGGCTCCGCGATCGAAGGCCACAAGCCCTTTGTGCTTTTCAAGCCCGAGCTGCTTAAAAAGGCCGTGGAAAAAATAGAGCTACAGAATTCCATCATCAAGGCCATCGAGCGGCCAGCCATCGAGCGGATCGGCGATCAGTTCTTGCTCTACTATCAGCCGAAACTGATCGCCTCCTCCATCGAGGGGCGGATCATCCACGTCGAGAAGATAGAGGCCGAGGCGCTGATCCGTTGGGAGCATCCGACGAAGGGCCTCATCCTGCCCTCGACCTTCATTCCGCTTGCGGAAGAGACGGGTCTCATCCTACCTCTCGGGAAATGGTTGATCTACCAGACGGCCCGCCACCTCCAATCCTGGGCCCAGGCGGGCAAGGGCATGATCCCCGTCTCGGTCAACCTCTCCGCCCGTCAGTTCCGATCGGAGGAAATCCCCGAAATCCTCGCCTCCGCGCTCGCGAGCGCGAACCTCGCTCCGGGCCAGCTCACGGTCGAGCTCACGGAGACCAGCCTTTTCGAGGACCCGGGCTTCACCAGCGTGATTCTCGAACGATTCTCCACGCTCGGCATACGGGTGTCGGTGGACGATTTCGGAACGGGTTACTCCTCCCTGAGCCATCTGCATCGCTTTCCCCTCGACGAGATCAAGATCGACAGGCTCTTCATCGAGAACATAGACGTGAATCGGCAGGACCGGATCATCGTACGCTCTCTGGTCGCGATAGCGAGGGGCCTCGGGCTCACGCTCGTCGCGGAGGGCGTCGAGAAACCCGAAGCCCTGGAGATCCTCTGGGAAATGGGCTGCCGCGGCTTTCAGGGCTTCCTGATAGCCCAGCCGATGCCGCCGGAGGAATTCGTCGCCTTCTGTGACAAGCTCTCCGCCGACAAGATGACCTTCGCCTTCTAATGGCGTACAGTGGCGCACGGCGAGGAGGAAGAATGAAGAGCGTGAGGGTGGACGAGGGGCGGATAATCAAGGACGACTCGGGAGTCGTCGCACGAGTCGTCTACAGCGCCCCGGAAGCGATGATCGTTCACATCGACATCGCTCCTGGTGGCTTCGTGAAGCCGCACGTGACAGCAATCGACATGGAGTACTTCGTCATGGAGGGCCGGGGACAGTTCATCCTCGGCGAGGAGTCGATGGAGGCGGGTCCGGGCGTCTGCATTCCCAACCCCCGCGGGCTGCCGCACGGGATTCGCAATGTGGGCTCAGGCCCCCTGCGCGTCCTCGCGGTCAAGAATCCCCGCCCCGACGGCGAGAGCTAGTCGAGCCCGACGAGAAGGAAGAGCTCGACGATCGCGGGGTCGAAGGATGTGGCCGAACCGGCCGCGATGATGTCACGAGCCTCGCCTCGATCGAGGGCCCGGCGGTAGGGCCGATCGCTGACCAGGGCGTCCCACACGTCGACCACGGCGAAGAGCCTGGCCGCCGGTGGAATGGACTCGCCGCGCAGTCCGCGGGGGTAGCCGCTCCCGTCCCAGCGCTCGTGGTGG